>OHKQ01000242.1_pt1 | contig 29941 bp, 25 predicted proteins | sample 1568891 | NCBI WGS metagenome assembly OHKQ01 (sample SAMEA3879596, study PRJEB24766) | human gut metagenome | biome: human-associated habitat; feature: feces | place: USA | collected 1985/1987 | reverse complement strand
ATTTTTCCTTAAAAAAAATATTATTACTATGTTCTTTCTAATTTTTTGGACTGCAAATATATAGCTTTTTAGTCTCCCAAAAAAATATATCCCGAACAATTTTCTAAAAAAGTCGCTTCATTAAGCTTTCTTAGTTCGTAATTAAACGAAAATGACTACTTTTGTGCAAGGATAAAGTTAACAAAAAGTAGAATCCGTCCAAAAAGCATGAACCGGAATTTCAGCAATGCAATAGAGAATTGGTACAAGGAATATAAACGTGAACTTCCCTGGAGGGATTCGGCGGATCCTTATGTAATATGGATATCGGAAATCATTCTTCAGCAAACGCGTGTGGTGCAGGGATACGATTATTTCGTCCGCTTTATGAAACGTTTTCCCGATGTCGCCACTTTGGCCGAGGCGGATGAAGACGAAGTGATGAAGTATTGGCAGGGACTGGGCTATTATTCGCGTGCCCGTAATTTGCATGCAGCCGCCAAGAGCATGAATGGGGTGTTTCCGAAAACTTATCCTGAGGTGCGTGCCCTCAAAGGGGTAGGTGACTATACTGCTGCTGCCATCTGTTCTTTTGCCTATAACATGCCTTACGCGGTAGTCGATGGGAATGTATATCGAGTGCTGTCGCGTTATCTGGGTATCGATACACCGATTGATTCTACAGAAGGGAAAAAGTTGTTTGCGGCCGTGGCGGATGAATTGCTGGATAGAAAGAATCCCGCATTGTACAATCAGGCTATTATGGACTTCGGAGCGATCCAATGTTCTCCTCAAACTCCCAACTGCATGTTTTGTCCGTTGGCTGACAGTTGTGCGGCGCTGGCAAAGGGGACAGTGGCGGAGCTTCCGGTCAAGCAGCACAAAACAAAAACGACCAATCGTTATTTCAATTATATATATGTACGCATGGGCGTGCATACTTTCATAAATAAAAGGACGGGAAATGATATCTGGAGAAATCTGTTCGAGCTTCCGTTGATTGAAACTCCGGTTGCCGTTTCGGAGGAGGATTTTTTGGCACTGCCCGAGTTCAAGGCATTGTTTGCCCCCAAGGAACTTCCGGTAGTCCGTTCGGTTTGCCGGGACGTGAAGCATGTACTTTCCCATCGGGTGATTTATGCAAATTTTTATATAGTAGATCTTCCGGAAAATAGTCATTCGTTTGCTGCTTATCAAAAAATAAAGGCTGAAGAGCTGGAACAATATGCCGTCTCAAAACTGGTGCATGCCTTTATAGAGAAATACATCGATTGAAATAGAAACTGAATATATTTTGTTGAATTATAAATATCTAAAATTATGAAACGACCTTACTTACTATTAGCCTGTCTTTCTCCCGTAGCTTGCCTGATGGCCGCAAGCGGACAAAAAGGAGGAAAAAACAAACAGAAGGTGAATGACCGACAACTGCCGAATGTGGTGTTTATCTATGCAGATGATTTGGGATATGGCGATCTGGAATGTTATGGAGCTAAAAATGTACAAACTCCTAATGTTAACCGTTTGGCATCCGAAGGTATTCGCTTTACTAATGCGCATGCTACTGCGGCTACCAGTACTCCTTCACGTTACTCCATGCTTACGGGAGAATATGCCTGGCGTCGTCCGGGAACGGATGTAGCGGCCGGAAATGCCGGAATGATTATCCGTCCGGAAGATTACACGATGGCCGATATGTTTAAAAATTCCGGTTATGTGACTGCTGCTCTCGGTAAATGGCATTTGGGACTGGGAGATAAAAGCGGAGAGCAAGACTGGAATGCTCCACTTCCCGCTGCATTGGGGGATTTGGGGTTTGACTATTCATACATTATGGCTGCTACTGCCGACCGTGTGCCCTGTGTATTTATTGAAAATGGAAAAGTGGCAAACTATGACCCGAGTGCCCCTATTGAAGTCAGCTACCGCAAACCTTTTGAAGGAGAACCTTTAGGGAAAGATCATCCGGAGCTGTTGTATAACCAGAAGCACAGCCATGGACATGATATGGCTATCGTAAACGGAATCGGCCGCATCGGCTATATGAAAGGGGGAGGCAAGGCCTTGTGGAAAGATGAAAATATTGCCGACTCGATCACTGCACATGCCATCGACTTTATTCGCGAACATAAGGATGAACCGTTCTTCATGTATTTTGCAACGAACGATGTGCACGTTCCGCGCTTCCCACACGAGCGTTTCCGTGGTAAGAATCCGATGGGGTTGCGCGGAGATGCCATTGTACAGTTCGACTGGAGTGTAGGGCAAATCCTGGAAACACTTGACAAGCTGGGACTTTCTGAAAACACGTTGGTTATTCTTTCCAGTGATAACGGTCCTGTTGTGGATGATGGTTATCAGGATCGTGCAGAGGAGTTACTCAACGGACACAGTCCGGCAGGTCCGCTGCGTGGCAACAAATATAGTGCTTTCGAAGGCGGAACCCGTATCCCCGCCATTGTGCGCTGGCCTAAGAAAATTACTCAGCCGCAGGTGTCGGATGTATTGGTTTCACAAATCGACTGGCTGGCCTCTTTAGCTTCCCTGGTTGATGCAAGGGTTCCCAAAGGAGCGGCTCCCGACAGTTTTGACCGTCTGGGCAACTGGCTGGGAACGGATTCTACCGACCGTCCTTGGGTGATTGAGCAAGCCTCTAACCACACACTGTCAGTACGTACCAAGGACTGGAAATACATTGAACCTAACGACGGCCCTCACATGATAACCTGGGGACCTAAAATAGAAACGGGTAATCTGAGCATTCCGCAATTGTATGACATGACTAAAGATTATGAACAGGAGAATCTTGCAGAAAAGAATCCAGCCAAGCTTTTTGAATTGCAAACCATTTTGAGAAAAGTGCGCAATAAAACTTATAGAGCTTTATAAAAGTTGTAACAATTCTTGCATTCTATTGTTATTCTATTTAATTTTGGCAACGAAATTCGGTATTTAGAAACATAAAATTCTGAGAATATGTCAGTAAATAAAGTGATATTGATAGGAAATGTCGGTAAAGACCCTGAAGTGAGATATTTGGATACAGGTATTGCTGTAGCCAGTTTTCCTTTGGCTACGACCGACCGTGCATATACTTTGTCGAATGGTACACAAGTGCCCGAACGGACCGAATGGCACAATCTTGTCCTTTGGCGCGGACTGGCAGAAACTGCCGAAAAGTATGTACATAAAGGTGATAAGCTCTATGTGGAAGGGAAAATAAGAACCCGTTCTTATGATGACCAGAATGGGGCTAAACGCTATGTTACCGAGATTTTTGTGGATAATATGGAAATGCTCACTCCGAAAGGTACCGGTTCGGGATCGTATGCTCCGGCACAGCAGCAGGCTGCTGCTCCCGTGCGACCTCAATCGCAACAACCGCAGCAACCGGTGTCTTCGCAAGATAATTCGGCGGATGACCTGCCGTTTTAATGGTTAATGGCTACAAGTTAAGAGTTAGAATTGCCATCCGGCATCTAACCTTAACTTGCAGTGATAACCTTTAGCTGACAACTTGTGGCACATGATTTGCATGTAGCTACTTATTATTAACTTAAAACCAATATTTTGGACCCAGACGCTTATTTATGCCAGTTGGCAGAAATTTTTAACGGAATATCCGTAAACACACCTTCATTATCGGCAATAATAGCCATTGTTCTGGCAGGTTTGCTCCTGCTCGCTTCGGGCTTTGCTTCGGCATCCGAAATCGCTTTCTTCTCACTTTCGCCTTCCGATCTGAATGATATAGAAGAAGGCAATCATCCTTCTGATGGGAAAATCAGCAATCTGCTCGCAGACTCCGAACGTTTGTTGGCAACCATTCTTATCACAAACAACTTTGTGAATGTTACCATTATCATGCTCTGTAACTTCTTCTTCATGAATGTCTTTGTCTTTCATTCGCCTCTTGCAGAGTTTTTGATACTGACTGTTATCCTGACTTTCCTCTTGTTGCTTTTCGGAGAGATTATGCCTAAGATCTATTCTGCCCAGAAGACATTGGCTTTCTGCCGTTTCTCCGCTCCGGTCATCTATGTGTTGCGTAAAGTATTTGCTCCTATCTCTGCTGTGTTAGTACATTCTACGGCTTTCCTGAATAAACATTTTGCCAAAAAGAATCACAATATATCGGTTGACGAACTTTCTCATGCCCTTGAACTGACCGACAAGGCCGAACTTACGGAAGAAAATAATATACTGGAAGGCATCATTCGTTTTGGTGGCGAAACAGCCAAGGAGGTTATGACTTCCCGCCTCGACGTGGTCGATCTTGATATACGTACTCCTTTTAAAGATGTAATTCAATGTATTATCGATAATGCATATTCCCGTATCCCTATTTATTCCGGTACACGCGATAATATCAAAGGAGTGCTTTATATTAAGGACTTGCTGCCCCATCTGAATAAGGGGGATAATTTTCGTTGGCAATCATTGATTCGTCCCGCCTATTTTGTGACGATCTTCTGCGTGACTTCCAGGCAAATAAAATTCATATTGCTATTGTTGTGGATGAATTCGGTGGTACATCGGGAATTGTGACAATGGAGGATATCATTGAAGAGATCGTTGGGGAGATTCATGATGAATATGATGATGAAGAGCGTACCTATACGGTGATTAACGATCATACCTGGGTGTTTGAGGCTAAAACGCAGTTGACCGATTTTTATAAGATTACGAAGGTCGACGAAGATGATTTTGACAAAGTAGATGGAGATGCCGATACACTGGCCGGACTGTTGCTCGAGATAAAGGGAGAATTTCCGGCACTCCACGAGAAGGTTCTCTATCATCGATACGAATTTGAAGTGCTGGCTATGGACAGCCGGAGAATCCTGAAAGTGAAGTTTACCGTTAACGAGCCTTCCCCAGAGGAAGAAACCTCCTGATATCTGTTTTTACCATGGCTTTGTTGCGGGAATATAAAGAAATTGCTTATCAATGGGGAATCTGGAAAACAGAAGAGTCCACGGAAGAACTTTTGGCACTGTTGCCCGATCCGGAAAGATATGAGCAACAGTTGACGCGTTTTTCTTCACCACATCGTAAATTGGAATGGCTTTCCGTACGTGTATTGCTATATCAGTTGTTAGGGGAGGAAAAGATAATTGAATATGCTCCCAGTGGCAAACCCCGTTTGGCGGACTCTTCTTATTTCATCAGCATTTCTCACACTCGCGGTTATGTCGCGGTTATACTGAGTCCCAGGTCCGAAGTGGGAATCGATATCGAGCAATACGGGCAGCGGGTGCACAAGGTCGCTCATAAATATATGCGTCCGGACGAGTTGATTTCTGAATATCAGGGAGAAGATACCTGGTCTTTACTTTTACATTGGTCAGCAAAAGAAGTGATGTTTAAGTGTATGGATGCTTCAGAGGTCGATTTTAGGGAGCATCTTCGCATCATGCCGTTCCAGGTATGTGAACACGGGGAGTTTCCGGCGGAAGAATACCGTACGGAACATAAGAAGAAGTTCATGATCCGCTATTTGCTGCATCCGGACTTTGTGATGACGTGGCAGGTGACATCTGCGTATTCCGTGAATGAATGTGATACCCCATGAAGAAAATACAATGATAAAAGCGTATCCTATTATTGGCGATCGTTATTGGGGGCGGTATGACAACTTGCAGGCCGGCAAAGATATATATGAAACTGGAGAAGATTTATGGTTTAAAGCCTATCAATTGGATGCCAAATCGTTTGCGCTGTCGGAACAAAGCGAAACACTCTAAATCTTATAACCGCAGTTTGTGGACGGAGAGGAAATAAGAAAAATCGCTGGAAAATTCTTTCAAATGATATTTCCGGCGATTTTGCTTATTTCTTTAGTTTGTAACTCAACGCTCCCGACGGACACATTTTGATTTGAGCAATCAGTTCTTCCGTGGTAGCATTCTCCATCTTTATCCACGGACGTTCTTTCGGGTGATATACGTTAGGCAGTGTCTTTACGCAGATTCCGGCATGCCGGCAGAGTTCCGGTTGCCATACAATGGTTAGTTCGCCATTGCTGTATTCTATTTGTTTTCCCATAACTGTTTTTATATTATTGAATGTGAGCACCACGAAGTACAATACGCTTCCATTCCGGATGTTTGTGTATGTATCCCGCCACGAACGGACAGAGAGGAACCAGGCGCAAGCCCTGCCGTTCAATGTCAGTGAGAACTTTCTCTGCAAGTTGTGAACCTATTCCGTGTCCTCCCAAGGCGGCCGGTACTTCGGTATGGGTCAGATAAATCTCGCCATTTAAGGATTTTATGTATTCTATCCGGGGAACATAACCTTCAACATGAAATTCATATTGATGTTTTTCTTCATTGTCTATCAGTTCATAATTTTCAGTCATAATCTTCTTTCTTTTAAATCTTGTTTTATTCTACAACATTTAGAGGATAAACTTTGTTTTCTCCGCTTGTTTATTTATGAATCATTTAAACAATTGGATGACGGGATATAACTTTAACAGATAATAATGATTCATGGCAAAACAAATGCATAATCTTTCTGTTGATATTTGATTTATGCGGAGCAACGGTGCCTCGCTTACAAAACTACCATACGGGAAGTATCTTGGTTTTAGGATACTGATTTCTGAGTGATTGAACGAATTGTTTTATATTTAAACTTTAGAGATTATGAATGGAAGAGTAATACAGATCTTCTGCATGGTAGTTGGCATGGTACTTGCTTCCTCTTGCGGAGACGAATGTCCGGTAGAACAACCTTACTCGGTTCGGGTATCTGTTAAGGACAAGAACTATTTGAATATATCGCAGTTTCCACAGTTGAGCCCGGTAGACGAAAATCTGCCTTTCCGGACTTATACAGGAACTCTCTATTACGCTCTGTATGATGCATCTACCGGGGTATTGATCAGAGAGTCGGCGGTCATCTCTACAGAAGGTGAAGAAAAGGAATACACCCTTGCTTTTCCGGGCATACCCGACGGTGATTATAAATTGGCCGTATGGGGAAATCTGACCACGGACTATCCCACCGGTATCTTGCATCAGGATGGGAAGGAACATACTGATATTTATGTGACAAGCGGGGTCTTGCATTTCTCTCCCGATTGTCAGACAGAAGAATTGACACTGGAACGGACGAAGGGAAAGTTGTTACTGCTCTGTTCCAATTTCCCGGCTGAGATAACACGTATTGAACAGAATGTAAGTCATGTTTATCAGTCGACGGATGCGGGCCTCAATTATGCCGGAAGCACTCAAGTTGACAAAAATGTGCCGTTCACCAATGTCCTGGAGACATTGCTTGCTCCTACTTCGGCAGAGGGACATTCCAAATTGACTTTGACTTTCTACACCGGTGGTACACGTGCATCAGAAACTCCATATCTGAAATTGCCGGTGATGGAGATGGATATGCGGCGCAATGAAATAACCGCTGTCTCTATAGACTACAATACATCAGAAGGAATCTGGGAAATCAAGATGTTTATCCGTGGGGAATGGCTCACGATACATCGCCTGGATATCTACTGATCTCTTTTTCCTTATCTATTTATTTAAACTAAACTTTGCTATTATGAAAAAATTAATGTTTCTGGTGGCAGCAAGCCTCTTTGTATTTGCTGCTTGTTCCAGCGAAGATGATCCTTCGTCTGAAGTGAATCCTGAAAATAATGGGATTACATTTGAACTGTCCGCGGTTAATGGTCTGACAGATGGGATTGGAACCCGAATGCCGGTGTATAGCCAGGAGGGCTACACAGCATGTCACTTGTGTCAGTGTTTATGCTTTTATGCAGAACGGTTCGACTTATCTGCATCAAAAGACCTATGATATCACCGGCTGGACCGATGGTACTACTTTCAAACGTTTTGCCGTTCCCGATGCTGACAAGCTTCCTGTAGGGGTATATAAGTTTTTGGCTGTAGGCCGTGACGCAAGTGATCGCTTCTCTGTGACTACGCCGACTTCCGGTAATACCAATTATACGGATATGCTTGCTACTATTATGAATTCGGGCGATGAATCGGAAATCTTTGCAGGTTCGGCCGATGCGGAAGTAATGGCTCAGGGCGGAACTCGTGTCAGCATTGAGATGACCCGTAAGGTGGCCGGTGTACTGGGATACTTCAAGAATGTTCCTCAAGTGCTTAACGGAACCACTGTGAAGTATTTGCGTCTGAAAGTCAGCAACTCCAATCAGCAGGTGAATCTGACTAATGGTGTAGGTATCAATACTGCCGCTACTCCTTATAATATAATAGATATGGATCTTTCCGGCCAGGCTGTTTCCAACGGCGTGTATGTGGGCAACGATTTGTCCGGACAGGGAGTGGTGAAAGTGCCTAATTCACAATTGGGAGGTTCGTTCTATATGCCGGTTAGTGGCGTGAGCATGACTTTAGGACTTTATGATGCGAGTGGTACCGCTATAAAAGAGTGGACCGTGAGCGACACTAATAGTTCGGGAGCAACACAGTTTAATCTGATGGCAAATCATTTTTATGCATTAGGTGTGAAAGGTGCTACGGGTAGTGTGGATGGCGGAACACCGGGTAACCCGGGTGACGATGATGCTCCGGTAGATTTGCTGACCGATCAGAATATTGTGATCACTATCAGTCCGGCATGGGAATTGATACATAACCTGGTAATTCAGTAAAAGTAACTCAAAAACAGAATCATGGTATGGCTATGAGAAAGGCAGGCTATATAACTATCCTTCTGACGGGATTTCTGGCAACGCTCTTGTTGGGCAGCTGCTCAACAGATAATGTTGCCGAACTCCCCTTGGAAGAAGGGGTTCCGGTCCGTTTTGAAATAAAGCGGGACGGGGTCATGAGTCGTGCGCCGGGATGCAGCTCTCTCTGTCAACAGGATACTGATTCTGCCGTTTCGGAAAACGGATGAAGCATTGCCAAACGATGCAGCTAATTTCGTTCCGGAATATAGCGCAGCCCGACAATTGGATGTCAATTCGTTTCCGGCAGTAGTCACGATGCTTAATCTTTCAGCAGCCTCTACCTATCAGTTGTTGGTGATCGGATATAATCGGAGTGATTATGATTTTGCCAGTGGCGGAGGTGCAACGAAGCGGTTTAATATCGGTTCGACTGGTAATCCGGCTGCGTTGGCTAATTTGTATTTGCAACCGGTCAATCCGACGGTAGTTCCGGAGTTCTTTTCGTGTTTCGGAAACGGTTACCAGGGTACAACGTTGGTTGGTCCTGTTTTTAAACCTTCGCAAATCAATTATGTGACAGGTACACTGAAAAGGCTGGTTAGTGGTTTAACGCTCGAAGTGACCAATATTCCCGCATATGTCAACTCTATGACATTGATAGCCGAGCAACTTGTGACGGCTACCCGTGCAACGGATGGGACGGCACTGGCATGGCAAACAGTCGGTGACAGCGGTATAAAAACATTGGCTACTCAGGCACCGGTTTCGGGGAAAGTCAGTTTCAACCAGTTTCTGCTGGCTATTCCGGACAGTAGAAAGACTCTGTTCTATCTGGATGTGTCTTCTTATGGACTCTTCACCGAACGTTATACGGTGAAACTGTCGGATACTCCCGGTGTGGTTTCGGGAAACCGGATTATTTTTACTCCTAATCATTGGGTGAAAGTGACCGGAAGTTATGCGAATATCAATATAGGTTTCACTTTGGCAGGAAACATCAACTTGGATGACAATGCCTGGGATGGCCTTCAATAGAAACTGAAAGCAAAAAGAACCGGAGATGAAAACGAAAGTGATAATAATGATAAGCCTTTTTCTTTCTCTCTTCCTGACGGGATGTGAGAAAGAACTGGTCGAAGTGCCCGGTGAAGACCCCGGGCAACTTCCTCCGGAAGGTGAGCCTTCGGACTTGCCTGACGGATATTTTGAAGTAACCTTCTCTGCCGGATACGGAGGAGGGGATACCCGTACACCCGTCACGGGGACCGATTCACGGGTTCGTCACCTGCGTTACGTCATTTATAAGTCGACAGGTGAGTTTGTGAAAGAAAAGGTGGTGCTGAAGACTACGGATGCTGCTCCTTCCTGGCCGATGGCTGCCTTGAAAGATACGCTTCCGAAAGGACAGTATACAGCTGTATTTCTGGCCAATGTAGAGAAAACACAGTTCCCGATTCCCGTTTCGGGCGGTGGAACCAACTATGCGGATGTGTTGACGAATTACCAGACAACACGTGCGAATGCCCGGATCGTGTTACCCGGTGCGGAGTTTACCGACACTTCGGAATTTTATCTGGCCAATGTATCTTTCTCGGATACCTCTGCTCAGCCTTATGTACTGTTGCAGCGCATTATCAGTATGCTGAATTTGCGAAGAGTGTTTGTGGATGCACAAACCGCTTTGAATTCTTTGACCAACAATATTGTGACGCAAATAGGATATAGGAATATAATCCGGACGACGGTACAAGGCATTTTGCCAGGGTTACTGAAAACGGCAATGGACTTGGGAGTGGTTGGTAATGCTGTCTATAATGTTGTTGGCGGACTCGATGCCGCAGTCAATCTGGTGGTGGCAGCATTGGTCGAACCGGTCGTGGATGTACTGTATGCACAACTTTTGCAAGGGTTGGTCAATCAGATAGGGCTGACTCTCTCCGGTAATGCTACGCAGAATGGTGCATTGGGAGCATTGGGCGATTTACTGAATCCCTGGAGGGGCAGTGATGCTGCTTATGCTTTAGTGACCATAAACAATTTCCCTAAGACTGTGGACTTAGACCTGAATGTGAAGGATTTCTATACGGGTAATCATCGTTTCCGGTATGGATTCACACCTACACCCGGTACGACGAATAGTGAGAAGGATATTCTGATCAGAGGTTTTCATGGCCTTTATGACGTACGGGAGATTCATGTTGCCAAACCCGGACTGATCTCCGGATTGTTGGTGGACGATGTGATTGACGGTCCGTTGTTGCTGAATGGAGTATTTGTGAATATCACAGATCCGATACAGGCAACAGTCAATACGAATTACAGGTATCGTTCGAACTATTCGTTTGTCAGCCTGGGGCTGAAATCGTATGCACAGCAGAACGACGGAAACCATTCGCTGACACTCTCTGTACAGTTGAAGAATATTGCTAACCTGGATGGTATATTGGGAGGAATCCCCTTACTCGGTCCCGTGTTGAATGGAACCGTTAAATTATTGATTGGCAATATAACGGTTACCGTTCCGGTGAATCTTCCTTTGCTTGGAACCGATAACCTGACGCTGTCCGGTAGCTGGAGTACACCACCGGTGCAGTATTAAAAAATAAAAAGGGGGTGTGTCGAAATTCGTATTCACCACAGACTACACAGATAAATCAATAGATTAAGTTCGCTCTATGGAACTCTGTGTTACTCTGTGGTGAATGATGACACATCCCCTTTTTAATATGGTTATATCCTGGTATGCCGGGGACTACACCTTTTTACTTTTATTCAAAGTCGTAAGTGAAGAATACTCCCGCGGGGAAGCGAGTCGCATTTTTGTAATCCTGCACCAATTTAGTAGTACCGCTTGTGAAGTTAAATACGCCGATGCTGTTGGTCAGGTAATCGTTACCGTAACCTTTGATTGTAGTGACGTATACATCACTGTTTTTCGGATTTACTGCAAGGTTATTGTAAGTCATTGTGGCATTTTGTATGTAATCACCGATTTTAGCCAGCTCTTTGGTCTGATTCTTCGCGAAATCATGGAGATAGATAGTAGTGCTGTTGTTACCAAAATAAATGCTGTCACCTTTGGCGCTGATTGCCGGAGTAGCTCCCCAGCCGGCTGATACCTGGAAACTTCCTAATTCATTCGTTTTCAAGATTGAGTAGTCCTTAGATGATACCTTCATAATCTTTGCCGGAGTGCTGTTGACAGAAACCCATACATTACCGTCCGAAGCTTTTACAACTCCTGTCGGTGTGCCTTCCAAAGCGATGGTTTTTATCACTTTGTTATCTTTAATCACCAGCAGACTGTTGTTGGCTCCTGCAAATACTTTCTGGGCTGTTACCGCCATTCTGTTTTTTATCGCTCCGTCTGTTCCCTCTATTAAACTCAGGGAGGTTGTTGTCGGATCGAACAAGTGCACGCCGTTATTGTCGCGGATGTATATGTGTGAGTCATCCAGAGCGGCTACGTGGGTAGGCCAATTGAGGTCGGCCAGTTGATCCTTGCTGAATCCTTTCTCTTTTTTCAATGTTTCGGCATTGGCAATTACAAGCATACCGTCTTCGCCGCCATTCTGAGAAATGATATACATCTTATTGTTTGCAATGAACAGGTCTTGTGATACAACTCCCAAGTGTGTACCGTTTGCTTCGAAGTATGCTTCTTCCGTCATTTCATTTTCCGGAGAAATGAAGATGAGAGAGCTGGGAGGATTGCCGAAGTTGCCTTCATTCAGAACAAAGGTTCCATATTTGTATTTGCCGTATACGGTGACCGGAAGGTTTACTCTTTTCTCTCCTACTTCCGTAGATACCACCAGAGTTACATAGTATTTTCCCGGTTCGGCTTCAGTAAAGCTGAACTCCTTATCAGTTGACTTCACCTCTCCGTTGACTTCCCATCTTACTTCGGGGTTCACGTTGCTTGTATAGTTGGCGGTCAGTGCAAGTGTTCCACCTTGGATAACTTCGGTCACTCCGCCTTCACTTTCGATGGCGATACCCGTCAGATTAGGGATGGTTTCGTCATCCGAGCAAGAAGCAAATCCTAACGCTAATGCTGTCACAAATAGCAATAGATACTTTTTCATTTTCATTTTTTGAGTCATTAAATTAAGTAATTGGTAAATGTTCATTTCTTATCTCTTTTCCACTTGGTTTTATTTCTTGTAGTGTAAATCTTCCACCGCCTGTATCTCCGTAGAGGCTTCACCCAGCCAGCCGCAGTTCTGGTTGACGGCTGTATAAATCTTCACGAAGTCGATACCGTCCAGATGAACCGGCTTGCCGTCTTTATCTACCGCCCAGTCTATCTTGAATTGAGAATACTCCGTATTGTTCGGATGGTTGTCGGCATATCCCCAGGCATAACAGTAGCCTACCCAGTGCTCGGGCATGCCCGGACGCGGCTCGTTGATGGAGTTGTCCGCCAGGCGGCTTCCCCGGAATGTGATTTGGTCCGGCATCCATGCCGGATAATAAGAACCCTGGGTGTGATACGTGTTCCGGTAGATATATCCTTCTTTGCCTTGATTGTCTTTCCACTTCACATCCCCGTCTGCCGGAGTGGGACGGTAGTAAGTGATTTCGTAGTTGCGGATGGTGGCAGGCGAGTTATATTCGCTTCCTGCCAATTCGTACCACTCATCATCCGGCTGTCCGTTGCCATTCGTGTCTTTGGATACGAGTACGATTCCCGGTTCGGAGTTTCCTCCGGGTTTATCCAGCAGCGTGCCATACATATCATAATAGGCGTTGCCGTATATCTTGAAGTCATATTCACCGGGGACGTTAGGGATGGTATGGTCGAATCCCACGGTAATGTTACCTCCGAATCCTCCGAGCGTGAAGAGACAGGTGGTGCGGTCCTGCAGCAGTTCGGTGGCGCGTGCCAATACTTGAACGTCGGTGAATCCCTCTTCGTAAGCTGTATAAGAGGTATTCATATATTGTGATGGCGCCGGATTGTACTCCAATACTTTATTAGCGAAGGCACCTGCTTCCGGGTCTGCGGGATTTTCGTCGGGATTGCCTTGCGAGGCTTTGTTCCGGAACAGGACGGTATTGGAGTTGATTCCCACATTGGGCAGCTTAAATATAAGTTGTCCCTGCGGACTGAAGCAGAGCACATCACCTTTCACCTTGTAGTCGTAAGCGTCGGTGATGTAGATGTTTCCGCTGTAAGGGTTGACACTGATGCTGTAAGGAGTACGTATCGCGGTGCCGTCCGTGATGAAGTTTTCCCGTTCCGTCTTTCCGGTTTTCAGGTTGAACACTTTGATTTGCGAGTCCTGAGTCCGGTAATCATAATTGTATAAATAGGCCATGTTGTCGTGGATGGTGAAACTCAACACCTTTTCGTCGAAGGTCCGTACCACTTGATCGGTATGACCGTCTATTTGCACGAAGTGATAGTCCCCCGCTTCGATATTCTCGCCGTGCGTGGCTACATAGATGTTTCCGTCCGGTCCGGCCTGTATCTTTCCCGGATTAGGACCTACTTCTATCTTCTTGATTTCGGTAAAAGAAGGGATGTCGATTACAGAGACCGTACGGTCTACCCCGATGCCTTCCCAGTCCAGCCCTCCGGAGTTGGAGACATACAACTTCCCGTTCTGCACACAAATGCCGTCGGGATTCCTGCCTGCCCGGGTCAGTGCATCGATAGAGAGGGAAGCGGTATCTATCCGCGCAACGGTTCCGTCAAAGGAGCATACGTATGCTTTTCCTCCCTCGAAGGCGATGTTGCGGGGTTGCCGCGAACTGCCGTTCTCCGATAACATCGGTATCTGTTTGACAGACTTTCCGCTTTGCAAGTCGACTACTTCTATCTGGCTCGATACATTGACTACGATATAGAGTTTGCTGCCATAGATGGCCATATCGTTGGCGGTATCTCCCAGGCCGCGTCGGTTGATGCTGCGGAAGTAGTCGGTATTCAGCTGATTGTTCTTGAAGGAATACAAAGCGAGCGAACTGTTGTTCAGGTTGAAGAGCCCTTCGCTGAGAATGTAGAGTTCGGTTGTTCCGGTTTCGACAGGCATACCGTCGCCACCGCCCGAAGGAGTATCCGTGTCTTCCAAGTCATCGCACGAGGCGAAGAGAAGCAGGAAGAGGAGGAAAAAGAAGGACACGCCTCCCATACCTCTCCGAAAGAGGGAGGAGGAATTGCTTCTGCCGTTATTGAATGGGTTCATTTTCATATTGCTGTTTCTTTTGATAATTACTGATTCAATGTCTGAAGTATCTTTAGTATCTTACTTTCATTGTCACTCTCACTGAGCGTCCCGGCATGGGAAAGTTCTTTACTATCTCGTAATTCTTGTCCAGTAGGTTCAGCACTTCCACTGTCAGGGATGTGTTTACATTACGGATGCGCTGATCGCGGCTGACGGATACACTATGGTCGCTGTAGCTGTCCAGCCGGTTTTCGCGGAGGTTCTGCCCCAGCATATAGCGCTTGCCCGAAAAGAGGAACGAGTAGGAGAGGTTCACCCACGGAGTCTCGATACCGGCTTGTCCCGATCCGGATACGCGGGGTGTATAAGCGATTTGTTGCTTGTAGGTTTTTCCTCCCGGTTCGGTCATATCCAATGCGCGCTGGTAAGTGTAGTTCCCCGAAAGGTTCACCCGTAGTTTCTCCCAGGGTTGCAGACTGATGTTTCCGGCAACGTCGATTCCTTTGATGTCCACTTTGCCGAGGTTCACCATACTCCATATAAAGAGGTTCTTGGTGGGTATGGCTATGATTTTGTCTTTCACCTTATTATAATAAGCATCTGCCGTGACGGATACATAGGGAATCAGTTCACAGATTGACCGGCTGTATGTCAGTCCTAAGTTGTATTGCGTCGTGCTTTCCGGTTTCAGGTTCGTGTTGCCCACCTGTCCGTAGTACAGGTCGTTGAAGCTGGGCAACCGGAAGATGTCTTTATAGAACAGGCGGATGCGGAACTCTTCGCTGGCAAAGGGCTTGAACGACGCGCTGACGTACGGAGAGAGTTTCCGTCGGTTGGCTGCGGCGCTGCCTTGGCGCACCTCCTCGTTGATGACCGTTGCCAGTACCGAGGCCGAAGCGGTCAACCAGTCGTTGACGTATTTTCCGGCAAAGGCCGTCAACCACGAATAGCGGGTAGGATACGCGAAATCTTTCAGGTTCGCGTTCAGCCGGTTGATGCTCCCGTCCGTCGAGAGTGAAAATGAGAGGTTGCTGAGCACCCGGTAGAGCGCCGAAGCCGAGAGGTAATACTCTTGTTGATAATAACTGTTTTCCGTTTTGCCTTCCGAACCTTTATAATCAGGATCGAGGTAACGTTGATAGCTCCAGTTCCACTTAGCCGAAGTCTGGAAAACCCATTGGCGGTTGAACTCCTTCTTATATTGGCTTTGCACGAAGACATTCTTGTCCCAGAGGTGCTGTGAAGAGTAGTCGTAATAATAAGTGGTGGCATTGGGCAGTCCGCGGGACGACTGATAATAGTAGGCTTTCAGCCGCCATTGTTCCGTATCCGAAAAGTTGCCGAACAATCCCGCTTCGGCACGGAGGTTTTTCACTTCCGTGTTTTTCCGTTTCTCGCGCGAGCTCAGGTCATTGTTTTCGCCATAATGCAATGTGAAAGGGTAGTGCCCGTCAGCCGACATCCACTCGCCGTTGGCGGAGAGCACCCATTGCCGGCTCAGTTTCTGTTCGATCAGGAGAGACGGATTGACCAGTCCCCACGAACCCGTTTTGAACGAGGCGCTCAGGTTGGTACGCCGGTTGTCTTTGAATTGCGGTGTCAGCGTCTGTATGTTCAGTATCCCGGCGGAAGCGAAAAACCTTGCGGGCTGAAAGATATTATCACTCTGTCCGTTGCTGAGCGAGAGGCGGTCTACATTGTCCAGTGAGAAGCGTCCGATGTCGATCTGCCCCGTCTGGCAGTCGCTGATTGTTATTCCGTCATATCCCACGGCGGTATGCTCGGCTCCGAGGCTTCGCAATGAAACGGTTTTCAGTCCGCCAATGCCGCCGTAGTCTTTCACCGTAACTCCGGCAAAGTGCTTCACGGCATCCGATACTTGCAATACGTTGAGGCTTTTGAGTTCTTCTTTAGAGAACACTTGGGTGGGAGCCATCGCTCTTACTTCGCGGGTGTGGTAAGCTTCGGCAACGGTTATTTCGGGGATTGAATAAATACGGGCGGTATCTACTTTCTGCTGTTGGGCGAAAAGTGAAACGGTAAGCCCCTGGCAGCAACAGAAAGCAACACAGACGTGTAGTAGCTTAGGCAATCTAAATATATTCATCTTCGTTTTTTTACTGTTAAAATGTCCGGACGAAGTCACTTCGGCCGGACATACTAAATAAACTTGGCAGAGTTTATTATCATAACTTACTTTCTCTGAATCAGAGTGATGAATGAAATGACGGATGGAATAATTCCGGCTCATTAGACTCAACGCTTTTTCCTCGAAAGCAATGAAATAGATGCACAGGCAGGTCTTCTGACTCGTTTCTGTTGATAAGCGCCTTCCCAGGAAAACGTTTCCCAGTGGCAAGTGGTGGTTGCTTACAACAATCTGATGTGAAACTTACAGCAGCGGGACTGTTCAGGATTTGCACCTGATTCCCTTTTAATTGCATCCCCGGTACACGGAGAATACAAACCAATGCACTGCAAAGATAAAAAGAATATTAGAAATAGCATAATAATTTGTGATTATTCGTTATGCATTGCGGAACGGACGGAGCAACATCGGACAGGTCGTCCGGATAACGTCAGACGGCACATCGGAATGACTTAGATAGGCGATGCCATTTATCTTGATTCCGGAGGGTTATGATGGCAGAATGATGGTTAATCAGCCTTTTGACTGACACACTCTTTCTTTAAAACGGATGAACCGGAGGGAAAACAAGGGGAAAGCCGGCCTTTTCTGTTCCGAAAGCCGGGCTTTGGGTGGATTAGAGCCGGGGTTTTGCGGAAAAGCAGTAAGCATTCACTCCAAAAGACGGTTACATTTCCCCCGAAAGAAGTAAGCATTTTCCGAAAATGCTTACTTCTTTTTCAAATATCTCTATATGTTATGCTCCATTACATATATTGTTATGAAAACCGGGGCTTATAGCTCCGGATTTTGCTCCGGTTGCTCACCCGATATGATCGTTCCGGAAGTGTCGGAAAGAGATGGTTTCAAGGTTAAAACCTGCTTTATGGACGGAACACTTTCCGGTCTCTTTCTTTCGGTAAACAAAAGTGGGAAATTACGGGCAAAGAGATAACCGGTAAATCGAATTGGAGACGTTTTTGAGAGGCGTATCGTGCGTCGGGCCGAAAGAATGGAAAATAGAGAGGCCGGATTATCATTCTGTCAAAATGATAATCCGACCTTCTTCGCATCTTTGGGGCAAATGCTCCGTTCCGGTATGTTTTTCTTAACCGCGCTCTGCCAGATATTGCTCTACCTTTTGCAGGGTGGCGTCTTTCAACAATACGGTTTTGTTCTTATCCAGTAAGTAGAGGGTGGGAATAGCCCTCAGGTCATACAGGTTTTTGTTTTTGATGACCAGCTCCTTGTCGTATCCGTTGGTCCATTCTTTCGCGAAATCGCTCCGGTGCTTTTTCCATTCATCCAGTTCTTCATCCGGATAGAGAGACAGCACCTTCAGCTTCTTGTCGGCTATGAACCCGTTGATGACCGGAGAACTCTTTAGCCCTTCTATCATCTCAGAGCAAGCGTGGCAGCCGGGATTGTTGATAAACAGTAACGTGTATTCCGCCGGGAACTGATAAAGCGTACCCTTTGCACCCGAATCCAGTGTATAGGTGAAGTTGAGGGCTTTTGTGCCCAACCGGTTCTTTTGTGCCAGTTCCAGCCGCGCCTGCGGACGTATCTTTTCCGTTTCATTCAGCATGGGGGAGGCTGTCAGAGCTTCCAGCACGGGGATGTAAAGCTCCTCGTTACGCATAGGCGAGTTAGGGTCGTAGAGGTATTTATCGGCCAGTTCCGCAAAGAAGTCCAGCATCTTTTTGTTTTTCCCGGCCCGGCCGATCGTCTCTTTTATGGCAGTTTGCGCGTCGGACAAGGGCACATGTTCCAACAAATCGCAATAATCCACCCAAGCCTGTTCGGCAACGTCGATCTGACTGACGTAGGTGGTGTCTGTAAAGTCAAAGCGATCCCAATAGTGCTTTACCATATAATCTGCCCGTTGCGACACCGTGTTCAGCACTACGGGTATGTCGGGTAAATTGAAAACTTTAACCGTATCTTGCTTTCCGTTCTGCTCCTGGCTGGCCGCGGGGCCGCTTTTACAGGCAGTAAGCACCAATAACAGTATAAATGAAAGGTATTTTACATTGCTTATCATAATCTTTTGTTTTGATATGGGACAAAGATAGTATTTTTATTCTATATTTGTACTCAGTGATGAAAACGTTATACACACAACAAACAAGTCAGACATGAAGAATAAAAAAGGACAACCAACTACAGAGGCAATCTTTAAAGGAATACAGTCAGGAGAAGTATTTGATCTTTTTGACAAACTGCAATATCAGATCGTAATTCATGGTGAATTGACCTATAGCGATCCCTGGGGGGAGGTGCATTTGTTCAAAGAACAGTTTGAAAGTGCGAAGCATGATTCGGATTCACCAACAGCGATAGGGTGCTATCCGTTTGCCGATGTATGGATACGGTTTTATGAAGAAGAAGTGCGTGATTACTCACTTCTGTTGGAAATGTGCCTTATGGCGTCACATTCGAGGACTTGTGTCTGGCGCAAAGGTTTCGGTACGTTACTTGATAAATTATACGGAGAAATCCCTCTGGCACCATACGAACAGGCATTGGAGCGCCTTGAACATCCCTATGCACTGAGTGAGATTCTCTGGGCATTGGAGTGGGATTACCGCGACCAGGAGGTGTATCTGAAGTATTCACACTACGTCCTGCTTCATTTGCTTCCGATGCTTACTCCCCGGAATATCACCTTTCTGTACAGCGTCCGCGAATGGTATGGTTCCTCTCACGATTATCGTGTCGTACTGGTTCATTGCTATTGGATAGATTGCTGGCTGAAACATCCGAAACGTTTGCTGACGGATAATGAGTTTATAACCGATTTCAAGATCCGCTACGAGTTGTACCGCTTGTGTAATTTCCTTTCTTATAAGGTAGAGCCTTATCCGGTTGAGTTTCCCATTCGTGCCGTCGATTTCGGCAGGGCCTACCAGATGGGACTTCTGTCCGAAGATGCCTTGATCACCGAACTGATGGATCGCCCGCTTTCGCCTACGCTGATAGAGGAGGCTGCGGGCTTTTTTTATCAGAAAAAGGGAAGGGACGGACGGATATATACCGACTGCCGGGATTATGATTTCAGCGGATTTAAGAAAGTGCTGGAAAAGGTGACCGTACGCATTCTGGACATCGAACTGGAACGGGAGAAAGCCCGTACCGATGTTACTTCGCTGGCCCAGAAACTGGACGGGGTGTTCGGTGCCGAAGTGATGATCCGCCTGCTGAGCCTGATGGGGAAGGAGAAGTTCATACGACTGGACAAGTGGTACTATGATACCAGCGAAAGCCGTATCGGCATGTTCTGCAACCTGATGCTTCATTGTGCCCCTCTGCCTACGGACACACCGGAATGGTTGAAGATGCTTGCCGAACGTGCCGGCATTACTCCGAAGCGCATGGTCGAGATGGCTGTATATTCCCCCCGTTGGCTCAGGATGACGGAAGAGGCTATCGGTTGGGAAGGGCTGACCGCTGCGGCCGACTTCTTCTATGCTTATACCAGGGAGTATCATCGGGATATGGAAGAGTCGAGATTTACGCCTTACACCACCCTTTCGGCCTTGGAGATTTCTATGGGTGTGCTGGATACGGCATGGTTCTGGTCGGTATACAATACGCTGGGGCGCGAACGTTACGAAAAGGTTTTTGCGGCATCCAAGGCCATTACGGATTCGGCCGGGGTATATAGCAGACTTCGGAAATACACCGATGCGCTTGTCGGGAAGTATACGGTAGAGCAATTGGAAGGCTTGGTGATGGATAACCGGAACAAAGATTGGGTGCGTGCCTATCCGCTTGCCCCGTTTACGGGAAAAGCCCGGAAGAAGGAGGTGACTGAACGGCTCCGTTTCCTCAAGGCTTTCTGGATAAGCAGTGATTCTCTGTCCGGACGCCATTCCACCGAAAAAGAGGCTGTGCAGGTAGCTATAGACAACTTGTCCGGAAACTCCGGATTGGAGAATCTGGACACTAAATGGTTTAAAGACAGAGTGTGGTGACAGGATTTACTTTTCTTTAGCCAAAGTAAATACAAACTCCAGTCCGCCGCCTTGGCTGTTTTTGGCCGAAATGCTTCCACCGTGGATGATGACCGCATTCTTGACAATGGCCAGGCCAAGCCCTGTACCTCCCAACTTGCGTGAGCGTCCTTTGTCCACCCGGTAGAAGCGTTCGAAAAGACGGTTCAGATGTTCGGGCGATACGCCTATGCCTGTGTCGGCAAAGCTGAAGTAGTAGAAGTTCTCGTCTTCGCGGAAACAATTGATGTGGATGTGGATATTGTTTCCGGCATAAGCGATGGCATTGTCCATCAGGTTGCGGAAGATGGAGTAGAGCAATGAGTAGTTGCCCCGCATCTGAATCTCCTTTTTCAGTGAGTTGACAACCGTGATATGCTTCTCTTCCAGCTCCAATGACACTTCGTTCACGATGTTGGTCACCAGTACGCTGATGTCCACCTTTTCCATGTCGATCATGTTGGCGGCTTCGTCCATGCGGGTCAGCACGGAGATGTCGCGCAGCAACCGGCTCAGGCGGTTACTTTGTGCATAGCAGCGTTCAAGGAAGACGTTGATCTTTTCCCTTGGGATATTTTCGTTGTTGACGATGGTTTCCAGATAACCTTGGATGCTGCTGACCGGGGTCTTCAGCTCGTGGGCAATGTTTTGTGTCAGTTGCCGTTTCAGACGGATTTGTTCCTCTTCCTGAGTGACATCGTTGATACTGATTTCAAAACTCATATCCTGGAAGATGATGCACTCCACAATGAAGGTCTTTCCGTTCTTGTTGATCGTGATGGACATCCGTTTCTCTTCTTTGCCGACGGGGCGTTTGGGGGCTTTGTTGATGAAGTCCGTTATCTCTTTCAGTTCGCTGATGTTGAATACCTCTTCTGCCGTTTCAAGGTTTGAGTCCGATATCAGGTTGCTGTATTGCGTAAACAGGTTGTTTACCAGAATCTCTTTCTTGTCTTTGCTGAATACCCCCAGTCCCTCGTGCGAAATCTGGAGGTGTGTGATCAGCTTCTCTCTTTCTATGTAGAGTGCTTCCTTCGTTTCATGGAGGCGTTTGTATATCTGGATGATATGTTGCGAGATCTCTCCCAGTTCGTTGTGGGGGAAGGCGGACTGCATCGCCATTTCGATAGGCTCGTTACGGTCGGCGCGCATGGCGAACTCCCGGAGTTGATTGATGGAAGTACCCAGTTTGTTGGTGAACTTATAGAAGATGACCATTAGCAACAGAGTGACGATAGCGGTGAACCAGATGTAGTGTGGGTCTGCCTTCAGGTTATTGATCAGGCTGACGCTGTAGGGCAGAGCCGAGCGGATGATATAATCTTTATATAAGGTAGCGGAGTAGAAATAGGGGACTCCGGTGGTTTCGGAGGTGCGGCGAACATCGAAACCGATGCCGTTATGCAGGGCTTTCTGTATCTCTTCGCGTCCGATGTGGTTGCCTAACTGTCCCGTGTTCTGCTCCTGGCTATCGAAAAGAACTTTTCCTTCAAGATTGACTACGGTGATGCGTAAGTCTTTCAGTACGTTATGACGCAGGTAGTCGGTGATTATTGGAGTCATATCCTGAGGGTGGTCGTATAGCTTTTCGTACAGCAGGTTGTTGCAGTCCTGCAATTGTATGTTCAGTAACTCTACTTTATACTCTTTCTCCCGCTGATACTGATAGGCCATGAAGCAAGCCGCGAAGACCAGAAACAGGGAGATGACCGAAAGAAATAACTTCCGGCTGAAAGAGAGAAAATGCTTTTGGGTGACAGGTAGGTTCATACAAATTTGTTTTTTTAAGTTGGATTCACCACAGAGTAACACTGAGGACACGGAGTTTTTTTAGGCATAAGAACAAAAGAACAGATGATTCTTTATTCATTTGTTTTTGAGTTTAATTCACCACGGAGGACACAGAGGACACAGAGAATATCTTTCTCTTAAACATCTTAATAAACAAGAGATTAAAACTCTGTGTCCTCCGTGTACTCTGTGGTGAATCGTATTCATTTCTATTCCGTTTCGAAACAATAACCGTATCCCAACCGGGTGACGATACGTTTACCATAAATGCCGATTTTTTTTCTCAGTCGGGTGATGTTGACGTCGATAGTGCGGTCCAGTACGTAGACTTCGTCGCTCCAGATACGGCTCAGGATGTCTTCGCGCGAGAAAACACGTCCTTTGTTCTGTAGCAGCAGGAAGAGGATTTCGAATTCCTTTTTGGTCAGCGGCACTTCTTCACCATCGATGCTTACTTTCTTTTTAGTGATATCGATTACCAGTGACTGATAACTGAGCTGTTCCGGTACCTTTTCCATATCCGAAGTGGCGGTACGACGTAACACGGCTTTCACGCGGGCAATGACCTCACGCAGTGAGAAAGGTTTCGATATATAGTCGTCTGCCCCCAGATTGAATCCGGTGACAGTATCGTTTTCCGTATCTTTGGCAGTAATGAATATGATGGGAACCTGGGCTGTCTTTTTATCTTTCTTCAGGATATTAGCCATCTTGAATCCGGAGATTTCTCCCATCATCACGTCCAATAGCAGCAGGTGATAACTGCTGATATTCATTTTCAGAGCTTCTTCGGCAGAATTGGCTGTATCTACTTCATACCCTTCGTTCTCAAGATTGAACTTCAGAATCTCACAGAGGTCTTCTTCGTCGTCGACCACTAAAATACGGTAATCGTTCATTGTATTCTTTGTTAATGTAATGCTACAAAGTTAAACTTTATTCCTTTTTCTTTTGCAAAGATGGAGGCTTTTTGTTACGAGGGGGTGAAACACGTATTACGATTTGATTACATTTTATCCCGTCTGAGAGCCTCTATAGGCTGATGCGGTTGGTTTTAAACCCGACAGTGCCTACCTTTTAAACCAAAGTTCTCTTGGTTTTAAACTAACGGCATCTTGGTTTTAAACCAACAATCCGCAGGTTCGGAGATACTTTATCAACAAAAAAGTCGTATCTTTGTTATGTCAATAAATTGAAATGCCACAATGATTAAGATAGATTTCAGGCAACGCAAACGTGAAGTGCTTTGGACGGTTGTCGCTTTGTTCTTTATAGCAATAGGCGTGTCCGTGTTTAAGTTCTCTTCTGCTACTTCCGGTTTTGAGATAACCGATGAACTGGGAGGGAACATTTTTCCTTCGGCCATCCTTTCGGTGGCAACGACTGATGCCCAGGTCATTCAGCCGGGTGACTCCGTATACTTGGGCAATCCCAAATCATGCATTGCCATCAAGGTGAAGTCCCGTTCCGCCTATAGCCGTGTGCGGATTGACGTAGCCGAAACCCCTTTCTTTTCCCGTTCCGTGTCGGAGTTTGTACTCAACAAGCCCCGTACCGAGTATACGATTTATCCCGATATCATCTGGAACTATGAAGCGCTAAAGAATAACAACCAGGCAGAACCCATTAGCGTAGCCGTTACGGTAGAGATGAATGGGGAAGATCTGGGACAGCGAGTGCGTACCTTCTCTGTACGCAGTGTCAACGAGTGCCTGCTGGGGTATGTGACGAATGGTACGAAATTCCATGATACGGGTATTTTCTTTGCCGCTTATGTCAACGAAGAAAATCCGATGATCGACCAGCTGCTGCGCGAAGCATTGAATACCCGTATCGTCAACCGCTTTCTGGGCTATCAGAATCCGGCTCCCGGAGCTGTGGATAAGCAGGTATATGCGTTATGGAACGTTTTGCAGAAACGTAAATTCCGCTATAGTTCGGTGTCGAACACCAGCCTTTCCAGCAATGTGGTCTATTCGCAGCGTGTGCGTACATTTGATGATGCACTGGAGTCGTCACAGATCAACTGTGTGGATGGCAGTGTCTTGTTTGCCTCTTTGCTCCGTGCTATTAATATCGAACCGATTCTGGTGCGTACTCCCGGCCATATGTTCGTGGGATATTATACCGACAATTCGCATAAGGATATGAATTTCCTGGAAACAACCATGATAGGCGATGTCGATCTGGACGACTTCTTCCCGGACGAGCAGTTAGATTCCACCATGGTAGGCAAATCACAGAATCAGATGTCCCTGCTCACTTTCGAGAAGTCGAAGCAATATGCCAATAAGAAGTATAAAGAGAATGAAAAGGGTATCCATTCCGGTAAACTGAACTATATGTTCCTTGAAATATCGAAAGATGTACGCAGGAGAATACAGCCGATAGGGAAGTGAATCACTATTCCCGTTGTCTGGTTCGTAGCTAAATAATCCTAATAAAACTCTGATATATCGATGAGTTTCGCCTCTTTGTTGTATTTTTGCCGTTCAATATTTGGATATATTCCAAACACACGTTAGAATGAAACGAAGAAACTATTTCATTATCAGCTGCTTGATGCTGATAGCCCCTGCCACTGTGCAGGCGCAGTTTGACAAAGGCCTAAACTATAAGATTGAAACCAGTGCAACTGTAAGTGGTGGACACAATACGCCTTTCTGGCTCGTGGCAAATAAGCACGGGCTGTCGTCTATTCGTAAAAACAATGCTTACTTGGATGCAGGAATCTTTCGGGATTTGGAGAAGGATAAAAAGTTCTCTTATGCTTTTGGATTGGAAATGGTCGGTGCGAGTCGCTTCACGTCTAAGTTCTTCATTCAACAGGCCTATGTAGACTTGCGTTATCGGGGGATGGAAATCAGTGTCGGCAGTAAGGAGCGTGGCAACGAAATGAAAAATGACCAGTTGAGTTCCGGTAGCATGACTTTTTCTACCAATGCCCGTCCCATCCCGCAGGTTCGGATTTCAATTCCCGAATATATACCTTTTCCATGGACCAAACATTGGTTGCATATAAAGGGACACGTGGCTTATGGAATGTTTACGGATGAAAAGTTTCAGGAGCGTTTCACGGATGGACGTTCTAAATATACGAAAGAGACGTTGTTTCACTCGAAAGCGGCTTTCCTGAAAGTCGAGAACCTGGAGAAATCACCGGTTTCGGTGGAGTTGGGTATTGAAATGGCGGCCCAGTTCGGAGGCGATTGCTATTATCCGGACGGAACGGTGTTGCGCACACCGGACAGTTGGAAGGACTTTTTCCGTATTTTCTTTCCGAGTAATGGAGACAGTGGCGCATCGGAGAGTGACCAGATCAATATTCTGGGAAACCACGTAGGCAGTTACAGTGCTGCTGTGGGGTATCATTTCCCGACCTGGAAAGTAAAAGCATATTGGGAACACTTTTTCGAAGACCGTTCGGGGATGACGCTGACTTACGGTATGTGGCGTGATTGTCTGACCGGATTGGAGGTGACCTTACCGGAGAATCCTTTTGTGAAGACGGTTGTCGGAGAGTTTTTGTATACGAAGCACCAGTCAGGCGCTTTCCATTATTTTGCTACTCCGGCTATTGATCATTCATTTACCGGGGCTGATAATTATTACAATAACTCGCAGTATGCCGGTTGGGAACATTGGGGACAGGGGATCGGCAATCCGCTGGTTACCTCGCCTATATATAATAAGGATGGAAATCTGGCTTTTGAAAGTAACCGTGTTAAAGGATTCCATATCGGGCTGAACGGCAGTCCGACTCCGGAGATAGATTACCGGATTCTGGTAAGTGTAGCCAAGCATTGGGGAACTTACGGAAGTCCTTACCGGACTATCAGGAGAAACCAGAACGGATTGTTGGAGGTGACTTATAAACCCGAACAGATTCCGGGATGGAGCTTCACACTGGCCGGTGCGGTGGATGGAGGTAATATGTTGGGAGAGAGCTGGGGCGGTATGCTCACCATTCGTAAAACAGGTTTAATTGGTAAGAAGAAATGAAAAAAGGAATCCTATTATTGTTCGTCGCCCTGATGGCTTTTACGTCTTGTGGAGAGAAGTTCGGGCATCGCTATCTGGATGGGATGTGGCAGATGCAGCGTATAGAATATAAAGATGGTAATGCGGAAACTCCGCTGGACACTTATTTCAGTTTCCAGATGGACATTATCAATCTGAAGAAGTTGGGGTATGGTGAGTTCTATGGGACATATACCTACGAGAACGATTCTATGCATATACAGATACTTGACGCTACGGCGGAACAGATGAAAACTTTCGGCATGGATGCCCGGGTGCAGGATTTTGCCGTAGAGAAACTGAACAGTAACAAATTGATTCTCCGGTCGGACTATGCCCGTCTGGAGTTAAGAAAATATTGAGGACGCTAAAAGCTGTCTTCATTCATAGATGATGATTGGAACAGCCGGTTCGTGAGAATCGGCTGTTTTTTTATTCTATTTTTTGCATATCAGCGTTGGGATTGTTACTTTTGTGAGGTTATCAACATTCAGTAAGCAATATGATGCAAGGTAAGAAATTTATCTCTCCGGGAACATGGTTCTCAATGATATATCCGTCAGATTGGAGCGAATTTGAAGACGGCGAAGGCTCCTTCCTCTTTTATAATCCCGAACTTTGGACGGGTAACTTCCGTATCTCGGCCTATAAAGCGGATGCTGCTGCTCAAGGTGGCATGAATTATGGAAAGGACTCCATCCGTCAGGAACTCAAGGAAAATCCTTCGGCCTCCTTGGTGAAGGTGGGGCAACTGGAGTGTGCCTATAGTAAAGAGATGTTTGAGGAAGAAGGTACCTATTACACCAGCCATCTTTGGGTGACAGGCATTGACAATGTGGCCTTTGAATGTTCGTTCACCGTACCGAAAGGAGAGCGTGTGGAGGAGGCGGAAAAGATCATATCCAGCCTTGAAATTCGTAAAGACGGACAGAAGTATCCCGCAGAAGTAATTCCCATTCGCCTTTCTGAAATCTATCAGGTGAACGAGGCTTATGAGTGGGTGACAGATACAGTGAAGACACAGTTGAAGAAGGACTTTCAGGGTGTGGAGGAAGACCTCGAAAAGATACAGGAGGTGATTGACAGCGGTGTCCTTTCGCCCAAAAAGAAAGAGCCTTGGCTGGCATTCGGTATTGCCATCTGCACGATTCTGGCTAATGAAGTGGAAGGCATGGAATGGATGACACTGGTTGACGGTAACCGGGAAGTACCGGTGCTTCGGTATAAAGATGCGGAACATCTGATTGATCCGATGAAACTGTTGTGGAGCCGGGTGAAAGCCGGAGAAAGATGCGAGGTGGCAGAGGCATATAAGAAAGCACTGGCACACTAACCACATTTTATCATATACGATTATTATGACCCCTTATTTGCAAGTAGATAACCTTACCAAATCCTTTGGGGATCTGGTACTTTTCGAAAATATTTCCTTCGGTATTGCCGAAGGACAGCGTATCGGCTTGATAGCTAAAAACGGTACAGGTAAAACCACCTTGCTGAATATACTTTCCGGTAAGGAAGGATATGACAGCGGAAATATTGTGTTCCGCCGTGACCTTCGTGTAGACTATCTGGAACAGGATCCGCAATATCCCGAAGAACTGACTGTATTGGAAGCCTGTTTTCATCATGGCAACAGTACGGTGGAGCTTATTAAGGAATACGAACGCTGTATGGAAACCGAAGGACATCCGGGACTGGATGACCTGTTGGTGCGTATGGACCATGAAAAAGCCTGGGAGTACGAACAGAAAGCCAAACAGATTCTTTCTCAACTCAAGATACGGAATTTTGAGCAACAGGTGAAACATCTTTCCGGAGGCCAACTCAAACGGGTGGCTTTAGCCAATGCCCTGATTACCGAACCGGACTTGCTGATCCTGGACGAGCCCACCAACCACCTTGATCTTGATATGACCGAATGGCTGGAAGAGTACCTTCGTCGTACGAACCTTAGTCTGTTGATGGTAACGCATGACCGTTACTTCCTCGACCGGGTCTGTTCTGAAATCATCGAGATAGACAACCGTCAGGTTTATCAGTATAAAGGGAATTACAGCTATTATCTGGAGAAACGCCAGGAACGGATTGAGGCGAAGACGGTAGAGATAGAGCGTGCCAATAATTTATATCGTACCGAGCTGGATTGGATGCGCCGTATGCCGCAAGCCCGCGGACATAAAGCCCGGTATCGTGAAGATGCTTTCTACGAACTGGAGAAAGTAGCCAAACAACGGTTTAACAACGACAATGTGAAACTGGAGGTGAAGGCTTCCTACATTGGCAGTAAGATATTTGAAGCCGATCATCTCTATAAGAGTTTCGGTGACCTGAAGATATTGGAAGATTTCTCTTACATCTTTGCCCGTTACGAGAAGATGGGGATTGTTGGGAACAACGGTACGGGTAAGTCTACTTTTATAAAGATATTGATGGGACAGGTGCAGCCCGATAGCGGTACGCTGGATATCGGAGAGACCGTACGTTTCGGATATTACTCGCAGGACGGATTGCAGTTTGACGAGCAAATGAAGGTGATTGACGTCGTGCAGGATATCGCTGAAGTGATTGAGCTGGGTAACGGCAAGAAGCTGACAGCCTCTCAGTTCCTGCAACATTTCCTGTTTACTCCCGAAACTCAACACAGCTATGTTTATAAGCTGAGCGGTGGAGAGCGCCGTCGTCTTTATCTCTGTACCGTGCTGATGCGTAATCCGAACTTTCTGGTACTTGATGAACCGACAAACGATCTCGACATCATTACCCTGAATGTGCTGGAAGAGTATTTGCAGAACTTCAAGGGATGCGTGATTGTCGTTTCCCATGACCGCTATTTTATGGATAAGGTGGTCGATCACTTGCTGGTATTCAATGGACAGGGAGATATCCGTGACTTTCCCGGTAACTATAGCGATTACCGGGACTGGAAAGAAGCGAAGTCCCAAAAGGAGAAGGAAGCTGAGAAACCGCAGGAGGAAAAGACAGCCCGTGTCCGTCTGAACGATAAGCGTAAGATGAGTTTCAAAGAGAAACGGGAGTTCGAACAACTGGAGAAAGAAATAGCCGGGCTGGAAGCCGAGAAAGCACAGATAGAGGAACTGCTTTGCAGCGGTACACTTTCGGTGGATGAACTGACCGATAAATCAAAGCGGCTGCCGGAGGTAAACGATTTGATAGACGAGAA
>OHKQ01000192.1_pt1 | contig 34777 bp, 29 predicted proteins | sample 1568891 | NCBI WGS metagenome assembly OHKQ01 (sample SAMEA3879596, study PRJEB24766) | human gut metagenome | biome: human-associated habitat; feature: feces | place: USA | collected 1985/1987 | reverse complement strand
TGCCGATGCTTTTAAATATTTAGGATCATCACCCTGCAAACCGTTTACGAAAGCTTTTCCTAAAGTTCCGGTCAAATAAGGGTCTTCTCCGTAAGTCTCTTCCACACGTGACCAACGCGGATCGCGGGCTAAATCGAGTACCGGCCCATAACCGATATGCGCTCCCTGAGCACTTGCTTCGATTGCAATAACACGCCCCATCTGCCTGATCAGCTCCGGATTCCAGGTACTGGCCTGACCAATGGAAGTGGGAAAAACGGTTGTACCAATCGCCATATGTCCATGAGGGCATTCTTCTGCCAGGAACAACGGAATGCCCAAACGGCTATGCTCCATGACAAAAGCCTGAAGACGGTTGGAGGCGCGGGCAGCCAATGAAGGATTGAGGCCGGTATGCAGTGTGCGCTGTGTCCATGGATCGGCCCGCATAAAGCCCCAGAGTGCCCCGATATGATATTCGCTGATTTCCTTTTCCAACCGTGCAGTCAGGCGAATTTCCTCTCCCACCCGTTCGTACATCGGCCATCCCAATGAAGTAAGCATCTGGCCTACCTTTTCTTCCAGCGTCATCTGTGACAGAAGGTGCTCTACACGCTCTTCTACCGGAGCAGAGGGGTTTTCATAGGTATCCATCTGCCCGTTCTTATTCAGATCATAAAAAAGGAGCCGCGTTGCTTTATCTTTTTTCTTCCCGAACGTATCCTTGCCATGGATCGGGCATATGGGAATCACTCCCAGTAACAGAATACACAGTAATTTCATTTTCATTGTTTCTGAATTATCTGGTTAATATCATTTACCGTCTCTCTAATCATATCCACTGTCGAATCCGTTGCATAAACCGAATTCAACCCTTGTTCTTCCTGCCCGGGATCTCCCATGTAGTCATCTCCTTTTTGCCAGAAGAGGTGGCGGGGTTGTGCAAATCCACCCCATGCCCAGAAATTACATCCTTGAAAAACGCCTTTCCCGGCAGCATGCTTTTTGACGATATCAAACACTTCCCTATAATAAAGGTCTCGTTGGACAGTCGGACTGTCCGAGGCAAACTTTACGCTGTCTCTCGGCAAACCGAACTCTTCAAGCACCAACGGCTTGTTTATTTTATAGGCCTCTTGGGCATGTATGTCAATATAAGAGCAAGTATTCTTGATGGCCTGTCCGAGAGTTCCCGGAATATCTTTCTTATCGATCCATCCCCAATTGTTCGGCCAGATATGAATCGTGGCATAATCGATATTGGCATCGGCATGAATGGAAGTCCAAAGTGAAAGATCTCCTTCACAACCGGCCATTCCCTCCGATCCGACCGAGACCAGATGATTAGGGTCCAATGATTTAATAAGTGCCGCACAATCCGCAATCCACGCCGCAAAGCTTTCCTTATTCTCCTCACCGAACGGACGGGGTTCATTTCCTATCTGCCAGGACATGATCGCAGGATCTTCACTGTATTTCTTTCCCGTGTACCGGTTGACACGATTCACGACGTGGGTAACATGATTCCGGAACAGACGGTGTGCTTTTTCAGACTTAGCGTATTGTGCCACATAACCGGAGAAAGCATCCCACCCGGCTATATTCGGCATCGGTACCTCACCGTGCCCCGCCCAATAAAGGTATTGGGAATATCCGCCCGACCACTCCCAACTATTGTTCAGGAAAAGCACAGCATACATATCCCGTTTGCCCAACTCCGATAAGAAATAATCGAGTCCGTCGAGAATAGTATCGTTATATACGCCCGCTTCTATCTGAAGCGCAGGTTCAGCTTTTGTCGGGATACCATCTTTTCCATCGGCCCCGACAAGAACACGCAGGTTATTGATTCCATGGGCTTTCAGGTGATCGAGTTCACGAAGCAGCCTTTCACGATTACCCCCCTGCCCCTGTGACCCCAATATGGCTCCATACCAGAAATTGGTCCCAATATAATAGTAAGGTTTTCCATTCACCGTCAGACGCCCGTCTGACACACGGACAAAAGGATCGGAAGAAATCCGGGGAGAAGTACATGCCCCGAACACGACCAGCAAGGTCAGTAGTATACTCGATAGGGTTTTCATAATTATCAGATGTTTTATTTATAAGATTCTTTTCACTCTGTAACTGATATTGCAAAGATAAGCGTCGTCCGCATATATACCTAATACTATCTTAGCATTCCATGATATTATTATAAGCAGGTTAAGGCCAAGTATAGAAATCGGGAATCTCATCTGCAAAAAGTATCAGGGAATCTTCCTTAAACCGGCAAAAATCGGTTGCAGCCGGATGTCCTTTATAAGGAGCAAACCCGGACCAGCTACACACATAGTTCAAAGCTACTCCTTCCGAACGCAGGATGGACAACAATTGCGTATACCACAACGAGTCACGGGTCTGTGTACCGGTCTCGGTAATAGCCGAAAGTTTTGCATGCTGCCGGGCATACTGAGTCAGTATACGTGCTTTTAAAACAACCAGAGAAGTGTCTCCTCCATCCGGACGAAAATCCCAGTAATTATCCATTCCTACCACATCTACATATTCATCTCCCGGATAGCGTTCCAGGTATTCGGCTTCGGTAGTAAAGCCACAATCAGGAGAGAAAGCATACAGAAAGTTATGTACCTGCAGAGAGTCCCTGAGGTAAGTGACCGTAAACCGATATAATTCTTTAAACTCCTCAACCCGGCAATGATTTCTGCCCCACCAGAACCAGTTGCCATCAAACTCATGCCAGGGACGGAATATAATGGGAATCAATTCTCCGTTGTCGGCTTTTGCATTGTGGGCAAAGTCGGCAATGATTTTCAGGTCAGCCTTAAATATAGCATGATGGGAACCTCCCGGTAAGATATGGCGGACCACCCGGGTGGTATCATAAAAGTTTCCACCGGTCACCGGATTGTAATAATGCCAGCAGAATGTAATCACGTTACCTCGGTTATATGCAGCATGAAACTTCTGCCGGATGTAATCCGAGTCTTTTGTTTCCCAACTACGGGGATTTGTAAAATGAAGAAAATCAAAGCTGGCCAAAGCTGGATAAGTTCCCGTCACATCGTATGCGTCACATCGGTTCGCTTCATCCCGCCAGCGTGTGGTATCCGAGTCAAACCCATCCATTTCATAATTATGTTGTCCGTAAACAACCTGTTTCCCGGTCAGTTGGCGCAAGTTATAAAACAAAGCTGCCGTCCGTTCAGTTGCGCCTGAGTCAACCAGCATCTGTCTGGTTTCTGTCAGCAAATTCCTTTGCGGGGGAACACAGGACAAGATGCAGACCACAGTAGCAATGTATATTCCAATTCTTTTCATTGATAATCTATTTGAATGATATCTGATGCCTCACTTTCACAATCCCACCGTGATACGGAAGTCAGGCGATAATAATAAGTCCCTTTTAAAGGAGTTCCGTCAAAATCGAATCCATTATCGGCAAAGGTGCATGTATTTCCAGCTACAAACGTCACAAACGTACCTGCCCCGACTGCAAAATCAGGAGTCTTAGCACGATAGATGCGATACATTTCCGCATTTTCCGTACAAGTCCAGTACATACGGTTATTATCGATTTGTTTTACCACCGGAGGTATCGGTTTATCATTCCCCTGTATTCCCGTCACCACTACCGTATGATTCCGGAACGGAGCAGAGGCCGGATAAAAGGAGATATTGTGAGAATCGGAAACAGAAATATAGTATTCTATTCCTTCTTCGGTAATCCCGGAAGCAGGCAACGTCAATGTGAAGACAGCTCTGACCCGGCGTTCAAACGGCAACTCTTTCCATACTTTATCTCCCGGTTTCCGATAGTGAAGTGTTCCGGATACAACTTCGGGCAACCGGTCTTCAACCACAGAAAACCGGATATGCAACGGAGCTCCCTTCATTACGGAAGTCACCGGAGAATTAATAACAATAACCGGTGCTTCACGATCTGCATTTCCAGCCGGACACCGGGCAGGTATTCCCAAAGGACTCTTATGCCCTTCAACATCCACCGTGTACACCGAATAGACAGCAACTCCATGAAATATATCCCGATAGCATGTCACACCGGCTGCCAATGTATCAATCTCTTCTCCATTACGACAAACAACAAAAGCCTTTGCCGCCGGTTCTTCATTACGCCAACTGACCAATGCTCCCTCACGGGTTCCCTTGGCTGTGATATGCGAAGGTGCCTGTACCCGCTGTTGCTTACGAAGTTGATTGATTTTCGCTACATAATTCTGTTTGACAAATCTATTCTGAGTACTCATGATATTCCCGTAGGACGAAATATCCTCGATACGATACAGGAAGCTGCGCGCCCATTCATCCATCTTTCCGGGTAAATCATCCCACCGATAAGCTTCAAAACCGGCATTCAACGCAATGTGGCAAGCAGCACCCTGAATGCGCGCACGCAACCGGGAAAGACGCAACCTCTGAAGTGCATCCGGAGTAACCGCCATACAACTATCAATGGTTTTCAATTGTGCTTCAGCTAATTTTTCCGCCCCGGCTATCACATCAAAAGGTTGAAAACGAATATACAATGTATGAATACCCTTCAATCCGCTCATCGGAACCGTCAGCGTTCTCCAAGATACTCCAACCAGCCATCCGCCATAATATACCCTACACACTCACCACCTTCATCACAAGGGGCATTTTGGGTACCTTTCTTCTCTTTGTATCCGGTAGCTTCTATCTTTACGGTTTCTCCATTTTTCCCGATAAAAGCCATCGAACGAAGGTTCATCAACGGATAAGTATGCACCACCTGATTAAATCCGGGTGTTTCCTGACACTCGCCAAAGTCAGTGGCAAAAGGCTCGTTTTGATTGATAATACCGGTAATAACATCAGCCGCATTTTTCCCGTAACTGGCACATGCAAAATCCCGATATACCTTCTCCGAAGAATCCAGTACTTCACGCTTATACCAGGGGGCCTTACTGATATACCACATTTTAGGAGAAATAGCGTCGGCCAGTCTCCACGTCAGTGCATAAAAACCATTCATATTGGGAGAAGCATCTCCAAAGGCCCGGATGGTTTCCGACAGATCCACATTATAAGGATAGTAATATTCAGAACTGTTAAAATCCCGTTCCAACCAGGGACATCCCCAGTATTCACGACTGCCATACACACTTCCCGGTTCGAACGCTGCCGAATAATAAGATATGGGAGCACAAATAACATCTTCGGGCAGACTATTCACTGATTCCGGGGGCAGCCCCCACCCCGATACAGCTATACGGGTAGAAGGCGACATCCGCTTCATCTCTTCATAGAATCCATCAAAAACTCTCCGCCAGCGGGCATAAAAAGCTTCATTCTTCTGACCCTCAGACTGGAAACAAAGCAGATAATCCAGTTCCGGATATTCACAGGCAATTTCTGTAACCTGTGCCTTAATTACTTCTCTATTATCCGGCTCAGTCTGATATTCCGGCAAGAGGACATCGATATCCAATCCTAAGCCTATTTTCACACCACGCAAATGTGCATAGGCGATCACCTTGCGGAATATAGTTGCTCCTTTCTCTTTGATCTGGCTATTCGTCAGCGTTTCATTATGTAACCCATAATCAGCTCCAAAATCATAGTCATCATAAATCCCGGATGCTCCAAAAAGATATTCATTGACATCCCATCCGGGGCAACACCATCCGTGTCCGGTCTTTATGGTAGGCATCCATCCACGTGACAAATGACCTTTATACTCAAAATTATGAAACAATTCATTATGCCCGCAAAACCCGTTATAGTTATGAATCATAATAAAATTCATCCGCATCCGCGCAGCCTGATCTATGATGTAACGCCAATCATCCCATGAGTAAATCGTAGCCGATTGCGGAAAATTAGTCCAGGGAAGAAATCCGCGAACGGTCATTGTCGGCGTACGTTCATCCCGGATAAACGGTAACTTTGTCTGCGGCTTTTTTTTATCGGGATACACATCCCCGTTCATATAGAAACGCATTCCTAAATGATCCTCCAATAACCCATATACGCCATAAAGCAGTCCACTGGCATCCGCACCGGCAATAACCACCAGTTGCCTGCTTTTTTCCTTCACTGTCCGAATGACATACCCCTGTGCTCCGGGCACTGATGCCAGAGACAGCACTCCATTGTCTTTCCAAGAAGTCATCAACGGATGATCCAGTCTTGTAAGCACAAATTCCGTTTTCCTGTCCGGCACCTCTCCATGTCCGACAGATAATAGCCGCCCGGACAACTGATAGTAATATCGTTGAAGCTCTGCTGCCGCATATTCTTCGACCGGTGTACCCGAAGTAACCAATAAAATCTGTGCTTTGATTGTCGATGCTGTCATTGCCAGAATCAAAACAGCCAGCAGGTGATATGCCATTCGTCTCATTTCTATTTTATTTTATTTTCCAGATAAGTTTTAAGTTCATTGTATTCACGCCACACACGCTGGTTCAAAGAGCTAAGAACGCCCAGTTCTCCACGTGAATGAACCCGTTTCACATAAGTATCGAACATCTCTTTGATTGGTGCTGAAAGCAATAACCGGTATGCATCCGCATATTCCTGTGAAGCATCTATTTTCTCACCTTGCGCTTCTTTCTTCTTTAAGGTAAAAGCAGGCATCATAGCCTGATCCACCTCTCCCAAGAGAAGTTCAAAACGAAACATTGCTATGAAACGTTCCAGATTATCCCGCTGCTCCCCTTTTAACTTTTTCAATAATGATTCTCCGGAATACACCAGTTCTTTCCGTATCCGCACATTATTTTCGTCCAGCAGTCCCCATTCCGGAGTATAGGCGTAAAACTCCGGCGAAGGCACATTCCACTGAATTTGTTTCCGATCCATTCCGGCAAGCAACGGGGTCATTTTTTTAGCCGCATCTTTTCCGAACTCCTCCGTCAGAAATCTGTCATACAACTGCTCCACACTTTCTTTGGCATCTTTATCCGAAGCAAAATGGGCAAACGTTCGGAAATTAAAACGAGGTTCCTCCGTACGCCAGTGGATAGCAACCACTCCGTCCAGATTCTGTTTAGCGGCAAGTTTCACATGTTCACGCATCATATGGACCCTTGGCTGAAAATGCCACAACTGGTGATCGCCTTCCAACCAGGGAACTGCCCATACATTACGGTTCCGGGCAATCTCTCCCAGAAACTCCGGTTGTGGACTTTTCCCCAGATCCGGATTGAGACAACTGAAAATAATATCTTTGGGCAAAGCTCTGTCCAATCCTTTCAGCAATGAAGGTAACTGATGTCCTCCTCCCCAGCCACCAAGGATCAATTTGGCATGCGAACCCTTTGATTTCAGATAATCATAAGTCAGTTTCATATATTCCAGCGCCCACACTCCGACAAAACGGGCCGATGAATCGGCCGCTTCCTCAAAGAAGCTTTCATTTTCCCGATAAGCACGGGCAAAAGGTGCATTCCGCAATGCTTTCTGAGTATCGACTCCCATAAACGAATGTTCATTCAGCCACATCCAGATGTAATCAATATCCGGATAAGCTTTCAGGATATCATCAATTGCAGCATAATGTATCTCGGCTGCTATCTGGCTTTTCGGATTCGGAATCATATTCGATTCACCTGGCCAATAGAAACAGTCTCCGGCTACATTCAAAGAAAAGTATTCGGGAGGAATCACTCCGAATTCAAATCCCATAGCCATACGAATTCCCCGTTCATGTGCCATTTTCAATACATCACGCATCAGCCCCTGGGCCTTTTCGTAATGCTCCCGGGGAGAGTACGAGGTAACCGAACCGTCATTACCGAAAGCTTCTGCCCCTGCAGGTAAGTGGAATGCTTTTCCCGTATCATAAGCAAAGTCTTTCACAGCCATCGGCAGATAGCCCCAACGTGCAGTCAGAGAATTATCAAAACAGGCTTGAGGAAGAATATTCTTATATTCTATTTTTATCATAGGTTCCACATAAGTGGCATAACGCTCACCCCCCCCGTATAATTGTGGAAACCAATGAAGTTGATACCATTTTTCTGACATTCATCCAGATAATTCCGGTAATCTGACAAGTTCCATGAAGTAGGTCCTGACAAGAAATTATGCCAGGGAAGTACCCCCCTGATATTAAATTTCTCCTGTGCCTGTATCCCCAGACAGAAGAACAAACCGATAAACAAATATTGAATTTTCCGCATTGTCATTCTTTTTTTATTCATATTGCGGAGTGAGTTAAAAAGAGGGATAGTTATAAGAAAACTGCCCCTCTTTTACCAACTCTACCCTACATCAGGCAGTCAATAAACTACCTTTCACTAAACACACCTTAATCTTTGGGAACAATACGGAAATTATCAAAGCATATATCCGTATCTTCCGCCCAACTATTACCCATAATCTGTAAAACTCCATCATTAGGAATGTCCCCTTTCCACATTTCTCCCAGGTCAATAGAAACCGTTTTCCACTCTCCGTTCGTATTCAAGGCGAGTCCCGATGCAAAAGGTTCCCAATCGTAATTAATCTGCGAGAAGTAAAATCGGATCTGTCTTTTGGTCAATGGCTTGATTGTATTTACTTCAAACTTCAGCAAATATTTATCCTGATCGGCAATAACCTCGGGAAAGTATTCGACAGCACACTGTGCAATAGTAGTCACCTCGTTCCAGTCCCAATCATTCGCATCTCCCTTATTAATCTTGAAACGGGAGAATTGTCCGCTGTACGGAGCAGGAACGGGACCATTTATCACATATTTACCACCTCCCCAACCGGTGAACGGGTCAAAGTCACACAGAATATTGCCCTTTTCCATATATTTACCGGGAACCATGACTTCTCCACAAACCGGGCTGACTAATTTAATTTTTGAACCTATTACGGCATCCTCCGGCAACACAAAACTCAGACTGTTACCGGTTGCTTTTGTTATCTCCGCTTCTTTTCCACCAAAGAACAGCTGCCCCGATTCGGTCGTTATCTCATAAAGATCAAAATAATCGCCAACCACCTGCATCGTATCACCTGCCGGCGTAAATTCATTGAACATACCGTTCACCTCCAATTCAGGAATAAACACCGATATCGGAGTAGTTACGGTAGAATTTCCGTTTCCTAAAGTTATCAGATTATTTACCTCTCCCGGAATTACCCTGGGGATCGGAAAAGTTATTTCTCCGGAAGTGATATACGCATCTCTCAAATCAACCTGTACATCATTTACCAGAATCGAATTAACAGCATTCAATCCTGTACCTTGCACAATGATATATTGTGCAAGATTAGCCTGATCGATCCCCTGTTCGCGATCGAGTACCGTAGATACCCGGGTGACAGCCAGAGGGGCATATTCCACTTCATCATCTTTACACGATGCAAACAGACCACAGCCCAGAATCACCCATACGAATAAAATATATCTAAATGTTTTCATTGTATCTTCAATTTTAAATGTTACGAATGTATTCATTACCATCCCGGATTGTTAGAATCAATCTTATCATTAGAGTTCACCTCACTGGTAGGTATCGGATATAGAAGATTACGCTCCAAACGACGTTTAGTCACATTATGCTCATCCATATCGATGGCATTCATCACATCCAGATAGATACCCCAACGGAAAAGATCATAACGGCGGTCAGCTTCATAGGCCAATTCACGGGCACGCTCTTCCAGTACAGCCGAACGGAATTCATCCTGATTCATTCCGGAGAACGGAGTGGCATGGGCACGCGTACGAATGCGGTTCACCTGATTATAGGCCTCAGCGTCCGGTCCGCCATTCAATTCATTGACAGCCTCAGCATAAATCAACATTATATCCGGCAAACGGAGCAACGGAAAGTGAAAATCACTGTTTTTTTGTTTCCGGTCTGTAACAAAAGTAAATTTCGTCAATTTCGCCAATGTCCACCCCTGACCTTCATGATAGACTTCCGTACCATCAAAAGCATTGCCCTGACTGTCATATACCTCCTTATTCTCTACTTTATCTGCATACCAACGGGGATAATAGTTATAGATAACCTTACCATTGGATATTCCATCCGACGCATATCGGTGAATAACTCCATCGACAATACGCGTATCCTGTTCTTCGAAAAGCAGATACCAGTGATCGCGCATACCATACCAGTTACCTTCCATCGTACCGTCTTCTTTGAAAATGCCCACATAATCCTGACAGATCGTGTTTCCAAAGTCCTTATCACCGCTGATGGCCTGTGCCATCCAGATGTGTTCTCCCTTATTACGGTTTCCTATGGCCCATACGTCCATATAATTATCAAACAGGGTATATTCGTTTATCACCTCCCAAGCTTTGTCACGTGCCAACGCATAATACTTGGCCGGATCAAAAGACTCATAACCTGCAACAGTCTTTGCAATGTGCGTGATAGGTTGTGGTTCAAATATATTCGGATCTCCTCCCTTAACCACGATAGGCACACCGGACATCGCCCCGGAAGCCATAGTAACATATACTTTCGCCAATAACGCTTTGGCAGCTCCGCTCGAGGCACGTCCCGCTACAAACCCGGCATCATCTTTCGAATACATTCCTTCAGCTTGTTCCAGCAATTCAATGATATGTGTGTATACGTCCGATACCGAGGCACGAGGCTGGCTCATAGCTTCCCCTTCCGATATTGATTTCCGGAAAATAGGCACAGGACCGTAATTTCTCACCAAGTTAAAATAAGCCCATGCTTTAAGGAAGCAGAGTTGTGCCAAAGCGTCCTGTTTACTCTCCGGAGTCAGGTTATTCATAGCCGAGATCTTGGATATACCCAGATTTGCCCGGTGAATCAACGTATAGCTGCCCTGCCACATATGATCTATTCCCCAGAATCCTTGTGGATTACCTGCTCCGACATTACCAAATGCCCATGATGCACCCGACGCATAGTCACAATCCATATTGGTCAGATAAAGATAAGAACCCGGAGCAATAAAGCTGGTGATCACTGTATTATAAGTACCTGTCACAAGCTGGGAAGCCGCACTCTCACTGTCTCCCAACTGTTCGGGTGACACAAAATCATAGGCCTTTTCTTCCAGCAAATCATTGCATGAACATGCCAACAGGACTGTCCATAGCAATAAAAACGATTTGAATATTATTTTTTTCATGACTTTTCTTGATTTGAGTTAAACATCAGAACGTACACTGTAAACCAAATGAGAAGGTGCGACTACTTGGATACGAGAATAAATCCACGCCACGGCGAGAAGCATCACTACCGAAAGAGTTTACATCCGGATCATACCAGCTATATCCCGAAATGGTGAATACATTGCTGACAGAAGCAAACAGATTGATCGATTCAATTCCCTTGAACGGAGAGACAAACTTATACCCCAGATTAATATTCTTCATTCTCAGATAAGATCCGTCTTCTACATAACGATCAGACAGTTTCATCGTTCTTCCATAGCCGGCATAAGCTTTCGGCCATTTGGCATTCTCCCGGTTTTCGGGTGTCCAGCGAGATTCATATATATTCAGCGGAATATTACCAATACCACTCATAGTCACCTCGAGTAAGTTCGCATTGAAAATATCACCTCCGACACATCCTTGCAGGAAAAAGCTTAAAGAAAAGTTCTTATAAGTAAAATTGTGAGTCATACCGAAAGTGAAATCCGGATTCGTATCCCCAATTACCTGGCGATCAGCATTTGTAATACCGGCTACTCCATCCAAATCTTTATATTTCACCTCACCCACCATTGCTTTACATACGGCTTCTGACTCTTTTGCATAAAACGGGTCGGCTCTTACTTCAGCAATATTATCATAAAAACCATCTTCCACAAATCCATAAATGGTTCCGATCGGCATTCCGTTGCGCTGCAGGAATACATTATCAGCCTTACTCCATCCCTGGGCAAACTGATCTCCCGGAAGTCCGCTGATCTTGTTACGGTTAAAGGAAATATTAGCATCAAAATCCCAGTTGAAGTTCTTACCGGTGATCGCATAGAACTTTCCGGTAATTTCAAGTCCCTTATTCGTTACATTTCCAAAGTTAGTCGTCATATTCGAGAAACCTGTACTTTGTGGTATCTGTATATTCTGCAATAAGTCAGATGTCTTTTTGTAATACAGATCGACAGTCAAATTAATTCTGTTCTGCAGGAATCCCATATCCACACCCACATTATACTGGCTGGTAGTCTCCCACTTCAAATCCGGATTGGCAGGTCCTCTCCAGGTAAGATTGGCAAATCCACTGGAAAGTGCACCGTTAATCGGATAATTGGCCACAGTCAGATAGTCACGGGTAGCATAGGCGCCTATCGCCTGATTACCAGTCTGCCCGTAACTTGCACGGAACTTCAGGTTACTAAACAAATTCAGGTCCTTAATAAACTGCTCTTCCGATGCTCTCCAGGCAATAGCTCCTGAAGCAAAGTTAGACCATTTGTTGCCCGGTGCAAACTTACTGGAACCATCCCGACGGAAAGAGGCAGTAAACAGATACTTATTCATCAGGTTATAGTTGGCACGTCCCAGGAAAGAAACCAGAGAAGTCATTCCGCGTCCACTGGTCGGCTTCTGCGGATTCACAGCGGCACTCATATCAAAGTCTTCCGTCAGGTCCTGGGGGAATCCGGTAGCTACCATTGCTTTATTACCATAGTCCCCTCTTTCATAAGAGAAAGCAGCAACCACATTCAACGAATGATTCTTATTGAAAGTTTTGTTGTAAGTCGCCATCGTTTCAAGTACCAGATTCTTCGCCCAGTTATCAGCTTTTGAGGCGTATCCGTTTGTCGGATCTTTACCTTCCACCGTCTCTCTGTTATAGTACACATCACGTTCGTTTATATTATAGGAGAAACCCACATTCTGACGAACTTTCAAATCCTTATACGGTGTGATTTCCACAAATGAAGAAGAGAAGAAACTATTCGTTGCCAGTTCATCTTTAGCCGCACGGGTATATACATAAGGATTCGATGAGAACCAGTTCAACTGGGCATTATTCGTTTCATCGTCCAAGGGTGCGGTAGCCGGATAGAACAAAGCCCCCCGGATAATACCATCACTGACAGAATTGGTTTTGGCAAGCTTGTTCAATGAGTTGGTAAAACTCATATTCGTACCGATTTCAATCCAGTCGTGTACCTTACGAGCGAGATTCGCACGGAATGAATAACGTTTGTATCCGGAGTTATGAATGATACCGCTCTGATCCAGTATATTACCGGAGATTGCATAATACCCCTTATCATTCGAACCGTTCACGCTCAGATTGTATTCCTGGGAAAAAGCTGTTTCAAATACTTCATCCTGCCAGTTTACACTGGGATACGTACCATTCCGGTAATCTTCCGGTCCCGGAGAATAAACCGATTCACCGGTATTCGGGTCCACTTTCGAAGTGCCCGGATAAGGAATAGCTTCATTTGCATTCTCGTATTCATTAAACATCCGTGCTGCTTCATTCCTATACATCGCATATGCATATCCATCCAACATATCCAATTTCTTCACTACTTTCGATATTCCGAAATTAGCACTGAAGCTGATATTGTCTTTTCCCTTCGCACCACGCTTGGTGGTAATCAATACCACTCCGTTCGCACCGCGTGATCCGTAAATAGCCGTAGCTGAAGCATCCTTCAGGATCTCAATAGACTCGATATCCGACGGATTAATCGTCGACAGAGGATTGGCCGTCTGCATCATACCATCTTTACCTGTTCCGGGCATTCCACTACTGGTAAAAGGAATACCATCTACAATGTAAAGCGGTTCTGTAGAAGTTGAAAACGAGTTCGCACCACGAATCTGAATACTCACGCCTGCTCCGGGAGCACCATCATTCTGGTTGACCTGCACACCTGCAATACGCCCCTGAAGTCCCTGGTTGATACTGATCGGATTGGTTTTCATCAAGTCTTCGCTTTTGATACTGGTGACCGATCCTGTCAAGTCACTCTTCTTCATTGTACCATAGCCTATGACTACCACCTCATCCAGCAGTTCAGTATCTTCCTTCATTGTCACATTGAGTATTTTCTGTCCGGGTTTTAAAGTAATCTCCTGTTCTTTATACCCCACACACGAGAAGACCAGTACATTCTTGCCACTCGGAACGTTTACACTGTATTTACCGTCCACATTGGCAATAGAACCGGTTCCGGCACCTTTGACCAGTACATTGGCTCCAATCAATGGAGATCCATCGTTAGCATCGGTGATTACGCCTGTAACAATGGTTTGCTGAGCCATCATATGGCTGCTCATCAAGAGCGCCATCAGAAACAACATCATGTTCTTCATACTATTACACTGATTTAAAATGATTAATTTTGTGATAATGCAAAAATAGAGTCAACCGGGAGAACAAACAAGTATGATTTTATCATTCACTTATGCAATTCAGACAAACACTCTTTATTTCTTTTCTGCCTTCAATGCATCCGTTATTCTACCATAGTTTATCTAAAAGACGAAATCGAGACTTGTTTTATCCCAATATCGGAGAACTTTCTCAAATGTAAAATTAGTGCAGTTATCATTAACAATCCAGTATTATTTTATCCGATAGTGATACAATCAGCACACCCTTACATCAGAGAACAAGTACATAAAGAAATTACCTTCAAACAATCTTTCCTTAAAAAAACACTACTACCTCAGAACCTGTAAAAACCAACCTTATTGTGTCTTAACCTCAAAACCTTTCGTAACACCCTTTGCCAGTCCCGGTTGTCCGGAACCTATAAACAGCGTATACTTTCCGGTAAGCATCCTCCAGTTTCCATTTTCCCAGACCGACAACTCCCGGGGAGGTATATTAAATTCAACTCTCTTCTTCTCACCCGGAGCAAGTTTCACCTTTTTAAACGCTACCAATTTTTTCAACGGATATGTATAGACAGGAGTATTTTCTCTGGAAACATACACCTGGACGACTTCTTCTCCGGTCCATTTACCGGTATTGGATAATTCAACCGAACATTGCAACCTTGCGCCCGATTTCAAGGTATCACTTCCTTGTATACCATCGAACCCAAATGATGTATAACTCAACCCATGACCGAAACCATATAAAGGATCTTCCTTCATATAACGATAAGTACGCCCTTTCCACATATCAAAATCCAGGATATCCGGCAACTGATCTTCCGCCCGATAAATAGTCATAGGTAGCTTACCCGATGGATTTTCGTTCCCAAACAATAAATCGGCCAGGGCTCTACCGGCTTCCTGCCCGGGGTACCAGGCCTGCATAATCGCCGGTATATGCACATCCGCCCATTCAGAAGTTAGCGGATTTCCCGAATGGAAAACCAATACGATCCTCGGGTTCACTTGATAAATAGCTTTCAGCAGTTTCTCCTGTTCTTCCGGTAAATAAATAGAAGTCATATCATGATTCTCTCTTGCCATTTTTTCATCACTTCCCAAAGCTACAAGCACCACATCCACTCCTTTTACCGCAGCCACAATAGAATCCCTGGAAGCTCCTATACCGTTCAAATAGTTGACTTTTCCTCTTTTACCCATCAAATCTTTCACCCCTTTCAAAAGTGTAACCGAATAAGGAGGCTGTCCACTATATCCACCTAAATAATTATGATCGGCAAACGGGCCTACTACAGCTACCGATTTAGTCTTCTCCTTACTTAAAGGCAACAGATTTTCATTTTTCAATAGCACAACCGACTTGACAGCCGCTTCATAAGCAAGTTCCGCAAACTTCTTGCCGGCCAATAGCTTCTTATCGTAATGATTATAAGGCACAAGTTCCATCGGATCAAATTCTCCCAACTTAAACCTCGCGGTCAGCACCCGCGTTAAAGCCTGATCAATAGTAGCTTCCGAGATTAAGCCCTGTTTCACTGCCTGAACCAATTTCTCTTTATATGTAGTGCCACATTCCAAATCACACCCACTGTTGACACCCAGCGCTGCCGCTTCCTCCAACGAATTCACGACCCTATGCTGCCAATTCATCACCCCAATGGCCCCGCAATCAGAAACTACAAATCCGTCAAATCCCCACTCTTTTCTCAGCACTTCACCGAGCAGCCAACGGGAGCCACTGGGAGGCACACCGTTAAAAGCATTATAAGCCGTCATTACCGACTGCACGCCTGCCTCTTTCACGCAAGCTTCGTAAGCCGGAAAATAATATTCATACAACTGTTTCGTCGGTATTTGCGAAGAGCTGGAAAAGCGATTGTTCTCTTCGTTGTTAGCCACAAAGTGTTTGATTGTTGCGACAGTTTTCAGATAAGCCGGATGATCACCCTGTAGCCCCTTCACAAAGGCTACTCCAAGCCGTGAAGTCAGATACGGATCTTCACCATAAGTCTCTTCATTTCTTCCCCAGCGCGGGTCACGAGCCATATTGATAGTAGGCGACCAGTAAGTGAGCCCCTTTCCTATTTCCAGATATTTCAGTCGCGCCTCCGTAGAAATAGCAGAAGCCACCCGCTTTACCAATACCGTATCCCAGGTAGAAGCCAGATTAATAGCCTGTGGAAAAACAGTCACTTCACCTGCACGAGCCACTCCATGAAGACATTCATTCCAATAATTATAAGCAGGAAGGTTCAGCCTGGGGATGCTATCACTTTCGCTCACGAGTTGAGATGCCTTCTCTGCCAGTGTCATCTGTTGGATGAGTGTTTTCACGCGAACGGCAATCGGTTGCGACAAATCTCCGATAATCCTCTCTTTCACACCGCGGACTTCCACTTTTCCTCCTGCATTAAAAGCCGGACAATCCTCACACCCTCCATTGTCTTGAGCTCTCAACATTATACCGGCAGAAAGTAGAATCCCTATCATTACTATTTTTGTTTGCATGTCTTTCATATTCTATCTCCACTGTTTTTAGTTCATACGCTTTTCAATAATGCAAAATTATCGGGATTCCATCAAACCATCCAGTATTATTTTATCCATTCATAATACAATTATTATTTTGATAACTTATATTGCTTTATAAATCCATTATCTTTGCACATAGTTAATCCTCAAATACTCCAGAATATGATCAATCCTATTTATTCAGCAGATAAGGCGAGATACTCCGGTGGAATGAAGTATCGCCGTTGTGGCAAAAGCGGTATACTGTTACCGGAAGTTTCCCTGGGCCTCTGGCATAACTTCGGTGATGTAGATACATTAGCCAATAGCCTTCGAATGGCTCACTTTGCATTCGACAAAGGCATCACACATTTCGACCTGGCTAATAACTACGGTCCCTCTTATGGCTCAGCCGAGGAGACGTTCGGGCTAATCATGAAGAAATCCTTTATGCCCTATCGTGATGAGCTATTCATATCCACCAAAGCCGGACATGATATGTGGGAAGGTCCTTACGGGAACTGGGGCTCCCGAAAATATCTGATGAGCAGTCTCAACCAGAGTTTAAAACGCATGAATCTGGAATATGTAGATATTTTCTATACCCACCGTTACGATCCCGAAACTCCACTTGAAGAAACTCTTCAGGCACTCGTCGACATTGTCCGGCAAGGTAAGGCCCTCTACATCGGTATTTCCAAATACCCCAAAGAAAAAGCAGAGTTTGCCTACCGATATCTGGAAGAGCGAGACGTGCATTGTCTCCTCTATCAGGGACGATATAACCTGTTTAACCGTGAACCGGAAGCACAAGGTATCCTCCGGCAAGCCCAAGAGAACGGTACCGGCTTTATCGCCTTTTCTCCTCTGGCTCAGGGTCTGCTCACTAACCGGTATCTAAATGAAATTCCTGAAGATTCAAGGATAGCCCGCGGAGGTTTCCTGAAAAAAGAACAACTGACCGATCAAGTATTAAATAAAATCAAAGCATTGAATGAAGTGGCAGGCAGTCGCGGACAAACCTTAGCCGAAATGGCATTAGCCTGGATATTGAAAGATGATCTGGTAACCTCCGTCATTATCGGCGCCAGTTCCGTCAGTCAACTGGCAGACAACCTGAAAGCGACGGAAAACTGTAAGTTTAGTCCGGACGAGCTGCAACGTATCGGGAGCATTCTTCAATAAACTCTTTTTCATCACAGATTAACAGATCACACAGATGTGTAATATTCAGATTATCAATCAAATTAATCTCTTCTCTGTGTTAATCCGTGTAATCTGTGGTGAGTTTTGAAACAGCCCCTGTCAATGACGACTTCTCTGCAATCATCTCTGCCTAAAACCCTTCAATATTCAGCAACCACTTCCACACAGGTACAACATCTATTAATATTCCAGCAATCTCTACTGTCCTTTCGTTGTCATAAGTCACTATAATGAATTTCTCCACATCAAAGCTATTTGCGATTTTTACCAAAGCCTTAGTTTCTCGCTCAAAAGTAGAGCTATCGGAAATACTAAACGAAGCTTGCACAGCCATCTTCTGCGACGGAAGATAGAAGTCCACCTCAACGTTCTTATTATAATAAGATAGTTCTTCATTACCGTACCGCTTCATCAGTGCCAACGCCACGATATTTTCCAATAGCTTAGTCTCCGGATCTGCCAAAAAAACATTCAGTAGCCCGTTATCACAAAAATATCGCTTTTGAGATATCTCACGATCACTCAACGAGTCCGTAAAATTAGAGATACCAAAAACAAGATAGGCATCTTTCATATATCCAATGTAATCCGCAATCGTATTTCGGCTCACCTTAGCTCCTGCAGAACTTACGATATGCTGTAATCGACTTAAAGCTATTGGCTGCATTACACTTTCGGCCATTTTTTTAGCAAGCAAACGGATAGCATCCGCATTGCGGATCTCATTCCGGCTAATAATATCCCCTAGAAGAATCTTTAAGTATAATGAGTTTATCCAACTTCTTTTATCTCTCAAATCAAATGTTTCAGGAAATCCGCCAAAGTGAAAGTAATCATCAAAGAGCTTTGCAACTGTAATCCTCTCATCAGAATATTCCCAATTTTTAGAAAACTTGACTCCCTTGTAGGTCAGATATTCCGAAAACGAAAATGGGTAAACCTCCTTGATGATAAATCTGCCTCCAAGTGTTGTTGCAATATCCCGACTCAACATTTTAGCATTACTTCCGGTAATGTATACTCTATATTTGGAGTCTGCTAAACGTCGGGCAAAATGTTCCCATCCTTCAATATTTTGTATTTCATCCAGGTATATCAATGGCCGTTTATTTTCGTATAATTCACGATACGACTCAAGAAGTAGATTTAGCTCCTCCATTTGAATGGAGGATATTCGCTCGTCCTCAAAATTGATGTATAAGATATCTTCAATAGTCGCTTTGCCGGATTTTATCATTGATTGAATATGTTGGAACATCAAATATGATTTTCCGGCACGACGAAGCCCTACAAAAACATAGTTGCAGACTTCCTCCAAAAAGATGGGTCTTTCTACTAATTCAGTCGTAGCAATCTCCTGTTGCTTTTCACTGATTATGGTTTTAATGATTCTCTTTTCCATGAAATCGCTCTTTATACAGAGCAAATATAAGGAATTTCCGTCAGTATACAAAGCATAAAAGCAATTTCCTTAATACGGCCATGCGTCTTATATCATCCTGAGGGAGGATATCCCTCCTTAGCTAGAATCAGAACTCTTTTTCATCACAGATTAACAGATCACACAGATGTGTAATATTCAGATTATCATGTGGTATTTAGAGTCAATCCACGACCCAACAATCAATATTCCTTGTCTTCGAGCTAAAGTTCACTCCTGCCTTTAGCAGTTGACGGGGATCATTGGCAAACGGAGCGGCATATTCCCTTTCTTCTATCTGTTTCAAAGCCTCTTCCGCACTCCCGTCAAATTTGAACTCCATCACATAAATGTATCGTTCTGTCTTCAAAACCATATCGATGCGCCCGTTAGAAGTATGATACTCCGCCTGGACATAAAAACCAAGTAACTTATAAACAATAAAAAGAACATTCTGATAATGCAACTCCAAGTCACGTACCAGTTCATAAGGAGTATCGGCGAAGAAACTTTGCAGACGGCGAAAGAAAGCATCACAATCTCCCTGTTCCACTTCAGAAACGAACCGGGTTATATGAAACCCTGTTTGTCCTTTATCAATATTTGCATAAAAAGGAAGTAAATACCTGATAAATCCTTCCTCTACTTCCCGATTGGGAAATCCCAGATGGTAGATATCAAAACGTTCATCATACCCTTTTATCGTCAGATAGCCACTCTGATAAATCACCGGCAGAGGATTCTTCGAAGTAGAATCTATGCAATTCAGCATATCTGATGTCGCCTCATCGTGCGCCAGCTGTTGCAAGTCATATTTATCACGCAGTAAAAGTTTTACCAAATAAGACGGAGTACCTGTTTCGAACCAGTAACTGCCAAACTTCATCTTATAAAAAGTATTCAGTATACTGAACGGATTATATAAACCGATAGAATTTTCCGTGAAATGATAACCATCATACCGTTCCTTCAACTCCCGGCAAGCATCTTCGTACGACATCTTTTGATATTTCGCCAACTGGCGAATTTCCGGTTCCAGATAATGATGGATTTCCTTTTCTGTAATTCCACACAACTCCACATAAGGTTCGTCCATGGAGATATCGTTCAGATTATTCAGGTCACTAAACACACTTACCTTACCAAACTTGGTAACTCCCGTCAAAAGGGCAAAGCGGATATACCCGTCCATCGTTTTCAGCACAGAATAAAAACCTTTCAGTGTATCACGATACTTCTCTCCCAACTCCTCATTGCCGATAGCCTGCAACATCGGTTTATCATATTCATCAATCAAAATCACCACCCGCTGCCCCGACTGTTCACAGGCACGCTGCACAATACCCTTGAAACGCAGAGGAATAGAAGTTTCAGAAGGAGCAGTCCCGTACACCATTTCCCATTTAGCCAACGTATCGTTCAATATCCGATCCAGGCTTTCGGGCGTATCATACTTTTCCGTGTTCAGATCCAGATGTAAAATCGGATATTTTATCCAGTCTTTCTCCAACTCCCCCATAGCCAAACCACAAAACAAGTCCTTTTTCCCTTGAAAATAAGCTTCAAGAGTAGATATCAGCAGACTCTTGCCAAAGCGACGGGGACGGCTCAGGAAATAATATGAACCCGTTTTTACCAATCTACAGACTAATGCAGTCTTATCTATATAAAGATAGCCTTCCCTACGTATTTTCTCAAAGTTCTGTATCCCAATCGGGTAAAGTTTAGCCATAACGCATTTCTATTAATCGTTTCACTCACAAATATACAAGATTATTCTTAATTATCGGTTTTGCTAACCATAATAATAAATGCCGGTACCCATTCTTCCGAACAGATACCGGCATTTATTTTTTCAACCGAAACGATCGGTCAGTTATCAGAGCAGTCCCTGCCCTCCTATCACTCCGGCAATGGCGCTTGCCACAGCTATGATCACCTTTAAAAGGATATTCCAGCTATTCTTCTTCATCTGTTTATCTGATTAAACTTACTATGCGGTCGGATCATCCACAATGTCTCCATCACCATTTCCAGAGCCATTACCGCCCGAAGTGCCGATACTGCCTATCTTCTGAAACTCAACACCCTGAAGCAAAGCACGGGTAGTGCCAATAGCGGCAGGCCGGGTATATTCCGGTGTGAAGTGACAGAGAAGAGCTCCCACCTGGTTCGGATTGACATCCTCCTCTTTGTCTACTCCCCTTCCACGGCTACGCGCCTTCATCGTAAAAGTACCCAACCCTTCCAGGCGTACCGTCTTACTGTTCAATAACTCGCTGCGCATTGCCGTCATTAAGTTCCGGACCACATTATGTACATCACCCGGGGTCAATGACGACTTCTCCGCAATCATCTCTGCCAGTTGCTGGGTGGACACCGTTTTACCTATCTTCACCAGATTCAAATGCCACTTCTTGTCACCGGTCTTAGTTGCCATGGTCGATTGCACTGCTTTATAAAATAAAGTCATATTCCTAATCTCCTTTTCTTCATGTTATTACTACTGATTTTATTCACATTTCGTTGATCAACGCCACAAAGGTGAACATTTACAGGAAGATGACAAAGGGAAACAGGGTATCCGGAACCGATCACTCAGAAAAAGTTATAAGTATCACATTCTCAGCAAATAAAAAAGAGAGTATCCTTTTTCGGACACCCTCTTCCCTACGCATCTGCTTCACATACTTTGCTATTGTTTGATTTCCCATATTATACCCGTTTGGGTACAAATACAATAAAAGGCTCCCACTTTTATACCCGATATGGCATAAAAGTGGGAGCAAAACAGAAATCTATACCTGTTGAGGTATATTTTCACTCATTCTATCTGATTACATCTATGACTTTCCTGATATTTTCATTAGAAGCTACTTCCTCCTATCTATTACATTTCTTATCTATTCCTTTATAAACTTCCGATAAGCCCCTTCCAGTTTTTTATCGTACTGATTCTGGGCATATCCGGGTCCATTGTACCTCCTGGTAAACCCAGCCCAGTCTTTCTGCTCCAGACAGGACTGTAGCTTAGCAAATTTCACAAACCTCGCAAAAGCTTCCAGTTGCTTATCTTCTCCGACACACATATCTTTCACCATTTCCTCCACACTGCCATATCCGCACATCGCATAGTTAAAGCCCATCACTTGGAACATTCCCCATGAAGTGGAAGCGTCAGCAGCTTCTTTATGTATTTCCCGGGCCTTTTCCAAGCGTTCATACTCTTTCATACCGCTATAATAATGCCCCTTCTCCCATTTAGGATAAAGAATATTTTCATTGCCCGCAACATACCTCTCCGGATTAAACCCTTGCTTCTTGAGTTCATGCCAAAAGATGTGACCTTCGAATAGGATCACCGGTCGTCCCGGAGCCACAAAGCCCCCACGCCCACCTGTCTCAACTGCCTGTATGGCTTTTACCACTGCTACTTCAACGCCAAGCAAATCCGCCACACGCTGAAAATCATTTTCTGTTAAGTTCATGATTAATTAGATTTATGCAAATAAAAAAATCTCTTCATAAACAGGAGGTACAACAGGCTCAACACCAATATGCTCCCTGATAAATACCCATATCTATACTCCCGCAATGCCAAACACCCTGCCACAACTACGCTCTGCACCACCATATAAATCAGTGACACTACCACGTGTGGTATCTTCAATTCATTGGCCATGATCTGATACAAATGTTTCCGGTGAGGCAAACTAATATTTTCATGTAGCAACAACCGGTGTACGATCGTCAACACACTATCCACTCCGTACACAACAAGCAATACAAGCCAGCTGAAATCCTTAGTTTGAAGAATCAAACTCCCGATCAGGAACAGGACTACAAAAGCTATACTGACCGAACCCACATCACCGGCAAAGCATTTCGCTCTCTTACGGAAATTAAAGAAGTCAAACACCAACACAGAACAAATCATCGTATAAATAAAACTCTGTTCTGTGAAGGAGATCACTTCTGCATTCACATATGCCAAAGAAATCAGGATAACCAATGAATATCCGCCGGTAATGCCGTTAATGCCATCCATAAAGTTATAGGCATTGATAATCCCCGTACAGACAATCAGAGCAACAAGCAATGTCCAGCAAGGCAGGCTGAACAATCCCCATTGATAGAACATCAAAGCCATCGCCGTAAAATGAAAAACTAAGCGCAATCCCTGCGAAGTAGAACGGATATCATCTACAAAACTGATAAAAGTGATCAAGGTCAAAGCCAGTATAAACCAAGGGTATTCAAACTGATTCGTCAGGAAAAAAGTCAATGCACCCAAATAGAAAATGATTCCTCCACCTCTCAGAGTAATACGGGTATGCGAACTCCGCTCGTTCGGCTTATCGATAATATTACATTTATCAGCAATACGGAAATAAAAAAGTTCTGCCAGGAATAGCAGAACTAAGATTATTAGATAGTACATAAGTTATTTAGTTTCTTCAAATGAACGAATGGTCTTCATCAACCCCTCTTTAGCTGTCACAAGCATTTTATCAATCCCGAGAGCGGCTTTGATCTTAGCGTTACTTACTACATAATTCTCCGTCAATTTACGAAGTCTTTCCGAATTCAAAGGTAAATGCAGCAGAGTACCCAAGCCGGCACATCCTTCCATAAGCCCTTTGTTCATCTTCCAGATATGCGGCTTTTTTCCCATTGCTTCACACATGATGCCAATCAGTTCATTCGTTGACAGAGCTTCATCATCTCCCATATGGTAGATGCCCGTAGGTACATCCTGATTCAAAAGCCCCTCAATCACATAACAAAGGTTATCGATTGAAGTAAACGAACGGCGATTATCAAAATCGCCAAGAGGCCAAGGGATTCCCTTCTTCACTACGTTATATAATAAATTTAAATTTCCCTTGTTTCCAGGACCATGAATCATACAGGGACGAAGGATATATACCTGTTTATTCATAGCCGTCCTCCCCTTATCTTTCCCCAACCGCAAAGACTGATCCTCGTCAATAGAAGCAGTTGGAAACATAAAATGCTCTTTTATATACTCTTCCGCCTTTATCTTGCTCTCCCCATAAGGACCAACCGGGGTCGGAATCACGTCTTCAGTAAGTACGTCTCCCACTACGCTATCGGCAGCAGCTTTCACCGAACTAAAGAAAATGAATTTCTTGGCAGAAGATTCCAGAAAAAAATCAAAGATCTTTTGGGTAAGACCGGTATTGATATCAAAATAGGACTGAGCAGCCGATTGACTTTTCGTATCATGAGCCTTTCCGGCAAGATGAACAATGGCATCAAACTGGGGAAGAATTTGAAAAGGGAAAGATGTGGGCTCGATGTCTAGCCAAGAAAAAGTATTAACGACTCCCTCTTTAACAGGAGTAACAATATCCAAACCATAAAGAATATGGTCTCTCTTTAACGCATTAACAAGATTAGAACCAACAAAACCATGAATGCCAGTTATTAATATATTCATTACTGATTATCTTGTATTATATGACACAAATTATCCATACATTTCTCTAGTGTAAAGTTTCTCCTATAGTATTCTTGACCATTCTTACCTAATTGCATTCTTTTTTCGAAAGGCATTCTCTTTAATTGCATAATCGCTTCTGCCAATTGACCACTATCTCCTGCCTTGGCAGTAAGTCCACAATTCACTTCACGCACAATATTCTCTCCTTCACCATTTATCATAGCAATAATAGGCTTACCCGAAGCCATATAGGTTTGAAGTTTAGCAGGAACTGTTAAGTTAAAAATTATTTCATTCTTCAAAGAAAGAAGCATTACATCTGCTTTAGAAAAAAAAGAAGGCATCATTTCTAAAGGATAGCGCCCCAATGTAAATACTGTATCAGCTAAAGAATTTTTCTGAATAAAATCATCAACCCAGGCTTTCTTTCTTCCATCACCAACAAAAACAAATTTTACATCTTTATTCTCTTTCAATTTCAAAGCACCTCTCATTACATTTTCCAAATCTTGTGCTTCTCCCATGTTACCAGCAAACATAACAATGAAGCCATCGGGTAATTGAGGTAATGAATATTCGCAAAAAGAAGAAAAGATATCTTCTGCCCAATTAGGAAAGTAAACCAACTTACTCTCAAAATCTCCTTTCTCTAAAATAGACTGACGAAATCCTTTTGAACTAATCAAGATTTTATCTGATGAATCATATATCCATTTTACAATTTTAGTAAAAAAGCTAATTACATATTTATTGGTTACCCCTCCAGCTGATATCAAACTTTCAGGCCATAAATCCAACACCCAAAAATAAACGGGGATTCTCTGCATCTTTTTTATAATAATTGCAGGTATACCTTGTGTTATTGGTGACGGTTCGTGTACTAACACTACATCATACTTATGGAATAAGGATAAAAAGAAAGCATAAAAAGAAGCAAAGAAAGCCCAACTAAAATAATTCAAAGCCAGTCTCCCTCCTCCTCCTCTTCCGCGGGGAAAAAGCCAGGCCCTTCTAATTTTCACCCCTTGGACTTTCTCCATCTTTTTGGAAAACAATCCATATCCTTGAAAAAAATAGCCTTGCGGATAGTTAGGTATACCTGTTAATACTGTTACCTCATATCCACGTTTTACCAACTCAAAAGCAATATCATTGCTTTTAAAATTCTCAGGATAAAAATATTGCGTAACTAATAAAACCTTCACTAAAATCTGATTATCTTTCTCCCCATACCACTCTTTTCACATAGTCGGTATAAGATAATATAATTCTTACTATTTTATCACTAACATTAGGTATAGAATAATCACTCACAGGACGAAAATTTCTGTTTTCTAAATTCTGATTTTGAAGTTCTGCAAGTCCTTGCATAATTCTCTCCGGATTCAAACCAACCATCATCACGCTTGCCTCTTCCATAGCCTCAGGGCGTTCATGCGCCTCTCTTAGATTCAATGCACGAAAATTCAAAATAGAGGATTCTTCACTTATTGTCCCAGAGTCCGACAATACAGCATTTGCATTCATCTGAAGTTGATTATAATCACTCAAAGATAGTGGCTTCATTAATTTAACCAATTCATGAAATACTACTTTTTTATCTACAATCATTTTACGTGTACGAGGATGGCAAGACACAATTATAGGATAGCCATAAGTTTCAGCAACAGTATTAAGAACTGCCACCAAATAGTTAAAATGCCTTTCATCTGAAATATTCTCTTCACGATGTGCTGAAACAACAAAAAACTTTCCTCTTTCTAAGCCCAGTGTTTCTAAAATAAGAGATTTCTTTATTTTGGGAAGATATTGTGTTAATACTTCATACATAGGACTCCCTGTTTTTATTATCCGGTCAGCAGGTAGTCCTTCTCTTAATAAATACTCACGGGCAATCGAACTATATGTCAAATTGATATCACTTATATGATCTACAATTTTGCGATTGCTCTCCTCTGGTACCCGCTGGTCAAAACAACGATTACCCGCTTCCATATGAAAAATTGGTATATGCCGTTTCTTTGCTGCTATAGCACAAAGACAAGAATTAGTATCTCCTAACACCAAAAAAGCATCTGGGTGTACCTCTTCTAAAATCGGATCAATATTTATCAAGATTTGCCCTGCCGTAGCTGTCGCATTAACACTTGCAGCATTCAAAAAATAATCAGGTTTTCTTAGGCCAAGATCTTCAAAAAAAACTTCATTCAACTCATAATCATAATTTTGACCTGTATGCACTAATACATGAGCAATAGCCGGACTTGCATCCATTTTTTGTAAAACACAAGCTAAACGAATTATCTCAGGACGTGTACCAACGACCGTAAGTACTTTCAATCTCTTCATAATGTTTTATTTTTCACAATGTTCAAAATACGTATCTCCATCTTTTGGATCATACCACTCGTTTATCCAAAACTGAGTGTAAAGTTCTTCTTCTCCAATATTAGTGATGTTATGTGTATACCAAATGGGCATATCCACATAAGACGGTTCATCACCATCTAAATAAAAATTTATTATTTCATTTGTATCAATCTGACGAAGCTGAATTCGAGCTTTTCCTTTTATAACTGTAAAACGTTCTATTTTTCGACAATGATAATGATTACCACGAGTTATACCCGGTAGTGTTGTCGAAAAAGAAACTTGACCACCAACTCCTAATTTAATGGTTTCTACAAAAGCACCTCTTGAATCTATATGTTGAAGCAATTTCACAGGAAAATGTGTAGCATGATCAATGTAACAACGAAATGTATTAAACAAATTAACTTCATCACGATTATTTAGAACGGGAATGATCCCTTTATCAAAATACAGACTTTTATATTGCTCCAAACATTCCAAAATCTCAGTTACTTTTTTTTCAAAATCAAAAGGAATTTCATCTCTTTCAATAACTAAAGTATTGCTCGCAAAAACATGTTTAATTTTATTTATTATGTGTCTACAAAGACTCCCTACATAAATTAACCTAACATTATCATCTTGCAAAACTATCGGCTGTTCCCCATGAGTCAACTTATAACAAAAAGTAGCAATAAAAGAATTATAATTAGGACGACCAAACGGTCCATAAACATTTGGAACAACCATTCCCGTAAAAGAGGCTCCTCTATATTTAGCCCACTGTTCCAACAACTCCCGTCCTTCGCGCTTGGAACGTCCATATTCATTATCACGCTCCTCCTGAGAAGAAGAAGAAAACAGTACGTGGGGAGTAACTTTCTCCGCTTCCATGGCAGCAATTAATTGATTTACTAAACGGAGATTAGTTTTATAAATCACCTGAGAATCAGAATGACGATTCATGGCTGCCAAATGTACTATCACATCACACTGTTTTACAAAATCCCTTAGCCGCTGTTCTTCACTAAAGAACGAATCCTGAAAAGGAATACGTACAAAACAATCTGTAAGTAAACCTAACTCGTTGTAAAGATGTGTTCCCACAAAGCCTGCTTGGCCTGTAATACCAACTTTGATCATGTATCACCTATTTTAATTGCAAGTCTTCACGGATAAAAGAGAGCTTCAATAAAAGCTGCTTCATACTATCAACATCCAGCCTATAAGTATTATGTGAGTGGTAATCTTCAATTTTAGAAACCTGTTCACTCCCTTCAACAAAGAATTTATCATAATTTAGATCACGCGTATCACAAGGAATACGATAATAATCACCCATATCCTCTGCTTTAGACATCTCTTCACGGGTAACAAGGGTTTCATAGAGTTTCTCACCGTGGCGGGTACCAATCACTCTGATATCCGTGTTACTATGGTAAAGAGACTTTAAAGCATCGGCTAATACAGCCAGACTGGCAGCGGGCGCCTTCTGAACAAACAGATCACCATTTTTTCCATGCTGAAAGGCATAAATCACCAAATCAACAGCATCATCCAAAGTCATCATGAAGCGAGTCATGTTGGGATCTGTTATTGTTATTGGATTACATTTCTTAATTTGCTCTACCCACAATGGTATCACAGAACCACGGCTGGCCATAACATTGCCATAACGGGTACAGCAAATCGTTGTTCCTCCACAATTACCCAACTGACGACCTTTGGCGATAGCGACCTTCTCCATCATGGCTTTGCTGATACCCATCGCATTTATAGGATAGGCAGCTTTATCGGTAGAAAGTACCACCACATTTTTAACACCGTGAGCTATGGCGGAATCCAACACATTTTCTGTACCGAGAACATTTGTCCTAACCGCTTGTGTGGGAAAAAACTCACAGGAAGGGACTTGCTTCAGCGCAGCAGCATGGAAGATATAATCCACTCCATTCATAACTCCATCCACAGAGCGCTTGTCACGGACATCGCCAATGTAGAATTTTACTTTTGGGTTCTGAAGATGGTGACGCATATCATCTTGTTTCTTTTCATCACGAGAGAATATACGAATCTCCCTGATATCGGAATCAAGAAAACGACGTAGTACGGCATTACCGAAGGAACCTGTTCCACCAGTAATCAATAAAACCTTATCTTCTAAATTTAACATATAAGATTGTAAATTATTTAATTCATTTGTAAGCATCCAAAACATGGTATACACCCTTCAAGCGAATACCAATTGGCACTCGTCACTTGTTCTATATTATAAGTTTTAATTTGTTTTCACTAATTTGTTAGACTAATCGTCATCGGTAGCAGTCTCTCATAATACGTTCGACCTTTCCTGACCTCCGTCATGTACTTGCAAAGCTGATCCCTGCCTGCTTGCAGGTTTCAATAAAGGTATTATAAACTGCCGATCGTAAAGCCCCTTTCGTACTACAGAAGAACAGACTGTTTTTTCTCTTGACAGTCAAGGGGCGTATCGCCCGTTCGGCAGCAAGATTGTCTATCGTATATTCACCGTCTTTACGATAAGCAAGAAGTTGCCCCCAAAATTTATGGAGATAATTCAAAGCAGTTCGCGTTAAATCACTCATCTCTTCTTCGGGTAAGGCAAGCAAATCATAAAGTTCACTCTGCAAAGCATTAACAATACTATTCGTATAAGTATCGTTGCGCTTTTCCTTAGTCTGAGTTGCCGTCAATTTATATCGGCGATAGTCATCCTCACGCTTATAAAGGGTTATTTGACTCACGATAGTCAAGAGAGCACATTTGATAACGGTTGAACAGAAGATACGATAACAAAGAGGGTGTGATATGAGTACCAGAAACTACTTCATCGTATAAATGAGCCTGATTGTCATCATCGCAAGGAGGTTATACGTGTTTGATACTCCCATCGGGTATTTCACCTTCAAAACTTCAAAATGATGTTCTTCGATTAGATTGACAACCGTACAGACCACTTTAGGCTTCATCACTTTAAAAATCACTGTTCCCCTAGGAAGTTTCGAACGGTCGCATGTATGTTCGATAGGGTCACCCACTACATCTTTCTTATACGTAGCACCCTTAGTTTAGTTGTCGGAACTGTACCATCAAAATCAGAACGATCATAATTTCGGCCTTTTACCTGTTTATCTTTATCAATGCCTATACAGCTCTTGGAAGTGTTATAATGGTCATTATTAACCACACCCAAACGCTCTTCAAACTTCTTATTAGAACGAGCCAGCTCGACATTTTGCTTTCGAAGCTGATCTAATTTATGCCATCATAACCATACGTTCAAGCATTTTACTTTACTCCTTGGAAGTAGCCTTAAACTCCGATAAATCATCTAACACACGGTTCATCTATTCTGCTTCTCTTCCAGCTGACCTAAAAGGAAGCGTACGTAACGTCTCATTTCATCTGGTTCCATATCGGCACAAGGATCGGGAGAGACAGAAGAAGCTTTCAACTCCTGACGTTCGAGATAATCCTGCATTAATATTCGGATATGTAATTCCTCTTGATCCATGGCCTTTATTGACATAAAGATACTGAGAATCAAAGAAACACACAATAAATATTGGTTTAATATACAATTATTTAGCATGAAAAGATCAAGCTAATGCACTATAAGCGTATGGACTTAACAACGGGACTTTCGAGCACAGATACAAGACTTTGCCAGTCGATCTTATGAACTGTAACGCCTTCTTCCAACTCAATTCGCATAAAACGGTATCCGTTCGTAAAACTCTTCTCATGCAAATAATAAGCATGACGCTCGTAATGGATCATTTTAACCTTCTTTTAGCCTTTAGACATAAAAATATAAACATCTCCCTGAAGAGGATCACGATGATAACGTGAACGGATGATCTCAGATACACGTGGAGACTTGCAGCGCATATCGTGAAAAGTAGGAAGATAATAAAAAAATCAAAACAGAAATCGTCAACATAAGCCCTCCAGTTTCTCTACCAAATTCTTCAAAACAAGGTAGTCCAAATTGCTTTTACGGATATGCAGACCATCACGAGCCTGAATGGTGACCAGAACATGGCCCGAGTTCATCCGAGGATTAGTCTGTGCCAGAGCCGACTCAACACAAACTGGTGCGGAGGATTCTCCACAAGAGAATCAGAAGAAGGAACACCTTCAATCTGAATGGAAACGATTTTCTTACGCGTCTTCACAAACCAAGTATTAAAATCACGGTAAGGAACGCCTTGGGTTAGACAAAATGAATTGATTGAAATACCTTTGGGTTCACCCTCTGTCTTGTAAAGAAAACATAATTTTTCAAAATCACTGCTGCTGTACATAAAATTAGTTTTTTAAAATGCGCAGCAAAGGTAAAGGCTAATCGGGTACAGGGCAAGATATCATTTTTGGATGCTTACCGCATATGCGCGCATATGCAAAACAAATCGACAAGAAGTCTAATAAATATTTATGTTTTACAACAAGAAGCAAAAGCTATACAGCGAGTACTATTTTTAACATTTGTCTTTTGCCATATTGCATCTGATTTGATTTTTCATCAAAAACTTTTTTCTTATAAAAGTGCCCTGTAATTATTGCGATACAATTCATATACAATATCTGTCCTATATGAATTCCAAACCTTTTTATAGGCTTTCATACACATCGCATCAGCTAATTGTTTATTTTCAACAATCCATTCTATGGCTTTTACAATATCTTCTACAGATTTCTCGTGTATTAATATACCGCAATGCGTACCATCTAAAGCTGTTAACATATCTGATATTGCCGCTCTCGGAGTAGCTATTACAAGCTTTCCACAACTCATAGCCTCTAATATTGATATAGGGAATGCTTCGCCTGAAAAATAGGTAGGTAATACAAGAGTATCCATCTCTTGTAGTAAAAAAACAGCTTGTTGGTTTGGCAATTTACCGTGATAAATAACTTTTTGTCCCCACAAGCCTGCAGCTATATCTTTAAGTAGAGAAAGCATGACTTCTGCTGCCGGACCAACAATATGTAGTTGAATATCGTATTTTACTTTTTTCATCGCCTCTACTAATTCTATAATACCCTTAGTAGGCAATACATTAGCTATAAAAGCAAAGTTTTTGTAGTTTTTAGGTAAGATAGAATCTATTGGATTCACTTCTATACTATTAGGAGTTAACCTAACTTTATTACCAATTTCTGGTATAGTCAATAAAGTATCAAAAGAATATTTATCAAGAACCCATATTTGATCATAATAATTCATTGCTTTTAACAAAGCCCATTTCATTAAGCCATTATGCTTCAGTATATCAGGAATACAACCATATCGACAATGCAATATAGTCTTCACACCATATTTCTTACATAATTTTCCTACCCTATAATCTCGAAATGTCCCTAAAGATCCACTCGTAGTAGTATGCAATATTTTCACATCACGTTTTGATAAAATGTCCTTAAGCTGCTTAATTATACAATTGATTTCCAATAACCCCTTTCTTATTCTTTCACCCAATGAAGCTTGCATGTTTTTCGATGATAATACCGAAGACACTGGAATTATTCTAAATTCTTCCGTAGGGAAAGTCTCTATAAACTTTCTTGCCCATGAAGCAATACCACCATTACCATGTAATGGAGCTAATAGAATTACATTTACCATTATTCTTTATATTTTAAGATTCTCGCAGGATTTCCGATTACAATTGCATTATCAGGTATATTTTTCGTTACAACACTACCTGCTCCTATTGTAACATTTTTCCCTATTACGATTTCTCCAATAACCACACAATTTGCACCGATATCCACTCCATCATAAATAATCGGAGCACCTCCGCCCGAAGTTGTATTTCCAATCGTTGTATTATGCCTCAAGATACAATTATCACCTATTATAGCTTGGGGATGAATAATTAACCCTACTCCATGCCATACGACACAATTTTTTCCTATTTGCGTATGCTCAGAGACATCTATTCCCAATATCCAATTAAACACTAAACGATACAATATCCAGATAGGGCAAAAAAGAATACGTTTAATCTTGGATGATGATACATTATGTGCAACTCTATAGCAGGAAATGAATAATAATCCTTTAAAATTTCCTTTATATATATGCGATTCCTTTTTTGTCATACTCACATACAAAACAGAAGTGATATCCATAGATACAATCCTAAAAAGTATCTTTTTATTAATAAAACAAATTCCCTTTCACAATGACCAAGAAAGATTTTGTTACAGGCATCTCAAAGAGAAAAAAGCTCTTATCTATAAAAAGCATCTCTAAAAACGTTATAAAAGGTTGTCAATAACCTATCAAAGCCCTATACTTAGTTATAAATAGTTCCGATGATAATATATCTAATGCTCTCCTACGGCTATTAATAGCCATTTTATCTTTCTGATCAATAGATAATCGTACATATTTAATAATAGTTTCAGATATATCATTAACATCAAATGGATTAAAAAGAAACCCATTATACCCTGCTATTACTAATGTTCCATTATCACACACATCACCACAGAGGACAGGTAATCCACAACTCATAGCTTCACCTACAACATTAGGAAAACCTTCATATACAGATGGCAAACAAAAGACGTCGGCCATCTGATATACAGAAAGAACATCTTCTTCTTCTTGATTTAATGAAAAAATATCTTGTAATTTCAGTTCTTTAACCCTATTCAAACATAACTCATAATATGCCGCATCTTGACATGAACCATACCAAAATACCTTTATTAATATTCCTCTATCACGCACTTGTGCCAATGCGTCTAAATATCGAAGTACATTTTTTTGTTTTGCGACACGTCCTATGGTCAGTATTTTCAACACTTCAGTACTACTTATTACTTCTCTTTTTGCCTGAGGTACATATATATTCGTATCTACAAAATTGGTTATAACATACACTTTATTCATCAACCGAGGGGCATATTTACCAATAAATCGTTCTTGACTATATGAATTGGGAATTATATAATCAGCCCATTTATATAATCCAAAACTAATGTATTCTTTAAAACCAAATCTCTGTGTAGTATTACGCTCCGAAACTAATAGTTTAAAATTAGAGTATAAAATTTTAACCACACATGCTATCACAGCAGAATGTGTTTGATATGCAATCACTATATCCGTTTTTTCTCTCTCTATATATTCAAGTAATTTAAATATACGCATAAATTTAAAATGCTGATTTTGCATAAGAATATGAGGAATGCCATTTTCTGAAAGAAAAGGGAGATAGAAGGGTATATCATAATATGTCATTACCGTAACCTCATTTCCATCATTCTTAAGCAATTTAGCAAGACCCACTAACTGACGTTGCGCCCCACCCGAGCCCAAACTGTCTGTAAAACAAAGAATCTTCATATCAATAGTTCGTTATAAAATCACATAGAGTTCCCTGAATAATAGCAATCAATTAATTTTTATTAATAATACATCAACATACAGTTATTTAATATCTAAATAGAACTTCTGTTGTTATAGCCGTATGAATCTAGTCACAGGACTTTAAGCACG
>OHKQ01000185.1_pt1 | contig 35480 bp, 34 predicted proteins | sample 1568891 | NCBI WGS metagenome assembly OHKQ01 (sample SAMEA3879596, study PRJEB24766) | human gut metagenome | biome: human-associated habitat; feature: feces | place: USA | collected 1985/1987 | reverse complement strand
TGACGTCAGATTTGTTGTCGTAAATTTTGTATCGTGCCATTTTGATTTCTCCTTTTCTTTTATGCGGTGTAGACTTCGACGGAATCGTAATTGGTGTCACCGGAATGTCCGCCTGCAAACAAAGCGTAGTCCCCGATGGTCGCAGCACCCATGTCATAGCCCGTCATGCTGGTGCCGATGCTGCTCCGGGTCAGAGATGCGTCGCAGAAATCTGCCACTCCACCTCCTGAAAAGATGGCGTAGTCTCCGACCGTCGTCGCAGCCAGACCCGTCCGCGCCGTGCTCAGGATGGCGGCAGACGTTTTGGTGAGGGAGGCATCGTAGATGTCTGCGGAGGCAGTGTTGCCCACAAATATTGCGTGGTTCCCGACAGTTGCAGCGGCGCTGTTGTTTGCCACGCTGCTCAGAGCGGTCGCGGTGGTGCGGGTGAGCGAAGCATTGTAGGCGTCCACTGTCGTACAAAAAGCACCGGTCTGTCCGCCAGCGAACAGTGCGTAATTGCCTACACTTGCGCCTTTCACATTCGCTCGTGCAACACTCAACCAAGGTGCTGTCGTGAAGGTGAGTGAGGAATCGTACGCCAGCACATAGCTCGTCACGTTATCTTCATTTATTTGCTCGTAGAACGTCCCACCTGCGAACAGCGCGTAGTTTCCGACGGCTGCACCTCCGATCGCGGCTGTGGCGCCTATTATGTGGGCGGCACTGCGGGTCAGAGAGGCATCGTATGCATCCACAGAGCTCACGAGGTCATAATAGCCTAGTATATTATATGACGATGCGCCGCCAGCAAACAGCGCATAGCCGCCGACAGATGCCGCCGCATGACCGCACCGTTGGCAGCTCAGCTCTGTCGGTGTGCTCTTCGTAAGGGAGGTATTGTAGGCATCCACGGAACTGCTGACGCTGTAGCCAAAAACGGACCTGCTATATCCACCCGCAAACAAAGCGTATTTGCCGACGGTCGCGGCCCGCATACTATCCCGTGCAGCACTCAGCGCCGCAGCTATTCCATACCTTTCCAGCTCTGCACTGTAGCACAGCCTCGCCTTGCCTCCGACACCGATGTACATCTTCTTGACCTTGCGGGCCTTACCGCCGATGCCGATGTAGGCTTTTTTCATCTTGCGGGCTTTGCTGCCAACACCCACATAAACTGCTTTTGCCATTTTGAAGTTTCACCCCCTCAGACGTAGACTACAAGGAGCTTCCCGTTTGCAAGTGCGCTTCCTGCACCCGGGTCATTCGTCTGGCTGACAAAGCTGTCGGCTTTTCCCTTCAGCTTGCCGTCCGTTTCGGTCTTCGTGTATACCATTTTGAATTTATCGCCCACCGCCTTCGCGTCCGCAGGCATATCCTCGGTGATCAGTGTCTTGTCGGTAAGCAGGTTGAAAGTCCCGTCGCTTCCGACACTCATAGGGCCGTATGCCATGCTGTCATCTCCTTATGCATATACGATGAGCACCTTGTTGGTGGCAAGGCTACTTCCCACCCCCGGGTCGGTGGTCTGGGCGGCGAAGGTCAGGCCGTTGACCGAGTTGGCCGTGCCGCCCGCAGAGCCGGAACCGGCGTAGTTGTGGGTGTGGGAACTGTTGGCTTTGCCGTTGAGTTTGGCGTTCATCTCGCTTTCGGTGTAGTACCGGTCATCGTGGGTGTGGCTGGCGTTCGCCTTCCCATTCAGCTTGGTGTTCATCTCGCTTTCGGTGTAGTACCGGTCGTCATGGGTATGGCTGGACGCCGCCTTGCCGTCCACGAGGCCTTTCAGCACCTTGCCCTGATTTGCGCTCAGACTCTGGTCGGTGGCCGTGCTGGTCAGGTTGTCCTGTACCCCGCGCCAGGTGTTTGTGTCCGTGAACTTTGCATCCGCAGGCACACTCTTGCCCAGCGTGTAGGTCATAACGACCGGCACACCATCCTTGAAGTATACGCCCTGCGTGGAGGAACCCGCGTTCGTGTTCAGTTTGTTGGCTGAATTTGCCGCACCGCCCGCGCTGGACGAACCAGCGTAGTTATGCGTGTGACTGGCCGCTGCAAAGTCGCCCACATTCTTTGCCGCAGCCGTGCCGAGGGCAGGAAAGTCTGTGATGTCCGACTTTGTGTGCTTATGCCCTGCGGTCGGCAGTCCCTGCAGCTTTTGGTCGATCTCTGCTTCCGTATAATACCGGTCGTCGTAGTTGAGACCGGCCGCAAAAGCCTGTATCGCCTCTTCCAGCCCGTCCACCAGTTCCGCCTTGGTCACTGGATAGATAAGGAACTTGTTGCCGTTTTTATCGACATAAGTCATCAGGCCCTTCGTTTCTGTAGTAGCCAAAAACTCACATCCTTTCCGAAACCTCTCTTATATCACTCGATGATCTGGAACCACATATCCCCTGCCTTCAGGCCTGCGGGCTGGTCTGCCTGTGCGTAGATGACGGGGACAGAAATATTCACGCTCTTGTCGGCGGCGATGGCCTGTGCAGCGCCGTTTACCTTCACGCTCTCCATCTTGTTCACCTGCGCACCGTCAGCGATATTGGCCAGCTTCTGCTGCTCGGCAGTGGTGTAGTCGTTGGTGGACAGGCCCTTTCCGGTCTCCTTCTTGACATAGCCGGTCAGGTCCACCGTGGTGTCGTCCAGCTGCTCCATGGTGTAGCTGCCGCTGCTGCCCTTGATCTTGGCGTAGATGTCATAGTGCTTGGTGGTGGAGTTCATCACCAGATACAGGATGTTCTCCTGTGCAGCATCGACGGTGGGTACGGCACTGACCTTCTGATAGCTGGCGTGGCCGGTCTTGGAGATGGCAGTCTGGACTGCAGTGGCCACCTCAGTGTCGGTCTGATACTTCTTGTCGTTGGTCAGGTCGCTGGTCTTGGTAGGGACGGTGATGTTGACGCTCTTGTCGGCGCCGATGGCCTGCGCAGTGCCGTTCACCTTGATGCTCTCGATCTTGTTGACCTGTGCGCCTGCCGCGATGCCGTTCAGCTTGGTCATCAGCTCGGTGGTAAAGTCATTGGCAGAAAGACCCTTACCGGCCTCCTTCTTCACGTAGCTGCCGAGGGCGTTGGTGATGTCCGCAGGGGTCGCCTTGCCATTCAGGGCGGTGATGATTTCCGTCAGCTTGTCCGCCAGTGTCTTCTCACTGCCGTTCTCGGTAATGACGACGTTCTCCACGCCGGTCTTCAGGAACAGGTCGGTCACGACGCCGTTGATGAGTGCTTTTGCGATTGCGTTCTTCACATTAGTAGCCATAGTTTTGTTTCCTTTCTTTACGTTAAGGTTATAAAATCACGAATCCGTACTTTCCTTCCGGAGGCATCGGATTCATTTCGGCATTTTCGACGGAGTATATCACACCTTGGATGTCCACGGTCACAGGAGCGCTCCCGTTAGCATCCCCGATGTCCAGCATCATGATCTGCGTCTCATCCTCCTGCTTTCCGTCCCAGTTGGTGTTGAGCCAGAGGATGGAGCGGGCGTCCGGCTCTTTCGCGCTGCACACGATGCCGGTCTTGTCCGCCAGAAAACCGTTGTCCTCTGCCTTGGTGTAATACCGGTCGTCGTGGGTATGTCCGTTGTCCGCCTTGCCCTCAAGCTTTGCGTCAACATCCTCTCCATTTTGAAATCCTGCATCGTTCTCGAGTTCGCCTGTCTTCGTCGGCACGCTGAAATTCACTGCCTTGTTTCCGTCCACAGCCAGCTGAATGCCGTTCACCAGGATCTTCTCGATGATGTTCGGCTGTCCTCCGGCTCTTTCGAGGCTCTGCACCCGTGCCGTCAGGGCGGCAAAATCAGTCACGACCTTTGTGCCAAAAGCTTCCAGCTGGCTGAGCTTTGCAAATATCACTTCGCCTGCCATTCGTCACCCCTCCCCGAAGACACGAACCATCATGGCATCAAACTCACTGTCGGTCGCAGCTCTCGTCGAGATGCTGCCGCCGCTGGTCACGTTCATGCCGTCTCCTATCTTGACCAGACCCAGCTTGTCCCGGGTAGCAGGGGTGTTGACCGGCTCTTCCTTCTTGATGAGCGCTACGATGACGTCGATGTTCGCCGTTGGCTTCCGCACGGCATAAAAGCGCACATAGCCGTCATAGGTCTCTATCATGCTGGCCAGCCCTGCCGGAGAAGCCGCCTCGAAGTTCTCGAGAGCGGTGGTCCCCAGCGGAGTCATGGTCGAAAGGCATCCCGGCACTTCCACATCGCAGTAATACTGGTTCGGCCCGATGGCAGACTCCATTTTGACCCAGTCGCGGACGGGCAGGGTCAGCTCGTAAGAAGTCGTCCCCACCCCAAAAATCGTCAGCACCAGCTCGATGTCCTTCGTCGGCACCCGGATGGCAAAAAGCCGGAGCGCGCCATTTCGCGTCTCGACCGCATTCGCCAGCCCTGCCGCCACCGCTGCCGCATAGCTTTCCAGCCCGGTCGAACAGAATGGCGAATGTCTCTCCGTCAGGTCGGGGACTGCGATGTCACAATAGTATTGGTATGGCCCCTTGGCAGGAGAAAGTTTCTTCCAGCTGTCCTTCAGGGCCGTCAGGTCATAGGTCTTGTAGTAGCCGCCACTATATTCCGATTTGGCTTCTGCAATGACGTCTTTCGCCTTGTCCGAATATCGCTTTGCCGAGTCCTCGCTGCTTTTGGCATTCGTCTCGCTCTTCTTTGCGGCTGCAGCGCTTGCGGCAGATTCGCTTGCGCTCTTTGCGGAAGCATCCGCACTTGCCTCGCTCCGGTTCGCACTGGCTTCCGACTGGCTGGCCGATGCTTTCGATTCTGCCGCGCTCTGCTTCGACTCTGCGGCGCTTTTCGCCGAGGCGTCTGCACTGTTCTTCGAATCTGAGGCCAGTTCTTTCATCCGCTCGATACCCAGCCGCACCATCTCGATAACGGCTTCCATTGAGCGCGCGATGTATTCGCGTACCTGTACGCCATAAACGGCCTTCCGCACACCGTGTACCGACGATGTCAGCAGGGCAACGACTTCGCTGTATGTCATATTTCACAACCTCGTTTTTATTTTGAATTTTCAGCTCGACGAATCGTCCTCGTTCGCATGACCTATCAGTCCGAACAGCGCGTTCTTCACGTTGTTTATCGCACTCGTGATGGCGTCCACTCGCTTCGAGAGCTTCTTGCTCGTCAGTCCAAAGGTGAACTGCTTGTTGTCCGGGCTGTCCAGCGGGAGTTTCAGCTTGGTGCATATCATCCAGCGGTCCATCTCGTGGGGCTGTGAGAGGATGTGCGTCCGCAGCAAAAAGCCCAGCTTGCCCACGTTCTCACCCGTGTCCCTTCTGTCAAAGGCTTTGACGGTCAATGTCGGCTCGATGACCTGCTTGTAGTCGTCCAGCTGTTCCTGTGCCGCTTTTTTCAGCGAGTCTGCGGTCGATTTCTTGCCGTCCACGTAAATATGCCGGGAGCATAGCCCGTAAGCCGCAATGGACAGCGTGTTCTGTGCGGTAGCCGTGATGGTCTCGTAAGAGGTGCGCGAGAATATCCACCAGCCTTTTTTCACGGTCGAGATGCCGTGGGCCGTCACGCTGTTCACGAGTTCCGAGGTGCGCTTTTCTTCCAGCGTCAAATCGAGCATGTTCACACCGTACTCGATGGTCTGGTCGGTCGTGGGCATGTCCTCATCGGTCATGTAGTCGTAGTAAAAAAAGTAGTCCTCCGTGCCCGGGTCGTTGGCGAGCCGCAGCCGGAGGTATCCGTCTTTTCCTTTCTCGTGTTCCAGCAGGTATGTCGTCAGGATGGTCCAGAAACTCCCAAACTGGTCGCCCGAGTCCGTGGTGTCGATGCTCTGGCTCTTCACGGTCACGTTCCCGCGCTCCATGCAGTTCACAGGGCTGTTCCCTTTGTCTGCTTGGTTCGGCTTCAGCGCAATGGCAAGGATGCTGTGGTTCACACCGTCCGTCGTCTGGTACGTTCCGCCCGTGAGCCTTGTCTGCATCTGGCTCAGCTCGTTCAGGATGCCGTCAGCCGTGATGGTCTTGCTCAAATCGAACTCCCGGTTCGTCTCGGTCACACGCCCAAAGAAGATGCATTCCCCGTCCTCTTCCACCATCATCCACGTCTCTCCGACTTTGATCTCGTCGTAGTACGGATTCTTTACAGTGCCAAAGCGTGTTTCTGCCTTGTAGGGTACTTCACAGGTAAAAGTGCCGGGCTCTTTGTTTTCCAGATCCACCACCGGGTCTGTGAGGATGCCTTCCGTCTCTTCTCCCTCGACCGCATCGCCGTAGGAGTCGTAGACGAGGGTCTTCTTTTTCCACCGGAACCGTGCCTGTGTGCTCGACTTAAACACCACATCCACCGTTCCAGCATATACTTTGTATCTCATAAAAACGCCTGCCTGCACTCTACGTTCACCGCGACGTCCTCGTCTGCCTTTATCACAACGGTCCGCCCGATGTTCTCAAGGTCAGAGGCTATCACGCCGATATTCGTTCTCTCGCCCGGCGTCAGCACAGCGCCGTCGCCTGCATAAAAGCTCATAGTTCCGCCAAAGCAGGCCCTCTTTCCGGTCCCGGAGCTGAGTTCGCCGCCTCGTGCTACCGAGATGTAGCTGCTGTTGTTTTTCAGCGTCTCGCTGTCGGCGATGCTCGTCCCAAAGAATTCCAGTCCGCTTGTCTTGCTCGCTACCACAAGCTCGTAGTCCGTATTCGGCTCAAGCTCTGCGCTCAGTGTCCCGCCCAGCGTGATGGTCTTGCCGTAGTAGTCCTCGATGCCGTTCGTCCACACCAGCGAGGCCAGCAACACCGAGCTTCCTTTTTTTCGTACCGAGAGGCTCACCTGCTTCTCGCCCTTGTCCCACCAGAGGCCCGCAAAAGTGTTGCGGGGGTTCTTGAAATAGACTGGCGTTTCCACTGTCCGCAGCGAGAGCTTGTACGAAAGCACCTTAAAGGGGTATACCAGCTCTGTCTGACTCAGCCCGTCGGTGCAGTCCACCTTTGTGCCGTACTTTTCGCTCACAAGGGTGAAATTCGTTCCATTTTGATTTTCGAGGCTCGCTGTTGCCTTTCCGCTCGAGGTCACGTAAACGCCCGTGGGCTTGTCTGAGTCCACCAGCGGGAAGGTCTCTTCTTTTCCTGCGGCGATGGCCACGCCCTTCATCTGCCTTGTCGCAAGGTCTGTCTCAAAACAGAAGGAGTCCCACAGCCAGTCACCGTTCGGCTCCACCACAAGGTATTTGTAGGGGTAAAACTGGTATCGCAGGGTTATTTTCGCATGGTCGTACTGGTAGGTGGGCTTTCCGCTCACCCACACTCTACCCACGTAGTAAAACTGCGGGTCATCGTCCAGTATTATCTTTGTCCGGAACGGCTGCTTCATCTTGGCTATCAGTTTCTGCTGTATCTCGAGGTAGGCCGTATTGCCCACCGGGCCGTAGAAGTTCTTTTCTTCCTGATACCGCTCCGTGTCCAGCCAGAACTGCCAGCTTCCTTCCCGCGAGCCGAACACCGGGTATCCGGTCAGCCCGTGTGAAAGGTCTGCTTCGCCGTTCATTCCCTCAATGTCGAGGGTCTTCGTTTTCTCTATCGGCGGCTGTACGACCGGCCGACAAATAGGGATCAGATAGAGGTCCCGCCAAGTATGTAATCCGTCAATGGTCACTCCGTGCAGTATCGTCTCCATCTGGTCCCCTTTTCTCGGTCGCTCATGGCGGAGCCAGACTGTAGGCTATCGTCGCCTTTATCTGTCCGCTCTCGTCCGTTGTGTAGTCGCTCACCCAGCAGCGCCCCTTGTATGTTTTTATGCTCCCTTTTCCGTCCGGTACGTCCACCAGCACCCGCTTTCCCTGCAAAAAATGCAGCAGTGTGTGGTAGGTGCTCGTCCATGTCCGCTCCGTCACGGCATAGCCGCGGTCTTCCCGGTTGATGGGCGGGTCGATATAGCAGTCCCAGCAGGAGTGGGCTTTCTCGTCAAGCACATAGTAAAACTCCCAGCTTCCCTCGGCGTTCTTGAACACACGGTCTTTCAGCGGGGAGTATTCGATGGCACCGTGCCATGGCGCCGCTATCAGCGTCCGGACGGCCTCTTCGTTCGGCTCCACAAAAAGTGGCCCAGTCGGCACAAGGTCAAGGTCGGCTGTGCGCAGAGTCTTTACCGGGGCTTCTGCGGGGATGCGGAACACGAGGCCCGTGTACCCGGCAGCACTTCCCGGCACCACCGTCTCGTAGATGCTCATGGCTCAGTGTCCTTTCTCGATGATGTCACCCACAACGTCGTCGATGTCGCTGCGTATCTCGCCCACGAACTTCCGGCCGTTCATCACGACTTTCATGCCCTTCACGGACTCTGCCACCCGGTCGATGCGCTCGCCAAGGGTCTTCACGGCCTCCACAACATCCCGGTTCGACTGGGTCTGTGCGGGGGCAGTTTCGTATCCATTTTGATTTCTCGAGGGGGTCTCGGCCCTGCGTGCCATCCGTCCGGTCACAGTCGCCGCCATGCTGATGGTTCCTTTCCGGTCTGCAAAGGCGCTGTTCAGCCACGCGCTGCTCCTCGACGCATCCGAAAGGTCTACCACCGGGGTGATGCTGGGATGGTTGTCAGTCGAGAGATGATCTGCAATGGCGTTTGTCGTCGCCAGCGCACTGCGGATGACAGCTCCGCCCACTTCGTCCATGCCCTTTTCTGCTTCGCCTTCGGTAGAGACGATACCTCTGGTCAGGCCTTCGATGACGTATTCACCGATACCGGCCATGACCTTCGAGGGCGAGTGGATGCCGAGGATATGCTTGAATCCGCTGATGATGGCATAAGCAGGGCTCAGAGCCACTTTCAGGCCAAATTTGGCAGCGGATTTCACGCCGGTGGCAAGGCCGCTCATGAGGTTTCCGCCAATGCTCTTCATGCCGTCCCAGAGTCCCGAAGCCTTCTCCTTGATCCAGCTCCATGCGTTTCCGACGGCTTCCTTCACCTTGTCCCAGTTCTTCACCACAGCAGTACCCACGGTGACCGTTCCTGCGATGACAGCAGCAGCCAGCAGACCGTGAGGCCCAAGTCCCGAGGCCACCTTGGCAACGCCCATGCCCACCTTGGCCAGGACTCCTGAGGTAGCAGCTCCCGCAGTGGTGGCGGCTGCCTTGGCAACTCCCGCCGCCTTGGCAACAGTGGTCACACCGGAGGCCACATTGGCGGTGGCAGTCCCTACGCTGTTCAGCACCGGGATGAGCTTTGTCGCTCCGCTGGCTCCTGCGGCCGCTGTCGATGCTCCACCCAGAAAGCTCTTCGCGGCGGATGCACCGCCCTTGAGCCACTGCCATAAGTTCGAGAGGAAGCCGCCTGAGCTTCCGCTTCCGCCGAGGTCGATGCTTCCAAAAAGCTTCGTCAGCAGTTGTGCGAACAGCCCGTTCCCGCTGAAGGCATTCTTCAGCGCGGTGCTGATGGCTTCGGTCAGGGTCTGGCCAAAGTCCGTGCCAACTACGTCGAGTACCGCAGTCAGCCCACTTGCAACTGCACTGGCCCAGTCTCCGCTCATGGCGGCAACGACGGTGTTGGTAGCAGCGGCCACGGTCTCGCTGGCTCCGTCCTTCATGTAGAGGCCGAACAGGTCAGAGAATCCCTGTACCAGCTTCGGGTTCATCTTCTTGGCCACCGCCATGAATCCATTTTGAATGGGCTTCCAGTTCTGGGCGATGGCGTCGCCGAACTGCATCATAGCCTTCTTCGTGGCGTCGCTCACGTTGAAAGCGTCTGCCAGATTCCCCACATAGTCCGCAAAGGTCGAGCGGGTCTCCATCATGTCCTCGTAAGCGGCCATGACAGTCTCATCGTAGCGGTTGCCTCCGGCCTGTTCGAGGGCAGTCTGGTACTTCTGCTGCATGGCCGTGACCTTGCTCATCTGCCATCTCATGCTGGTCAGTGCGCTGTTCACGCCCATCAGGGCCGTCATGGTACCCTGCGTTGCCGCTCTCCGTGCCTCGATGCTGTCCTCGCCGTACTGCTCCACCGCGCTGGCATAGGCGTCTGCCCGCCCCGAGAGGTCGCCGTCGTTGTAGAGCTTGTCCAGCAGGTTCATCCGCTTCTGCGCCATGGAGATGCGGCTGTCATAGAAACTCGAAAGGTCGTCAAACGCCGCAAGCTGCGCCTTGTCCAACTCGTTTTCCAGCTCCAGCTGTTCCTGCCGCGCTTCCAGATAGTCCCGGTAAGCCTGCTGGGTCACAAGGCTTACTTCGCCGAGGGCATCCTTCGTTTCCACCCAAGCCTTTTCCGCGAGGGCGGTCTTCTCGCTCTGGATGGCCAGACGCTTGTTGATGGTCTCGATGTTCTTGTTGCTCTTCTCCGTCACGGAAGCGGTTTTCTCGTAGGTGTCCGTCCAGAGCTGATACTCGGTCTGAGCCAGCTTGTCATCGCTTTCATACCGCTCGATGGCCGCCTTGTAGGTGTTCTCAAACCTCGCCTGCTGCAAGTCGAGGAGGTTCTTCTTCTCGTCCAGCAGAGTGTTGTAGGCTTCCTTCGTCTTGTCGTCGCTGGCTCCCACCCGGGAGACCAGTTCGTCGTACTGCCTCTGCGCGATGTCCACACGGGCTGTCTGCAGCTCGATGCTCTTCGCCAGCGTCTCACCCTTTTTCTCGATGAGCGCTTCAATGGAAGCAGTGTCGCCTTCTCCTGCTTCCCAGAGGCTGTATTCCTTGTCGGCGGCATTCTGGAGGTACTTGTTGGCCTTCAGCTCCTTTGTGTACTTATCGGCGATGGTCTCGGCCAGAGTCTTTCCCTTACTCGAGGATTTCTTGCCGGAAGATGCAGTGGAAGCGCCTGTACTGTCGTCGGGGAGATAGCCGCTGTACTGCTCGAGGATGAGGTTGGCATACTCACTCGGGTCAAGACCCTCCAGACCAAGAGCACTTCCGATCTGCTTTGAGACCCAGTCCTTTGCCTCGCCAGTCAGGCCCTTCAGGGCGTCTTTTGCTTTGATCTCGCCGCTCTGGTACTTTTGCAGCGCTTCCGTCGCCTTGTCCCACATCGTACTGGGCTTCCAGTCCGCGCCGAGATAGGGCGTATTCCTGGCGTCTTCTTTGGCGTTGGCTTTCTCGTAGTCCTGTACCGCCTGCTGGTAGCGGTTCGCCCCGAGTCCGGCTTTTCCGCTGGGAAGCGTTCCGTCCGGCATGAGATGGTCGGCCTTCATGATGCTGTAAAGCTCCAGCATCTTGTCCGAGGCCGTCTTCTTGGCTTCGTCCAGTGCCGCGCCCACAGCGTCCCGCACCTGCGAAGCGGACTCATAGCTTGCATCATAGAGCTGGCTTCTCAGGTCAGGGTCTCCGATCCCGAGGCGCAGTCCTTCTGCGATGTTCCGTCCGTCCTCTTCCGCCAGCTGACTCGGCGAGTGGATGCCCCAAAAAGTCGTAAAGACGCTTCGGATGCTCTTTGCCACAGTCTGGATCGCTGCTAGCGCCCCGCTCAGAGCGCCCGGGTCCTGGATGCCGATGGCAAGGCCTTCCGTGATGTACCGGCCAATCTCTTCAAAGACCCTCGAGGGGCTGTTGATGTCATACCCCTTCTTGGCAGTATCTATGGTGTCGTCCACCATGCCTTGTACAGCACCCGTTGCGCGGGCTTTGTTTTCCTCGACGCCCTTCGCCCCTCCATTTGCGACATTTTCACCGATCTCCTTACCCTCTTTTTCGGCGTCGTCTTTTGTACCGGAGAACGTAAAGACATCTGCGACATTGATGCGCTGGGGTTTGAAATCGGGATTGAACTTGAACGCCACATTTCTCTGCTGGAAGTTTCCATTGTCGCTGAACGGCGAAAAGATGTCCCGGATGCTGTCCCAGATGTTCTTTCCCAGCTCTTCCAGCGCGCCCTTGATGCCATCGCCTTCGCCGCCTTCGCCGCTCCATGCCCAGCCGATGAGGTCGATGACCGTCTGGATGAGCACTTTACACAGGGTGGTAAAGGCCTCGCCGATGGGTTCAGCACACGTGTTAATAGCGTTACAAATAAGCGTCACCACAGCCACCAGAGCATCCTCGATGTCCGGCGCGGCATTGATGATGGCCGTACACAGCGGGTCGGCAAACAGTGCCAGTGCGCCGAATATCGCTCCTGCACCGGCGAGGTAGAGCATTCCCTTGCCAAACTTGGCAAAGGCACCTGCCAGAGTCGAGAGCCCGAGGGCCAGCTCCGGGATGCAGGTCAGCAGCATGCCGCCTGCAAACATCGCCATCATGGTATCAGCAAATATCCATAGTGATTGGCTCACTGCTTCCGGCTTTGCCATGCCGATGAGCTGGATGGCCGGTGCCAGCACCAACAGAGCCGCGCTCATGGCCAGCATTCCGGTACTGACACCCATGAAGTTGACCGAACCGGCAAAGTGACTCAGAGTGCCTCCTATGACACTTAAGGCCAGCAATATAATGCCCGCTTTTGCCATATCAGGAAGCGTGACTTTGCTCAGCATCAGGCACGCCCCGGCCACCGCCATGAGTGCATCGGCCATCAGGAAAATGCCTGCGCCCTCGCTCCATCCTGCTGAGCCGAATTTACCCAGTACAAACATCGCACCGGTCAGCCCAGCCAGCACAGCAGCCGCTTTCCCCAGCAGAGGCCATGGGATCAGACAGAGCGCTGCGGCCGCCACAGCCACCGCGTTCATCGCTCCTGCCATGGCCAGCACCGCTGCGCCCGAGCTGAGCTTCGTCTTGCTGGAAAGTACGCTCATGGCCGTCATGAGGATCATCAGGGTCTTCATGGCCGTAGTGGCGTACTCGAGCTTCGTGGTGTTCAGGGTACCGTCGTCCACATTCTCAGTGATGAGCCCCGCCAGCGCACATACGCCCTGCACCAGCACCCAGAGGCCTCCGCCCATGGCCGCGATGGCGAGTCCATTTTGAAATACCAGCATCGTGTCAGATGCCGCCTGAAACAGCACGAGCGCTGCACCCATTGCAGTGAGGATGGAGGCCATTGCCGCAAGTGCCGCAGTCGCCTTGAAGAGGCTTGTGTACGGTATCTTGCTCAGCGGCTCCACAGCGCCTGCCACAATGCGCATGGCCACGCCCATTTCAATGATCGCCGCGCCGATGCCCAGCAGTGTCTTGCCGCCTACCACGAGGTCACGGGCTTTCACGGTGGCAATGAGCATTCCCATGTTCCGTGTCAGCACGTACATACCGCCCACTGCTGCCGCAAAGGCCGCGAGGTTCTGGAGAAAGTTCTCGCCCTTTATGGCGTCCGCGATGGCCACGAATCCCGAGCACAGAGCCTTCGTCGCCGCCGCCAGTCCCAGCAGTGCCGCCGCAGAACCCCACAGGGTCGAGGCTTTCAACAGCTGGGTCCCGAGCCCGCTCACCGCAGAGTCAAATGCCTTCACTTCAGGTTTCAGCAGCTTTGCCGCCGTCACCAGTTCAGCGATCAGCACCACCGTGGCGCTCAGCACCCAGACGAATCGCTCCGGGTTGATGCGGCTCATGATGAACATGGCCCCCGCCAGCATCAGCAGGGCCGAGCCGATGCCCGTGAGGATCTTGGTGTTCTCCTGCTTCTGCCATGTTTTCAGCGCCCCCGTCAGCGCGTTGAAGCTTCCCGAAATGCTGTCCAGCATCTTCGACAGGGGCGTTGCCAGCATCTTCCGCAGGCTGTTCATGGCCTTGGCGAACTGTGCGATGGCGTAGGAGAGCAGCCCCACGTCCAGAAGACTCAGGAACCGGTAAATATCCGTCCCGCTGATGGAGTCAAATCCGTCTTTCAGTGCCTTGAAAAAGGCCTTCACCGGCTCGTAGACCCTGGACGTCGCGCTCTCCACGTTCCCGGCAGCGCCCTTGAACTCCTCAGCAAAGGCGCTCACTGCAGCCCCCACGATGGCAGGCAGGCTCGTCAGCACGTCCTTATATCCGTTCAGGTTCTTGCTCTGCCCGGTAATAAAGTCAGCCACAGTGCCGATTGCTTTGTTCGCACTTTTCTTCAGGTCGCTCAGCGCTCCACCCACGACACCGGCCACGGTCAGTGTGCCGGCGCCCAGTCCTTCCAGAATGCCCAGCAGGGTGTAGACTCCCTCGCGCACTCCGTCCGGCAGGCTGTCGGCCCATTTTGAAGTTTCCTTCCTCGCTTCGCTCAGTTTCTCACCGATGCTCTTTTTCAGCACGTCGCCCAGTGTGGTCAGCGGGTCCAGCAGCTTCTTGGCGCTCTTCGCGATGGCTTCCAGCTTCTCGCTGAGCGTCCCGCTTCCCAGCAGGGTGCTCTGCATCTCGGACACAAAGCTCCCCATGTTTCCTGCCACTTTCAGCAGCACTGCTCCCACCGGCCGCAGGACGTCCACCAGTACGCCAAAAGCCCTTGCCCCGGTCTTCGCCAGCGTCGTCATGGCGGTCAGCGGCACCTTCACCACTGCAAAGATGCCCTTGAATGTCTGCTTCAGGTTCGCCGCACTCTCATCCGTGATGATGAACTTTTTGGTCATCGCATCCAGCCCTTCGGCGATGGAGTGTATCTGCTCTCCGCTGGTGGGCGGGAATATCTCGGTGAAGGCTTCGTGGACAGAGCCTGTGACCTTCCCGATGGCGTCCATGATGTTCCACAGGCTGTTGAAGAGATGCTCCCGGCCTGACACCTCCGTCAACCCTTCCGCATACTGCTCAAGGTCGAGACTGCCGTCCGCCACCGCATCATTGAGCTTCAGAAAGGCTTCGTAGTCCTTCTGGACGGCATCGTATCGTGGGTCTGCCTTGTCCAGCGTCCCCAGCAAGCTCTCATAGGTCTTGATGGTGTCACTGAGACTGGTCGTCAGGAGTTCGGCGTTCACTTTGCCTTTCTGCAAAGCTTTCGCAAAGCTTCCCTCTTCCTCGATGGCCTCTTCGGTCACGGCGCCTTTTGCCAGCGCCAGCTTTTCCAGCACCGTCGTATAGGCGTCTGCCTGGTCGCCGAAAGCGTCCCGCATCTGCTGCCAGCCGCTGTCAAGGCCCTCTTTCATCCGATCGTTCAGTGCTTCGATGGGCGGCACAAAGATGTCGTACAGCCGGTTCGCCAGCTCCGTCCATGTGTCGGTAGCCTCTTCCTTGTTGCCAAAGATCGTCTCGAACACGGACATCCATTTTGAACTGACAGCGTCTTTCGTCGAGTCGATGGCCTGCCCGAAGCTGGTTGCCTGCTGGGCGGCGAGAGCGGCGCGTTCTGCCAGCTCCCCGTACTGTCCCTTCAGCTGTTCCAGCGCCTCCGAGCTGGTCATGCCCGGGTTCTTCTGGGTCAGCTCATAGGCCGCTTCCATCATGGAAGCGTACTTTGCGAAGGTCTTTTCCATGACCTTTGTGTTGGCCCACTTCTTCTGCAAGCTCGACTCAAAACTGGCGATGGTCACTTCGCCTTCTTTGATGACGCCCAGCTCCACCGCAGTGTCAATAAGCTCCTGTTTCAGGGCTTTCGTCGCCGTACCCATCAGGTTCAGGCTCTTCCAGTCCTGTAACTGCAAATGCCCGGCGCTGTAGCTCTGGGTCAGGTTTCGGATGGTGCTCTGGAACGCAAAGCCCATCTTGCCCGCATCCGCCGTGGCGTTTGCGATGCCCATGATCATGGGTATCATCTTGTCGATCTTGCCGCCCGCCGCCGTCATCTGCGAAAGCGCACTGGTCATCTCGTTGAAACTGTAGCTCGTCTCGTCCGAGTACCACATCAGCTTGTTCAGGTAGCCGTTCACCTGGTCGATGCTCTTGCCGGTGGCGTTCATGATGGTCTGGACGTTGGAAGTTTTCTCGTTATACTTATCCCATCCACTGGTGATCTGGTCCACCGACAGGCTTTTTACCATCTGCTCGCCGGTGCTTATCACCTTGTCCGTGATGCGCTGCAAGGCTGTAAAGGCGATGACATCCAGTGCGCTGAACTTGGCCTGAACCGTGTCCAGTCCCTTCTCCATGCCAGAAAAGTCCACGTTCTCGCTGGCGGCCTGCACCTGTTCGAGACCCTTTGCCGCGCCTTTGAAGCTGAGCTTCTCTTTCAGCTTGTCCAGCGTCCGCATGGTGTCCCGGCTGTTTTTCTCGAACTGCGCATTGTCAAACCGCATTTCGACCACACGCTGGTCTATCTCCTGACTCACTCCCGCCTTACCTCCTCCCATGCTCTCTTGGCTATCTCGTCAAAAATAGGGCGCATGGCGGGGTTGATGTAGTCAACTCCTTCCACGTACCCTCCGTTTCTCGTGCCGTGTCCGTATTGCAGGATAACGGCGATGGGCGTTCCGTCTACGATGTTCGAGTTCGACCAGATGATGGCGATGCTGTCTTTGCCCTTTTCCACCCGGTAGCTCCAGCTGGCAGCCGTCTTTCCGGTCTTCTTGGGCGTTGCCGCCGCCAGCGCTTCCACGCCTTTCTGACCGTATCCCGCCAGCACAGCGTCCAGTCTCCCGGCGCTGACACCTTTCAGGAAGCGCTCCGTCTTCTTGAAGCTGCCTTTCTGCCGGAACAGAATAACTTTGGACACGAACCCACCTTCTCTCTGTAGCAGTGCCAGCCCCTTCGCGCCCTATTGAACTCTGTTCGTCCAGCCCAGACAAAGAGCAGCTATCCTCTCGTCCCAAGCTCTTTCTTTCTCTTGGCGTTCAGCTCCTTTCTCCGGGCCGCCTGTTCGCTCTTCGATACCTTCTTGGGCGGCTTGTGCTTTTCGTTGCAGACACGGATGAGGGTCAGCAGCCGGTTCAGATGCCACTTTTCGCACTCGAACGGAATGCCCAGCTCCACCATGTCATAATACAGGACCTCGCTCGTCACGGCACTTGCGGTGCTTTTTCCTGAGCGGGGTCCGGCTTTGTTTGTATTCTCGTCTTCCCGGAACCATGTTGCGGTCATCGGGTCGTTCATATATGTATAAATAGCCGTGCAGTTCTCTTGCGTCAGATGGCGGTATGCTTCGTCTGGGACCCCTTTGTTCAGGGTCATGCAGCGCACATAGTCCTGCATCTGCTCCGGGGTCAGCCCGTTTTTTGCATCGAGAAACGGCACGTGCCACTTGCTTTCCCATTTAGACAGAGAGAGCAGCGAGTGCTCCAGCGCCAGCGTTGTGGCCTTCCGGCAGATGAATTCCTCCCGGTCAGCATCCCAGTATTCTTCACCGGGTATCTGGATGGTCAGCATCTCGTCACTCTCCCTGTCATAGCCTCTCCGTCTGCTGCGCAGCCACCTCTCCCGAAAGGAGAGGCTCTGGCGTGACGGTCAGGCTTGTTTTTTTAGTTGATATGGGTTCTTCGTTTTGCAATCGACAGTGCTCCACTTTCAAGATAAGGTTTCTATGAAACCTGCCCTCTGTAGCAGCGCACTGCCGTTTACGCCCTATTGGGCTTCTCTCATCCAGCTTAGAGTGGCCCGATATGCCAAAGGCTCCCCTACCAGGGGAGCTGTCGAGCGAAGCGAGACTGAGAGGTTTTACTGCGGGTCCGCCACGGCCAGCGCCCGGGCGTTGTTTGCGGCCACAGCGGCAGAAACTTCGGCGGCCTTCGCCTTGGCCTCGTTCTCGGCCACCATCTTGCGGACGTCTGCGCCCATCGCGCCGTTCATGAACTCTGCGGCCTTGTCCGGGTCGATTGCCAGTTCCACGTAGAGGTCGGAGTAAGCCTGAGTCGCCACAAAGTCTGCGGTGATCTCAGGGCTCTTCTCGAACTTGCGGCCGTCGAGGCTCTTCTTGCCGTAAGCCAGCAGCAGGATCTTCTTGAACACCTCGATGGCCTCACCCACCTTGGTGCTGTGCATCAGCTGCTCCATGTACTTGTCGTAGCCGCCGTCCTTGCTCAGGCCAAGGTCCATCATCTCGGCTTTGGTCAGATTGAACCAGAACTCTTCGACGCGCGGATTGCCGTCAAAGTCGGTGTACGAAATTACTTTCTTGATCATTCTAATCGTCCTTTCCTATCAGACTCCCACGTTAGAGGAAGCCACCTCGGTAACGCCGCCAAGCAGCTTGATGACCTCGTCCGGAGTGGGCAGGGTGCTCTCACTGTTCTCGGTGCCGTAGATCTTGTCCTCCAGCAGCTTGAGCTTTGCAGCCTCGATGAGGGTGGAGTTGATGGTCATGTGGGCAGTGGGCTTGTAGCCAGTCGCCTGAGTCGGGGTGGTGTCGCACTCCCAGCTGAAGGTCTCGGCGTCCGGATTCTCGTTTACGGTCTCGTGGCTCTTGTCCGAGGGCGAAGCGGTGCTGTTCCATACCAGATGGATGATGTAGCCCTTCTCGGGGTCGTCGTCTGCACCGATGCGGGTGCGGTAGCTCAGACCGAAGGGGCAGCGCTTCTGCTGACCGATGCTCACGCCCTTTACCACCTCGACAGAGCCATCACACTGCTCGAACTCGGGCGGATAGGTCAGTGCCTCGATGGTGTACTTGAAGTTCTCTGCCGAGCGGATGGACGCGTACTTGATGTTGTCGGCGTAGATGTCGTTGGGGTCTGCGCCGTCGGGACTCTCGTTCACAGCGGTCAGGCCGTTCCAGGGTGTGCCAGTGGTATACTTGCCCTTCACCATCGGGAAAACGACGCCGTGGTCAACGCCCAGATGATACAGGCGCTCGCCGGTCTTATCCCATTCCAGTTTGCTCATAGGTCTTGTTCCTCCTTTTTGTTTTTCAGACGGTCATAGTGAACACGTCATGGTATAAATTGTCCGCAATATAAGAGCGGTCGTGTCTGCACTGGTCGAGGCGTGACACGGCCGCTGTGAGGTCGCTGTCCGGGGTCTTGGTCATCACCGTCACCGTGTAGGAAGGGTGCTGGAGATAGACGTGGCCGTCAGCGTGTACATTGCGGATGCGGTTCAAATCGTATCGGATGCAGGGGTACTGCATTTTCAGGTTGGCTGGCGGCTGATAGTACAGATGTATTTCTCCGACAGTTTCTTGCAGCACCCTCCGGAGAATGCCGTCCAGCCTCAGTCTCTGCTCACTCATGGTATATCCCTCCGAATGTCAGGATGAGGCGCGGGTACTGTACTTTCACGTCCGTCACCTTCCATTTCACACCGCCAAATTCGGCGTATCGCATGGAGCCGAAATTCTCGTGGGCAAAAGGGTCTGCCACGATGCTCAGCCGGTTCTGGAACGTGACATTGTCGTTCACTCCATCCCCTGCCTGCAGCTGTCGGCCCCACTCCAGCACATCGCCGTAGTATTCGCGCTCCACCGTTTCCTCGGTGAAGACACTGGGCGCTGTCTCCACAGTCTGACCTTCAAAGCCGATTTTTCCAAACCACTTTGCCATAATAACCTCTCCGTCATTTCGCTTCGCTCAATGCCACCTCTCCTCGCCAGGAGAGGCTTTGGCAGGGCGGTAAAGTTTATTCATCCTTGGGCAAGGCGTATCTTACCATTTTGAAAAACCTCCCCCTCTTCGCCAGTGGCTCCCATCGGTAGGGAAGCTGGCGCGAAGCGCCGGAGAGGTTTACTCCTTGCTTGCCGTCCAGCTCTTGGCGGCAGTGCCGTCATAGGTCTTCACGCCGGTGGCCTCTGCGTATGCGATGGGCGCAAAGTAGTTCTTGCCGTCGCACACGATAAGGCGGCCCAGCATGAAGGCGCGGCCAAGGTCGGCGGCGCTCACCTTCATCTTGTGCTCGGCGTCAGCGTACAGCTTGCCGTCGGTGTGGCCGTAAGCGACATAAGCGCCCACGTGTACATCCTCGGTACGGTCATAAAAAGGTTTCAGGGTCATTTTTGATCTCCTTTCTTATGCAGTGCCTGCCCTCTGTAGCAGCGCACTGCCGTTTACGCCCAGACGAAACTTCATTCGTCCTGCAAAGGCCTCCCCGTTCAAGGGAAGGTGTCGGCGCAGCCGACAGAGAGGTCCTAACGGGCGAGTGCTCTAAAGTTAAAGCGCCTTAGAGGTTCGTTTTGTGCCTGCCCTCTGAGGAAAAGTGTCAGCTGAGCTGACGGAGAGGGCATCCGGCGCTCTTTACGCAGCCGCCCACTCGATGGCCATAGCACTGTAGGGGGTCGTCAGTGCGCCGGAGCAGCGGGTCTCGATGAGGTACTTCATGGCGTTGTAGTCGATGTCGAAGTCGTCGAACATGGAGACAGCGCCGCCCTTGTCTGCGCCCACGGTGTAGTCGCTGAGGTTCACGATAACGGCGGCCAGATCACCGCCCTTGGCGCCCTTGCGGCCGTCCATCTCAGGCACCGTGACGATCTTGCTCACGCGCAGCTTGCGGGCCAGAGCAGCCTCGTCGGCGTAAAGCGTGCGGCCCATGCCGTCCTCCAGCAGGAGCATCTCAGTCAGAGCGTCCTCGGTGGTGAACATAGTCGGGGTGCCGCTGCCGCGGTACTCCTTGCGGCTGCGGATGACCTGCTTGATGAAGGCCTTGTACTTGTCCTCCACCTTGCTCAGGCCGGTCGTAGCCACCTGTACCTTGATGGTAAACAGGTCGGCATCGTTGAAGATGGGACGGATGCAGTTCTCGTCGATCTTGTCCTCGCTTGCCGCCTGACGGCCATCGCCCAGGATATAGGCCAGCGCCAGCTCACGGTTCAGCTTGTAGCGCATCTCGTTGCGCAGCCAGGACACCACATCGAAGCTGTTGATGTCGCTCACGTCGTCGCGGTCGAGCTTCTGCTTCTTATACACAGTGGTCGGGCCGGTGGAGCGGCGCAGCAGGCCAAAGACCTCTTCGATTTTATAATTGCCCTTCACATAACCCTTGGCACGGGCATCTTCGGGGGTCAGGTCTGCGAACATGCTCTTGAAGCGGCTGAACGGGATGTGCTTCACGCCGCCCATCACTACGCTCACCCAGTCGTCGGGCTTGTCGATGATGCGGGGCGTGGTATCCAGCAGGTGGTCTTCCGGGAACAGCCAGTCGATATTGTCGATGCCGTGGCTCAGCTCATCGATCTCGCCCTGCTCCACGCCGGCGTTATCGAAGGCCGCCTTCAGGGTGCCGCTGGTCTTTGCGCCCTTGATGATGCTGTTGATGTCGTCGATGCTGTGCTTCAGCACGGTCTGCTTGCCCGCATCCTTGTCGAAAACATTGTGCTTCATGTCGCTTTCATCCTCCTCGTCTTCGCCGCCGTCACCGTCCTGCTCTTCCAGAGCGAGACCCACCAGTGCATGGCAGCATTCCTTCTGCTCGTCGGTCATGCTGTTGTAGACCTCTTCGAGCGTCTTACCGTTGGTTTCCTCGGCCATCTTGCCGTCCTCCTTGTTGTCGTCGGAGTGGGCCAGTACGGCCTCCTCCAACGGGTTGCCCTCCGGGTCCATGCCATGTTCGAGGCTCAGACTGCCCGGGTCGTTAAAGATAAAGGCTTCGCAGCCCTCATCGTCCATATTGTCAGCGCTGTGCTTCACCACTTCCTGAATGAGCGCGCCGGGGTTGCAGCCTGCCAGTACGAGGCTCAGTTCCCGGATGACGCCGTGTTTCACCACCTGTCCGGCCTTCTGCAGACCGTTGGCCCAGATGGAAAAAGCGTTCAGGTCGCCGTTCTCCACGCACTTCTTGGCCGTCTGGCCGGTGGGCGTGTCGTTGAACTTGGCGTAAGCGTAGACCCCGCCCTTGCGGTTTTCCAGCAGTGCGTGGCCGATGACATTGTCAAGGCTCGAGTGATCGTGGTTGTACACCATCGGCACAGTCTGGCCGCTGCAGCCCTTGAATGCGTCTTCTGCAATGGTCAGACCGTCGTAACACTTGGTGTTCGCCTTCGTCGCCCAGCCGCTGCAGTCGTAGTCAAAATTCACCATTTTGATTTCTCCTTTCTTTTAAGATTCATTTACCATCTGCTCCACAGCCTCTCGCCCTCTTGCGGCGGGGTAACTGCCAATCTGTGCCGCCTGTCCCGCGTTGGGGAGAAAGATTCTTGTTCAGCAGCTGGTCTGCCTTGGGGTCTTTCGAGGGTTTCATTCCGATGACCTGACGGAACTCATTCGACGTCATGATCTCGTTACGGGTGAACTTGTCGGCCATCTCGGCCACCATCGAGACGGGTGCCAGCTTAAACGGGTCGCGGAAGTACATGATGCTCTGCTTAGCCTTGAGGTCTTCGCGGCTCAGGAACTTCCGTTTCAGCTCGTCCACCACAGCCGCCACAAGGGGCTCGATGACTCGGTTCTCGTAATTGGTCATGACAGTGTCGTCCGCTGTGCCGTTCATGATCTCCGGCGTCAGCCCCAGCTGGCTGTAGGCCATGTTGGTCAGGTACTCGATGCTTTTCAGCAGGTTGTTCTCGAGGCTCCGGTTCAGCTGGGTGATATGCTCCGTAGCGTCAATGTAGCCGATGCCGTATCGACTGCCCGCCAGCTGCTCTTCCAATGTCTTCCGCCGCTCCTGCGCCTGTTCTTTCCGGGCAGGGCTTTTCACGGTGTAGGGCAGCTGGATGATGAGGTCGAGCTTTCCGCTTCCGGCCTGCTCGTCCACGGCGTCCATGATGCGCAGCTTGCTGATGAGCCGCTGGACGGTGCTGTTGGGCTCGTTCATGACAGAGTAGAAGGGGTTCTCCACGATAGCCGCCTGCTCTTTCGGCAGGATGACTTCTTCCTTCTGCCCGGTCCTGTCGTTGTAAAGCTCCACCCGCACATCGTCCGGGTACCACTCCTTCACCTTGCCCACCCGCATCGACCGGATCTCTGTCTCCCCCGTCACCGGGTCCTCGTCGATGTCCACCGGCACGATGGCGATGACACCTTCGTCCAGCAGAGAGAGATACATGTCGTACCGCAGAGCCCTGCCCGTCTGGTCCTTGTTGGCCGAAAGGTTCAGGCATGAATTAAGGCCCGAGTCCAACACCGCATCAAAGCGGTCGTTTTCGTCGAGCCTTACGTGGTTTATGGTGATCGCTGTGGCGTCCTGCGCCATCCGGGCGTAAATTGCCGTCAGGATGGTGCGGTCGGTCGTCCGGTTCAGCCTTGGTCGGTCGGGCCGGTAGCTGTAGCCCCCTCCGTACATCCGGGGAGGGTCCCGGTTCAGAAATGCGTTCCAGGCGTGTTTCAGCCTGGAGCCAAAGGTATTAGGCATCTTTATCCTTTCTATCGCAGGTCGAGAAATTAAGGCAGCATACAAACAGCTATTTCTGGTCGTCTTTCTTCTGCTGGTCCTGCTTTGCGGCACTGCCGTTCACCACAGCATTCGCCAGTTCAGGGTTGCCCAGCACATCCGAAACGAATTTCTTCGCGCCGTAGCTCATCACGCCCGCTGTCGCCTTGGTCAGCACCTGCTTTCCGGCGTCCGACATGACCTGCTTCACAAAGCTCTTGCCGCCGTACACGTCGTTCCTCAGCTGCTTCACGTCCTTCTGGAGCTGCAAGCGCTCCTTCTCGGCCTTCAGCTCCTTGTTGGGGTCGTCGGCCCGGATGTTGGTCTGCCCCTGTAAGTCGCGGTACTGCTTTTCCATCTGAAGCCGGTTGATGCGCGCCCGCAGCTCCTCATCGGAGTAATCCTCGGCTTTCTTGCCCGAGCGCTTCGGCGCATACTCCACCTGTTCGGCGTCCTCGCCTGCATTCCCGTCTCCATAGTGCTTCCTTCCCGCCGCAGTCAGGGTGCCATCCTTGTTCTGGTACCGCCGCACACCCCACTTCATGCCCTTGATGCCCCAGTGGTACAGTTCGTCTTTGTATCCCTGCATTTTTTGCAGTCACCTCCTGTCAGGAGTCGATTTTGTTGGCGGCTTCGCGAAGCAGGGACGCCACTTTTGCTTTGCCTTTCTTTGCCGCATTTTTCAGATTCCGCTTTGCTTTGCGAACGGTTTTATTGTCGTGAATGCGCTTAGAAGTTGCAGATGCAGACGCGCCTGTAAGATAGCTGGTCTTTTTCCCTGTCCAGTCATTGGCGTCGCGGTACTCTACTTGGGTCTTATCGTGGATTCGCAGAGTGTCAATCCCCTTCTTCTTGGACTTTTCGATGTCGGCCTGCGCGTATTGCATACCTGTCATAGTACCGACGCCGGTCACATAGGTGGTATGCTTGCCGTCATCTTTACCCCGGCCTTTCCGATCGTTCGGGCTTCCTCCGTTTCCCTTTCCATTGTTTTTAATAAACTGCAATGTCCCATTCTGCCGGGTCATATACGCGCCATATTCCCGGGCATCGTAGAAATAACGATACTGCGGAAAGCCGAGTTTGTTCGTTCCCGTGCGCACACGAGCATAATACTTATGCCCCTTCCGCTCTTTGCCAAGTCCGCTGTGCTCCAGATAATTCCACCAGTCGTTCATATCGTTCCCTCACTTTCACTCTCTGGTAATACTTATGGTTCTTCAGCTCACTACCCTTCCCGAACAGCCCGTGCTCCATTTTGAATTTCTCACCTCCGGTTTATCAACCCTCACTCAAATGCATCCCGGTTCAGCTTCCACGCCACGTAGGCATCCATCAGCGCCGCCACGGCGTCGATCTTCTTGTCGTGCCGCTGCTTATAGAGCTTCCGGTTCCCGTTGGTGTCCTCCAGCGTGATGCAGTTGCCCATGGCAAACTCCATCAGTGCCTCGTCGAACAGCAGCTTTCTCTGTTCGCTCAGCTTCTTCAGTTCGCCCAGCGGCACGCTCTCCGTCCTTGCGCCCTGAATGACCTTCTCGATGCCAAAGGGGCCGTTCTCCTGCGCCCACCGCTCCACGAATTCCTTCGCGTTGTAGGGGTCGTAGCCAAAGGCCCGCACGTCGTACTCGCTCTGCAGGATGTAGGCGTCGAGGTCGTCGTAAACCTGCATCATGTCCAGCACAGTCCCGTCGAACACCTGCAAAGTGCCTTCGTTCATGAACTCTTCGTACTTCTGCCGCATCGCCAGCGGAAGCTGTGAGAGGGTGTAGCTGGTGATGTAATCCCGCGTTTTCACCCCGAAATATCCGTTCTCCAGCGGGAACAGGAAGTCAAACGAGCAGAAATCGTCGCCCAGCGAAAGGTCAGCGCCCATGGCACAGGGCATCTGCCAGAAGTCCCGGTGTCGGTGCCGCAGGGTCTCCTCATAAGTAAAGAAGTAGGTGTAGCCTTCCATCGGCAGGTTGAAGCGCTTGGCCAGAATATCATTCCGTGCACCGGGCGAGTTTTCTGCGCGCTCCACATCCAGCTGATAAGTCTCGTAGCTCACAGTCTGCCCGAGGTTCGGGTTCGCCTTCAGCCACATTTCCGGCTTGCCTACTTCGTCGATAGAGTCCAGCTTGTAATAGAAGATGGAGACATGCGGGTTGACATACTCGCCCTTCAGGATCTCCATCAGCTCCATTTTGATGGTGTCGCCGCAGCCGTTTCGGACAGTACCCTCCGAGCTTGCCGCCACGATGAGATAATCTTCGTTCTTGGCTGCGCCCTGCTCGATGGCGCCGATGGGGTCTTCCCGGATGTCACAGGAGAGCCATTCGTCCACGGTCGCCACACGGTCGCGCCGGCCCTGTAATTTCTCGATGGTCATGGGGCGTATCTCCAGCAGCGAACCCGTCAGGAAATTCTCGATTCCCTTCTTGGTGGAGGCCATCTTCACCCGGTCGCTCTTCGCACCCGTGGTGTTCTGGATGCTGCCCATGGTCATGAACTTAAAAACAGGTCCTCTCGCCCGCGCCAGTGCTGTCCGGAACGGCGAGAGGACTTCTTCTGCCTGTTTCATGGTGGGGGCAGTCGTCACCTGCTGGGTCGTGCTCTTGTCCACCGTCATAAAGTAGGCCTGTAAGCACTCCAGATACATGGTCTTTGCTGCCGCACGGGTAATGATGAGATACTGCTTGGTGATGAGCCGCTTCTTGATGCGCTTTCGCTCGTAGTGTCCTCCATGTCCCCCTGGCTCCGGCACGTACACGCTCCGCTCCACAAAGTAGTACCAGCCGAAGATCTCCTCTGCCCAGAGCTTGAAGCTGTCCAGCAGTTTCAGATCACTGCCGTCCGTCAGCGTCAGCTCCCTCTCGCAGAACTTGATAAAGCCATTGACGGCCTTGTCGTCGTAGTACACGCCTGGGTTTGCGATGAGGTCGTCTATCCGGTTCATTTCCATTGAAATTTCCCGGCAGACAGGTATCTCGCCCCGCATCACGGCCTCCCGGAACCGGCCGTAGTAGATGGGCGTGGCCGTGTTCGAGAGTGCCATAATTTTATTCTCCTAAGTCCTATTCATTGCAGGTTCGTGCCGTACCGCAGCAAAAATGAGGTTTTCATCAAGGTCCATTATAATAAGACAGCGCTGTCACAGTGTCTCGCTTTGTAATACGGCTTTTTCGGATTGTCGAAGCACTCCTTCGAGTTCGGGCATTTCCATGACCTGAAGTTAGCGCAGGTCCGGCAGAGGCTGTAAGCGTCCGTCATGTCTCAGTTCACCGTTTCAGACGCCCATAGACGCATCGCTTCCTGTATATCATACATATCGTTTCATCCCTGTCTCCCTCATAGGGTGTGTTCACACGTTCCGTTTCACCGCAGCAGGAGTCCTCGCCGATCTCCGTTATGACTCCGCTTTATCAAACTCGATGTTCAGCCGGAACTCCATTTCTGCAACGGTATTTTTCAGCGCCTCCATGGCGGTCGAACTCTGCGGCGGGTCGAACGCGAGCCTTACCTTTGCGCCCATGTAGGACGCGATGGTCTTCGCCCGCTCGTCTCCGGGCAGAAAGTCGTCCCACACGGCACTGGCGTCCACGATGCCAAAGCCCTTCTCCGGCCCCACGCCCAGCTGCTGCAGCACCAGAAATACCGCGTTGATGTGCATGATGATGTCCGCATCGAACTCCGTGTAGCTCTCCGCTATCCCCAGCAGCTTCTTCACGCTTGTCAGAATGCTGTCCATAACTACTCCTTATAGAAAAGAAAAAGCGCACCGACTGTCAAGTCAGTGCGCCAGAAAAATTTATTCAGTTAGAGCTATCAGCCCATCTACAGAAATCGAGGAACGCTGGATTCATCAGAACAGTGTCCATGCGAGACAATGCATTAAAGAAAATACCTTTTTCCTGCATTTTTGCTTCGTCAATCTTGTAAAGATGAAAAGACTCATAAATTATTCCACAAGCCTTCAGATAATCCAGCACCTGCCGTTTTATAACACTATTACCAACCGTAACATGTTCGATTCTATCCGCCGTTTTGGCCAAAGTATCCTTGCGATGTGTTCTGAATTCTACCAGAATACACCGCATCGCATGAATGAACTTTACAATATCAAAATTTGATATATCCTCAAAATCATAGTTGTATGGAATCAGTGAATAGTAGTTCTTTAGATTTGGTGCGTTGACTCTTAAATTGTCTGCTTTTGCAACATCAATCATTACGGGTTCTCCCGTGAATCCTTCATGTGCAACAAGTAAGCAACTCTCGGGATCGTACGACTCAATAGAAATATTTCTCGCCTTTAACTCAATTTTTTTACAAATGACAGACGAGTTGTAAATTCTACAGTCCATCCCTGCCTTTCCAACATACACTTCCGCATCAGGTATATCAATAGAAACACTGACGAGCTGATCAAATTCTAACGGTTGCTCGGTCAAATTTATTTCAGCAATATAATCTTCTCTTTTTATTGCGTTCTTTTGTCCAGGAATCATTCCGAACACTACCATGCATTTTGCGTTCTCTGTTTCTGATGCAGGAATCTCTGTGCATTCCAAATACGGACGCTCATACACAGTAGCCTTGGCCTTGAAAGAATCATACACATAAGAAATATGATTTGGCTGAACCATTTTATTGGAAATCCGCATATAGCAGTCGAAGAAAATCTGCGAGAGGACATAAGCCTGACTTTGCGAACTTTCAAAGTACATATCCGCTAAGGTCTCATATTCCTCATTCAGTATGATTTTAGCTAAAGCATAATCTCTAAATGCCGGCCCCGTGAAATCAATCTTTTTTCCGAGCCCATTTCCTATGGCACTGTTCCTTATAAATGGGTGCTGCGGTAAAAAGGAATCAATTATCGACTGATATTCAGCGACTAACTGCGGCGGCAAAAAGTTTAATTCATAATTTTTATAGCTGCAATCTTGGAAGATAATGTAGTATATGATTCTAACCAACTGTTCCTCTGGTGAATACACCTTTCCCCAGTCAGTAAACTCCGGGTGGGCGGCTGCGCATCTCTCCCTAAACGCCAGACTTACTTTTTCTGTCTGCTCACGGTTAAGTAGATCGTCCATTATTTTTGTGATAATAGCCACGCAATCTTTCTGATTCGAAAGTTCACTAATCATTTTTTGACGATTAGGCGATTCCTTAATATGTGTCGATATTGCTTCCAATACCGGAGCATATCCCAGAAAAGACAACCTTTCGTCGTCCGTGATATTGCTTTTAACCACATTATAATACTTTTCCGCACATTCGGCGTCAGGCTTTGTCGGAGTTTTCTTTCCTGCAATGCTTTTCACAACGAAATACTTAGCCGCAGATTCATCAAAAAATCCTATTTCGTAATGAGCGACAGAAATTTTGTTTTCCGCACAGAACGAAGCAATATATTGAGCAGTTTCCGTTCTTGCCAGCAAAAAGACTGTCGGCATCGTATGCGCCGACAAGCTATCGCTAATATCTGCGATAAAACCATTCAGCATTTTTCTTCCAGAAATAATTTCTGCTTCGTCAAAGGCATCAATAACTAACAGGACATTGCCAACATTCAAATCAGCTATGAACTCTGAATATTTCGGTGCACCTACGGCGTTAAGAATAGAGCCCGCAAAACTATTCGTGCCCACTTTGACCTTTGCCAGATTCCAGTAAAGGGCATTAAACCGATGTGCAATATATTTTGCTAACGAACTTTTTCCTGCTGCGCCAGGAGCAGAAAGCAAGACAAACTTAGGCTTCAAAGTTGACAGTGTTTTTTCTGTCTTTACATCGCTAAAAGATGGAGGGATATAAAACGGTTCTTCATCTATATAACCGATATAGTCCAGCACGCTATCATTCAGTGAATACCTTTTACAGAAATTATAGGGACTAAGAATTCCGTCCAGAAGCATTTGACGTCCTCCTATGATAGAGTTGACATACTTTACTATATTATAGTCTCTTATCATCTTCATGTCAAATTCTCCCAGTCACTTTTGCTACTAAGTTTACACCCGATTTCTTTCTTAAATTGTCAAAACACCTTCCTCCATGGGCATGTATCGCCCGGTCTACGTTCTTCATACGTCGGCTTCAGGGCGCTCTCGTCCCCGTAATGGATGGCCTTGTGTGTCGCATCCGACACGCTGATGACATTCTCCGGGTCGAACAGTGCTTCCCGGTGCTCGAGAATATCCTCTTTCGTCAGAGGGTTGATGTGGTGTATCGTAATGCGCGCCCGGCTCACCTTTCCTCCGCTGGCTGTGATGTCTGCGATAGGATGGTCTTTGCACCCGAGGTCGCAGCCTCCGTCCCGCACGATGATCCTGTCCCGGAACTGCCGCCACTCCTTCGAGCAGTAAAAATCCTGGTTCAGGTATCGGTCAAACCCGAAGGTGTCCTTTCCCACCGTCCCGTGAAGCTGCAAATACTTCAGCCTCTCCTCGAATGTCCCACATCGGCACATTTCGCTGTAGCTTTTCATTTCAGTGTCCTCATGAGTTCGTACACCAGTAATATCATGCCATGTAGGTCCGCCCCGCAAAGTGCAATCCAACTCAAGGTATCATCCGGTTTCTTCCCCAGCCATACCGCCAGCAGAAAGGCCGCAAAACATGCAAGGAAGCTCGACAACAGTATCCTCTCGAACTCTGTCATAGAGCCGCCTCTTTCTCAGATGTACCCGTGGTCCATTGCAAATGCACCCGCAATCAGGAATGTAACTGTCGCAAGAAACACGGTCCACACCATATTGTCCTGTTTCTCGTTCACACCGCCGTATTCACCGAACCAGAACACCTCTCCAAACAACGCCGGGACTGCCACGACCCAAAGCATCCGGAACACCTCAGCACTCATACTCTTCTCCTTCGCCATCATCCTCGCCGGAATACTCTTTCATGGCCTTGAGCACTTCCAGGTACAGCTCCTCGTTGTCCTTTGCTGCATTGATGGCCTCCGTCTTAGCCCGCAGGAGCTTGTTCTCTTCCTCGAGCTTCTGCTTTTCCAGCATCGTCTTACTCGTCGCCAGCTTCAAGAAGTGGGTGGTCTCTGCAGAAGAGGCTGTTCCTTCCCGTATCCGCTTTTCCACCAAGTCCATTGCCAGAGAGATCATCTGGTTTTCTCGTGCTTCCGGAGTCAGTGCCGGCCTCATTGCGGGCAGGTCAGCGCCGGAAGTTTTTCTTGCGCCCATTTCCGGCACCGTCCTTTCTGTAAAATTCTGTCAAATATCGTTCGCGTTCTCATCCGCCAGAGTTTGGTTTACCCGCCATTGCTGGCGTTTTTTGTTTTTGCAAAATTTGTCATGCATAACTTCATGACAAAAATAAAAGGCTTTTCTAAGGGTTCACGGGTATGTCAGAGCAAAGCAGTAACTCGACACAAAAGGAGGAAATGATTTTGGGAAAGTTCTATTGGAGGTTGAACGATCATGAAAACGTATCCGTACCCGTATCACAAAGGTATAATAAGGGCGTGTACCCGTGAACCCTTAGAAAAACCGCCGAAGCCCGGTCTACTCCCCAGACCTCGGCAAGTTTACATGATTAGTTGTTTTGTTCTGCCATAAGATTACAGAACAAATTTTCGTCTTAATTTCCGGTTGACATTTCAGAACATCCTCGTATACTTAGAGCACGAAAAAATCAAAGTAAATTGGAACACACATCAAACTCTAATGTAAAGGAGGTATGTCTTATATGCGCAACAAACGTATTCGAGCAGCCGCAAAAGCTCTTCCAGTGCAACAGTCCGCACGCAAATCGACTGTCGAAGAGCTTCTTCCAGGCGCAGCAGTAATCCTTAACCGAATGGCCGAGCTTTACTCCATTGCCAAAGACAGCGAAGAGAACAACTAACCAACAAAACGCCCGTGCCTGACCACGAATCAGATACTGGCGTTTTTACTTTGTAAAAATATCAATGGAAAACTGACACCAGGGCCTGAAAGCCCAAATATCAATTATCCCTCCGGAGAAATATCAAAGACCGGCGCGATTTGAGAGGGGGTGTTGATTTTGCGACCCCCTCCCTATCCCCTTACGCGCTTTGCGCAAGGGTCGTGCCGTCTTCGACCTCCATCTTGAGCTTCTTGTAGATGTTGAGCGGGTCATAGGCGATGATTTCGTCAATGACCCGCTCAATTTCGTATGCGTTCTCTGCATCCGTCAACTGGTCAGAGGTATAGGCCAGCCGCATCAGCAGTCCGCAGGAGTTGTAGCCCTTATCCATATCGAAACGATACCAGTCCTCGAACTGGCTGTACGGATTGTAAGGGTTATCGGTCGTTGTTAAAAAGCATCGAATCATAGTTCAAAGCCTTCCTTACTTGTTCAGAGCACTGTAAACAGTGGACTCAGGAACACCACAAGCTTTTGCAATCTCGTTATAGGTATAGCCGTTGGCGAGCATCGCTTTTGCTTTGGCCATCTTCGCGTTGGTTATCACAGTAGCAGTCTTCGGCATTGCTCGCTTAACAATTTCGTCCGACTTAGAAGCATTAAGAATCTTTGTCAACTTGGAATCCGAAATTGCACCTTTCTGCACAGCTTCCCATTCACGGTCTGTGAACGTAATGCGTGTCTTGCTTCCGCTTGCACCGATTGAATCACGCGCACGCTGCATCTCAACGGAAGAGATCTTCTTGATTTCCTTCTTGTCAAGCTTAGGATCAAGGTCCAGCGCCTGAATCTTTGCCTTAATGTTCGCGTTTGCTATCACCATGGCGCGGCGCTCTTTCGGCTTGTTAGCAATGACAGACTCAAGCTTCGCGTTGATGGAATCAACTTCCGCGCGATACTCTTTGGCAGCCGCAGGGCTGTAAACCAAGCCCTTCATGTTAGCAGCTTCTTTCCGAGCCTGCCGTGCAAGTGCTTTCAGTTCGTTCGAGAAATCTGCATACAGATTCTCCTGCGGTGTACCGGAAGAGAGGGTGCGCGCATCGGGCGTCATGGAAATCAGGCTTACCTTCTGCTGTGCATCGACAAACTCGCCTTTCTCCTTATCGAAATACCGGCGGCCAGACTCTTTGTAGATAAGCTCACCAGTTTCCTTATCAATGCGGACACTGCCCTTACGTTCGGGGACATATACGGTCTGCTTACGGCGAGACAGCAGTGTAGATGCACCACCAAAGTGTTCATTGCCGTCCTCATCCACACGGATCTGCCACTTTTTCTTCAGTTCCTGAATACCATTCTCCCGCTCAGACCGCTTGTAATCCAGCTTGTGTTTTTCTGCATCGATGACAACCATCGAATGCTTGACTGCACGAGCAATCTCCTTTTCATCTGCACCGCGGAGTGTCATATCTGTGATGAGGTTAGAGATGATGCCCATCTCTTTCTGCTTTTCTTCCTTCTTCATCAGGCGCACACCATTCGGGTTGCCTTCCGGGACAGCATAAGCAGTCTTAGGGTCAAAGTCTTTCAGGTCTCTCAGTGCAGCTGTCGCTTTGACAGCCACCTTGCTGGAGATGGGGATAGCAACGACAGTATCACCATCGAAATCTGCACCAGACAGGCGCTCTGCAACTTTGGAGTTGATACCGATGGCATCCTGAATATTGCCGAAGTTCCGCTTGCCACTGACATTCTTGTTGTTGACCGTAACGATAGGAATCTCAAAAGTACCCGCATGAGGATAACGAATCAGTGCAAGCTGAGTGCCGTTTTCATAAGTCGGGCAGTAGCACTCTTTCTCGCTGATTTTGGTCAGGGGCAGGATGACCTTAGTAGACTGACCCGGGAAAGACGAAGCCTTCAACGTCATTGAGTTCCCCTCGCAGGTATCTGCGAAATCAATCAGCAATTTCTTCTTGATAGTCGGGTTGTCATAGTTCATGATCTCTTCGTACTCAGCCTTGCGGTCAGCCAGAGTAAGATTGAGTTGCTGCTTAATGAGTTTGATGGGCTGCTTGGAGAGGAACTGCGAGGACAAATTTTTTGCCATCGTGTCCCATTCGCCTTCCTCACGGAGCTTATTGATGGGAGAAAGATGCTTCTTCCCGTCGGCACCAATGTACTCGCTTTGTCCAGCCGCAGTAAGAGCTGCACCAAAGGGATTGTCCGGATCGTCCTTGATGGGCTTGAGTACCTTCATCTTGGGCGTGCCAGAGGGTTTGTTCGTATTGAAAATGACATCATATCCATCAGGCACATCGTCAGAATAAACAGCCATACCCTTGAGGTAGTGACTGTTGTCCACCATGATGCGGACCTGCGCATAGTGGCTGTTACCAAGGCTCAGGTCATCCACGCCGCGGCGAATCTCGATAACACCATCCTTGTCCAGACCGCCTTCGTCACCGTAGCGAATCGCAACACGGTCGGAACTCATGCTGGACGGACGCTGGAGCTTCTGGAATGTCTCACCACCATCATCCGAGTGGTAGTCACCCAAAGACTGAATGTCACCCTGATGCTCATACGCATACTTCTGGTTGTACTCGGGCTTTGCCAAAACAGTAACATTCGTCTGCTGGTTGATGTTGGTTGGCTGACGAATACCAACGCCGTAGCGCTGATAACCATGCTCAGCCTCGAGGATGTAGATGGCCTCGTCAAGCTTACCTTCGGAGACGCCAAGAACCAGATTTGTGCCTTCAGACACGTCAATCATGCCCTTTTTATCGACTTCCGCCTTCAGCGTCTCGGCGATTTTCTGAGCCTGATTTGCCTTCTCGCCGATACCGTTGTTGTACATGGAGCGAACAGTAGACTCAGAAAGGCCTAACTTCTCGCCGATTTCAGTCCACTTCAGACCGTCATCTTTCAGAGCGCGAATCTGGTCATACTGGAGTGCTTTCCGCTCATGAAGAGCCTTCTGCTGAGCGACACGGAACTCGGTCGTGCCCATCTTGTACTCGTCGGGCAGCGTTGCGTTGATCTGTTCGAGAATCTCTTTCTCGGTGAACTTGCCGGTCTTCTTCAGCTCCTCCACACGGGAAAGAAAATCACCAGAACGCTGGTAAGGATTCTCACCAGAGCCCCAAGGATAGCGGCCGGAGTGGCGCTTGGTACCGTAGTGTTCGAGGCTGTCGGTCTCGTCGTCCACATCATAAAAGAATTTGATGTCTTTTTCAATCGGATTCATGCTGCTTCTCCTAACTTCAATTCCGTAATGATTTTATCGAACTCGATGATTTTATCCATGATAGGCTTGATTTCAGCCTCGGTCGGGTTGACCGTAAAGACATCATCGTTCTGATAAATGCGATTCTCGATTTGGATGTCCTGCGGATGTACGCGGTACTCCAGACAGAAAAGCGCATCATAAATAAAGAGCTGCTCCATATGTGCAGGAACAGCTCCGGTCTTGAGGTCGTGGATTCGCAGTAAGTTGTTCTTAAAAGTGATAGAATCTGCCGTTCCGAAGCAGTTGCCCGAATAATAGAGCACCTGTTCCGGTGTCATACGGAAGCCGATGGCATCGTTGACGTAGGCGTTGAGCGTCTTTTTGCTTTTCGGCAGCTTCTGACCAAGAGCAATACACTCTGCCGCAAATGCGTGCAGTCTTGTGCCATTTTCCTTGGCCTGATAGCTGGCATAGGTCTCGGCAAGGCGTGCAGCATCATAGTTTATCCAATGATACTTACTCGCACCCAGAAAGGCGTGCAGACCTACGAGCTTGGAATGATCGTTCCAGTTCATTCAGTATCTCCTCCTTGTTCTCCGGGTAGATGAAAGCCGCATAGCTCATACCGTTCATCTTTTCTACGTAATAGTCCTGATTTGGGCGATGAGATGCTCTTGATGACTTCTTGCCTTCCAGTGCGGCCCATGTGTCTTCGTACAGAATCACGAGGTCAGGAATACCCTGTATCTCGTTAGGGTCTGCGTGGAGCACAATGCAGCCGGGAAAGCGAGACTTCAGCTCTTTCACCAAGCCGGTCTTGAATGTGTTTTCTAACATGTCAACCTCCAAAATAAAAAGGAGTAGAGCACGTCTGAGACGCATTCTACTCCTCCTCATAAAAGAGGCAGATTTTTTCGCGTGAATTTTTCACGCGAGATGGGTTTTGGGGGCAAAAAGAAAAGCCCTTACGCAAATCACGTAAGGGCCAAGAAAATATGTTATCTGCTAGATGAGATTGAAAAATTTCAGGTCGTAGTTCGGCGCACCTGCCTCGAACATCATGTGGCCAGTTGCATCGGGCATATACTTATACTCGCCGAAATCCTCATGGGGTGCAAGATTATGTGCCATATAGCTCTCAGGACGGATAGGCCTTGAAAATTCACTGCTGTTCCGAGTAGTCTTGCACTTGGGGCAGTACCACTCCTCGTGTGCTTCTTCGACCAGCGGTGTGCCGCATTCGCAAATCGGAGCTTTGGTATGTACCTCAGCGAACTTGTCGGCGTAGCAATGTACTTCGTTTCCGAAGCTATCGGTGGTTACCCATTCTTCAATCCCGGCGTCATTGATAAAGGACTTCTCATAGTCTTTCATTGTTTTCACCTCTCGAAAAAGTGTGGTCATCGGTAGTTTTTACTATATGCTCATTGGCAAGTTTATGCAAGTCTACATTATGGACAGGATGTGAATTTTCCGTGTCGTGGCCAAAAGCCCACTTTTTATCGTTAG
>OHKQ01000153.1_pt1:0-35000 | contig 39538 bp, 33 predicted proteins | sample 1568891 | NCBI WGS metagenome assembly OHKQ01 (sample SAMEA3879596, study PRJEB24766) | human gut metagenome | biome: human-associated habitat; feature: feces | place: USA | collected 1985/1987 | reverse complement strand
TATCTTACCACAAAAAGTGCTCCTAATCGCGCCTGCCAAGAGGGTCGAAAATTTGCACCTGTCCACGCTATATGGCCATGCGTGTTTCTCTCTGTCCTGTCCCGGTGTCAGAACTATGTTTGAGTTTATCCATGTTTTGTCGTCTTATTTCGCTGTGTTTTTCGTAAGCGTCACCGAGTTACATGTTGATGCGCTGCCAGCGGTTGCGTACTTTTGCTTTCCAGCGTGATTTTCGCCCCTCTTGACAGGTAAATCTATTCGTAATTGTCTGTATCTTAATTGATTAGGTAATGAGTCTCTTGCCAAGAGGCCTTTTTGAAAGGTGGTCTTGGCAGATTCCTATTGTGGCCTTTCTCTCGCAATGCGCTCAATTTCAGTGACTTACTGCAAAAGTGTCACTAATCGCGCCTGCCAAGATGGTCGAAAATCATGGCTCTACTTGATTGGTTTCCGGAAATTCATCTGCACCTGTCCACGCTATATGGCCATGCGGGTATCTCTGTGGACTGTCTTTGTTGTAGATGTTTGTTTGAAAATGTCCTTATTTTGCGGATGTCCGCGCTAACGGTGTAAAATCAGGCCGGTATTTACATCGTTTTGCCACATTTGTTTGTCCGTTTTTGCCCCATCATTGGAATATTTGGATATTATTTTATGTTTATGGCATGAATTTTTCAGCCAACATCGGATTTCGGAAAACCGTAGGAAACACGGTCTGCCGAAAGAAAAACTAATTCGAGTCCTGCCCACTGGTAGGGCTTATAAAATAAAGTGATATGCCAAACGTTGTAGGACATATATCTCAGATTATCGGACCGGTCGTAGATGTGCATTTCGACCTGTCCCAAGCGGAAGAAAAGAACGACCTTCCTAAAATCCATGATGCATTGACCATCAAAAGACAGGATGGCAAAGAATTGATCGTGGAAGTTCAGCAGCATATTGGCGAGGATACCGTCAGAACAGTGGCGATGGACTCGACGGATGGTCTGACAAGAGGAATGGAGGCTGTCAGTACATTCCATCCTATTGAAATGCCTGCAGGACCTCAGATTCGCGGACGAGTTCTCAATGTCGTCGGAAATTCTATTGACGGACTCGGAGAACTGGACAGGAAGACTGAACTTCCGATCCATAGGGAGCCTCCTAAATTCGAAGACCTGAAGACTTCACAGGAAGTCCTCTATACAGGTATTAAAGTCATTGACCTTCTTGAGCCTTATCTGAAGGGCGGTAAAATCGGTCTTTTCGGAGGCGCCGGTGTCGGTAAAACCGTGCTCATCAAGGAGCTTATAAATAACATTGCGAAGAAACATAACGGATTTTCTATTTTCGCCGGAGTCGGTGAACGAACCAGGGAGGGAAACGACCTTCTCAGGGAAATGATAGAATCTGGTGTCATCAAATATGGAGAAGCCTTCGAGAAAAGCATGGAAGAAGGCAAATGGGATCTCTCATTGGTTGACCGCGATAAACTTTCGGAGTCTCAGGTAGCATTGGTGTTCGGACAGATGAACGAGCCGCCAGGAGCCCGCGCCTCTGTCGCATTGTCAGGACTTACGCTTGCAGAGTCATTCAGAGACAGAAAGACGGCAGACGGCCCGAAAGATATACTTTTCTTCATTGACAATATCTTCCGTTTCACGCAGGCCGGATCCGAGGTGTCAGCATTGCTTGGACGAATGCCTTCAGCAGTGGGATACCAGCCGACATTGGCTACGGAAATGGGCCAGATGCAGGAACGAATCACCTCTACGAAGGATGGTTCCATTACGTCAGTCCAGGCTGTTTACGTGCCGGCGGATGACTTGACGGACCCAGCCCCTGCGACAACTTTCACCCACTTGGATGCGACTACCGTGCTCAGCCGTAAGATTACCGAACTGGGTATCTATCCGGCAGTTGACCCGTTGGATTCCACATCCAGAATCCTTGACCCGAATATCGTCGGTGAAGCGCATTACAATACCGCCCAGCGCGTAAAGCAGATTCTCCAGAGAAACAAAGAGTTGCAGGATATCATCGCGATTCTCGGTATGGACGAACTCTCCGACGAAGACAAGCTTACTGTGAACAGGGCAAGACGAGTCCAGAGATTTCTGTCCCAGCCTTTCGCGGTTGCGGAGCAGTTCACGGGCGTGCCTGGCGTGATGGTTGACATTGAAGATACCATAAAGGGATTCAATATGATTCTTGACGGTAAGGTGGATTATCTTCCGGAGCAGGCCTTCCTTAACGTCGGCACCATCGAAGATGCGATACGCAAGGGCGAAGCGATACTTGCGAGCGCCGGAAAAAACTGATTGAATCATGGAAGCACAGCTTTCGCTAATAATAATGTCACCCGAGCAGGTGTTGGAGCAATGCGAGATAACTTACGTGAAGTTGCCTGGCAAGGTGGCTCCGTTTGAAGTCCTCAAAGGCCATGCGCCGATGATCACGACACTCAATAGCGGAAAGGTGACATATCAGACTGCCGGAGGAGAGGTCAAAAGCCTTTCCGTAAAGTCCGGTTTTGTGGAAATCAGGAACAACAAAGTTTCCGTTTGCGTGGAATTATGAAATTGTGGAAATACATAGCAGCATTGATTCTGGCCGTTTCGGTGTGGATTCCAGTCCATGCGGAAGAGGCTGTGGCCGATAGTGTTGCGACGGAGGCCGATTTCAATGTCAAAGATGTCATTTTCGGTCATACCGGAGACTCGTACGAGTGGCACATCACGAATATCGGAGAAAAATCGATAGCCATTCCTCTGCCTGTCATCATCAGGAGCAAGACGTCCGGCTGGCACGTTTTCTCATCTGCGGAAGTGGAAGAAGGCCATCAGTATGAAGGATTCTACATCTCAGAAGAAAGCGGAAAGATCGTCGAGAGGAATGCTGCAGGAGAAGAAATACGACCATTGGATTTGTCGATCACGAAGAATGTATTGTCAATATTCATGAGCAGTGCGCTGCTTGTATGGCTTATCCTCGGAACTGCACGCTGGTATCGCAAGCATGATGCTGTAAATGAGGCTCCTAGGGGGATTGCTGCTTTCATGGAGCCAATAATCATGATGATCGACACGGGTGTGGCCAAAGACTCCATTGGCGAGGATTACGCCAAGTTCTCCCCGTATCTGTGTACCGTGTTCCTTTGGATATTGATTAACAATCTCTTGGGACTAGTTCCATTCTTCCCGGGAGGAGCCAATGTTACCGGAAATATCGCAGTGACCTGCGTCCTCGGATTCTTCACATTCTTCATGATCAATCTGTTCGGAACGAAGCACTATTTCAAGGATATCTTCTGGCCGGACGTTCCGATGATGCTGAAGTTTCCTATTCCGATACTTCCGATTATCGAGATGTTCAGTACCCTAATGAAACCATTGACATTGATGATAAGGCTTTTTGCCAATATGCTCGCCGGTCATATCATCGCCATAAGTCTGGTTTGTATAATATTTATTTTTGCCAAATACAATGCTGTCCTGTTCGGTAGCATGACAGTCGTTTCCCTGCTTTTCGGAGTGTTTATGGACGTGCTTGAAATCCTTGTGGCATTCCTTCAGGCGTACGTGTTCACGATATTGTCGGCAGTATTCATCGGTATGGCAAGACAGAAAGAAAGTTAGTTTATTAAAAATTTATAGTTATGTTACTTACAATTCTTTTACAGGCAGTTGCTTCAGAGGCAATTGGTAAGATTGGTATAGCTCTTGGCGCTGCTGTTGCAGCATTGGCGGCTGGTTATGGTATCGGAAAGATCGGTTCTTCTGCTACTGAGTCTATCGCCCGTCAGCCTGAGGCAGGCGGAGATATCCGTTCTTCAATGATTATTGTTGCGGCCATGATCGAGGGTGCAGCTCTGTTTGCAATCATTGTCTGCCTTCTCGCTCTGTTTAACTAATTGTCCTTATGTCACTTGTAACACCTGATACTGGCCTCCTTTTCTGGATGGTCATAATCTTCGGCATTGTCTTTTTCATCCTTGCCAAGTTCGGCTTCCCTGTCATTACCAAGATGGTCAATGAGAGGACTGAGTCTATCAACAAGTCATTGGCAATGGCGGAAGAGGCCAGAGGAGAACTTGCGAACCTGAACAAGGAGCAGGCGGAACTTCTTCTCCAGGCCAAGAAAGAACGTGCCCGTATTATGGATGATGCGGCGAAAATGAAAGCGTCCATCATCGAGCAGGCCAAGGCTCAGGCTCAGGAGGAAGCGTCAAAGGTACTCGAACAGGCCAGATTGGAAATCACTGCCGAGAAGGAAAGCGCATTGCAGGATATCCGCAAGGAAGTCGCGATGCTGTCAATGAATGTTTCCGAAAAGATTCTTAGGTCAGACTTTGCCTCAGAAGACGTTCAGAAGCGATATGTTGACAAGGTTATGGAGGAACTGAACAACAGAAAAGACTCCATAGTTAAAAACTGAAGCTCATAATGAATACAGGAATTATAGCGTCAAGATATGCTGATGCTCTTCTGAAATACGTGGAGGAGACAGGTGAGGGACAGGTCGTGTACAAACAGGCTTGCACTCTTGCTGGCGCATTGGCTGCATCTGTAAAGTTGGAGCGTCTTGTGGAAAGCAAGACTCTGCTGTCATCGTCCGAAAAGATAGAACTGATGTCCAAAGCGCTTGGAGAAGAGCCGATGTGTCAGTCGCTTGTCAGGTTTCTGGGCCTTGTGATAAATCATGACAGGGAGTCGTATCTGCGCTATATCCTTCATTATTTCAGAGAGCGTTGGCTTTCTGCACAGGGGGTGAGTCATGCCAGACTTGTCGTGAGTATGCCTTCTCCGGAGCTTGAAAGAAAGATATGTGAAATGTTCAGGAATCTTACGGGCCTTCAGCTTGAGTTGACGGTAACTGTCGATCCTTCCATCATCGGAGGATTCGTCTTCGAGGTTGCTGACAGAAGAATCGATGCGAGCGTGTCCAGACAGTTGGAAGACTTGAGGAGACGATTCATTGAACAAAATAACAGAAAGATGTATGAGTCAGAATAATATAAAACCAAGTGAAATATCGGACGTGCTGCTGAAACAGCTTGAGTCTGCTGACCTCTCCGTTAAACTGGAGGAGGTCGGCACTGTGCTGCAGGTTAGCGACGGTGTGGCCAGAATCTTTGGCCTGACCAATGCTGAGTCCGGCGAACTTCTGGAATTCGACAGCGGCGTCATGGGCGTTGTGATGAACCTCGAGGTGGACAATGTCGGAGCCGTGCTCCTTGGCCCTACTGACGAGGTCAAAGAAGGAATGACCGTGAAACGCACAGGAAGGATTGCATCTATTCCTGTCGGCGAAAAGATGCTGGGCCGCGTCGTGAATCCGCTTGGCGTCCCTATCGACGGACTTGGTGAAATCACTGGCGAAAAACTGGAAATGCCTCTTGAGCGCAAGGCTCCGGGAGTTATTTTCCGTCAGCCGGTCAATGAACCATTGCAGACCGGTATCAAGGCTATCGACGCGATGATTCCTATCGGAAGAGGTCAGCGCGAACTTATCATCGGTGACAGGCAGACCGGAAAGACAGCCATTGCCATAGATACAATCATCAATCAGAGGACCGAATTCGAAAAGGGCAATCCCGTATATTGTATCTACGTAGCGATAGGCCAGAAAGGCTCCACCGTGGCAAGTATCGTGGATACACTGCGTTCCAAGGGCGCTATGGACTACACGATAGTCGTTGCCGCAACCGCTGCGGACCCTGCTGCGCTCCAGTATTACTCTGCATTCGCCGGTGCCGCAATCGGTGAATATTTCCGTGATACAGGACGTTCTGCTCTCGTAATTTATGATGACCTGTCCAAACAGGCAGTCGCATATCGTGAGGTGTCATTGATCTTGCGCCGCCCTTCGGGACGTGAGGCATATCCTGGAGATGTGTTCTATCTTCACTCAAGACTTCTGGAAAGAGCCGCTAAAATCATTGGCCAGCAGGAAGTTGCTGAGCAGATGAACGACCTTCCGGAATCATTGGTGGGAAAGGTCAAGGCCGGAGGATCATTGACGGCATTGCCTATCATTGAAACTCAGGCGGGTGACGTCTCAGCCTACATTCCTACCAACGTGATTTCCATTACTGACGGTCAGATCTATCTCGAGAGCAGTCTGTTCAACCAGGGATTCCGTCCGGCCATCAATGTGGGTATTTCCGTGTCCCGTGTCGGTGGTAGCGCACAGGTCAAGAGTATGAAGAAAGTTGCTGGCACATTGAAGATCGACCAGGCCCAGTACGATGAGCTTGAGTCCTTCTCCAAGTTCAGCAGCGATGTTGACAAGGTTACTGCTCTGGCATTGGACAGAGGCCGTAAGAACAAACAGCTCCTTATCCAGCCTCAGTATTCTCCTATGCCGGTAGGTGAGCAGATTGCCATCCTGTATTGCGGTACACATTCTCTGTTGCGCGACATTCCTATGGAGAAAGTCCGCAGTTTCCAGGACAAGTTCCTTGAGAGGATGCGTGCATCCCATGCGGAAGATGTCCTGGCACCTCTTGCAAGCGGAAAACTGGACGAAAACATCACAAAAATCATTGAGCAGGAAGCCGAGGATATCGTTCTCGGTCTGAACGAGGGTAAGTAATATGCCGTCACTGAAAGAAATAAAGAATCGCATTGCGTCCGTCAACAGTACATTGAAGATTACATCTGCAATGAAGATGGTTGCTGCCGCCAAACTACACAAGGCGCAAACAGCCATCGGAAACATGTTGCCGTATGAGGAGATGCTCTACCGCATGCTGGCGAATCTTATCGCATACAGGAGGAGACTGTACAAGAAGGCCGATACTTTCGACCCTCTCAAGCCATTTGCCTCGTTGCCTCCGGAAGACGGTGACGGTAGCATTGACAATGAACTTGAAATTCTTTGTGCCGAGCGCCCTGTGCGGAAGGTTGCGATAGTTGCGTATTCTTCGAATTCTTCTCTTTGCGGCGGGTTCAACGCTACGGCGATAAAACATGCACAATCTGTTGTAGATGAATATCTTGCGTCCGGTCTTCTGCCGACCGACATTACTGTCTATTCCATCGGAAAGAAGATGGCCGAGGCGATGAAGAAGAAAGGCTTCGAGTCTCCGTTGGATGGTACGCAGCTGGCTGAAAAACCGAACTACGAACAGGCTTCAGAGCTTGCTGCAGAGTTGGTTCACGGCTTCATGACGGGCGTCTATGACAAGGTGGAGCTGATTTACAATCATTTCAAGTCCACCGCTTCCCAGCCGTCAGTCAGGAACGTTTATCTGCCGATGACGACCATGCCGATATCTGAGAACAAGGAGGCTGCAGCCGAGGCAGATGAAAGAGGTCGCAAATTCGACTATATAGTCGAGCCTGATGTGGACAGCCTGCTGGACGAACTGATGCCTAAAGTGCTGATGATGAAGATATATACCGTTCAGCTCGATACCAATGCCGCTGAGCATGCCGCGAGGACGGTTGCCATGCAGACGGCTACTGACAATGGTAACGAAATCCTTCAGGAACTCTCTTTGGAATACAACAAGGGACGTCAGTCTAAGATTACCAGCGAAATTCTCGACATCGTAGGCGGTTCAATGCAATAAAATTCGTACCTTTATGCGGTTAGGTGGCCCTGATGGCCATAAAGCTGACAACCGCATGATAACTAGGACAAGTTTACGATATATGATTGCTGTCGTGGTCGTTATGGCCACGGCGGCAATTTCGTTATCCGGCAAGACCATATTGGGTGACGAGCAATTCTCCAGATACGTCCCCGGTCTGGAAGGAAAGCGGGTTGCCATATTCAGCAACCAGAGCGGCGTTGTCGGGGACAAGGTCCTGAAAGGCAAGAACTTCGACCTGTCGGGACAAAAAACTTTCGGCCCGCATCTGGCCGATGTGATGCTGAAGAAAAAGGTCAATGTTACTGTGATTTTCTCACCGGAACACGGATTCAGGGGAAATGCTGATGCCGGTGCCAAAGTCGACAATTCCATTGACGCCAAGACAGGTGTCCCTATAGTCTCGCTATATGGTGCCAAAAATCAGCCGTCAGAAGAAGACATGTCCTTGTTCGATGTACTTCTGGTCGATATCCAGGATGTTGGTCTCAGGTATTACACCTACTACATCACCATGTACAGGCTCATGGATGTCTGCGCCAAGTACGACAAGAAAGTTATAGTTCTGGACCGTCCGAATCCGAACGGTTTCTATGTGGATGGTCCTGTCCTGGACATGAACTACAAGTCAGGAGTAGGCTATCTGCCGATTCCAGTAGTCCACGGAATGACATTGGGCGAACTTGCGCTCATGATCAATGGTGAAAAGTGGCTCCCGGATGGAGGCAGGTGCAATCTCGAAGTGGTCCCATGTCGCGGATACACTCACAGGGACAAATATTCTCTGATAATGCCGCCGTCGCCTAATCTGAAGACCATGCGTTCCGTATATCTTTATTCGTCGCTGTGTTTCTTCGAAGGGACAGTGATTTCGCTTGGCCGGGGAACCGATCATCCTTTCGAAATGTATGGCAGCCCGGACATGGGAATATACAGCTGCAGGTTCAGGCCGGAGAGTATGCCTGGGGCTGTGAAACCGGATTATATGGGCGAATGGTGCTATGGCATTGACCTGACACACAAATCGTTGGACGATATTTGGCGGGAAGGGGTGAACCTTGAATATGTTGTCAATGCTTATAGGGTAGTGATGGCGCAGCCCGGTTCCGACGCTGCTGTGGGGACTCTTGCGGACGGACGGAGTTTCTTCGGAAGTAAGCCGTTCTTCGATAAACTGATGGGAAATTCCTGGGTCCGCGAAATGATAATGAAGGGCGCAGCCGCCGCAGAGATAAAATCAATGTGGAAGGACGATGTAGAAAAGTTCAAGGCCCGTCGGAAGCCGTACCTGCTGTATGCAGAGTAAAGGTCAATGACATTGAAAATATTTTTGAATACAAACAAAATTGATATCATGAAAAAGTTGTTACTTACAGCCGCACTCGCGGCAATGTTGCCGGCCGTGATGTCGGCACAGAATTCCACGGACGGAGGAATTTCACCGGAAATGATGTCCAGAATCAGCAAGGGTTACACCGGAAGCGCTACAGACAAGGCTCTCAGAAACGCATTGGCAGGAACTTCTATCAATGTTCTTGCGACCAATTCCGAGCAGTCTCCTGTAGTGGACGACCATTTCACATACAGAGTTGCCACAAAGGGCATCACCGACCAGAAATCTTCAGGCAGATGCTGGCTTTTCACTGGACTTAACGTCATGAGAGCCAAGATGATATCTGAGTATAACCTCGGAGCGTTCACCTTCTCTCAGAACTATGTCTTCTTCTTCGACCAGTTGGAGAAATCAAATCTCTTCCTCCAGGGTGTCATTGACACGAGAAATCTTCCTTTCGAGGACCGCAAGGTGGATTGGCTCTTCTCGAACCCTCTCAGCGACGGCGGACAGTTTACAGGCGTTTCTGACCTTATCATGAAATATGGTGTTGTTCCGTCTGAAGTTATGCCTGAGACATTCAGCAGCAACAATACGTCTCTCATGGCTTCACAGCTCAAGAATATCCTTCGCCAGGGCGGCCTCCGTATCCGTGACGCTTATGCCGCATCAGGTTCGAAGGGAAAGAAGTCCGACTCTACTGCAGAACTCCTCAAGATTAAGGAAGAGGTCCTGACAGACGTTTACAGAGTCCTTTCACTTTGCCTCGGAGTGCCTCCGACAGAGTTCGAGTGGACTATGCGCGATGCTTCCGACAAGGTCATCAGCACAGAGAAATACACTCCTAACTCATTCTATCAGAAGTATATCAATGCTGACCTTGACGGCAACTACGTGATGCTCATGAACGACCCGACCAGAGAGTACGGAAAGGTTTATGAAATCGACTATGACCGCCATGTCTATGACGGAAAGAACTGGGTTTATGTGAACCTTCCTATCGAGCGTATCAGAGAGGTTGCAATCGCATCTCTGAAAGACAATACCGCGATGTATTTCTCATGTGACGTGGGCAAGTTCGCCAATGCCCGCAGAAGCCTTCTCGACATTGCCAACTATGATTACGAGTCCCTTTTCGGCGTGAAATTCACGATGGACAAGAAGCAGAGGGTACAGACACATGCGAGCGGTTCATCCCACGCAATGACTCTCATTGCTGTCAATGTCGATGAAAACGGCAATGCTGACAAGTGGATGGTAGAGAACAGCTGGGGCCCGGACAGCGGCGTTCACGGCTGCGTAGTCATGACTGACGAGTGGTTCAGGGAGTACATGTTCAGAGTTGTAGCAGAGAAGAAATATATCCCTGCTGACATCCTCAAGATGCTTGATCAGAAGCCTATTCTTCTCCCAAGCTGGGACCCTATGTTCGCTCCTGAGGACTAATCAGTTTCCGATACAGAGTTATGCGCCCTGCCGCCGGCTGTCATGCTGTCGGCAGGGCACGTTGTATCGATTTCCTTGTTATTGTGCGAGAGTTTGCTTTTTTAACGATTACTTTATTCTTATCTTTGCAAGATATATTATAACATAAACAATTATGGCATTTGACAGACGAAGACGTAATGGCGGTAATCGCGGGCACGAAGATTCAGAAAGAAGAAATGGTTTCGGACGCAGGTCCGGAGGCAGAGGCGGCAACTTCTCTAAAAAAGGTCGCGGCGGTAATGATGATATGAAAAAGGACTATCCGGAGTATGTCGGTACGGTCCAGATGACAAGAGACGGATTTGTCTTTGTGAAGGTCGAGGGCATGGATGATGATATCTATGTGAGACAGGGTAAGACCAAAGGCGCTCTCAATGCCGACACTGTCAAGGTTGCCGTAACTAAGGAAAAGACAGATACAAGAAGACAGGAAGGTGTTATCCTTGAGATAGTTGAAAGGTCCCGCAAGCCATTTGTGGGAGTTCTCCACGTAGTAGGAAATCAGGCATGGGTCCTCATGCAGAGCCGTGTGATGCCTTACGACATCAGCATTGACATAACCGATATTGACGGCAAACCTATTCACAGAAGGAAGAATCCTCTTCCGGAGAGCGGCTATCTGAAGGCGCTCGGCAACGGTGAATTTGCTGTAGCCGGTGTTCATGAGACGGTGGATGGCGAGGCAAAGGACCTCACCGTTCATGCCGGACTCAAGGTTGCGGTGCTTGTGGACAGTTGGGACAGGGGAGAGCCGAACCCAAAGGGACATCTTGTGGATGTGCTCGGAGAGCCTGGTGCCAATGATACCGAAATGCATTCCATCCTGGCAGAATACGGTCTGCCATACAGGTTCGAGCCTGAGGTGGAAAATGCTGCGGACAGCATATCTGACAAAATCACAGAAAAAGACCTCAAGGGCAGAAAGGATTTCAGGGATACATTGACCTTTACTATCGACCCTGAGGATGCGAAGGACTTCGATGATGCTCTATCTTTCAGGAAACTGGAAAACGGAAATTACGAGGTGGGTGTGCATATCGCAGACGTATCTTATTATGTGACACCTGGTTCCGTTGTGGATAAAGAGGCACAGGCAAGAGGCACGTCAGTCTATCTTGTGGACAGGACTGTACCGATGCTTCCTGAAAAGCTTTCGAACAAGCTCTGCTCACTCCGACCTAATGAGGAAAAACTTACATTCTCGGCAGTATTTGAGATTACCCCTCTTGCCGGCATTGTCAGCTCATGGTTCGGAAGAACTGTAATCAACTCGAATTACAGATTTGCCTATGAGACTGCCCAGCAGATCATTGACAATGGGGAAAAGTCTCTGGAGATGGATCTCCGAGGCGGTACCGACGGTATTCATGCGGCGGTGAAAGACCCTGTTCTGGAGGCTTCGCCTGAGGCTGCCGCAAGGGCAGAGCATGAAGCCGCAGGACGTTCTGAGGCGATGATGGGTGCCGGGGTCTATGAAGGCTGCGTGATTCCGCGTGAACTTAAGGAAGCTATACTTACATTGCATAAGATTGCATCTATTCTCCGCAAACGCAGATTCGCTGCCGGAGCCATCAGCTTCGAGCGTCCTGAGATGAAAGTGGAAGTAGATGAAAAGGGCCGTCCTGTACGTGTATATCAGAAGATTTCCAAGGAGGCCAACTGGCTTATCGAGGAATTCATGTTGCTTGCCAACCGCTCAGTTGCCGAGTTTATCGCTACCGGCGGGAAGATGAACGGTGTAGCCAAGAAGTCAGCCAAGACTTTCGTATATCGTATCCATGATGAGCCAAACCAGGAGAAAGTGGCCGGACTCAGGACATTTGCCGGCAACTTCGGATATACTATGGAGGCACCTGAGGACGGAAGGAAACTTGCGAAGGCATTGAACGGACTCCTTGCAGAGGCTAAGAACAAGCCTGAGTTCAGCGCGATAGAAATCCTCGCATTGCGTTCGATGGCAAAGGCCTGCTACAGCACTGACAATATCGGGCATTATGGCCTCGGATTCAAGTTCTATACACATTTCACTTCTCCGATCCGCCGTTATCCGGACACGATGGTGCACAGGCTTCTGCAGATGTACCTCGACGGCGCGGATTCACAGAGCAAGGCATATTATGAAGATCAATGCAAGCATGCGTCTGAGCGTGAGGTGATTGCAGCTGAGGCTGAAAGGTCGAGCACAAAGTACAAACTTGTAGAATTCATGCAGGACAAGGTCGGAGGAGAGTTCGACGGACATATCTCCGGACTGACCGAGTGGGGCATGTATGTGGAAATCGAGCCTACCAAGATCGAGGGCATGGTCGCTCTTCGTGATGTACAGTCAGACTTCTTCGAATTCGACCAGGAACATTACAGAATAGTCGGAAAGCGTACGGGTGTCATCTATAACCTTGGAGACCCTGTCAGAATCCGTGTGAAATCTACCAATCTGGAGCAGAAACTCCTTGATTATGAGTTGGTTGAGACGGGTAGAGAAGACCGCATGAGCCATCATGAGGATATTCCGGGACAGTACGAAGAGCGCAAGCCTGCTGTAAAAGTATTTGATAGGACTACCCGCAAGAAAGATTCAGACAGACGTGACGGAAGAAAATCCGACAGTTTCGATAAGTGCGGAAGAAAGAGCTTCGGTGACTCTTCTGAGCGCGGCGAACGTCGCGGATTCCGCAGCAAGGATGGAGATGATTCTCCCAGGCGTGACCGCTTCAGTGATTCCAGAGGTACAAGGGGACGCGGCTCCTACCCAAGAAAGGAAAACAGTTTTAGGGAAAATAGGCCGTTTTCTGAAGAAGTTCGGGAAGTAGAGCCGAAGATTACCATACCTGAGGCTCCTGAGGTTCCTCAGCCGATGCCTGAGACCGCTCCAGCCGTAGTGAAAAAGGTAAGGGCTCCGAAACCTGCTGCTGGTGAGGGAGATAAGGCCGCACGTAAGGCCAAGGTGAAACAGGCTATCAAACTTTCCAAGGCAAAGTCTGCGAAGCCTTCATCCAAAAAGTCAAAGGCTGCCCCGAAGGCCGACAAGCCTGCGGCAAGAAGCAAGAAGAAATCAGAGTAACAAACACTATATTTTTCGATGAAAACAGAAAAGAAATCCATACTGGGCATAGGAAACGCATTGACAGATATCCTGGCGGTGCTTCCTGACGACTCATTCCTGAAAATGTACCACCTCCCGAAAGGCAGCATGCAGTTCGTGGATATGGAGACTGGCAACAGAATCTTTGAGAGCCTGAAACCATACGGACTTCACTATGTGGCCGGCGGTTCAGCAGCGAACACCATCACCTGCGCAGCCATTTTCGGTATGCCGTCCGCTTTCATCGGAAAAGTAGGTGAAGATGAACTCGGGCATCTTTTCAAGAGCGACGAGGAGCAGTACGGCGTGAAGACAATGCTTCTCAAAGGAAAGAATCCTTCAGGCAGGTCAATGGTGTTCGTGTCCGGAGCAAACGCGGAAAGGACATTCGCCAACTACATGGGAGCTGCGCTCGAAATGGTTCCTGAAGACTTGAAGCAGGAATATTTCGAGGGCTATGATTATTTTCATATTGAGGGCTATCTTGTTCAGAACCAGGCGCTTATCCGCAAGGCTGTAGAAATGGCCCACAATGCCGGATGCATCATATCTCTGGATATGGCCTCATATAATGTGGTCGAGTCCAACGACGCTTTCCTTCATGATATAGTTGACAGATACGTTGACATTGTCTTTGCTAACGAGTCGGAGGCGAAAGCATTTGCGAAGCAGGAGCCTCGCGAGGCATTGGACGAGATTTCGAGACACTGCAAGATTGCCGTCGTGAAAGTCGGAAAGAACGGGTCAATGGTAAAGAGCGGAGATGAGTATCATTACATTGAGGCTTGGCCTGCGACAGCACTTGATGCGACAGGCGCCGGTGATACCTACGCGGCAGGATTCCTTTATGCGCACTCGCTCGGGATGCCGTTGAGGGTTTGCGGTGAGGTCGGTTCCATAATCGCTGCGAAGGTCGTCGAAGTAATCGGCACGAAGATTGATATTCCAAGATGGAAAGCCGCCAAGAAGGAGATTCGCGATCTCATCAAGGTCAATGGCGGTGAAGTTGAGGAAGAAAACGAGAACTGATGCTGGAATTCATCAAGAACATATTCAGAAGAAAATTTATAAGAAAGACCGCCGGTAAATCCACCTCCGGTCTTCTTCCTTTGTCTGCAATCCGTTCTGCTACAGTGATTATGGATGCGGATGATACCGGATGTGAGGCATGTAAAAGTAAGGTTGAGGCTTTTTGCAAAGCCAACGGAATCAAGCTTACGGTGTGGTTTTTCGATTTTGCCGGAAAGGGCGAAGATGAGAGACAGACTACCAGTCTGGATCGTACGTTGCTTAAGAAAGATCTGAACTGGTGGGGGCGTCCGAGCATGGAGACGATAAGGACCTTCGCTGCGGAAAGCCCGGACATGATGATATCTCTCATTGACAATAATCATTTTCCTGTCGAATGCATAGCAAAGTGCTCCGGAGCCAGATTCAAGATTGGGCGTAAACAGCTCAAGGATAGGACTTTCGACCTTGTTATAGAAGACTCTCCAAGTAAATGCTTCTCTCAGGAGGAGGCTTTCGTCGAAATTACCCGTTATCTGGAAACAATCAGATAGACAAAACTAATATTGACAATGAACGGATTGACAAAAAACATCATTACCGGAATCAAGGGATTCGGCATGGGTGCCGCGAATGTGATTCCTGGCGTGTCGGGCGGAACTATCGCTCTCCTCACGGGAATATTTACTGAAATCATTGATTCTCTCAATGCCATGATGGACCCTTCTTCTTGGAAACTCCTTCTTCAGGGCAAGTTCAGAGAGTTCTGGAGATATATCCACGGAACATTCCTTGTGTCACTGTTCATCGGTGTTCTGATAAGCATATTTTCATTGGCAAAACTGATGGTCTATGTGATGGCTTATCACCCTGTCCAGACATGGGCCTTCTTCTTCGGGCTCATCATCGCCTCATCGGCCTACATGATTTATGATATCAAAGGTTGGAAGGTCAATGATGTCTTGTTCTTTGTCGTCGGTATTGTTTTGGGCGTAGTAATATGCACCTTGTCGCCGACCACGACTCCGGACAGCCTCTGGTTCATCTTTATCTGCGGTGCCATTGCAGTCTGCACAATGATACTCCCTGGAATCTCAGGCAGTTTCATCCTCGTGATTCTCGGAAAATATGACTTTATCATGCAGTCAGTCAATGAATTGAACATCCCGGTTCTGGTGGTCTTCGGACTTGGCTGCGTAATCGGTATCCTAGGCTTCTCCAAGTTCCTCCATTGGCTTCTGAAGAGATTCGAAAGACCGACCATGCTGGTTCTCGTGGGCTTCGTCTTGGGCGCTCTTGTCAAGGTATGGCCATGGAATGATATGAGTAAAGTCGCACAGGCACAGCTGCTTAGAGGTGGAATGGATGCGGAAGCTGCAAAAGCTGGTGCAGATTTGCTCCTTTCGTCTGGCGGCAATATGGGACAAGTCATTGACCTTCAGGTTTCCGGAGCCATCATTTGGGCGATAGTCGGTCTGGTTCTGGTTGCTGGTCTGGAATATCTCAGTACGCTTCATAAACTTAAGGAAGCAGAAAACTATGAATAGATTTTTATCGTTGACTGTCGCCGTAGTTGCGGCAGTTTTCTTTTTCGGCGATGTCAATGCTGCCGAGCCTGAGCATTTTACGTTCAGGCATCAGAAACTCGAACGCGAGTACATGCTTTATCTTCCCGACGGGCTTCCCTCTGACGCGCCGCTCGTCATGGTTCTTCATGGCTATGGCGGAAGGTCAATGAAAGGAGGGCAGAATCTGTGCAAGGTGGCTGATAGGGAGAAATTCGCGGTATGTTATCCGCAGGGAGCCGTGGACGGCAAGGGCAAGACTTGCTGGAATGTCGGTTATCCTTTTCAGAAAGGTCTGAAGACCGATGACGTGGACTTTCTCTGCAAACTTGCACGTCATCTCCAGAAGGAATATGGCCTGAGCAGGACCAACACTTTCCTTACCGGAATGTCCAATGGTGGAGAGATGTGCTACCTGATGGCTTATCTCAAGCCTGATTTCTTCGCCGCAATCGCTCCGATTGCCGGTCTTACACTCGATTGGATGCAGAAGGACCTCAATGCCAAAGGATCTGTCCCTCTGATGGAGGTCCACGGAACATCCGACAAGACTTCCCTCTGGAACGGCGACCCTATGGACAAGGGAGGCTGGGGTGCATACATTGCCGTTCCTATCGCAGTGAGCAAATGGGTCAATGAAGCCCGTTGCTCGTATGAGGTGGTGGATTCCCTTCATATGAAGGTCAATGCAGTTCCGGTGGATAATCCTAAGAATGAGCCCCGCCAGGTCGTGCTGCACCGCTATATGGGAGGAGTCCCGGCGTGGCCGGATGGCCCGGAAACGGAGGTGTGGCTTTATGAGGTCATAGGCGGAAACCACAGCTGGAGTGAGCACAGCATGGATACATGTGAGGAAATCTGGAAGTTTTTTAAGAAATGGATTCATTAGCCTGAGTGTCTTCCGTATATGGCCTGATCGTCGGAAAAAATATTTTGTAGGTGTTTGATAAGTTTGGCGCGATTATGGTTATATCATGTGTCAGAAGACATAATAACATAAGCTAGTTTAATTCATATTGAATAAGTGAGCAGCAGCCGGTCGTGATGACTAGCTGCTGTTTTTCTTTAGTCAACATGCTCATTACTAGGCGTAATTTTGTATTTTTGTATAATTCTCTGCCGGGGCACAGCTATTGCACGAGGCTGGCTTGGTGCCTGCGGGAGGCATTGACATTAACATTGAAAATTTTTGGATCATGAAATATTTGAAACTGGTGGCGGCGACAGCTGCATTTGTATTGACCTTCATCCCTTCTTTCGGGCAGACGAAAAGCTTCAAACTGGGGCAGTGGATTGAAATTCAGAATGCTATATTGAAAGAACTGAATCAGTCGTACGTAGATTCTTTGCCGCTGGACCGTATTGAAAAGGTGGGTATCGAAGCGATGCTGGAAAACCTGGACCCTTATACGATGTATGTTCCGGAGGAGGACAACGAGGACTTCGAGTTTATGATCGGCAAGACTTACGGCGGTATCGGCGCGATTATCTATAAGCCTACCAAAGAGAGCAATGTCGTTATCAATGAGCCATATATGAATTCGCCGGCATACAAGGCCGGGCTCAGATGCGGAGATGAAATCGTGGCTATCGACGGGACCGGAGTACATGGTTTCGATGCTTCAGGTGCGACGTCCAGGATGAAAGGCAAGCCGGGGACTTCTGTTGTGTTCGACGTGAAGAAACTGCGTGGGGGAGACGGATGGAATGCCGGTGATACTGTGAAAGTTACTCTTGTCCGCGAAAGAATCCACCTGCCGGATGTGGAGTATGCAGGAATGGTCAATGATACTACGGGTTATATTCTGCAGACCGGTTTTACGGAGAATGTGTCTGCAGATGTGCGCAATGCCTATTTCAAACTGAAGAAGCAGGGCATGAAGCAGCTTGTCCTGGACCTTCGCGGAAATGGTGGCGGTCTTATGAGCGAGGCTATCAATATTGTCTCCTTGTTTGTGCCTAAGGGCACGCTCGTGATGTCTTCGAAAGGAAATTCAGACGATTCGAAGCGTGAGTATCGCACTGTCACAGAGCCTGTTGATACTCAGATTCCTATAATTGTCCTTGTGGACTCCGGCACTGCTTCGTCTTCCGAGATTATTTCCGGTGCATTCCAGGACTTGGACCGCGCGACCATTTTGGGCCGCAGGACCTACGGAAAGGGACTTGTCCAGAGTGTGCGTCCGCTTCCTTATAACGGGCAGCTTAAGGTGACGACTGCAAAGTATTATACTCCGAGCGGAAGATGTGTCCAGGCTATCGACTACAGCCATAGGAATTCTGACGGCAGCGTAGGCTATACTCCTGATTCATTGACACATAAGTTCTTCACTGCTCATGGCCGCCCGGTTCGTGACGGTGGTGGAATCACTCCTGACGATACACTTAAGGTGAGAGAGTACAGCCGTCTGGTATTTTCTCTGGTGCTCAACGGTGTCATTGACAGGTATTCTCTCGAGTTTGCTAGAAAGCATGAGAGTATTCCTGCCCTCGAGGACTTCCATTTCAGCGATGCTGATTACGCTGACTTCATCGAATTCGCCAAAGGGCAGACTTTTGACTACCGTTCCAACGCGAAGACTTTGTATGACCAGATGAAGAAGGAACTGGAAAAGGACGGTATGGCTGAGTCAATGAAAGCCGAACTGGATGCCTTGGGCAAGCGTATTGACATTGAAAAGGAGGAGTTCCTTCGGATGAAGAAGGCTGAGATTATTCCTTTCATTGAGGAGGAAATCGCCACCAGGTATTATTATCAGGAGGCCGGAGTGAAGGTCCGTCTCCGTTATGATGACCAGCTCCGGGAGGCCCTCGGCAAACCTCGGGTGAAGTTCTAATTCATTAATTGATAAACTGATAAAAATTACGTCATATGTCATCATCAATGTTGCTGTTATGTATCGGGGGAGGCATACTTCTGCTCCTGATTATCATGTATTTCTCATATAATAACCGGGAAATCGCTCTTCGCAAGGAGGCTGAGGCTCAGAAGGGAAAGATCGAAACGGTGCACGACACCATGTGGAAGACTCTCAAGCAGGAGGCCGGTGTTACTGAAAAGTATCGTGAGACCTTCGAGAAGATTTATCCGGAACTCATTGCGGGACGTTACAACGGGGAATCGGGTTCATTGATGAAGATGATACAGGAATCCAATCCTCAGTTCGATACCAAACTGTATGACAAACTGATGCAATCCATTGAGTCTCAGAGGGCTTACTTTGCCACTTCGCAGCAGAGAATGCTCGACATCATCCGCGAAAGGGAGACTTTGACAGAGTCAATGCCGGCCTGCTGGTTCGTGCGCAACAAGAGCAAGATTACTTACGAAGTCATTTCTTCGACAGTGACTCAGGATGTCCTCAGGACGAGACGCGAGGATAACATTGACCTTTTCTCTTAGGAATACTGGATTTTGCACAGGTTTTTCTATATTCTTCCGGTCGTCACGGCCGTGGTCCTTTTCTTCTACTATCCGGATACGGATGGGTGGTGGGAGTATCCGGTGATGGTTGCCGTATGCGAACTGCTTCTGTATCTCTGCATTAATCGTGCTGGCAAGACCAAAGAGTATCTGAGCGGATTCGCGACCAATGTCCAGCACCATAATCCGTGGGTGGAGCGGCAGGAGTATGAGGAAACTTATACTGATTCCAAGGGTGAGACCAAAACCAGGACCAAGGTGAGGTATGTCGAACATCCGGACGAATGGCTGCTTGAGCTGAATACGGGAAAGGTGACTATCATTGGCAGCAGTGTTTACGATTATTACGTGTCGCTGTGGGGAACGCCTATGCAGTGGATTGATCCTCCGCATGTGAATTGCGTTTCAGGAGGAGGCGGTCAGCTTTATGTTTGGGACAGGGTGTATGAACATGCTCTTACTCAGACGTATAAGGGTCTTTACAAGAACTATGTGCTGAACTCGAATTCCATTTTCAGGGCCGAGCGTGTTTCAGGCAAGTCGGCCGAGGCTTTAGGCCTTGTGGATTATCCGTCTTTTTCACTGAGATTTCTGGAGCAGGATGCCATCATCGTCTCTCCGTCATTGAAAATGTCCGTTCCCGCCGCGGCCCAGTTCAAGTTGCAGCTTTTCAATGCCTTTTATGGGGCTCCTTCTCAGATTCATGTTTTTGTGATATTGTTTGCGGCTGAAAGGGGGATTGGGACGGCTCTCAAGCAGCGTTCCTGGTGGAAGGGCGGAAACAAGAACGAGTTCACGATTTGTCTGGGACTTGAGCCCGGGTCAATGTCAGTGAAGTGGTGCAAGGCTTTTTCCTGGTGTGACATCCCGCGGATGGAGACTGCGCTGGAAAGCTGGTTCATCGCCAATCCGAAATTGGATTTCGATGAACTTTGCATGTGGCTCAGGAACAATGTCTCACTCTGGAAACGCAAGGAGTTCAAGGATTTCAAATATCTGGGTACGAGCCTTTCTCCCGGCAGATTGATATTGATGGGCCTTCTGGCTGTCGCCCTCTGTGTGGGGATGTGGTATATCGCATTCGATAGTGGCTGGTAATAGGTAATACGATAAAAGTTTTTGCCGTTACGAATGTAATTGATACCTTTGCAGCGATATTAATAAGGTAAAAGAAAGCAGTATGACGATTATTTTTGCAACGGGCAATAGCTGTAAACTGCGTGAAGCATCAGAAATTTTGGGAGAGGGATTTGAGCTCGTTACCCCTGCCATGAAAGGAATTGTGGAAGACATTCCTGAAACAGGCACTACTCTACGTGCCAATTCATTACAGAAAGCACAGTACATATTCGACCATGCCGGCGGGGCTGACTGTTTTGCTGATGATACGGGACTTGAGACCGATATCCTCGGCGGCGCTCCCGGAGTTTATTCCGCACGATATGCCGGACCGGAGAAGAGTTTTTCGGCTAACATTGACAAACTCCTCGACGAGATGGCGAGACGTGAATATGAGGCTTCGGTTGCCAGAGAGTATGGTCTCAAAACTCCTAATGCGACCAGAAGGGCCAGATTCAAGACGGTTATAACATTGATTCTCAATGGTGAAAAGCACTTCTTCGAGGGTGTGATGGAAGGCCGTATTTCTTATGAGAGAGTCGGAAACGGAGGATTTGGTTATGATCCTGTTTTCATAGCAGATGAATATCCTGACGTTACTGTGGCGGAACTTACCGACGATCAGAAGAACGCGATTTCTCATCGTGGAAAGGCTTTGCGCGCTATGGCGGCATGGCTCCAAGAGCACGCGTCCAAATAATCTTACCGGGATATGGATGAATCGGCTATTGTGCTCAATTTCACGAAGATACGTGACAATGCCATCGTTCTTCACACGTTGAGCCGCAGTTTCGGAAGGCGAAGTTACGTCGTCCGTGTAGGGCCGAAATCCAAAATGGCCTGGTATTTACCACTGAACATACTTGAGCTGTCTGTCACGGAAAATCCGAAAACGAATCTGTGGCAGGCGAAGCCGGTGTCTGCAACTTATGCATTGACAGGTATCAGGAACAATATTTTCAAGAACTCGATGTCAATGTTCATGGCGGAGGTTCTGTATCGCATCATCAAGGATGGCGCTTCCGAGGAAGGCCTATATGACTGGTGCATCCGTCAGATTTTGACCCTGGATGCCCTCGAGTCCGACTTCAGCAATTTCCATATCCGTTTCCTTCTGGAACTATGCGTTGCCCTGGGTTTCCGCCCGGAAGCATCCGACATGGAACCGTTCTCGGGAGACAACCAGAATCTGATCGAGCAGTTCATGCATGAGGACTTGCCCGGCTCCATGCTCATCCCCCTGAACGGTCAGCTGCGCAGTGATATCGCGGCTTCCATAATCAAGTACCTCGAGTTCCATACCGAGTCTGCAATCAATATCCGCTCGCTGCAGGTGCTTCATGAACTGTTTGCGTGAGTGAAAATCGCGGCAGTTTGCGGCTGAGTTTTACTTAGAGTATGTTCGTGCTGGACGAACTACTACGACTAAAGCCGCCCACTGGCTTTCGGGACGGCTTTAGTTTTGTCTCACTTCATTTACATGTTTAAGGTCGCCGACAGGGGCTTCAGCAACAAACGATATCTTGATTGGCAAAGCTTCCCTGATATGTTATAGATTTCTGTGGTTGGCCACGCGACATGGCCACCCGCGAAATTTTACAATCATCTGGCGGAGACGAATTCCAGCAGGCGGGACGACGCCACGGCCCCCCCCTCTGTAATACATTGATAATCAAGTATCATTTATTTTAAGCGTGGATTACCGAAGATTTTTTGGCCACTAATCCACGCCTAATTTTACAACTCTCTATAAATCAAGTTATTGCAAAAACTGATGTGGCACCGTCCCGACAAAAGACATAACTCAGGAGACGACGCTTTCTAACGCCCAAGTCTGAGTCTTTCGAAGCGACCATTCTTGGCAACTATAACATCATTCTCGTCTTCTTTATTGACTGCATTGAACCAGAACTCGCCATAGTAATAATCAATATTGGTTTTCGGTTCAGTCCTCTTTTCGGTAATTCTCATCTTACCGTCTGTTATCTCGTATATCTTGCCATATTCTCCTCGGAAAAATGAATAGTACTGATCCAACTCATACCATTTTCCGAATGATAAATCCCCTCGTAGATTCATTCTGATTCTGAAAGAAACAGGGAAAGAGTCGTCCCACTCTTCCTCCCCACAATATTTTGGAGTATCATGCAGTTCATATCCCACAGAATCTGCCGTCTCATCATATTCTATGTATAATAATTTATAATCTGTTTTAAGGAACAAGCCTTTCTTTCTAAATTTTGTCGTCTCGTGCGGTCGACCATTAACGTCCACCGAAATTAAAATATCCTCATCAGTACCTTTTAGAACTGAATCTATATCTTTTTTACAATCAGACATTGATGTCAATACGATTAGTGACGTCACGAATAGTGCTAATAACTTTTTCATATCACAATCTGTCTTATTAGATTAATAATCAATGGATTTCAGAGCGTTTCTCCAACGGCTGACTTGGTGGTTGGCGCCAGTACTGACTTCAATGTCAAAGGAACATTTTCTGATGACGGTTCCGTTGGCGAATGTTCCTGCAATGTGCAGGACATGGCGATGCATAGTAATGCGTAGGTTGAGTCCCTTTTCATAAAGTTTTGTTCTGAGGATTAATATTTAAGTTGTTCATAACATTTGCCAGTTTAGCCGTTAGCAATTTACAAAACGTTTCAAAAAAAACAATAGTCCACGCTGACAATTACTCCTTTTTAATAATTGTATATCCAGATTGACAATACTTTATTGGAATCTGGCGATATTTTAGACGTCGCCTTGAATTCATGCTCATGGCAAACGGATTTGTGAGATATAATCGGCCAAAAGTAAACTTCCCTCATTTTTCAAGGATGAAGGCTTTCATCGCCATGTTGTCTGCCAGGTGGTGCGGTACGGCGGACGTGGCCAACCCACGGCCTTGGGAAGTGGGAGGTGCCTGCCGGAGACAAGTTCTCGCGGGAGCGAGGACGCAGGAAACGGTAGGAGGGCCGAACGGAGCGCAGCGGAGTGAGTTCCGCCGTACTGCATCACCTGACGATAAACGATGCTGTGATCGGCAAATGCATCCCTGACATGTCATGGATTTCCGTGGTCGGCCACGCCTGTATGACATTGCCCCAGTGACATTTGACGTGGCAGAGGGTGCCTTTTATGTAGCGGTTCTGCCATAACAATGTGCCACAGGTACATCTGAGTGGCCATGTCGCGTGGCCACACGCGGAATTTTACAATCATCCGGCCGGGACGAATCCCATCAGGCGGGACGACGCCACGGCCACCTCTGTAACACATTGATAATCAAATATCATTTATTTTGAGCGTGGATTACCGAAGATTTTTTGGCCACTAATCCACACCGAATTTCACAACTACCTATGAATCAGACTATTGTAAAAACCAATGTGGCGCCGTCCCGACAACCGGCTTAACTCCGGAGACGCTTGCCGATATCAATACTCCGGCCGGGACGAATCCCATCATAAGCGTCTCCGCAGTTACGTATTGACGTGCTTTCATCAGGCGGGACGACGCCACGGCCTCCTCTGTAACACATTGATAATCAGATGTCATTTATTTTGAGCGTGGATTTCCGAAGATTTTTTGACCACTAATCCACACCGAATTTCACAACTACCTATGAATCAAATTATTGCAAAAACCAATGTGGCGCCGTCCCGACAACCGACTTAACTCCGGAGACGCTTGCCGATAACAATACTCCTGCAAACACGTAACAACGCGCCAGGAGGGGTCGGCGGATTGCTGATTTTGGAAGCATTGAACATCAATGAGTTATATCAATGTCATCCGCCGAGCTCCCTCATTTTTATCGAGTCGGCAGATTGGGATTTTAGAACAATTTGAATATCAAGGAGTTATAATACATTAATCCGCCGAGCCCGGCCCAACCCCTCGGCCCTCAAAGCAATACGTAAGTGCCTGCTGAGACGCTTGCAGAAAACAATAGTCCGGCCAACATGCAACCTTGGCCGGACTATTGTTAGCGGAGATGCTTACAACAAAAGAACGCAACCGCTGAACACATGGTTTTCCCCGTCGTCGTTATTCTCCGTCGTCGCCTGCTATGATGCGTCTGTCTTCGTCGAGGTCCACACCGGCTTTGGCAGCCAGTTCACGCTTCTTTTCCTGAAGGACTTCCTTGTGGTGGAGGTACCAGTTCTCTGCATAGACAGCGATACATGCGAGGGCGAAATAGACGATAGTCTGAATAGTCAGCGCAACCATCTGGTCGTGGGCTGTGCCCAAGTCACCGCCAGCAGTATTGAGGTTTATGAAAGCCTGGCATCCGAAAGTCGTAGGGAAAATGTATGAGAACCATTTCCAGAACTCGGGGAATGCTGTGGTCGGCCATGAGAATCCTGTAAGGAACAGGCAGACAGGAGACATTGCGAGGAAGAGCAGGAACACTGACTCCCTTCTGGTAATCAATGAACTCCATGTCATGGAGAACATGACGCAGTCTGTCACGAAGAACAGAAGCAGCAGGATGATTTCCCAGAACTCGCCCCTCTGCGGGATGCCGAACATCGCCGGGATAATGCAAGCGATATAGATGGATATTCCCATGTATATCAGCCAGTAAGCCGCACCACGTCCGAGAACGACACGACCTACTCCGTGGCCTTCAAGCTTGTCTGGCAGCGAAGCGAAACTGCGGTTCTCCTCACGGGCCGTACCCACCAGCATTGACATACCGTAAAACAGGGTCTGCTGCACGATTACCAGAAGAATTGCGGAAAGCAGGAACAGCGAGTACGAGAACGCCCTGTTGTAAGGGTTGTTCTCCTCGTAAGGAATGGCCTGGATCAATGATTCCGCCTGTATCCCTGTAAATCCCGCTGCGGCGTAACGCTCCATCTGGATGCTGCCCACTTCCTTGAGCATCACCTGATTGGCAGCCAGCAGAATATTCTTGTAGTAGAGGAAACTGCTCATGTCCGCGTATGCTGACAATGTCGCTGTCTCCATTCTGGCAAGCTTCTCTCCGAAATCTGAAGGGAAGTAGAGATAGCCCCTGATTTTGCCGTCCCTCATAAGTGTCTGGGCCTCATCGGTATTGACACAACGATATTTGACGGTGCACTCTCTCGTGGCATCCACCTCTCTAATGAAACGGCGGCTGTCCGAACAGTTCGCATAGTCCACTACGGCGATAGGAGTCTCGCTCAGGACACCATTCAGATACATGAGGTTGTACAGAATCGGGTAGGCGAGACCGGCAAGGAAGAATATCACCATAACTCCTGAATCGGAGAAGATGAGTTTCAACTCATGAGTGAAAATTCCCCAGAAGTCCTTCAGCCACAGTTTAATATAATGATCTTTTCTCATGATGACTTCTATTTTTTAGGGAAATTCTGATAGATGTAGGCCCTCTTCAGCCTGTACATGACAACGACAGGCAGGAGAACGAATATCAGCAAGTGGACAACTTCCTTCCACCATCCGGCGAAACCAGTCCCGAAGATGACTTCCCTCGAGAAGAGCAGGAAGTAATGTCTGAGCGGGAACGCTTCCGCAAGGCCCTGGATGTAAGGTGGCATTGTCTCGACCGGCAGCGTGAATCCTGACATTGAAAACGCCAGGACGCTGTACAGCGCACCGATACTCAATGCGAGACGCGGAACCGGGAGCAGGCCGATGATGAAGATTGCCACGCCTTCGCTCGCAAGAATGAGAAGGATGATGGCAAGGAACATGTTCCAGATGCTGCCGGCTATCGGGAAGTGCATCCAGTCATACATCAACAATATGAGTATCAGGCCGATACCGGAGAAAAGAATCGTATAGACGAATAGCTTTCCGGCCAATGCCGTCACGATGGAACTTCCCGCCGTGCTCAGAAGATGGCGGGATGTGCCATATTTGAGCTCTGCGCCAAGCGAGTAAATGAGAATGATAACCACTGTCAATGCCAGCACTCCCGGAAGGAAGATGTTGGTAAGGTAATATCCATAGTTGGTATATTGGTTTCCAATCTGATGGATATCGACATCGACAGGACGTATCCTGCCCATGATTGCATCCTCATTGACACCCTTCGCCCTCAGCACCTCGCGCTGCACGGCTCCGTCCGCAAGGTTTATCATTGTCAGAATGTTCTTGTATGACAATGCTCCTCCCACGAAATACAATCCGTTCAGATAGTATGTGAAAGTCGGTCGGCGGCTGGCCTGGACATCAGCATACATGCCCTTCGGAATCATGCAGATGGCTGTGATTTTGCCGCTCTGCGTGTCTTCGCGTGCATCCTTGAAAGTATCATATTTTATGACCTTTCCGAGCTGTGTCGCATCCAGCTGTCTGGCGAAGTTTCTGGACAATGATGAGTTGTCCATGTCCACGACTCCGATAGGGAGGTCGTGCGGGAGTCCCTGCTTGAGGAATGTGAGGAAGAATATGGCGCAGAACGCGACTGTCACGACGGAACCGAGAAGATAAATCGGTCTGTTCCTCATTATCCTCAGTTCTCGGCGGGCAACCGCCCCTATGTTATGCCAGAATCCCATAATTGTTATTTCTTAAGAAGTTTAGCATCCTTCACGATAGCGGACATGCCAGGACGGAGTCCTTCGACCTTGCTGTCAGGAGTAGCCCTTACTTCGAATGTCTTGGCGTCATACATACCGGTTTCCTTAGTCGCTTTCCATGTCGCATATGACTCACGGACAGCAATATATGTTACGGTAGCGGTGCACTCCTTGTCGTCGAGGGCAGGGATGGTTACTGTTACCTTGTCACCCTGCTGGAGACCATGCAGATAGTCCTCACGTACATTGAAAGTGAACCACATGTCATCGAGGTCAGTAACTGTCATGATAGGGGATCCCTGTCCTACAAGCTCTCCGACCTTAGGGAAGGTAGCTGAAATGATACCGCTTGCAGGGGATACGAGATAGAGTTCCGCAAGAGCGGCATTGACCTCCATCAGTGCGCCGTTTGCCTGGTCAACGAGTGCTGCGGCAGCGGCTTTGTCCTCTACGCGTGCGCCATTGACAGCCATATCGTACTGGCTCTTTGCGGCTTTGGTGGTCGCAACGGCCGCATTGTACTGAGCCTCGACCTCGTCGAACTTCTGCGCGGAAACGACTTTCTGGTCGTAGAGACTCTTCATCCTGTCGTAAGACTTCTTCATAACCGTCTCACCTACAATGGCTTTCTGCCAGAGTTCGTATGCTCCTTCGATCTGCTCTTTACGTGCTCCGTTGATGGCTTTGTTCTGCTGGGCTGATGCCGCATTCTTCAGAGCGGTAACCTGCTCGAGTTTTGCGCGTACTTCAGGGCTGTCGATGAAGACTACGGTGTCTCCCTTGTGGACCATGTCGCCTTCCTTTACGAAAAGTGTCTCGATTCTTCCCGGAACCTTTCCTGATACCCTGTATTCTGTAGCCTCGGCCTCACCCTGGATTACCAGCGGTTTAGGTCTTGATACGAAATATCCGATAATTGCGATCATCAGAATGATGGCAAGAAGTGCCACAACGCCGATTACAAGATTGTAAGATTTTTTATTCTGTCCCATGATTTATGATTTTTCTAAGCTGTTAATTATTGACTTTGTCAATGTCTTATGTCGTGACTAGTTCAAGTCTGATTTGTAATTTCCTTCTGCCTTCTGCAGGTTCGCATTGGTGAGCTGAAGCTCGACACCCGCGTCAATGTATTCCGAGTGGGCCTGCAACCATGCCGTATGGGCGGCGAGGGCAATGTTTGTGGTAATGACACCTGCCTCGAAGCCGACTGATGCGGTACGGAGGTTCTCCTCTGCGCTCTTGAGGTTGTTCTCGGCCATCTCGACTTTCTCCAGTGACTCGTCCAACTGTTTGCGGAGCTGTGTTACCTGGAGATTGATAAGTTCCTTGGCCTCATCCAACCTGCTGGTATAGAGGGTCATCTCGGCCTTCGCCTTGCGGGTTTTCTGCAATGCTTCGAATCCGTGGAATATAGGAATGTTGACAGCCACGCCGACATTGAACATGCCGCTGAACTTCTTCTCGAATCCGTTATAGACGTTGGGATTGGTGATCATGTAGTTCGCCATCAATGCCACTTTCGGCATCATGTCCGCACGTGCCATCTTCATCTTCTTCTCATATATGGAGGCGGCGAGGTCCAGGCTTCTTGTCTCAGGACGGTCCTGATAAATCTGTTCAATGTCTTTTTCAGGGCTCATCTGCGGCGCCGGAACAGCGTCGAGGCTTTCGTCTGCCAATGTAATGTCAGAGTTCAGGTCAATGCCAATCTCCTTGCAGAGCAGCATCTTGGCAAGAATAAGTCCGTTGGTTGCCTTGGTCTTCATCATGTTCGCCTCGTTTGCCTTGACCTTGATGGCAAGAGCGTCAGACTGGGTGGCTACACCTTCATTGACAGAAATGGTCACATCGTGCTCCATTTTCTCGAGCAGGTCTGCGAAGTTTTCCGCGAGTCTCTTCTTGTTCGAAACTGAGACAACCTGCCAGTAGGCCTGGTCGACGGTGGTGAGGAGGTCCTGATATTCTTTGTCATACTGGGCTCTTGAAAGCTCTTCTGCCAGTTTTGCCATTCTGTTGGCATTGACAATCTTTCCTCCCATGAAGACGGGCTGCTGCAGCGATACTGCACCTGCGAACAGATTGTGTGTGTCCGGGTGGAGGAGGTCGTCGATTTCGGTGCCGACCTTCGTGATGGCTGAGGTGATGTCACCCTTGCCGAGTGCGCCGAGTATGGTCTGTGCCAACTGGCTCTGCAGAATTTCCGAACCGTTCGGAAGTTTGCTGATAGCCTCTACTATGGATGTCACTTTTTCATTGACCTTTCCCTGGATGGCAGCGCCGGTACCTGTCAGTTTGTCAGACAGCTCGTCATTGATGAGGGCTATGCTCTTCTGGTTGTACATGTACGCGCCTGTCGCGCTGATGTTGGGGAAGTAGTTCGCCCTGGCGATTTTTCTGTCGTATCCGGCCATCTCTACCTTGGTCCTGGCCTGCTCCAGAGCCTTGTTGTTCTGGATTGCCATGTCCCTGCATTGCTCCAATGTCAGGGTTTCCTGACCTGTCATGCCCAGCGGTAGCATAATCACTGCTGCGGCTGCGCAAATCATTTGTTTTAAGTTGTTCATATTTCTAATAAACTTTTTTCTGTTAGGTATGACAAACGACAAATATACAAAAAAGTTGCCAGAATGCCCGATTTTGCGAGTTGTTTGGCGCAAGGATTGATATATTGGTCGAAAAAAACGATTTTTGGCAATTTTTAACTATATTTGCGGAATTATGGGACAACAAGACGTATTGCACAATATAAGCATCAAGAAGTTCAAGGATCTCTTTCCGGAAATGCCCGGAAAAGGACTCGGAGAGGACCTTCTTATAGCAGATCTGAAATATGACAAGGACCTGCGGGTTTTCCAGTACCCGTTCCGTTTCGATGGATATATCCTGATTTTCTGCATGAAGGGAAAGATACGACTGGATGTGAATCTGGATTCATTTTCCATAGCGGAGAATTCTCTTGTACTGAATGTGCCGGGCAATATAATAAGGGTATCAGGTGTCGATAAAGGAGACCGGGACAATATGCACTTCATAATAGTGGCGATGTCCAAAACTTTCATGAACAGCGTGCACTTCGATTTCAATAGGCTGTTCAATGAGAGTGTGGCTCTCATGGACAATCCGTGCATTTCCCTGGATAGTCATGAAAGGAGCGTCTGCCGCCAGTATCTCCAGCTCGCTTCCGACCTTCTGGCCAGCGACATAAAGAACAAGAAAGAGTCTGTAGGAGCATTGGTCTCATCCATTTCCTATTACCTTGGTTCCATCTGGACTAGCCGCCTTTCCGATGCTGAGCACAAGCCGCACGCTCCGTCTGCCAAGGCCAAGAACATTTATGACCAGTTCCTCCGTCTTGTCACTGATTATCATACTTCTGAGCGCACTATGGGATTCTATGCCCAGCAGCTCTGCCTTACGCCGAAGTATCTTTCCAAACTGGTCAAGACTGTCAGCGGGCGTTCCGCTCCTGACTGGATAGATGCCTTCGTGGTCCTCGAGGCGAAGAACCTGCTCAAGTATTCCGACATGTCCATCAAGGAGATCGTAAGCAGGCTCAATTTCCCTAACCAGTCGGTGTTCTACAAGTTTTTCAAGTCGCATACCGGCACGACTCCGACCCAGTACCGTAACGAATAATGTCGTCTTTTGTCATACGCCCTCTCAATGCCGCCGGTCATGTGACGGCTCATCCCATGCCTCCGCTGGTCCGGGAAGACTGGTCGTATCTTTATCTTCTTTCAGGTGAGGTCCTTACTGAAATCGATGGCCAGCCGCATCTGCTTGCTGCCGGAGACTGCCTCCTGATTCCTCCTGGCCTCAGGTATTGTGTGAAATATTTCCGTGATACTGTGGGCTATATGGGCGCGTTCTCTGCTGAACTCCTTCGTAATTCCGGCCATCGGGTGCTCCGTCTCACTGCACCATCCGTCCTGTCTGTCCCTGTTCTGGACAAGGTCTTCTTCGATGAACTGATGATTCGTCTCATGCGTTTTTCCTCTGCCTTGTCCATGGTCCAGTCTCTTCTGGATGTCCTGCTTTGCCAGTTTGACCTGATTGTGCCTGAGTCTGGCGGTTCCGCGTCTTCCAAACTGTGCAATTCTTATCTGGAGCGCGTTTTTGACAGATCTGTCCCGTTTACCGGTGTTGCCGGCTACGCGTCGGCTCTCGGCGTGTCGCCCAACCACCTGAATCGCGCAGTCAAGGCCGAGACCGGCAGAAGCGCGAGTGTCTGGATTGACAATGCGCGTGTTTCGCTTGCGCGCGAACTTCTTCTTGACAGGTCAATGTCAATGTCCGAGATTGCCGAACGTCTCGGTTTTTCCGAAGCTTCCTATTTCTCCCGTTTTTTCCGCAAGGTTACAGGTGTCAGCCCTTCGGAGTTCAGGGGATAGGGTAATGTTCGACAAAAGAAGTGCGTTGGCCTTGCATCTCTCGAACGGAAGGTGAACCTCCAATCTACCAAAAAAAATATCAGAAATTGAATAAAAAGTTCATGTCAATGCCGTTATTGTGCAACCTGAACACTGTCTCTGTCCGCTAATTTTGCAGCCCGAAACTTAAGACGGACTTGTATGATATATAATTTGGTGACATTGACAGTTCTTTCGGTTTCCACATTCGTGGGGCCATCATCGGAAGAAACTACCCCAATCCGTAAAGATACATTGACAGAATCCGTTGTGACCTCCTCGGTAAAAATGGCATTGACCGAAACCGAGCAGGCGATTCCGGTGACGACTTTCACGATGAAGGATTTCAGCGCTGCGCGGATCGGTTCTCCGAAGAATCTGGCCGGCATCGTTCCTGGCCTGATTATTCCGGACTACGGCTCGTCGATGACTTCCACTATATATATGAGAGGTATCGGTTCGCGTATGGAAAATCCTGTCATCGGACTTTACATCGACGATATTCCTGTCATTGACAAGAATAATTATGATTTTTCGTTCCTGGATATCAGGAGGGCGGATATTTTTAGGGGACCGCAGGGGACGTTGTACGGACGGAATTCAATGCTGGGTGTCCTCTCTGTCGAGACGTTGTCTCCGGCAGTGTGGCAGGGTGTCCGCGGTGCTGTCGAGTATGGAAGCGCCAACTCGTTGAGGGCCAATGCTTCCATATATAGGCGCAATGTCGGCGCGGCTGTGATGTATTCGCATTCCGACGGATTTTATGTCAATGATTTTTCGGGCAGGAACTGTGATGTTTCTGATAATGTAGCCTTGCGGTTCAGGTATGTGAAGAGCAGGGGCAACATTGACATTGACAATATACTTTCTGCTTCTTATACCGATGAGGGCGGTTATCCGTACAGGCTCTGGACGGCTGGTGACGTGGCTTCTTCGCAAGGGTATTTGAATCCTGTAAATTACAATGACAGAAGTGCTTACAAGAGAATTTCCGTGATGGACGGGTTCCGTGTCAATGCCAGTTTGCGCGCTGTGGACATGAGTTCTGTGACGAGTCTTCAGCTTCTTCATGATTCCATGGATCTGGACCAGGATTTTACGCCCAAGTCCATGTTTACATTGAACCAGACGCAGAATCAAGTGGCTGTGACACAGGAATTTGTGGTTAGACCGAAGGTTCGCAGGCAGTGGTGGGACAGTCAGAGCGGGGTGTTTGCCTTTGCCCGTTATAACGGTATGGATGCGCCGGTGACATTCCTGCAGGACGGAATCCGCCAGCTGATTCTGGACAATGCCAATTCTCATATTCCTTCAGAGTTCGGCAAGCTGGAGATTCTGGAAGACAAGTTCGTGATTTCCAGTAATTTCGCTGTTTGGAACTATAATGTGGCTGCCTATCATGAGTCTTATTTCCGTTTGGGAAGGTGGCTCCTGATTGCTGGACTTCGTCTCGATCATGAGGGTGATTTTATGGGATATGATTCGGGTGCGGACATTCATTTCAAGATGAGCAAGATGTCTGGGTTTATACCATATTCGGCTGAGTATAAGGGAGATGAGTCGAATTTCTATTTTGAGGTTCTGCCTAAGGCGTCGGCTCTTTTCGATGCCTCTACGCGTCGCATGGCGGAGAGGGGCCTGTCATTGAAATTCATGGCTTCGGTTTCACGCGGCTATAAGTCGGGCGGTTTCAATACGCAGATCTTCTCTGACATTCTCCAGAACACGATGATGAACGGTATCATGTCCAAACTCGGAATTTATCTGGATTCAGGTAATGAGGTCAATGCTGCTTCGACAGTTTATAAGCCGGAGACTTGTATTGACTATGAACTTGGCGGCAGGCTGTCATTGACACGGAACGGTCATTCTCTCGCGGCATCGGTTACGGCTTACAATATCAATTGCCGGAATCAGCAGATTACGGTTTTCCCGTACGGCAAGGGGACCGGCAGGATGATGGCCAATGCGGGTGAGTCGCGCAGCAGGGGAGTCGAGAGCGAGGTTGCGTGGAGGTGGAAAGGTCTGAGTGTCAATGCGTCTGCTTCTTTTATGGATGCGCGTTTCGTTTCGTATGATGACGGCAGGAATGATTATTCCGGCAACAGGATTCCTTATTCTCCGTCTTCGTCTTTGTATGCACGTGCGGGTTATAGTTTCAGTCTCCGTTCTGATGTTTTGCGTTCCATCAGTGTTTCTGCGGATGTGTTGCGGAGCGGGGAACTGACCTGGAATGAGGCCGGCGACCTGAAACAAAGTCCATATATATTATTAGGTGGCGATCTCCGTTTTTCGTTCAAGTGGTTCGATTTGTTCGTGGCTGGGGAGAACCTTTCAGATACTGATTATTGCACGTTTTACTTCAAGTCGGTGGGAAATTCGTTTTTCCAGACCGGGAAGCCTAGGCGATTCAGGGGAGGCGTGTCTGTGGAGTTTTAGTAAGCGTTATTTTTTTAGGATTACTTAGATTAATTTTAAACTTAAAATATTATGTGTAAAAAGTTGATTTTGATTGCGTCAATGTTGCTCGCAGTCGCAGGATGTTCGAAGAGTAATGTCAATGAAGAGAAGGTTCCCCCGCGTTCTTCTGTCTATTCAGGAAGCCTCAATGTTGTCGCAGGAGGCAAGGACAATGTTACCGAAGGTGTTGAGGTCAATGCTGACATTGACAAAGATGGAGTGCTTACGTTGGTGTTCCATAAGGTGAAGTTCGTTCCTCAGATGCCTGTGTCTCTGGATGTTACGGTTCCGGATGTGAAGTATTCGAGAGAGGCTGACGGAAGTCTTCTGCTGAGCGGCGACGGGATTGTGCCAATTACTATGATGCAGCCTTATCCGAAATATACTGTTACCGGGCTGAGCGGAAAGATGTCAGACAAGGCTCTTTCTATTTCTCTGAATTTCGGGGAGTTCCCGACTTCCTATTCCGGAAATGTGGTCGAGTAGGATGGCCGTTTGTTGGAGATTTAGGTGGAACTTGACAATGAAATCGTAAGAAATAAAACGTTTTGCAACATTGATTTATTAGATTCTCGCAAAAAATATTGAAAATTTTAACGAAAAAATTTGTAATAACGTTTTATATTGCTACCTTTGCATCAGACAATAAAAGGTTTTTATGTCTATTTGTTAAGTTCGTTTTATATAGGGGTCCAGTCCTTTGGGAAAAGCACTGGACCTTTTTCTGTATATATACCTCAAGGAGAGTGTCATTGGATGTAGTTCGTCCGTAGATTTTTCGTTTCATTCAGTAAATTTTCGTTTAGTAAGTGTTAAAAAACTTCTGAAACCACCCGCCTGTTTCGGGGCATTTCGCCCCATTTTCTGGTTTTGCGCGAAAATATTATATGGTATTGAAATCTTGATTGACGCACAGACGGCCGGTTCACGACCTGGCCTATGTCCGTGGCTGTGAGGGTAATCTCAGGGCTATCGGCCGTCTTGT
>OHKQ01000100.1_pt1 | contig 48569 bp, 35 predicted proteins | sample 1568891 | NCBI WGS metagenome assembly OHKQ01 (sample SAMEA3879596, study PRJEB24766) | human gut metagenome | biome: human-associated habitat; feature: feces | place: USA | collected 1985/1987 | reverse complement strand
ATAAAAGGCACTCAGAATGAGCGCCTTTACTGCTTATTGATACTTATTGTAACTTATCTTTAACTGCCGGTTACTTACCGATGCAGTTTCAGACGGCTATTGAGTATCAACGCTTTGCAGTCCGATGGTTCAAGTGCTGTGTCCGTGTGGCCCTTGACCTGGTTTCGGCGCTGAATTCGTGGTGGAATAGTGGTTCAAGTTTTGGCTTGAGTTTCTTCAACTTCGAACGCTGCTATTCGGTGCTTTTTTGAGCTTATTTGTGCTTTCGATATATCCCAAGTCCCTAGTTTGCTTCTTTTGTATGAAGTCCTTTTGCTGACTTGGTTGTGAGCAAAGATAGCGATATTTGTTGGATATTTGATGGATGGATGATGGATTTTTCTGGGCGTACTTTTTGAATCCAGTACAGTGTACAAGAGGGGGTATCCTCGAAAAAATGTAGGATTTCGACAAAAGTATCCTCGAAAAAGTGTGATGGTTGCTGGTTTTTATCCTCGAAAAAGTGTATTTTTGCATAGAGTCAAAAGAATAAAAGAAGAAAAACCATGGAACGGAAGATTATTGGGCAGCTGAAAAGTTGGAAGGATCATCCTGAAAGAAAACCGCTGATATTGCTGGGTGCTCGTCAGGTAGGGAAAACTTGGGTGATGAAACACTTTGGTCAGACTGAGTTTCAGAATGTAGCCTACATTAACTGCGATGTGGAACCATTGGCCAAGGAACTGTTTGCAGCCGATTATAACATACCCCGTATCTTGCTGACGTTGCAAGCTATTACTGGGACGAATATTGAAGCCGGGAAAACATTGATTATATTCGATGAGTTGCAGGAAGTGGAAAGAGGCTTGCATAGCTTGAAATATTTCCAGGAGAATGCACCCGAGTATCATGTGATGGCTGCCGGTTCGTTGTTGGGAATTACTTTAGGCAAAGGGCAATCGTTCCCTGTTGGAAAGGTCAACACGATGCATCTGTACCCCATGGATTTTGAGGAATTTCTGATGGCCGCCGGTGAAGCAGATTTGTGCAACCTGCTGCATCAGCCCGATTGGGAAATCTTGAAGATTCTCAGCACGAAATACATTGATCTCCTCCGTCAATACTATTATGTAGGAGGCATGCCCGAAGTGGTGGATCATTTCGTTCAGCATCACGACTTGCAGGCAGTACGCAACAAACAGCATGAAATATTGGATGCTTACCGGCGGGACATTTCCAAACATACCACCCCTATGGAAAGTATGCGCATTGGACAAGTACTACAGTCACTGCCTTCCCAACTGGCCATGGAAAATAAGAAATTCATATATAATGTGTTGAAAAAGGGTGCTCGTGCTGCAGAATACGAACTTGCCATTCAGTGGTTGATGGATGCGGGACTGGTACATAAAGTAAGTCGTGTAAAAGAATTGCAGATGCCCGTCAAGTTTTATGAAGACCTGAGTGCCTTTAAGCTGTTCCTGCTTGATTGCGGTTTGCTGGGATGTATGACCGAAGCGCCAGCCAGTCAGATGTTGGTGGGCGATAATGTGTTCAAGGAGTTTAAGGGCGCCTTTACCGAGCAGTTTGTGTTGCAGCAATTGGTGGCCCAAGGATTTTCGCCCTATTATTGGAGCAGCGACAAAACGCCCGCCGAGATTGACTTTGTGTTGCAGACGGACCAGCGCGTGATTCCGGTAGAGGTGAAGGCTGAAGAGAATGTGCGAGCTCGGTCCATGTCGGAATACATCAAGAGCCATCCGGAATATTCGTTGAAAGGTTTGCGCATCTCCATGATGGGGTATCAAGACCAGGATTGGATGGAGAACATTCCGCTCTATGCCATCTCGAAGCACTTTGGGTAAAAGACTCACTCGACTATGGATATGAAATATACTTATGAAGAACTTTGGAAAGCTTATCAAATACTGCAGGCGGAAAATACGGCTTTGAAACAGGAAATACAGCAACTCAAAGGTCGGAATATAGGGGAGTGTAAAGAACTCAATACACTTTTCCAAAAAGAATTTAACCAAGTTTGCTTGTCTTTAGAAGAAAAAGTAGCCTTGTTCCGAAACCTATTTCGGGGTAGGGAAGATGTATTTGCACGACGATGGTATAGCCGTACTACTGATAAATCAGGATATCAGCCTGTATGCTTGAACGAATGGCATCGAACTTTCTGTGACAAAAAGAAGTTCAAATGTGCAGAATGTCCTCATCGCCAATTCAAGACACTATCTTATGAAGATGTGTACAAGCACTTGGAGGGCAAGCATCCGGATGGATGTGATGTAATTGGTGCGTATGCAATACTACCAGATAATACCTGTAACTTTTTGTGTGCCGATTTTGATGATAAATCCTGTATCCATGGCTATCAGACAGATGTTCTGGCTTATGTGAAAGTCTGTAAGTCCTGGGGCCTACACTGTTATATAGAGCGTTCGCGCTCGGGGAATGGAGCCCATGTATGGGTTTTCTTTGAGCAGCCCATATCTGCAGTGAAAGCCAGAAAGTTGGGGTTTGCTTTATTGACGCAGGCCATGGAGCGAAATGTAAAGTTGACCTTTAAATCTTATGATCGCTTGTTTCCGAACCAAGATTATCTTCCGGAGGGTGGACTGGGGAATCTTGTGGCCTTACCTTTGCAGGGACAAGCTCGTAAATTAGGTAATAGCGTATTTGTAGATGAAGACTTTGTTGTTTTCAAGGATCAATGGTCATACCTGCAACAAATTGTGAAAATCACGGAGAACGAGGTCGATACTCTCCTTCAAAAGAAAGGCATTTTGACAGAAATGGGCGATTTATCCACTACCAGCGATTCAACCCCTTGGAAAATTCCAGAAGTACAGCCAGTCACCCGATACGATTTTCCCCGAAGTCTAACCATCATACGCTTCAATCAGATTTATGTACCTTTGAAGCACTTTTCTGGCAAAGTATTGGCGTATTTAAAGCGGGTAGCATCCTTTAAGAATCCGGAATTCTATGTAAGGCAAGGAATGCGTCTTTCTACCTATAATATTCCGCGAGTGATTTGTTGCGCAGAAGTACTGGAGGATTATTTGGCATTGCCTCGCGGCTGTGAAGATGCATTGATTGATGTACTGAAAGCAGGTGAGGTGTCCTATACCATTCAGGATGAACGAGAGAAGGGGCAGGCTCTTACTGTGCATTTCAAAGGACAGTTGCGTACAGAACAAGTCGAAGCTGTACAGGCGCTGAAGCAATACGACCAAGGTGTTTTGAATGGGACTACAGCCTTTGGTAAAACCGTAACAGCTATCGGATTGATTGCAGAACGTAAAGTGAACACCTTGATTCTAGTACATACCCGAACTTTGCTGGAACAATGGAAAACACGGCTGGAAGAATTTTTGGAATTGGAATATCCTATAGAAGAAATGGCTCCGAAGCGGGGAAGAAAAAAGCATTTTTCACCCTTTGGTACGTTGGATTCCAAAGGAAATAGTTTGCATGGTTGGGTAGATGTCGCTCTTATGCAATCCTGCTTGACTGATGAAGGTGTTAAGCCTTTTGTCCGTCAGTATGGTATGGTGATTGTTGATGAGTGCCACCATGTTTCTGCAGTCAATTTTGAACAAATATTGAAATCGATACCTGCACGATATGTATACGGACTAACTGCCACTCCCATACGGAAGGATGGACATCAGCCCATCATTTTCATGCAGTGTGGACCGATTCGCTACTCAACAGATGCCGAGAGCCAACTGGCAAAACAAACGTTCAAGCGATGGTTGATACCTCGGTTTACAGCCTATCGTGACTTGTCGGATAGTTCATCAACCTACGCACAAATAGTGCAATCACTAGCTACGGACGAAGCCCGAAACGCTCTAATTGTTGAAGATGTATGTAAGACTTTGGCTGATGGACGCTCGCCGATTGTGTTGACTACACTAACTTCACATGTGGAGCAACTTAGTCAATTACTTTCTACGTGCTGCAAAAATATCATCACTTTAGTGGGATCTGAATCCATGAAAGATAAAAGGCAGAAGATGGAACGATTGGCAGAACTTTCTCCTAAAGAACCTCTAGTGATAGTGGCAACCGGGCGTTATGTTGGAGAAGGGTTTGACTACCCCCGTTTAGATACGTTATTTCTGGCTTCACCTGTTTCATGGAAAGGGATTATAGCGCAATATGCAGGACGTTTACACCGCGAATACCATGGAAAGACTGATGTCCGCATCTATGATTACATTGACATTCGCCTTCCTTTATGCGAACGTATGTACCAACGCAGATTGAAAGGCTATGCCGCTATAGGCTATCAGTTGTTGGAGAAAGAGCCATCAGTAACTGAGCAGCATCCTCAAAGTCTATTTTCAGGAAATAACTATCAAGCGTCTTTGGTGGAGCATATATCCCAAGCCAAACATTCTGTACTGATTGCTGCCATGAAAAGTGGATTGAAAAAACAGTCTAGTCTTTGGATAGCAATGAAGGAGGCTATATGTAGAGGAGTACAAGTGATTGTGTTCGTAAAAAATAGGAATGAGCAAGTAGAGTGGCTGCAAAGAGAAGGATTTGTTGTTTATGTCTCAGAATCATTGACTCTCCAATTAGTCGTTATTGACAAAAAGGATATTTGGTATGGGAGTATCAATTTTATCGGGTATGCAACAGAAGAAGATTGTGCAGTACGATTCGCGGATAAACAATTGGCTGCGGAAATGATAGACATGTTGTATGGTGAGTAGTTACTTTTCATAACTATGAGGTAATATGCTTCTCGAAAAAGTGTGCCAATGTTTTGGAGAAGATACTAAAAACTGGCTGTTCCGACCAGAAGCGACCAGAAAAACTACCCAGAAACTACCCATAAAACTACCCAGAAACCGACCCGTTAGGGCATGACAAGGGCATAACAAGATGCTTTCTCTTATTGTAGAACATCCACAAATCAGTATCTCTGCATTAGTAAAGTAATGCGAAGTCTCGGAGAAAGCAATGAGGATAACACTGAATCTGTCATGATTATAGTTTTTCCAGGTTTTAAATCATAATCTTACAATTTTAAGAATTGGCAAACTCTACAATATTTATGTTCAAATGGAAAGATTTTGTAGTTCTCGGCGGTTATCTCATAGGAATATCTTATTTTTGTAAAAACGATTTAAGTTGTATGACTAGAAGCAATATCAACCGATTAAAAATAGTTCTGGCAGAAGAGCAACGAAGCAATAAATGGCTTGCTGAACAATTAGGAAAGGATCAGGGAACGATTTCCAAGTGGGTAACCAATACTACCCAGCCTGATTTAATGAATCTTATGCGCATTGCTAAGGCTTTGAATGTTGATGTTGGTAGATTATTGAATACAGCTGTTATTGAAAATAAACATGAATAAGGAACCAGGTTACGTATATATACTCACAAATCCCAGTTTTCGAGAAGATTGGGTTAAAATAGGGAAAAGTTCTCGCCCGGTGGATATCCGTTCTAAGGAATTGGATAACACAGCTGTGCCTTTGCCTTTTGAAATTTTTGCGACGATGAAAACGGTCAAGTATAATGAGGTTGAGAAACTGGTTCATAAGACTATCGACCGCTTAACGGATCTGCGTATTCGCCAGAACCGTGAATTTTTTAATGTTGCTCCCCAAATGGCTTTGGAAATCTTTCGAGATATAGCATCGGCCATTGATGATGCTGAAATTCTAGAGTATAAAGACAATAAGCCTATTGTTTCTCAAAAACAGGAAGGAAAGGAATCGGTGCACGAACCTTCTACATGCAAATCTCATAAACGTCCACGGTTTAAGTTTAGTATGGTAGGTATTAAAATTGGCGAGTTTATTAAGTTCGATCCTACTGGCATTATGGTAAAAGTTGCTTCAGATGACTCTGTTGAATATGAAAATCGGATTTACAAGCTATCTCCTTTTGTGGGAACTTTCCTTCCAGATGATAAGAGAACCCCATCAAATGCTTATCAAGGTGCCAAGTTTTTTTCATATGGGGGAAAGGTACTGGATGATTTAAGAACAGAATTTGAATCAAAAGAAAAGTAATTTTTCTAGAAGATAAGATATTGTTGATTTATATATAAACTTCTTATAATTTCGAATTATAGAAAGTTTACACTATAATGTAAATACTATGACACCAGAAGAAAAAGCACGAGAAAGAATCGATCAATGGTTTAAAGATGCTGGATGGAAAGTCATCAATCGCGATGAATTTGAGTCCAATATGTCTGCAGTGGCTATTCGTGAAGGGCTGCTTAATGGTAATCGAGAAGCTGATTATTTCTTGTTTATCAATGGCAAAGCTATTGGTGTATTAGAAGCCAAAAGAGCCGAAGTAGATGTGTCATCTGACGTGGTTTGCGAGCAAGCTGCAGGCTATGCCCGCAGTGTTCCTAATTGTTATCAAACCTGGCAAAATCCGCTTCCTTTTCTTTTCACATCTAACGGAAAGGATATTTATTTTCAAGATTTTAGGGAGAAGGATGCTGATTGGAAGCAATTGGATAAAATCTATCGTCCTAAGGACTTGGTGGCCATGTTGGGCGTCGATGATCCGCTTGCAGGATTGCCTATGCTTCGAAATAAAGGGCTTCGTGCTTGTCAGTATGAAGCGGTCACCGAACTCGAAAAAAGTTTTCGCAATGGCCATAAACGTGCACTGATGGTGTTGGCTACAGGAGCCGGGAAAACTTACACGGCTTGTTTGACAGCCTATCGAATGTTGAATTATACTCCGATGCGACGAGTGCTTTTTTTAGTGGACCGTAACAATCTAGGCAAACAGGCTGAAGGAGAATTTGGCACTTTCCGGCTAACGGATAATGGAGATGCATTTAATACCATATTTACTGTCAATCGTTTAAGGTCGGCTGAGATTCCGACAGATAGCAATGTGGTTATATCTACGATTCAACGTCTATTTTCCCTTTTAAAAGGAGAACCAATATTGGATGATGCAGACGATGACGAATCTGATGTGGATGAGGAAGTGGTTTTACCACCAAATCCAAATCTACCTCACGATTTTTTCGATTTGATTATCATTGATGAGTGTCACCGTTCTATTTACGGAAATTGGCGAAAGGTGTTGGAATACTTTGATACCGCGCGATTGATAGGGTTGACGGCAACGCCAGTTCCCGAAACCATGGCCTTCTTTAATAATAATCGAGTGGTAAATTATACGTTGGAACAATCTATTATTGATGGAGTCAATGTAGATTGTCGTGTTTACCGCATCAAGACCAAAGTAACAGAAGAAGGTGGCGCAATCCTCAAAGGACAAAAGGCTCGGGTTGAGACTAAATACACGGGTAGCATAAAAACGATAAGCACTAAGGAAACAAAGAACTATACACGCGAAGAATTGAATCGCAGTATCATCAATCCAGCTCAGATAAAAATGATTTTGAGTACCTATCGGGATGCTGTCTATTCGGAAATGTTTAACGATCCTCCGCGTGTTCCAAACATAGATTATCTGCCCAAGACCCTTATTTTTGCTTTGAACGAAGCGCATGCCACCAACATTGTTCAAATAGCCAAAGAAGTATTTGGGCGTACAGACGACCGTTTTGTGCAGAAGATCACCTATTCTGCAGGCGATAGCAACGAATTGATTCGCCAGTTCCGAAACGACAAGGATTTTCGAATTGCGGTTACTTGTACCTTGGTTGCTACAGGTACAGATGTCAAGCCACTTGAAGTGGTCTTGTTTATGCGTGATGTGGCTTCCTTGCCTCTTTATATACAAATGAAAGGACGTGGTGTTCGTACCATAGGCGATGAAGCTTTACGCAATGTTACTCCTAATGCGGTGAGCAAGGACTGCTTCTTCTTGGTGGATGCAGTGGGGGTAACTGAAAGCGCCAAGGGGGTTCATTCATATGTTGAAGGTCCCGAAACAAAGCCCATCAGTTTGAAGGAATTGTTGGAAAAGATAGCGCATGGTTATTTACCAGATGATTATTTGAGACGCCTGGCGGCTGTCTTGGCTCGTTATTGGAACAAAGCAGATGTCAGTCAGCGAAATGAGTTCATCAGATTGGCTGGTGATGATATGCAAGAACTATCCAGACGCATCTATAGTGCTTTGGAAAGTGGCACACTCCCTCCTTACGAAGATATCAATGAGCCGAATTTGGAACGGAAAGGATTGGTCTCACCTTTGGCTAACCATGCCGATGCACGTAGGTATATACTTATTCTGGCCGCGGGTTTTGTTACACACCTTATGCCCGGAGAAGACACGCTTATTTCTAAAGGTTTTTCTATAGAAGAAGCCAAAGAAACAGCTGATGCTTTTGAGGCATATTGTCACGAACATGCCGATAACATTGAAGCGCTTCGAATTATTTATAATAATGAAGACAATCCTATTACCTACAGTATGCTCAAGGATTTGGAGAATAAGTTAAAAATGGCAAGTAACCGGTTTACAGCCAAACAATTATGGAACTCGTACGCACTGGTAGTTCCTGATGCAGTGAAGCGGATGACGCTCAAAGAAGAACGTGAAGCTTTGACCAATTTGATCGAATTAGTCCGATTTGCCTATCAGCAAGTGGATAAACTCGAAAGTGCAGTCAGTTCAGCAGGACGGTATTTCAATCTTTGGGTGGGACACTATCAGCGAAATTTCCATCTGACCGATAAACAGCGGGAAATCATGTCTCAAATAGCCAATTACATTGCCTGCAACGGTGCCTGCACGGTAAAAGATATAAGAGAAGATAATCAAGACAGAGGTGTACAGCTGATAAGGGCTTTTGGAAATATGTCCAAAGCTAATGAAGCTCTACAATCTGTATTCAATTTTATAATTTATAGAAAGACAGCATAAAAATTATGGCAACAAATCATACCCCAACCGAGCAAGCGCTCACCAAGAAAGTATGGAATTTAGCCACTACACTTGCAGGACAAGGTATTGGCTTTACTGATTATATTACGCAGTTGACCTATCTTTTGTTTTTGAAGATGGATGCGGAGAATGAGGAACTCTTTGGTGAAGATTCCGCCATACCAGCAGGCTATCGCTGGCAAGATTTGGTGGAGCTTGATGGTTTCGATTTGGTGAAGCAATATGAAGATACGTTGAAAGTCTTATCTGATCAAGAAAACTTGATAGGCACAATCTATACCAAAGCTCAGAATAAGATTGATAAGCCGGTTTATCTCAAGAAGGTCATCACCATGATCAATGAAGAACAATGGTTAATCATGGATGGTGATGTGAAAGGTGCTATCTATGAAGGCATTTTGGAGAAAAACGGACAAGACAAGAAGAGTGGCGCAGGTCAGTATTTTACTCCTCGTCCATTGATTCAAGCTATGGTCGACTGCATTCATCCAAGAATCGGTGAGACCGTATGCGATCCCGCCTGCGGAACGGGTGGATTTTTGTTGACGGCCTATGATTACATGAAGAATCAATCTGAAAACAAAGAAAAGCGCGACTTTCTTCGTAACAAGGCACTGCATGGTGTGGACAACACACCGCTCGTAGTTACATTGGCTTCCATGAACCTTTATCTGCATGGAGTAGGTACTGAGCGTAGTCCTATTACTTGTGAAGACTCGCTGGAGAAAGAACCAGCTACCTTAGTCGATGTGATTCTGGCTAATCCTCCCTTCGGTACACGTCCTGCTGGTTCTGTAGAAATCAACCGTCCTGACTTCTATGTAGAAACCAAGAATAACCAGCTGAATTTCTTACAGCACATGATGTTGATGCTGAAGACTGGCGGTAGAGCTGCTGTCGTTTTGCCCGATAATGTTTTGTTTGAAGGGAATGCTGGTGAAACTATCCGCAAGAAATTGCTTTCTGATTTCGATCTGCATACCATCTTACGTTTGCCAACAGGTATCTTCTACGCTCAAGGTGTGAAAGCCAATGTGTTGTTCTTCACAAAAGGTCAGCCAACAAAAGAGATATGGTTCTACGATTATCGCACAGATGTAAAGCATACCTTGGCTACAAACAAGCTGGAACGTCACCATCTGGATGATTTTGTAGCTTGCTACAACGAAGCGAATAGACAGGAAACATATGATGCAGAGAAGAACCCTTCTGGTCGCTGGCGTTGTTACCCGATTGACGAAATCTTGAAGCGTGACAAAACCAGCTTGGACATTACTTGGATCAAACAAGGCGGTGAAGAGGATAATCGTACATTGGCAGAATTGATGGCAGACATTAAGGAAAAGAGCCAAACCATCAGTAATGCAGTAGCCGAACTTGAAAAGTTGCTGGCAAATATAGAAGAAAATTGAGTATGGGAAAAGAGATTATCACAAATGATAAGGATGTAACCGACCTGTTCTTGAAAGTTGTTGACCTTGTCACGCAAGCAAGAGACCGTGTGGCAACGGCCGTCAATATTGCTGAGGTTTATACGAAGTTCCACATCGGACAATATATCGTAGAATATGAGCAAAAGGGAGAGGCAAGAGCCGAATACGGAAAGGCGGTATTGAAAGAACTATCCAAACGCCTGACTGAAAAGTTTGGTAATGGATGGTCGTATTCTAATTTGCGCCAAATCCGACAGTTTTATTTGGTGTATGGCAAACTGACAGCCACTGGCTGTCAAATTGAGCATGTCCAAAAGGCTAACCAGTGGTTAGCCGATTATCCAAAGGCAGAGGAATATCTTTCTGAACCAACATTCGCTCTCTCATGGTCTCATTACCTTATACTGATGAGAGTAGAAAATCCAGATGCACGCAGTTTCTATGAAATAGAATGTACCCAACAACAATGGTCTAAAAGACAACTCAGCCGTCAAGTGGGAAGTTGCCTTTATGAGAGATTGGCTTTGAGCCGTAACAAAGATGAAGTAATGCGGCTGGCTAAAGAAGGGCAAACCATTGGTAAACCATCGGACATTATCAAGAATCCCATTACATTAGAGTTTCTTGGTCTAAAACCCGATGCAGTTTACTCAGAGTCTAAATTGGAGAATGCCATTATCAATAAGATGCAGCAATTCCTGCTAGAGCTTGGCAAAGGTTTCCTGTTTGAAGCAAGACAGAAAAGGTTCACGTTTGATGAGCAGCATTTCTTTGTTGACTTGGTGTTTTACAATCGTTTGCTACAGTGCTATGTGCTCATAGATTTAAAGATAGACAAACTTACTCACCAAGATCTCGGACAGATGCAGATGTATGTCAACTATTACGATCGCTATGTCAAACAATACTTTGAAAAGCCGACAATTGGCATTCTACTGTGCAAGGAGAAGAACGATGCCCTAGTGGAACTCACCTTGCCTAAAGATGCCAACATCTATGCTTCTGCTTATCAACTCTATCTCCCCAACAAGGCTTTATTGCAAGCCAAGGTGAAGGAATGGATTGAAGAGTTTGAAGAAAATGAGGAATTAAAGAAACTGGAAGAAAATGAATAGTAATGATGCTGTTTTTGACTGCATTATTAGAAAAAGAAAAACAACGATGGATACAAAAGCGTTACGTCAAAAGATACTCGACCTTGCGATACATGGGAAACTTGTTCCGCAAAACCCGAACGATGAGCCTGCATCCGTTCTGCTCGAACGAATAAAGGCTGAAAAAGAACGACTAATAAAGGAAGGCAAAATCAAGCGAAGCAGGAAGTCTGCAAAGTCTTCTGATACGCCCCATTATCAGCAGGACGTTCCGTTTGAGGTGCCGGATAATTGGGTGTGGTGTAAGTTGGATGATTTAGCTTTTTACAAAAAAGGACCTTTTGGAAGTAGCCTAACCAAAGCTATGTTTGTTCCTAAAGGCAAAGATACATACAAAGTATATGAACAGAAAAACGCTATACAAAAAGACCATAAGCTTGGTTCTTATTACATTTCAACGGAAAAATATTGCTCACTGAGTGGCTTTGCTGTTCATCCATATGATATAATCGTTAGTTGCGCTGGGACTATTGGAGAAACTTATGTTTTGCCACAAAATATTCAAGAGGGAATTATCAATCAAGCTTTGATGTTAATACGCTTATATAATCGTGAAATTGAACGTTTTTATCTACTTTATTTCGATTTTATTCTCAAACAAGAAGCGTATAAAGAAAGTAAAGGAACGGCTATAAAAAATATTCCACCCTTTGATGTGTTAAAAAACTTCTTTATTCCAATTCCACCCAAAGAGGAACAAAAAAGAATATTGAGCGAGGTTGATAAATGGATGTCTTTTGTTGATGATATAGATACTAATTGTAAAGACTTACAATTGTACATTAAGCATACCAAGAGCAAAATCCTTGACCTCGCTATTCATGGTAAGCTCGTTCCACAAGACCCGAACGATGAGCCAGCCATTGAACTTTTGAAGCGCATAAATCCCGATTTCACACCTTGTGATAACGGGCATAGTGAGAAGTTGCCATCTGGATGGTGTATAGCGAATTTAGGTATGATTGGAGTATGGCAATCTGGAGGTACTCCGAGTCGTTCTAATAAATCCTATTATGAAGGAAGTATTCCTTGGCTTAAAACAGGAGATTTAAATGATGGATTAATTATGGATGTACCAGAAAGAATAACAGAGGAAGCTGTCGCAAACTCTTCTGCCAAAATCAATCCTACAGGGAGTGTATTGATTGCGATGTATGGTGCGACAATTGGAAAATTAGGAATACTTGCTTTTCCAGCTACCACAAATCAAGCTTGTTGTGCCTGCATTGAATTTCGTGGTATAACACAATTGTTTCTTTTCTATTTCCTTTTATCGCAAAGAAAAACGTTTGTTTCAAAAGGAGGTGGTGGTGCACAGCCCAATATTTCAAAAGAAATAATTGTTAACCATGATATACATCTTCCCCCTCTTGCCGAACAACAACGCATCGTTCAAAAGATAGAAGAACTATTCTCAGTTCTTGATAATATTCAAAATGCCTTAGAAGTGTAATCAAATACACTTCTAAGGGCTAATGTGAATTTACCAATTCACCACTTTATCCACAATCTTCTGTTGTTCGCTGGCAGTTCTGCGAAGATAGATACGAGTGGTCTCTATGCTTTCATGCCCCATAAGGTCGGCAAGCAGAGCAAGGTCGTTAAAGCGGTCAAGGAAGTTTTTTGCAAAACGGTGGCGGAATGAATGAGGATAAACAACCTCCTTATTCATTCCATATTTTTCAGCAAAATATTTGAGTTGGGAAGCGATTCCGCGAGTGGTAATGCGCTGACCGAAACGGTTCAAGAAGATATAGCCGGATGTCATGCCTTGATTCTTCAACCACTTTTCTGCTTCAGTTCGTAGATTCTTGGGGATGTATAGCCGTCGAATCTTTCCGCCTTTGCTATACAGGTCAAGATAACCCACTTTGATATGTTCCACTTTGATGTGGAGCAATTCACTAACACGTGCCCCGGTGGCAGCCATGAACCACACGATGAAATACCACTCCTCATAACCATCAGCTTTAAGCTGGGCTTTGAGAAATTTGTAATCGGCATCGCTGATTACATTTTCCAAGAAGTTCTTTTGTTGCACCTTTACGAACTTCACTTTTAGTTTTTCTTGTTTCGTAAACTCCAAGAACTTATTGATACCTTGCAATCTCAGGTTCACAGTCTGCGGCTTGAAGTTCTCTACCAAATACCCCTTGTATGCCAAAAGGTTCTTCTTGTTCACTTCCCCATAATGGTTGAGGAAGTACTCTACCGTCCACACATATGAGGTGATGGTGTTCTTGGCAAGATTAGTTTTTGCCAAATGATTTTTGAATTTTGTTACCATATTACATTGATTTATAATGAATACAGTAACAATATAGCAGAACGTATCGGGCATTATACGCAGTTGCCTGAAGGATGGCAAATTGCACCTATGCAAACCTTATGCAAATTAACTGATGGAGAAAAGCAAACTGGCATTGAAAGAATCTATCTTGATGTCAAATATTTGCGCGGAGAGCGGGAGGCAAAGACCATGATTTCCGGCAAGTTTGTTGCTGCAAATGCTCTCTTGATTTTGGTTGATGGCGAAAACTCGGGTGAGGTTTTCCAAACTCCGATTGACGGCTATCAAGGTAGTACTTTCAAACAGTTGCTTATCAACGGGAATATGAACGAAGAATATGTACTATTAGTTATCAACATGCATAGGAAAATCTTACGAGAAAGTAAGGTTGGTTCTGCCATTCCCCACTTGAACAAGAAACTATTCAAAGCAATAGAAGTTCCAATTCCACCTTATCATCAACAAAAGAGGATTGTAGAAGCTATAAACATTATGTTTAAACATCTTGACATTATAATGGAGAGCCTATAAACTCTCCATTATAGTATCTAATTTGGTAAATACCTTATTAACAGTGCATACAATTCTTTTTTGTTCTTCTAACGGAGGTAAAAGAATATCAAAATCTTCAATAACTGAAGCACTTATATTAGGTTGCGCACCACCATATGCAAATTTGAGAATGTCATCAACTTTTGACTGCATATAAACATTTCTATAGTCTGCTGATAATAAAGAACCATTTAATATTTTAATATTACCTACTCGTTGATTCAAAAATGCAGTTCTTTCAAATGAATAAACTCCCATTTTACCTGTTGTAGCTCCCGACATTGCTATAAGCAAATCACCTTTGTTTACAACAAATCTGTGTTCTGCGTTATTTTGAATATAGACACAATCGGTTAAATCTATGGAGTTGTTCACAATATTTGATATACGTATTAAAGGAGTACCTTCTGACTTATAATCATTGCTACTAAAAGCAAAACCATTCTCGATTTTACACAATTTGGATAGTTTACACATACTCCATCCATCAGGTAACTGCGTATAATGCCCGTTATCACAAGGTGTAAAGTAGGGATTTATGCGCTTCAAAAGTTCAATGGCTGGCTCGTCATTTGGATCTTGTGGTACAAGTTTTCCGTGAATGGCGAGGTCAAGAATTTTACTCTTGGCTTGTTTGATTGTAGTCTGCAAATCATCTTTTCCAGTTTCAATGATGTCAATCAAAGAAAACCACCTTTTTATTTCTGCTACAATACGTTGTTGCTCAGCAACTGGTGGAAGAGGGAAATAAAGAGCATTAATTTTATCTTGTGTAAAGTGTTTTATTGTAACTCCGTTGCATATATCATCAATCCAATTGTGGTTTTTGTAACACCAAATAAGATAGAGGTAAAAATTAGCAACAATATTACCAAAGAAACGAACACGATGAAGAGCATTTTGGTAGTATATAGGCTCATCACTATCCCAAATAGCTGAACGTCCAACATCTCCACCTTCGCAAATCAACAAATCACCTTTTAGTACTTGATAGCGTTCTTTTTCATTGTCTTCTAACCTAATTGTTTTAACAACAGAAAGATCAAAATCGTTCCATTTTACATTTATCGCACACAAATAAGGATATACCTTACCTGTGTTTCTACTTTTATCAAGAGTCTTACCTAATGAACTTTCTGCTATCTCATTTAATCTACACCATTCCCAGCCCTCTGGCAACAAGTAGGGATAATGGGGCATATCAGAATGATAAAGCAGTAGTACTCTCTAAAGGAAAGACTACCATTTTACCAATTCGATTTTCCTTTTTCACCACTTCATCCCGCGTCCTCTTTCCACATCCTTTTCATCCATCTTTTGTCCAACTTCCCATTCTCTATTGGCGCTTTGGCTACCCACATCAGCATTCTTCAAAGCTGCAGTAACCCTTTGCGGTTTGGGCGCTTTAGGAACAGTAGCAATTCTGACAGGTGATTTGGTTTTCGTTTGTAGCTTGGGATGCTGCTGTTTCCGTGGTTGCCGTTTCACCCGTTCCAGATCAAAGCCTTCGGCATTGAGGTTGATGAGTATGTGGCGCTGGAAGTCAATAGCATAGTAGGTGTCGCCATCGTGTAACACTTTGAAGCCTTCCTCACGAAGGGCTGCTCGGACAGGGTGAATGCTTTCATCATTGAAAATCTCATGGAATCGCTTCACAACATTGGTATACGAAGCCGGACGTTCAGACGAGAGGAAAATTAAGTCTTTCCGATCGACCTTGTAAATCTTGCAGAGGAAGTCCCGTTCGGCTTCGGTGGTGGGATGGAACTGTTCGATGTGGTGGATGCGGTTGTTGCGGTCGATGGCTGCGGCCATGAATGGGGGCAACTTCCAGCTCTTTCCATTGTAGTAGATGGTGCCTTTCTTGATGTACGCCCGGTGCTTCCTGAGTTTGCGGAAGATTTCATCCTGTGTCATCTTCGGATCTATCGTTAAGAGGTCGTCGATGAAGCGTTCGATACGCTCAAAGCGTTGGTCGGGTGTGGCGAAGTCCAGCAACTCTTCGGTTGAAAGAATCCGGTCACCGTGAATAACTCGTTTGTGGGCATGGTTCACCAGCATGTAGCCGTAGGGAGCATCTTTCCGACCGAAGAACACGAGGTCGATGCCCAGCTTGGCTTTAAGAGTTTGCTTTAAGTCTTCTCGATTGGCGCTCACATCCCGATAACTTTTCAAGATTTCCCGCAACTGCCGATTGCGTGCTCTGTCCGATTGGGGTTGCTGGTAGAATAATTCCAAAACAGGTAGAGGAATCTCCTCTTGAATCCTTCCTCCTTTCTTAATAAAGACCATTTCCTCCTTCTTATAAACTTCATAGCCCATTGAAACCAGTATGGCTTTGAACTGGGCAAAGGAGGAGAAGTGATATTGCTTGGCTGCTTCGATGTCCTTTTGCGTTGTCTTCTCTCGGTTGATGCCCATGAGTTTGTCCACCACCACTTGCGAACGTCGGCGTTCGTGATTGTGGTCAATCTTATGACCATCCGGTGCCACACGGGAGGTGACGACATGCAAGTGCAGGTTGTCGGTATCGTGGTGTGCATAGATGAGCCAGGGCTGTCCGGGTTCGGCATACCCCATTTCCTGTAGATATTGGTGTGTAAAGTCCAACAGTTGGGCTTCGGTCATTTCCTGTCCCTTGCAGGAGATGGCTACATGGAACTGTGCCTTTCTGACCCGATCATTACGGGAACTGTACCGTTGCAGGAATCTTACTTTCTCGTCGGGCGTGGCCGGTTGGATCACTCCGACTGCTTTGAAGTTACGCATCTCCAGCAGGTGCGCTGTCCCTTTCGACACTTTGCGCTCGTTGTAACCGACGGCATGGAAGTTTTCGCTTCCGGGTAATATGGTTGCTATCATCTTGATTCTAAGTTTTGAAGTTTGTGAGTTTAAAGAACGGATGAACCTCAGTGCTTCGGTTCATCCGTTCGAAAGATTACGGTTTCGTAGCCATTCGTGCCAATACATCGAGGCGTTTTTGTATCTGGTTGATGGCCTCTTTGGTTTCCAGAATCGCGGGTACCAAGACCTCCAGTACGTAGCTGGGCGATAGCAAATGGACCGCAGCCAGTTCATTGGCCCGTTTCATTGCTTGATTCAGATTGCCGCCAGCCCAGGACAGCTCGTTGTGTACCTTTTGATAGAACTCTCCAATTAGAGGAATCAGTTCATGCTGCAATTTGAGGTCGGGATGGGAATATTCCTTCAGCGTCGACCGCACATAGTGGCTCATACTGGTGTAGGAAGCCGCTTGCTTCAGGTGGAATGCCATCTCTTCTTCGGTCATTCGCACCTTGATACTATGGGTTTTCAGTTTCTTCATACAATGATTCGTTTTACATGGGTATTTCAGGAGGATGCTACCTTATACAAGGTTACCAAGGTGGCAAGGTTTCCCGCACCTCTTTTCGCCCGGCGAAACAGCGATGCCATCGCTCCGCAGCGCAGCAGTCGGCAAATTACTTTTGTGCACCAAAAGTACAACTTGCTTCACAAATCCTGCAAAGCCCGGAATATGCTGTGGACGGGGTTCGCTGGCTACGTCACCCATCAACTTCTTGCGTGCTCCTTGCTTCGTGGGATGCTTGTTTCGAAGTATTTCGGTCAGGTGAACTATCGTACTTCGGTCAGCTGTTACGCCCTTTCCAAGGTTGGCTGGTCCTTCGTTTGTAGTGTCCAAGATACTTGCAGTGAAAAGAAAAAAGAATTTGGGAATCCATGAACCGTCTTCTCTCGAATTGAAGTAAGGGGATAGTTCGAATTCTTGTTTCTATCCATCCTTGTTCCCTGCCATCTCGGTACGTTGCACCAAGGGTTATCCAACAGGAGGGAAAAGAAGTTTGACCTTCCTGCCCCTTTGTCCCTCTGAATTTCCAGACTTACTAGGAGGGAAACAACGATTCTTTGTGCCTGCTTGTTTTTTCTTTTCACTGCTTCCCCTTAGGGTTGTGATTCTTCGAAAAGGAAAGGGACAAAAGTGACAGGGGTCAGTTGCCTGCTTCTTGGGCTGTGCCGGAGGTTGAACACCGCAGCCAAGGGTACTTGGTCCTTCCGTCGGCGCCAGCATAGAACGGAGGGAGACCGGACACCTTTTCTTGCTCCGACCGCTGCCAGTTCGGGAACTTGGCCATCAATGAATTGATATATTTCGAACCATAGCGTTTGTGGGCCCGGATAAGTTCATTGGGTAGTTCTTCCTTTATCATCCGTGCAGATACGATGGTCAGCTGATGCGTTCCTGGTTGCCGATACGCTTCCTTCAGCCCATCCAACTGTTGGGTCTTCCATTGTTGCCATTGCAGACGCATGGGAATGGACCACCGGTCGTAGTCATTCGGAACAGGACGTTCGAGGAAGGCTTCAATGTCATCCAACAGTTCATCAGCCTGGCTCTCGGTGAACTGTTCCTGCAAGCGTCTGGCGGCTGCTTCCATTTCTTTGGAAAGGAAAATCGGTTCGCCTTCCTGGTAATAATGGTAGGCTTCTGCCCACAGCTGCGGAACTTCCGCTTTCAGGGCTGCTTGCCAGCTTTCGGGACCTTCATCGCTTTGGATGGGGATAATCCACCAGCGTCGGTTGCCGTTGCAGTTCTGCAGGAAGTTGCTCTGATTGGTGGAGCCGGCAAAGACATTGCTTCGGGGAATCGTTTCGCACTTGCGGGCGTATGCCGGACGAATCTCATCCTTCTCCCGACTGAGGAACGCCTTGATGAGTTGCGGATCCTGCTTGCTGTCCATGCCACTCAACTCGGACAGCTCCACAATCCAGTGTCCGGTGATTTCCTCTACCTTGGTCTTGTCGTCGTGCTTGAAGGAGAAGGAATCGGTAAACCACTCACCATTGGCTAAGATTTTAAAGAAGGTGCTCTTGCCGGCTCCTTCCGGTCCTGATAGCGTCAATACATGGTCGAACTTACAGCCGGGCTCGAAGATACGGGCCACGGCCGCTATCATCCATTTCCGAGTCTGGGCACGGGTCAATGGGTCATCTTTTCCCTCCAGGTAACGGATAATTACTGTATCGATGCGCTCCTTGCCGTCCCACACCTCCGATTGGATGAACGCCTTGATGGGGTGAAAGCTTCGTTCCGTTGCCGTCGTCTTGAGCATTTCAAGAATGCGGATTTGCGGAACGTATAAGCCATAGGTCTCTTCGATATAGAGCGCCATCTTGCCGATGGATTCATCGTCAATCAGGTTACCTCGTTCGTTTTTGAAATCCGGACAGCTTGTTTCGTCCTTCTTGGTGAAGCGGTTGTAGCGTACCTGACTGAGTTTCGGGTCGTTCAGTAATATCAGTTTGAGGTTCTTTCCCGTCGATTCAATCTGGTTGGTCTTGGGGTGGATGCTCAATCCGGCTTCCCACTGCTCGTAGGTTGTATCGTTTTTCAGATGTTGCAGTTTCACGAAAGCAGTACGCACGGCGGCATTGCTCCGGCAGACTTTCATCATGGCTTGAAAAGAAGGCCATAGATTGGGGGAGGTGTTTCCCTCTACCTTCAAATCCAAGTGACCGTATCGATAATGTCGCACCAAGTGGAAGGCATTGCAAGGTTGGGGCAAGTCCGGACCATGTACTCTTTGGGAACGCTCATCCACTGTCAGCTGGATAGAAGGTTCCGTTTGGGATTGATACACATCGCTTCTCTGAGTAGCCACAAACTGGTCGGACAGGAATACCTCCATGGCTTTCGAGCAGGAAAACACTTGGCAGAAAGCACGGATCAGCGTTTCCGATTGATTGGATGATGTTGTCTTCATAACCATTCCTTTCCTTTATTACGGTTTCGCATGCCTTTGGATAAGGCTTCCATCTGTTCTGCGATGGAAGGTTGGCCTTTGCGTCGGCTGTCCGTCAACCACTGGTGCAGTTCGGATGGGCGGAACAGCAGATTGCGTCCCGGTTTGTAACAGGGTACCCGACCTTCCTGTACCAGGGTGCGTACCCGTGATACGGATAGTTGGAGGATTTGCGCAGCCTGCTGAATCGTCACCATCTGTTCCGGTGCAGCAGGAGCGGCAGGAGCCTTAGCCAGTTCTTGATACAGTTGGCGGACCGTCTCGGTCAAGGCATCCACCTTCTCGTCCAATTGGGCCATCCATTGCGGCATTTCTTCAAAATGAATTGTTTTCATACGACTTATTTTTGATTGTTTTGCCGCAAAGTTGAAAGGGGATGGTTCAGTAATCAAGTTATTCTGCAGATAACCAACGAATAACTGAATTACCGGTTACTCAGTCGGTCTTAATGGGAAGTTGCTCCGTTCCGGGAAAGACATAAGGCACCATGTCTTCCTTTTCTTTGATGAGCGGAAGTCGGGAGGTTTCGTTGGTCAGCTTGGTCTTAATGGATGTTTCTTCTTTCCCTGCAAAAGCATAGGGAAAGCTGACTTTAAGAAAATGAGGGATGGTTTCGCCTTGGTTCATCTTCTTGCACAACATCCGGATGCGGGTACTGACATTCCAGCCGTAGTGCTCCAGGTCATAATTGTAGTAGAGGGAAGCGTTCTCTTTCTCCACCTCTTTAAAGTTATATGTTCTCGCTTCGCCTGCCGGTGCCTTGTTTACGCGATAGAGTTCCTGGATGTTCTGGATAAGCGTGTCGATTTGGGTTGGAGTGAATACCTTTTGGAACGTGCCTCGTGTATAGACGAAGATTTCCTCCAACACCTGCTTCTCTTTCCGCAGGATTTCTTCGGTCTGCTGCTGAAGGCTTTGGGCGTTTCTGTCTTTCAAGGCCTGTTGATGTGCCATGCGTCTTTCATCCGCTTGGGCTTGATGAAGGATAGCCTTTACAGGCGCTACTTTTTCGCCTTCAGGAAGTGAAGTTCGGTGATGTACAGACAGTAGACGCATGACTCCCTGGGTCGCCATGGGAGTGAAGATGCCTACCAGCAGGGCCGTAACGCTTCCTGCCACAATGAAAATCACAAAGAACATCACCAGCATGTAGAGGAGAGCCGGCGCTCCTTCGGTTCCGGCTTCAACGGCTTCGGCATACTTCAAATATGCCCCCATCAGGGCAATCAAGAAAAGAAAGGTGGCCAGGCAGCCCATTAGTGTTTTTTCGGGATGGTAATTCATGTTGTTTCTCTTTAATCGTTAGTAATCATTGCTGCAAAAGTATGGTTCAAATAGGATGTAGAAGAAATGCACAACATCAATTTTCGTTCGAAGTGAAAAAAAGTGGAGTTTGGTGCTTAATTGAATGAAAAAAGTCCGCCACCCGGAGGCAGCGGACCGCTAAATGCCCAAAAAGGTGACAAAAGGACGTCCCATAAAACTAATCGGCAGGAGACTCTGGAACAAACAAATCCTTAGGTTTGATGGAAATCTTGCCGAGCGTATCCATCAGTGCCGTGGGAATGTCGTGGGTGTAGCGCAAGGTGGTCTCCAGATTCTTATGCGTAAGCGCCTGACTCACCACATACGGATTGGTACTCATCGCCATCTGCAGGGTGGCGTAGGTATGCCGGAAGCAATGGAAGGTAATGTGCTTGTGGATACCTGCTGCTTCTATCCAATCGCGCAAGGGTTGGCTGGTCATGGTCTTCTTGAAGCCTTCGAACACTTTGCCCGTAGTCGCTTCGCCCATCAGTTCGATGGCTTCCTGGCAAAGCGGAAGGGTGGTCGGTGTTTTCGTTTTCTGGGTGCGGAACACCAGACACAGGCCGATACCGCTCACTTCCCGCACATGTTCCCAAGTCAGGTTGTACACGTCGCTGAAACGGAGTCCGGTCAGACAAGAAAAGAGCGAGGCACGTTTCAATACTTCAATTTCACAAGGGGTCTGAGCTAGTTGAATCAGTTCCTCTTGGGTCAGGAACTCGCGTTTCACCTCTTCCCATTCGATGTAGTCCAGGTAGTCGTTGATATTTTCTCTCAACAGTTTCTCCTTGTACGCCATCTTCAAGAGTGCCCGGAACGTAGAGAAGTAGCCGGCTGCTGCATTCTGCGAGAGCTTTTTGTTCGTACATTTCAACTGATGCGCATGCAAGAGGTATTCCCGGAACTTCATGCAGAGGTCCACAGTCACTTCTCCGAAGGTACATTTCCCTCCCGTGAATACCAGGAAGTGCTGATAGACAATGCTCCATTTCTGGTACTTTCGGCGCGTGATCTTTTCAAAGTAGCTGAGGAAGTTTTCCTGCAACTGGTGATGGTCGAGGAAACCGAACTGGCAGTTGATTACCGTTTCCTGCCGGCGGCATCGGATGAGTTCCGCTTTCTCCAGCATGGACTGGTTGAAGTTTCGTTCTACGGCATTCTTGGGCATCCCATACAGGTAGATGCCCAAATACTCGTGGCGTTGGGAACGGTTGGTACGCGGATTGCGAATGGCGGGATAATAATCTAGGTATAACGTCACCTTGCCCGATTTCAATAAGCGTTGGCGCAAGGTTACTTTAGTGCATACATGCATAGTCTTTGTTTTTAATAAGTTCAACAATCAGTGAGGCAAAAATGTGCGGTAATGGTTCAGTAATCAAGTAACTGACATGATAACTTGTCCGATAACCGATTACCGGCTCATTTCAGCGTAGGAGGTTGGAGGATGGCATCGATTTCCGACCGTAAGATATAGGTGTATTTCCCCACCTTCTTCTTGCGGAGGCCGTGGTACTTTACATAACTGTAGATTTGGTCGTGCGTCAGCTGGTAGATGGCTCTTGCCTCGGTGTAGGAAATCCATTCCTCTTGCTGAGGTGCTTCCTGCTTGGCGGCAAAGACCCTATCGCAGTGAGTCTTGCTCCAAAGCGTTTTGCCACGATGAAATACCTTGGGAATGTGGTGCGCTTTTCCTTGGGCAAAGACCCACGAGTTGCTTACCCCGAACTTTTCCATAATCTCTTGCGTGGTGTAGAACTCGGTCACTTCCTGTCCTTCTGCTTGGATGTAGGTTGTAGCCCGGGGCTTGCGCTCGTAGGGGCGTGCTTCAATCATGGTTTCTATATCGGCACGCCGGATAATTGTCAGTCTTGAAGACAGCCGATAGGCTTTGAGCGTTCCCCGATAGATGAGCTTGTACACAGCATCTCGGGTGACATGAAGTAGATGAGATGCTTCAGCTACCGATAGGAACTCCTGTTCTTTGAGCGGAAGAGTCTTTTTCTGGTGTTGGGCCGTAATGACAGCAGCTTCTGTAGTTCTTTTTCTTTCTTGTCGTTTTTGCTCCTTGTAGGCATGGTCGGTACATGCTTTCGAGCAGAAGCGGGTGGAGCATCGCTGGGCTTCAAATTCTTTTCCGCACCACTCGCACACTTTTTTGATTCTAATGGTTGTAGTTGCCATTTTTGAACGGATTAAGTTTGCCACTCATTTCGCTTGAGATGTATAACATCGTATATCATAGTATACCCTTGTATACATCATCCACTCCCTCCGCAGAGCGACATGACGAAGAAGGTGGACGTGCAGCAAATGTGGTTCAAAAAAGGGGCAAAAAACAGGTAGAAACGGGTTCTACCTATGAAGAAGGGGACGTGTGGATACAATAAAAGGCACTCAGAATGAGCGCCTTTACTGCTTATTGATACTTATTGTAACTTGTCTTTAACTGCCGGTTACTTTCCGATGCAGAATTTTTTAAATATAGTAGCCAGTACACTTTCTGTTGGAATTTCGCCAATGATTGCTCCTAAGTGGAAGGTGCATTCGCGAAGGTCCTGGCTGATGAAGTCGCCCGATAGGCCGGTGTTAAGGCCCTCGATGACGCGTTCGATGGCGGTGTGCGCTTGGGTAAGGGCTTCGTAGTGACGGACATTGCTGACGATGATGTCGTTTTCGTCAGTAGAGTTAGAGCGGAGGGATTGAACGGCTGATGAGAGGTGATGACGAATAGATTCGATGTCCGTTTCGTGATGGGCCGATAAGTAGAGTAGGGAGTGGATGATGGGGGCGGTGGCGTTTTCCCTATCGGTTGCTTCGGCCTCGGTGGTGGGGTGGGGAGAGTTAGAAGAAAGAAGTGAGCGGAGGTTTTCGTTGAGGGACGTTTGAAGGGCGGAAAGGGCAGGGGCATCGAGGAGGTCGGTTTTGTTGACCGCCAGCAGATAGTGCTTGCCGGGATACAGTACTTTGCCCTGTAAGTCGCGGAATTGATCAAGGGCACAGGTGGCATCGAGGAGCCAAATGACGATTTGAGCTTCGTCGATTTTTTCGTAAGTGCGTTCAATGCCCATACGCTCCACCGTGTCGGTTGTGGCACGGATGCCAGCCGTATCGATGAAACGGATAAGGGTGTCGCCCAATACGATGGTTTCTTCCACAGTGTCGCGCGTGGTGCCGTGAATGTTGCTGACCAAAGCACGCTCTTCGCCAACCAAGGCATTGAGCAAGGTGGATTTTCCGGCATTCGTTTCACCCACGATGGCTACCGGGAAACCACGCTTCAAGGCATTGCCTAAACTGAATGATTGGCAGAGTTTGCCAATTTGCATACGGATGTGAGTAGCCAGGTCGAACAGTTCCTGACGCGAGGCAAACTCCAGATCTTCGTGGTCGGAAAAGTCGAGCTCCAATTCCATGAGGGCAGTGAGGTGGAGTAGTTTTTCGCGCAGTTCTTTCAGCTTTCGGCTGAATCCGCCGCGCATTTGCTGCATGGCCATGCGGTGATTGGCTGCCGTAGTCGATGCGATGAGGTCGGCTACCGCTTCGGCTTGGCTCAAGTCCATTTTGCCGTTCATGAATGCCCGTTGCGTGTATTCGCCCGGTTGCGCCATGCGGCAACCTTGCGCAAGGAGCAACTGCAACACGCGGTTCAGAATGTAGGCCGAGCCGTGGCAGGATATTTCGATGCTGTCTTCGCCCGTGTAGGAGTGAGGCGCCCGAAACAGGCTGACCAGCACTTCGTCAACCGTTTCGTGCGACGTGGGGTCGACAATGCGTCCAAAGGTCAGCGTACCGCCTGCTTTTTCGGCCAATGTTTTTGAACCCATCGGCTGGAATAAAGGTGAAACGCAAGTCAGGGCTTCGGGACCCGACACGCGGACAATACCGATGGCACCACCGGCCGGAGTGGCGATGGCGCATATAGTAGAGTTAGGATTGTATAAGTTTGTCATGTGTCTGAATTTTTATTCTTTCAAAAGTCATGCAGCGATGTTGCTTAACTTCGCGGTAGCAAAATTAGTGCAAACCGGATACAGAACTGTTTTAAAAAATTGTTTTTCAAAAGTTATGCTGAGGGGTAGCCTAACTTCGCGGTAGCAAAGTTACAACAAGAAACTGTGGACTTCGGGATTATCAGAGTAAATTTTTTAAGTTGGCTTTCTTCTTCAAAAAATAAAACGCTTTGTGTGCCGTTTCTTTGTGTGCTATCAGCATGCAGAGAACACTTGGTACATAACCAAACAGCAGGCGGTAAGCATTTCGTTTACCGCCTGCTGTGCTATATATAAATGGGTGTTACCCTATAATCAACACCTATTTTACAAGTTAAAACTCACACCACCCAGTAGCAAGAAACCGGGTTGTTTTACGTTCGCCAAGTCCACGTAACGGTGGTTCGTCAGGTTATTCAAATCGGCAAACACCGCCCAATGCTTTTCTTGCCAGTTGAGTTTGCAGTCAAGCAGTGCCTGCGTGCCGTACGGGCGCAGTTCGGCCGTAGGCTTCCCACCTTCGAACACCTGCCAAGCTCCTTCGCGTTGCTGCAGACGCAAACTCCACTGCGCATTGAGTTTGCTCACAATGCGGTGCGACAGTTGTACCACCAGTTTATGGCGCAGATACTCCATGGCATAGTTCGACTTGAAGTAAGCCTCGCCCTTGCGCCGGTTCTGATGCAGCCAAGCATACGACACCGTCAACTGCTGCAGCGGTTGACGCGTGCCCAGCCAAGCATCGAAGTGGCAACGTGCATCAAGGCCCAAACCAAAATTGTCGAGCGAGAAGGATGCTGCATGGTAAATGTCGTTGGGCGAGCGCATAATCCAGTCAATCATGTTGGTGCCGCGCTGGTAATGTCCTTTCAGTTTGAGGCTCAACACCCGGTGCGTAAAGTCAGCCCCCACGTTCACTGCCGTACACTCCTCCGGACGCAATCCGTCATTGCCCTGCTGCGTCGGACTTTTATACCAAAGGTCAGTAAACGAAGGCAGACGCATTGAACGATTGAAAGAGGCATAAATGCGCCAAAAGTGGTTCGGACGATAACTCAGGTCGGCACCCGGGTAAAAACGGAATTGCCCATCGACGGCACTGTTCCGCTCAGCCATCATGCCTAATGACAGGCTGAATTGGCGCCACACCACATTGTGTTCGGCAAAGCACGAAAAGTTCGTTCGGTCTGCCTGATGCGTGTAGAGTTTTCCCGCGTGTCCGGGCACCCCCACCATGCCATTGTCGGGTAGCGGATAGCCCAGGTTGGTGCTGTAAATGTCCTCTTCGCGCAAGTCGACGCCCAACGTCGTGGTGCCACCTGTCCAGCGCGTGTGTGCATTCACTCCCACGCCCAATACATCGGTGCGATGAAAGTTCTCGCCTGCCGAACTACCTCGTGTCAGTTGAAAATGGTCGGTGCTGCGCAACCACGAAGCCTGCCCCGACAGCGCAATACGCCCTTTGGTGGCAACGCGTGCAGCAATCAGATAACGCCGCGTAGCCTCCCACTGGTTAGGGTAGGCAGCTGCGTAAAACGTGTTGGCACCGAAGTCGTTGGCTGTGGCTCCCAGCTGCAAATCAGCGTCGAATGCCGGTGCTGCGTAAGCCACACGTCCGTAGCCCTTACCACCTTTGAAATCGCTGTTGCTCACAGCCCCGTCTGAACGCTGGTAGCTGCCGCTGGCCGAGGCAAACCACCCCTTGTGCTGCCAGTCCGTGCGCATTTCGCCGCGCACCGTGGCATACGAACCGCCTTCGACGCGTCCCTGCCACGACATGGGTTTGTCACGATGCGTTTGTGTCCCGCGCGTAATCACGTTGATGGCTCCGCTGAAAGCCTGACTTCCGGCCACGCGCGAAGCAGCGCCTTCGAGAATCTCGATGCGCTCAATATCAGAAATGTTAAGTGGAAAATCGGCCGCGTTATGGCCTGTTTGCGGATTGACAAGCGGAATGCCGTTAAGAAGAATCGCAATTTGGTCGTGCGTTCCGCCATGAATGCTGATGTCAGTTTGCATACCAAAACCGCCTCGTTGCCTGACATCAATGCCCGAGGTCAGTTTAAGAACGTCGTTAATGCAGGTCACACCGGCCGCGTTCAAATCGTCGCGCGTCAGCGTCACCACCTGTCGTGCCGCCATGCCGGCCGCCATTGGCGCACGCGAAGCCGTGACAACGGCCGCTTCGCCCAGCGTCAGTGTGTCGGCAGTCATTTCCGTCAGGTTTGCCGTGGGGTCGCCTTCAGCATGAGCAGCAGTAGCTCCGGCCAAACACGGTGTGGCCGTGGTCAGCGTGGCTGCGCTCAACACGCCGATGCGAACCTCGCGATGCAAACTGCTGAACAGACTCCAACCCTTGCGGTTGAAGTGGCTGAACGTCAGCACGCGCGCTGTTTGTTTAGGGTAGTTGAACATAAAAATATGAATTAAAAAATGATTGAAGAATGAGGCTGCCGTCCACATTTGCCAATGTTTACGACAGCACAACGCCTCTGCACAAACAGGCAGAGGCGTTACAAATTCGTTGCAAAATTAGCTTTTTTTTTACGAAGTCGTCTGAACTTTTATGAAATTCAAGATTTGCCTTAATTTTTGAGGCGTTTTTGGGCCTTGAAGAAGGAGTGTAGCGAGCTACACGACTGATGAAAGGGCAAAAAACGGCCCAAAAGAAAGCTGAAGATTGAATTTAGAAGAGATAAATCTCCCAATCAAATCTTCGTCAGAAAAGTTTAGACAACTTCAATTACTGGTACATCGCATCCTCTTTGTTGGGGTGGAAAATTTTAGTAAAGTTAACTGTAACATTATGATGAAAAATCGAGAAGAAAAGACAACTTGTAAGAATGAAAGCTCAAAACAGCAGCTTGGCATAGTTCTTAATCGCATGTATGCAGGTCAATACCTGGAACACAATTTAGGGCACGAGGTCATCAACTTCTTTCGAGCTGATGACGGAAATCATTATCTATATCTTAATGCTAAAGGTGATTTTGCATCCGAACACGTAGGTAAGATTGGCTATATGTTTCTTGTGAAATACCATGCACCGGGTGTTGTTGAAGTGGTGGGTATGGCCACGGGATTGGAAGATGTGTACAAGCCTGAGAACTGCAAGGGTTCAAGATGTGATAAAGTTCAAGTTGGAGGCGAATTGAAGTACGGAGGCGTTTCACTTTCTTCGTTATTTCAAGGATTTCAACAGCAAAACATCTTCGTGACTTATAAAGCCGCTAAAGTATATGTGCCGGTTCGTCGCATTTTCATTCAATTTGCCAATGCAGCTAAAACTCAGCTGCAACAAACAGAAAATCTGTCGTCCGATAGTACACATGTGTTTAGTCAGCAGGAGCCAATGGTGGTGTCTCTTACAGCATTAAATCAAGCGAAAACATCTTTGAAACAATATATTTATCCGAGTAATTCGCATCTCAAAGGTTGTGATGATTATGGTGTGCTTTACCGCAGTTTGATTGCACGCTGTAATGACCCGGAACTGTGGCAAGAATATGATGGAAATATACAAAAAAAATCGGTAGCACAGCGTCAGCCTTCACTTTTTGATATTTGTCAGATTCAAGACAATGAAAACTGCATTTCCAATGCACTGGCCTATTTTATGATGGATAAGAAGTACCGGGAACTTTGGAAAAAGTTTTTTAAAACCAAGGGCATCGATCATTTAGATGGCTCATATTGGGTTGAAAGAGAATATGATATATCATCTGTTACCAAAGAGTTGAATGATGCACAAGATGCAATTCAAAACGTATTTACGGGTCGGATTGACCTCTTGCTGGTAGACAATGTCGGTGATAACTTAGTGGTGATTGAAAACAAAATTAAGTCGGGCGTCAATAGTATTGCTGCTAAGAATTTAAGTAAAAGCAACAGTGAAGGTGTGGATTCTGTTTACGTCAATCAGTTGTTTCGTTATGACGCTTTTAGTAAGCACGTTACCAATAAAGAAACTAATTGCACGTTCAAACATATTTACAAGTATGTTTTAGCACCCAATTACAATATACCCGAAATTCCGGAAGCGTTGCAAGAGGAATATACAATCCTTACATATAAAGATTTACACGAGTATTTGATTGACAATGAGGTGCGGAAAGAATGGTGTGAGGATACTAACTTTTCGGCTTTTGTCGAAGCTATTCGAAAGCATACTTATGCTTACATAGGCGATTATTTGCGCAACGAGATGGAAGAGATTTTCATGCGAAAGATGAGCGGTTCCTGCTGATGGCTTGTGTGTCGCTATGGGGATTTTCCTTTTTACGGCATAAGGAGTAGAACTCCAATTCAACACTGAATATAATAGGTTGAAACCTGATGGTGTATCAATGATGCATTCACAAAAAAAGGAGGAAAACTCAATCGTGGGTTTTCCTCCTTTTGTAGGGTAGAGGTATTTGACTAGACAACTAAAAAGGTGTATCGCAAAATTTTGCGATACACCTTTGTTACATCAATACTGTGAAGTTATAGACTGTGTCAAAGAACGATTTTTTTGACAATGCGAGTTTTGTTTACTCCTATAACTTCTACTAAATAAGCTCCTTTCGTCAGATGTGACAATGAGAATGTGGAACCTACTTCTGTGGCTGATTCTATTTTCAGCCCTGTAAGTGTATATACATTTATAGCCTGACACGGAGTGTTAAATACCAACGTTTTCCGAATATTGTCGAAGTAAACGGCAGTTGATTGTCCTTTGGAAAACTGATTCTCAATGCCCGTTTGTTGTTCGGTTAGGAAGAATGACAAATTGGGAACGTCCTTACCAGCGTACATTTTTTGCGAATAGTCAAAAGGAACCGAACCGCTATAGGTCAATGAATGATAAACAGGGTCGCCCGATTGGTAGTCACAAAGCCATTTAATCCATGAGTTAGAGGCTGTGTTCTGTTGTTCGAGCATAACACAAAGATTTCCATTTTTATAACTGAATGGTTTGTCAAAGAGCAAGGCTAACATGCCTAAAGTGGGTTCAACCACCACCTTTCCTTCGAACACTTGAGTTAACTGTTCGGCTGCAATCGGAGTGGGGTCTCCTTTTGCAAATTCCGCTTCTTCAACATTACCCAACTTTACACGGGCCGTAAACTCGTAAGGTTCTTTCTTGTCGGTTGGGGTGTAATACAGAACCAATCCCTCAATCATACATTTGGCAGATCCAAGCTTATCTTTCGTATAGATTGTTTGAATTGCGCTGTTGGTTTGATACAGGTAGAAAGGTATCATCGGTGTTGCTACAGTGCCTTCGGTCAGATGTTTCCAAGTACCTTTTTTTAATACATTAACAGCCAGCGTTGGACTTTGGTTATTATGCGCAATCGTATCGCCTTCGAGACCATCGATAATAGCTTTTAGTTCAACAGCACCGGTATTTTGGGGCACCCAACTGAAAACAAAGGTTTTTTCCTCTTGCGATGCAATAGGCTCTTTTACCTTTAAAGTTGTCAATACCGTACCGGCAGCATCTACCAAGTTTAATGCAAAATCAGCAACCTGTTCAAATCCTTCGTTCTTTACAATTACATTGTATTCAGAAGCAGAACCTACAGAAGGATTTACAAAGCCTTTCAACGAAACAATGCTTAAGTCAGTTGTAGGAAGTTCCTCAATCACAATATCTGTTACTTGAGCTTTCACGGCATTGTAAGTTTGGAAGGCAATGTTATATGCTCCATCAGCCGAAACCTGGAAAGGCACACTGTGACGTACATAGTCGTATGAATCGTTGTTGCGTTCTTTTTGGAAATTGGCTATTACATTTACTTGTTGCTCGGGCTGGTTTCCCTTACCGTAAGTGATTTTGTAGTCGAGCGGGAAAAGTTCACCACCCAAAGTTTGCAAGGAATAGCGTACGACATAATTTTTATTGGCACTGAACTGAATTGGTGCAGAAACTAGCCAATCGTCAGTTTTCTTTTCGGGATTTAGCTCTATATCAGGAAAATATTTCATATAGCCGCCTCTTTCATCTTTGTAAGAATCCAAGAACCAGGTTTGGCCATCTTGGTCTTTATCGTAGATTGTCCATAACCTATATTGTTCATCGGTATTGAAATCGCATTGATAAGGAATGGACAAGGCGGGGCCGGAAATTACAGTGTTTGAAAAGGCTGATTCCCCCGTGCCAGTATTTGTAACAGGAATTATTTCGTAATAATAGCCATGAGTATTTTGAATGCTGCGGTCTGTGTAATTACATACCTTCAATCCTTTAACTACTTCGAGTTTGTCAGGATAGCGCATTACAGTGTATGTCAAACTGCTTTTGTCAAACCATCCGTTGTGTTTTCCTTTGGCTGGAGCGTTCCATTCCAGTGTAAGGTCGTATCTGTCTGCAGCTTTGATGCACTTTAAATTTTGAACAGCCCCCGGCACATCTACTCCAGCGAATACTGAATCGCTGTAGACTGCTTTACCCTCGCCGCTTGCATTGGAAGCAGCCACTTTGTAAGCAACCATACCCTCAACTTTCGTGTCATCCCAAGTTATCGATTCACCGGCAGCCTTTTTCTCTAACGTTGTTGCCAAGATGCCATTACGATAAATAGCTATGTTCAAATCGCCAACCAACTGATTACCTTGCAAATCTGTTTTGGGATTGGTCCATGACAGTGTAATTTTGCGTTCTCCGTTTTGTCCCGGCACAGTTTCTAAATTTGTAACCGCAGCAGGAGCTGTTTTGGGGAGTGGGTTAGGGTCGATGTACAAACCCAATATTTCAGCATTAGCTTCTAACTGACCTATTTCGTTCCAAACGATTTCGTCCGAACCAAAGGTGAAAGAAGAAAATTTTCCGGAACCGACTTCGCCATTGATAAAGAAGCCGCTCCAATAAAGCACGTTTGTGTCCATGTTGAATGACATGGATTGCAAGCCGGCCGCAGGTAAATCAAGCATGGCGTACGAAATGTCCTGCAAAGGTTCGCCCGTTTGTTTATTGATTTCCCATAATGTGCCGTCATCTGCCAATCCATAGAGAGAACCCTCAGGCGAAGCAGCCAAAGCTACAAAATTGATGAAGTTTTGTGTGCCTACGAGTTCAAAACTTCCCGTTTGAGGATCTACTGCATATAGGCCAAGTGGGACATCGATTTCTTCAGCATCAGGGTCAGTTCCCAGTATGTCGAAAGCCAAGGCATATAGGCGCTTGGTAGTGGGGTCGTATGTCATGTCTGACACAATCAACGAGGTTTCCGGATTGACATATAATTCGTATGTGACTATGGTTTTCATTTCCTTTGTATCAAGATCCAGCTTGATGAAGCGGTTGGGGGTCAAACCATCGTCAGAATCTATTATATAATAAGTGCCTTCATAACCAGCTGCAGCGCGAACTGATTTAAAGTCTAACGTTTTTTCCTTTGTAATAACAGACGGATTGTTTGCATCAAAAGAAACTAAGTCTGAACAAAGTGAAGTGTTGTCGCTATACACACGAATACCATACACTTTGCACTCAGCATCACCTGTCAACGTAAGGGGTTTCCCAATTTTGGAGGTAGCTTGGTGTACAGTATTTGTGCCCTTTCCGTTAAAGGCTTTCAAGGCCGAAATACGCACTTCCTGACGTTGTTGCTGCGCTTGTACTTGCAGCGTTAATGTCAGAAGTAGTAGGGCAATGAAAGTTCGCCACACTCCGTTGTACAAATTTGTACAAGATTTAATGACCGATGGCCATTCTTTTGTTTTTGCTGTATACTTCCTCATTGCATAATGATTTGATTAAATAATGTTATTTAGTCGTATAAATAAAAGATATCGTTTACAATGCAAATTTAAAGATAAATATTCTGTGTTAAAATGATATTCATTCTTTTTTTAAAAAATATTATCTTGTAATTCTACAGAAGCTTTTTATGCGGTTTGTATGATATGGTTACGTTTTATATCTCTATATTTTGTACTACTATCTGGCCAGCGACTTTGTGAAGTTTATGCCCTGTGCAGAGGGGGTAATGGTTGCAGCTGAGGAGCCTTTGGCTATGGTGTAAGGCCCGGTTAGAAGCTGTACGCAGCGATGGGCTGACGGCGAATTGATGCGCAGCGAGGTACAAAAAAAGGAGGAAAACTCAATCGTGGGTTTTCCTCCTTTTGTAGGGTAGGGTCCGGTGTTCCGGTTATTGAGCCAACAGGCGCTTGGTCACTTCCGAAATGGCTTTGCCGTCGGCACGGCCTGCCAGTTTCTTTGAAGCTACGCCCATAACCTTGCCCATGTCCTTGGGCGAGGTGGCACCTACTTCGGCAATGATGGCCTTGACCTCGGCTTCGACCTCCTCGGGCGTGAGTGCCTTGGGCAGGTATTCCTCGATGACTGCAGCTTGTGCAGCCTCTTCGGCAGCAAGGTCTTCGCGGTTCTGCGAAACGTAGAGGGCTGCGGTGTCGCGGCCTTGCTTGGCGAGCTTCGACAGAATTTTCAGTGCGGCTTCGTCGGTCAGCGTGTCGTTGGCGCCGGGTTGGGTCTTGGCTTCGATAAAGTATTTTTTGATGTTGCGCAGGGCTTCAAGGCGCACTTTGTCCTTGGCCTTCATGGCGGCTACGATGTCTTTGCTTACTTTTTCAAAAAGGTCCATAGTATGTATGTGTTTGATATTGTTTACAGGGGTCGTTACCCCGGTGAAGATGCGTGGGGTATGGCCGTTGGTTGCGCGGCACGCGGTTTGACACCGGCGGCTTTGCAAGGGGTTATTTGTTGCTGGTTTCGTTTGTGTTCGACAGGCGGCAGATGGCTTCCCATTCCTTGCGGGTGCGCAGATAAGTGGGGGTGTCAGCCACTCGCTCAATGAGTTGTTCATTGCGCAGGTCGTCGTCGGTAAACAGATAGTAGCTGATGCGTCGCGTCAGTTTGCGGTTGTTGGTGTAGTAAGCGTTGCGGCGGTCGGTTGTTTCGGTCGTTTCTGACTGGTTCTTCACCGCTTCCTGTTCGGCTGTGATTTCCTGAATTTGCTTGGCAGCAGCCTCTTTCTGCTTTTTCTTTTTGTTGTAGAGTCCGAATCCTGATGCCAGGATGGTAATTTTTACTTTTTTGCCGAGCGAGGGGTCGATAACCAAACCCCACTTGGTTTGTATCTGGCTGTCGAACTTTTGCATGAAGGCTGTCACTTCGTCGAGCTCGCCGGTGAGGAGTACGCCGTCTTTTTCTTTGCTGGTGCTGATGGCCAGGAGGATGCGGTCGGCATTGTAGACGTCGTTGTTGTTGAGCAGCGGCGAGTGCAGGGCATCTTCGATGGCGTGGGTTACGCGGTGGTCGCCCTCGGCATAGCCCGACGACATGACGGCTACGCCGCCGTCGGTGAGTGTGGTGCGGACGTCTTCGAAGTCGAGGCCTACCTTACCGTGCATCGAAATGATTTCGGTGATGGAGCGTACGGCGGTCGAGAGGGTTTGGTCGGCGCGCTTGAAGGCATCGATGATGCTGAGGTTGGGGTAGATTTCGCACAGGCGTTCGTTGTTGATGACGAGCAGGGCGTCTACTTCCTTGGCCAGCACTTCGAGTCCGTCGAGTGCTTTGTCGATTTGGCGTTCGCGTTCAAACAAAAAGGGGATGGTTACGATGCCGATGGTGAGGATGCCCTTGGCGCGGGCTTCGCGAGCAATGACGGGCGAGGCGCCGGTGCCTGTTCCGCCACCCATACCGGCGGTGATGAATACCATGTGGGTGTCGTCGTCGAGGAGTTCCCTGATTTTATCTACGCTTTCTTCGGCAAAGTGTTTGCCCTTCTTAGGGTCGCCTCCGGCTCCGAGACCGGGGCCTAACTGCAGGCGGTCGGGCACGGGAGAGTCGGTCAGGGCTTTCGAATCGGTGTTCGTTACCACGTAGCGCACGTCGGGTATTTCGTCGCGGTACATTTGGCCAACGGCATTGCCGCCGCCGCCACCCACTCCAATTACTTTGATGAGTTTGGGTGTGGTGATGTCTGCAAATTCTATGAGGTCGTTGGGCATGGTTTCGGATGTTTTAAAAAGGGGTGTGTCGGGGCTCGTGTTTGAAGTACTCCGTAGAAATTGTGTGGGGTAAACGCTCGCGCTTGGTCCGTTTTAGTAATCGGAATATGGCAAAATGTTATATCCCGATTTCATTTTTTTTCGTGCTTTAAAATCGCTTGGGAATGCCTGTAGGTCAAGGGGGTATGGGTTGTTTTCTGCGGTTTGAAAAAGTCGAGGTGCGATATCAGATGCCGAAAAAATTTGGATTTCGGGGTGCTTTGGTTGTATCTTTGCTTCGCGAAGTCAGGCTGCACCTCAGCATAGCTTTTGAGAGCAAACTCTCATTGCTCTGCATTCGGTTTGCACTGACATAGCACTGAATTTAGAGCTTCAGCTCAGCTTGATTGATGAAAAAACAAAGCATTCCTTAATTATTCAGCGTTCTTTGACATCGTGTTACAACAGAAAGTAAGGCAGGTGGGCCTGTCTGAAACCCCTACGCATAGAGTAGGGCTTTATCTTACGCTTTTTTGGCAGCATCGTTTGAAGTGCCGGGGGTGGGGCGTTGAGGCTTGTGGCTACATGTGACAAAGCCACACTCGACAACCTGATGTGAGAGAAAAGCGAAGGCAAGCGCTTGCCTCTGACTTTTGCCTCGCACTGTTGGCAAGTGTGGCTTTGATGTAAAATGATGTTTTAGCTGAACGAAATCACCGAGCCAGCAGGGGCTGCATTGCCCGGGTTGGCACTTTCCGGTTCGATGGCCACATTGCCGACGGCTTTGGCTTTGATGTCGGAGAGTACTTCCTTTGAGCGTTTGTAGGTGGGGGTGAGTTCAACCATCGAAATGACTTCCTCGTTGTCGAGGTCGTCGAGTCCGAAGAAGTAGAATTTGGGGCGTTTGCGGAGCATGTCCTTTTTGTCGCCTCCGTAAAATCCTTCGCGGCGTTCTTCGTTTTCCTCCTGTTTTTCCACTTCGTGCTGGCGGCGCGATTCTTCTTCGGCGTCGTGCTTTTCCTGCAGACCAGGTACGTTGTTGATGCCGAAACCGGTGGCAAGAATGGTGATTTTAACTGTTTTGCCGAGTTCCGAATCGGTAGAGAGTCCCCATTTTGTTTCTACATCGTCGTGGAATTTCGACATGAAGTCGTGTACTTCGTTCATTTCCTCCATCATGAGGGTGTCGCCTTCTTTTTCGGCACAGAACGAGATGGAGAGCAGCACTTTCTTCGAGTTGAAAATGTCGTTGCGGTTGAGCAGCGGCGAATGAAGGGCTGCTTCGATGGCCTTGCTTACGCGGTTTTCGCCTTCGCCGTAGCCGGTCGACATGATGGCCACACCACCGTCTTTGAGCACGGTGCTGACATCGCGGAAGTCGAGGTTGATGATACCGTGCATGGTAATGATTTCGGCAATTGAGCGGGCAGCAACGCTGAGGGTGTCGTCAGCCTTTTCAAAGGCCGAAAGCACGTTGAGTTCAGGGTAAATTTCGCGCAGACGCTCGTTGTTGATTACGAGCAGTGCATCGACGTGTTTCGAAATTTCGTCGACACCGTCGAGTGCTTGGTCGATTTTGCGGTTACCTTCGAACAGGAAGGGAATGGTTACGATACCTACCGTAAGAATGCCCATGGCCTTGGCTTCGCGGGCAATGATGGGGGCTGCACCGGTTCCGGTACCACCGCCCATACCGGCAGTGATGAATACCATTTTGGTGCCGTCGTTGAGCATGGAGCGGATTTGTTCCACACTTTCTTCGGCTGCCTGACGGGCGCGTGCCGGACGGTTGCCGGCTCCGAGTCCTTCCTTGCCTAACTGCAAACGGACGGGTACGGGCGAGTCGGCCAGTGCCTTGGAGTCGGTGTTACACACCACGAAGTTCACATCGTGAATACCCTCGCGATACATGTGGTTTACGGCATTACCGCCACCGCCACCCACACCGATTACTTTGATAATCGAGGGAGTAGTGGTAGGTATTCCCATATCTATAAGGAGATCGTTGTTATCTTCTGACATAAGAGTAAGTTGTTTATTGGGGTGTGTGGCTCTTTGCCGTGCAGGCGTGTGGGCTTATTTGCCAAACTGTTTGCGCATGGCTTGTTCCCTTTGACCGGCCGGTTACTGCAGTCACGCATCCTTGCGTATCGCGATAATGGGTTAGTTGTCCTTTTCGCTGACCAGTCCGCTGAAGAAGTCGCGGATTTTGGTGCCGAACAATTTGAAGTTGTTTTTTCTTGCTGCAGCCTTTAAGTTGGCTTCTTCTTCAAGTTTACGTCTGGCTTCGGCTTCGGCTTCAGCTTTGATTCGTGCCGTTTCTTCGGCAGCAATTCGCAGGCGTTCTTCTTCGGTGATGATGGGTTCTTCGGGCACTTCGGGTTCCTCGGGTTCTTCGGGCTCGGGTTGTCCGATAGAGCCTCCGCAGCAGTTAATTTCGCCCTTGTCGAGCAGTGCAATGGCTGCGTTCCATTGTCCGTCGGCATTGAAGTCGGGGAAGTCCTTATTCACCAAGGGGATGCGCAGATTGCGCACGAAGCGGATTTTTTCGAACTTCGTGTCGCGTACGAAGGCCTTGTCAATGTCTTTCATGTGCGAGGCACCACCGGTGATGATGAGTCCGCCAATGAGTTGGGCATTGTCGTATTTCGAAAGGGTGATTTGCGTTTTGACGTTGAGAATGATTTCTTCGATACGGGCTTCGACGAGTCCGCAGAATTCTTCGTACTTCACCTGTCGTCCGTCGCGCAGCAGAATGGGTTTGTGCTCTTCGGCATCGGAATCGGCAATGGCCGAACCGTACTTCAGTTTGAGTTCTTCGGCTTCGTCGTCCTCAATTTGCAGCGACATGATGTCGCGGTTGATGTTGGCACTTCCCAAGGGGATTACGGCGAGGTGGCGCAGCATGTTGTTCTTAAACACAGCCACGCTGGTAGTTTCCGATCCCATGTCGACGAACACACAGCCTGAGCGTTTTTCGGGTCCGGTCAGGATGTTGTCGGCCATGGCCAGTACGGTAATGGGCAGGTCGGCAATAGAAACAGATGCATTGCGGAAGCAGTTTCTGATTTCTTCGCGTACGGTAGAATTGGCCACGATGTTCAGGTAGTGGCCTTCGATATTATCGGTGAGAATGCCGACGGGTTCGGTTTGCAGCTGCGTGCCGAGTCGGTATTCCTGGGGTACAGATTCGAGAATGTCGCGGTCGATGTTGGCCGAATTGCGGTTTTCGTCGCACATGGAGTCAATCATGTCCTGTGTTACCTCAACTTTGCTGTCGAGGTGGCGCACCACTGTGTTAGCTACAGTGTGCATGCCCATACCGCCAATACCCACATAGACGCGGCTGACGCTCTTCTGCATTTTCTGCTCCAGTTTTTCCTTGATGTTGATGATGCATTGCGTCATCTTGTTGACGTTGTTGATACGTCCTTTCCGGATAAACGTGGTTGAGGGCTCTTGAGCGAAGGCAAGGATTTGGATGGCGCCATCGGGTTGCTTGCAACCGGCAATGCCGGAAACCTTGGACGAGCCAAGTTCGATAGCTACTATGAAGTTGTCTTCTGTTGCCATTATATTTGTTTTTTTGAATTATCAGAGTGAAAGGGGCTTCTGCTCCCGGATTGAAAAGAGCCGGGAATGTCCCGGAAAAATCCCGTTGCCGGGTGTTTGTCTGCTTAGCCCGCCTCCGCCAGAAAATGGCCTTTGGCAGCTTTGTGCTTTTAAGCAGATATTCCCCCGGCAGTATTTGTCGGGGGGAAATGGAGCCGCAATCAGCTGTGTTTGCGGGGAGTGCCTTTACGGCCTACTATTTGCGAAGTGTGCTCAACCGAGATTTCGCGGTATTTGTTCCAGCCCACCTGCGGTAACACTTTTTCATAGAAAGTGTAGAGGTTGCGGAACTTCGTTGATATGTTATTGGCATTGCCAAAGTCGATGATGTGGTTTCCCACTCTCGGCACCAATTGCAGGTGCTCGTTTGGCAGCACGTTGATTTGTTCGATTTGGTTGTTCCAAAAAGCATCGTCGCGCAGAAAGCGTCCCATAGCCACCAGGTGCTGTTGGGCGAATTTCGACGAAATGTTTCCCGTTGCCACCACCATGTCGGCCACATATCCCGCCGGTTTGAGTTTGCGTCCCCGGCTGTCGAGGTAATAGTCCTCGCCATTGTTGCTAATGATGCGCATGAGCGGCAGACGCTGCACGATGAGGATGTTGACCGTTCCGTTGGGTGCCTTGTAGCAAGCCACAGAGTCGATAAACTGGTTTTGCTTCAAAGCCATTTCGATGGTTTCGCTGTTAATTTGGTGCATGGCTTTACCGATAGGGTAGAGCTTTGCCTTTCGCAGCAATCTGTCGGCTTCGTCGCCAGTGATAAATCCGGCGTGCGTACTGTCGGCGATGGTGTAGTTCAGAGCCGTACACAGCGTTTTGTTTTCCTTTTGTGTAAGGTTGGTAAACGCAAATCCAAGGTAGGCAATCAGCGCTACCAGCAAGAGGAGTTTGAATACGGTCTTCATCCTTCCAACTTATCTGTTTTTAAGACTGTTCCATAATTTGCTTAAGCTGGGGTATGTAGTTCACCACATCGCCCGCGCCCAGCACAATGAGCACATCGTAATTACCCTTACGCACCACTTCGGGAAGTTCGTCTTTGCTAATCAGCATTTTCTGCATATCGGGTCGCAGGTTGTCGTAAATCAACTGACTGCTGACGCCTTCGATGGGCAGTTCGCGTGCCGGATAGATTTCCGTAAGAATCACCTCGTCGAGCAGCGAAAGGCTTTCGGCAAACTCTTTATAGAAATCGCGTGTACGCGTATAGAGGTGGGGTTGGAAAACGGCTGCCACTTTGCGTCCGTTGAATACCTCGCGAACCGAAAGAATGCTCTGGCGTATTTCCTCAGGGTGGTGGGCATAGTCAGAGAGCAACACGTGGCGGTCGGTTTTCAATGCAAAGTCGAAGCGGCGATCGACGCCAGCAAAACTCAGCATGGCGCGTCGAATTTCATCGGCTGTGGCACCGGCTATCTGCGCCAATGCCATGGCGGCGATACCATTGTCAATGTTGATGCTCACCGGCACACCTAATTCCACGTTGTCAATACACTCAATGGGCGAAACAAAGTCGAACACGATACGTCCGCCGCCGATACGGATGTTTTCAGCGTGGAAATCACCCTCGTTGCGTGCATACTCGTAGCGTCTTACTCCCTGTTGCAGTTCATCCTTCATTTTCAGTCCGCGGTGAATAATCAGTGCACCGCCGGGTTGAATGAGTGTGGTGTAATGGTGGAAACTTTCAAGGTAAGCCTCTTCAGTGCCGTAGATGTCGAGGTGGTCGGCATCGGTTGCCGTGATGACTGAAGCAAAGGGGCGCAAGTGATGGAACGAGCGGTCGAATTCATCAGCTTCAATAACCACAAACGGACTTTCCTGATTCAGCAAGTAGTTCGTTCCGTAGTTTTTCGTAATGCCTCCTAAAAAGGCATTGCATCCCACATGGCTTTCGTGCAGCAGGTGTGCTGCCATCGAAGTTGTAGTGGTTTTGCCGTGCGTACCGGCCACACACAAGCCCTTCATTGAGCGGGTCAGTGTGCCGAGCACTTCGGCGCGTTTTTGTATGTTGAAACCGCCTTGGCGGAAATACGTCAGTTCGCGGTGCGTTTCCGGGATAGCCGGTGTGTAAACCACGAGCGTATGCTCCTTGTCGCGGCATTCGACCGGAATAAGTTCGGGATTGTCATCGTAGTGAATGTCAGCCCCTTCGGCTCTCAGTTCCTCCGTCAGGTTACACGGTGTGCGGTCATATCCGCCAACAATCATACCCTTCGATAAGAAATAGCGCACCAATGCGCTCATGCCGATTCCGCCGGCACCGATAAAATATACTGCGTTCATTATTAGCAAGTGGGAGTTGAACTATGAGGAAAAACAGCCGTGGCATTTCAGTGAGTCTGCTCATGCCGCCGATTTTTCCGTTGTCTGCAATTTCAGGCTTTCTGCATTTGATTCATGGCCAGTTTGATAACTTCGTCCGCAATGTCCGAAGCCGCGTTGGGTTTCGCCAGTTGCAGGATGTTTCGTCCCAGACTTTCCAGTTTGGCAGGATCCGTTACCGTGTTGATAGCCTGCGGCAACAGGATGCGTCTGGCTTCGGCATCCGTCACATAAAGAGCCGCATTTTGCTGAACCAGCGCCAAAGCGTTTTTCGTTTGGTGATCCTCGGCCACGTTGGGCGAAGGCACCAGGATAACCGGTTTACCCAGCAGGCAGAATTCCGAAATACTTCCGGCTCCCGCTCTTGAAATCACCAAGTCGGCGGCCGCGTATGCCTCGCTCATGTCGCTGATAAAGTCCGTCACAATCAAGTTTTCCGGGCAGCCACGTCGTTGCAGTTCGTTGTGAATTTCTTCACTGTAATACTTACCTGTTTGCCAGATGAACTGCACCTTTTGTTGCTGTTTTACCAAAGGCAGGTTTCCGAGGATGCTATCGTTGATGGTGCGCGCACCGAGCGATCCGCCCACAATCAGGATGGTTTTCTTACCCGGCACCAGTCCTAACCGTCTGACCGCTTCATCCTTGGTCAGTGCAGTGTTTAGCAGGTTCTGTCGTACCGGATTGCCGGTGAACAGTATTTTGTCAGCCGGGAAAAAGCGTTCCATGCCATCGTAGGCCACACAGATTCTCCGGGCATTTTTAGCAAGCAGTTTGTTTGTAACGCCGGCATACGAGTTTTGTTCCTGCAGCAAAGTCGGGATACCCATTGACTCAGCCATGTTCAGCGTCGGTCCGCTGGCATAACCGCCAACGCCCACCGCTACCTGCGGTTTGAACTCGCTTAATATTTCGCGAGCCATGTTCCGGCTCTTCATGATTTTAAAGAGCACGGGAATATTCTTCAGCCAGTTCTTGCGGTTGAAGCCCACAATAGGCAATCCCTTGATGGGATAGCCGGCAGCAGGCACGCGCTGCATTTCCATGCGTCCTTCTGCTCCCACAAATAGAATCTTGGCATCCGGACGTTTTTCGCGGATAGCATTGGCTATTGATACTGCGGGAAAAATGTGGCCACCTGTGCCACCTCCGCTGATGATGACCCTTAATTCGTCGTTCATAATGGTTCTCGCTAAGTAGGTGTGGCTGTTTCTTTCCGGCCGCTCGTTTCGGGGCAATCGGGCCGAGGCAGACGGGGTGGAAAATACCTTCCGCACGGGGTCCTACCTGGCCGGTTCGTTAAGTCGACTGCCGGAAATACGCTGAAATTTATGTTAAAACAACCTCAATTTCTTTGGTCATAAATAGGTGCATTTTTCTTTCTCCACCTACTTATACACTACACGCGCAAAATTAGCAATAATTTTTCGGAGTTTCTCTGTTTCGTCGTAGAATTTCATAAAGAAATAGAAAGCAGTGTTTTCCGATTGCCCTATTTTAGGGCCAGTCAATCTGCTTGGTGTTAAAAGTTGAAAAGTTTTTTCAGAGCATTTCTGCCAGTTCTTCCACGTTGTCAGCCACTTGAAACAGTTCGCCGGGCTTTTCCGACACCAGGCCCTGTCGGCACAAATCGTCGACGGCTTCGAGCAGTTTGTTCCAGCAGCCGTCGATGTTGAGGAATATCACCGGTTTCCGTTCGATGCCGATTGCGCTGTTGGCCAACACCGTAAACACTTCGTCGAGCGTACCGATTCCTCCTGGCAGAGCCACGAGCACGTCGCTTTCGCGGTTCATCATAGCTTTGCGGTCGGTCAGGTCCACACAGCGAAAGGTCACATCCACGGCCTCGCTTTCAAGTCCGCGTGCCACGATGATGTCTGGCACCATGCCAAACACGCGTCCGCCGTTGGCTTTCACGCTCTGTGCCAATGTTTCCATCAGTCCTTTGCGTGCACCGCCATACACCAGCGTACGTCCGGTTTGTCCGATGAGTTCGCCCACTTTTTGTGCAGCCTCGGTGTAGCTTTCGGGTAAATCGGCTTTTGATGAAAGGTAAACGCCTATTTTCTGATATTTCATTATGAGTCTGTCTTCGAATTTAAACAAAAGAGATGATTCTTAGGCAGCGTGTATACCGCCTTTACCTGAGCAAAGGTACAAACGTCAAGGCACATAAACCAAATACCCTCACACACTTTTTTTGCTGCTGAGCCCACTCTATGCTCAAATGCATCACAATTCCTTCGCTGTCAACAGTTGTCTATGTAAAAAAAATATTCCACACGGAAACCGGTGGAATGTGTATGGAATAGATTAAGGGTGGTTCTAAAAATCAGATTTCTTAGAACCACCCTTAAGGGATTAGCGTGCAGCGATGCACTCAATTTCAACGCGAGCGCCCTTCGGCAGCGTCTTCACGGCTACAGCCGAACGGGCGGGGAAGGGAGCTTCGAAGAACTGGGCATACACCTCGTTCATCTCAGCAAAGTCGGCCATGTCGGCAAGGAATACAGTGGTTTTCACCACGTTTTGCATGCTCAGTCCGGCTTCTTCCAGAATGTGCTTCATGTTCGTGAGCGACTGCGTCGTGAGTTCTTTGATACCTCCTTCTGCAAATTCGCCGGTGGCAGGGTTGATGGGCAACTGACCCGAAACGAACACCATGCCGTTAGCCTCGATGGCTTGGCTGTAAGGACCGATGGCTGCGGGAGCCTGTGCGGTTGCAATGGCTTTTTTCATAAATCTATTGGTTTTTTTGAGGGGTATACAGACCACTGCCTATAACCGGCACAGTCTGTATCCCGTTTTTTTTAGTAAATAATTTCGTGCTGCTGATACCGCCAAACGTTTCACGGCCGGCGGTATCGTCAAAGCGTATTACTTCAAGTAATCGTCGAAGTAGCGCGTAATGCGGTCGTGCAGGTGCACCATGTCGTGGCCCATCATGTTGTGGCCATCGCCGGGGTACACAAAGTAGTCGGGCTGCGTGCCGCAGTCAATGCAAGTGCGCAGGAACGACAAACTGTGCTGCAACACACACGTCGGGTCGTTGTATCCCACAATAATTTGCAAGCGTCCCTTTAGGTTCTTGGCCTTGTTCAGCAACGACGTTTTTTCGTAGCCCTCGGGGTTTTCCTGCGGCGTATCCATGTAACGTTCGCCGTACATCACCTCGTAGAACTTCCAGTCGATAACCGGACCGCCGGCCACACCTACTTTGAACACATCGGGGTAGCTGCACATCAGGTTCGTCGTCATAAAGCCGCCGAACGACCATCCGTGAACGCCCAGGCGGTTCGCATCAACGTAGGGCAAGCTCTTCAGGAACTTCACGCCCTCCATCTGGTCCTGCATTTCCACTTCGCCCAAGTGGCGGTGCGTCACGCTTTCGAATTCAAAGCCGCGATGCTCCGAACCGCGGTTGTCCACCACGTAAATCACATAGCCGCGCTGTGCCATATAAATTTCCCAGGGGCGTGCCAGATACTCGAACGATTCGTCCACGTTGTGTGCGTGCGGACCACCGTACACATATACCACAGCCGGATACTTCTTGTTCGGGTCAAAGTCAACGGGCTTCACCAATCGGTAGTACAAGTCGGTTTTGCCATCAGCAGCCTTGATTGTTCCCGAAGTGATTTCAGGCATGTTATAGTCCTTGTTGGGCGATTCTGCACTGTGCAGCATCATGCGTTTCGGTTTGGCAGTGCTCACCAAGTCCACCTGGCGGAACACAGCCGGAGCCGACCAGCGGTCGAACAGAAAAGCACCCGTAGCACTCAGCTGCGCATGGTGCGTACCAATGCCGCTGTCGAGCAGCGTGCGCTTACCGTCTTTCAGGCTCACCGCATAGTGGTTGTGGCGAATGGGCAGTGCCTCATTGCTCTTGATAATCAGGCTCTTTTCCTTTTCGTTGAAGCCTACGAACTGAATCACTTCAAATTCGCCCTTCGTCAGTTGCTTCAGCGTTTCGCCCTTTGTGTTCATCAGATACAAGTGGTTATAACCATCCTTGCGGCTCTGCATCACAAACAGGCTGTTATCCCAAGGCAGGAACACAATAGGGTTCTGCGGCTCAACATAGCGGCTGTTCGTTTCAGTGTAAATCACACCCTTGCGTGCACCCGTCTGTGCATCGTAAGCCACGAGTTCGGCCTTGTCCTGCGTGCGCGGCAGTTCAAACATGTAAATCGTCTTCTCGTCCGGACTCCATGCAATGTTCGTAAAGTAACGATCCGTCGGGTCGCCAGCCTGTAAGTAAAGCGTTTTGCCGGTGGTCGGGTTATACACACCCACCGTCACCTTATGGCTCGTCATGCCCGCCATCGGATACTTTTCAGGAGCCAGCTGAGCCACACGCGGCGTATTGTCCACCAGTGGGAAATCCGTCACCATCGTCTGGTCCATGCGGTAAAAGGCCAGTGAATTGCCTTTCGGACTCCAGAACAAACCGCTGTGAATGCCAAATTCATCGCGGTGTACGCTCATGCCGTATTGCAATTCGCGGTTACCGTCAGTAGTCACCTGCACGGTTTCTCCCTTAGCGTTCGTCACGTAAATGTTCCAGTCCTTTACAAAAGCCTCTGCACGGCTCGACGTATTAAAGTTGCGAGCTTGTGCGCCGGCCGTTACGGGCTGTTGCCATTCCACCTGTTTTTTCTTCCAGTTGTAAAGCAAGCGCAGTTTCTGCGTGCTCAGTAAAGCCACGGGCTGGTCGGCATAGGGAAACGAAGTTCCCATCAGGTTATACACCTTACCATATTTAGCCGTGTCGATAGCCGCATTCACCTCCTCTGCCGTAAACAGCGGTTCGTATTTAGCGCGGCGTCCCTTATCGTCGGTCAGCATCTTCACGTCTTCCACGTTGAGCTCCACCAATTTGTCGCCCCAGAAGTTAGCGTAAATGTTTTTCGGTTGGCGGTTCCAATAGTCCGTACCGCCCCACATCAGTTCTTCCAGCGTCAGTTGTTTGTTGCTATTCTGTGCCATAGCCGGTAATGTCAGCAGCGTCATGAATGCTGCGAGCATGAAATACTTTATTCTCATACGTTAATGATAGGTTGATCGTGAGCCAAACAGCATAGCCTTTCGGACGGGTCAAATTCTTATGTGCATCCCAGCTCCGGCATACTATGCCAACGGGCGGACCATTCAGAAGTCCAATCCGACCTCTGTTTGCACCGCCCGTTTATTTTATGGGTCTGTCGTAAAGCTCGGCAAACCCTTTATTGTCGTTCAGATTGAAAATCAATCCTCGTCGTAATCTCTGCGAAACGATTTTTTCTTTTTAAAGTCGCCTCCCTTCTTGAAGTCGCCACCGCGTTTGAACGAGCCTTCGCCTCTTTTAAAGTCGCCGCCTCGTTTGCGGTCACCGCCTTTCTTGAAGTCGCCTCCCTTTCTGAAGTCACCGCCTTTCTTGAAGTCGCCTCCCTTTCTGAAGTCGCCACCTTTCTTGAAGTCACCGCCCTTTCGTCCTTCGTCGCGTGCGCTTTTGCCGCCGCTCAGGTTGCTGTTTTCAAAGTAGCGGTGTTTGTGACGCAGAATCAGGTACTGGTCGTCAAGTTCGTCCTCGCCCTCTCCGCGTCGCAGTGGGTTGTCGCTGAATCGCTGTTTGAACTCCTCGCGGTTTGTTTTGAATCGTTTGCTGTCGCTCATCAGTCTGCGCTCCTCGTCAGTCTTGATTTTGCCGCCCTGTGCGCGGAAATCGCCCAGTTTACCTTGGAAAAGCTGGTATTTGCGGAAGTCACAGTCGAGCGAACCGTTAAACAGCTGAATTTTGAAGCTGGCACGTAGGCCGATGTTTTCGAAGAGTTCCTGTTTCGACGAAATGATCCAAGCCTCGCCGCCCGAGAACTCGTTTTTCATCACCTTACCGATGTGCTGATACAGGTTCAGCAAGTCGGGCGGTGTCAGTCGTTCACCGTAGGGCGGATTCGTCACAATCAGCGCATTCTCCGACGGACGCGTAAATTTGCGGAAATCCTGTTGTTTCAGCACCACGATGTCGGCCACGCCTGCGCTCTTCACGTTCTTTGTAGCCACCTCGATAGCCGGCAGGTTAATGTCGTAGCCGTATATCTTATGGTCAAATTCGCGTTCCTGCGAATCGTCGTTGTATATTTCGTCCAGTAGTTTGCGGTCAAAGTCCTTCCATTTTTCAAAGCCGAATTCCTTGCGGAACACACCCGGATAAATGTTGCGTGCCATCAGCGCCGCCTCAATGAGCAACGTACCCGAACCGCAGAAGGGGTCGATAAAGTCTGTATCATACTTCCATCCCGTCAGTTTAATCAAGCCGGCAGCCAGCACCTCGTTGATGGGAGCCTCTACGCTGCCCACGCGGTAGCCGCGAATATGCAGGCTTTCGCCCGATGAGTCGAGCGACAGCGTACAGTCTTCGTCGGCGATGTGTATGTTCAGTTTCACGTCAGGGTTGGTGATGCGAATATTCGGACGTTCGCCAGTAGTATCGCGGAAGTAGTCAACGATAGCATCCTTCACCTTGTACGCCACGAATTTCGAGTGGCGGAATTCGGTTGAAAACACCACTGAATCCACTGCGAAAGTCGTATTTGTGTCGAGATACTTGCTCCAGTCAATGCTGCGTACAGCTGCATACACCTCATCGGCATCTTTAGCTTTAAAGTGCTTCACGGGCATCAAAATGCGTATTGCCGTTCTCAGGCAGAAGTTGGCCCGGTACATCATGGCCTTGTCGCCCGTAAACGACACCATACGTCGGCCAATGGCTACGTTATTGGCACCCAGTTCAATCAATTCTTGTGCCAACACCTCTTCGAGTCCTTGAAAGGTTTTGGCAATCAGTTCAAATTCTTGCATGCTGTTTGATTTGGCTTATGGAGCGTGCTGTTGTTTCCGACACTCCTTTATGTGAGTGGCCTTGCTTTCAATAAATAATTAACTTGAATGGCTCAAGGCGTTAGTTTTAGGTGGATGATTGTGTGGTTTTCTCCCTTGTTCTTCAGCCTCATTGTGGGGCATTCGGGGCAGAGGTCACCATTTCGCATCCTGAAGGGCAAAATTAAAAATTTTAAGTTGGTCAACAAAATTATTTGCCATCTTAAGTAGATGTTCCTGATTATTTTTACTTTTAAATCGGTGTTATTGTGTCGTAGCTGGTTGTTCCTGAGCTGCTTAAATGCAATGAATGTCCACCTATCTTGGACTTAATCACATACTTGAAAGCTCGGCTCAGTCACAAAAAGTATGTGGTAAAATCAACAATGCATCCGGGTTTCAGACAGGCCTACCTGCCTTACTTTCTGTTGTAACAAAATGTCAAAGAA
>OHKQ01000062.1_pt1 | contig 61286 bp, 59 predicted proteins | sample 1568891 | NCBI WGS metagenome assembly OHKQ01 (sample SAMEA3879596, study PRJEB24766) | human gut metagenome | biome: human-associated habitat; feature: feces | place: USA | collected 1985/1987 | reverse complement strand
CCCTCATTTTTATCGAGTCGGCAGATTGGAATTTCAGAACCATTTGATTATCAAGGAATTATAAAACACAAATCCGCCGAGCCCCCAGCTGACCGGACGAAAGAATTATCACAATTTGTCCGGAAATACCTATGTTTTTACGGACGAAATTAAAAGACCATTTCCAAAACTGAGTCAACAGCATGGCCAGACAGGCGCCCTTGGTAGGACTTCTGTCTCTGCGGTGACGCTTTCAACCCGCGGGAACGCCACCTCAGTACAAACTCTTAATCAGTTCCACTGGCATTGACAAAATCCTTGACAATTGCGATGGCGGATAATTCTTTCTGAGATGAGATGCGACAGCAACTTTCTCTCCGACAGACAAGTCTCGGATATTCGAGTGGAACAGGTCCCGTGCAAGATTGGAAATCTCCTTCCTCAACTCATTGTCAGCCAATTCATTGACCATGCGTCCAGACATATATCGCTTGATTATGGCATCATCATCTGACTTGAAGTACATAAACGCGATAAGAGCATTGGCCGTCTTGAACATGTCATTGACCATTTTATAATCGACGAAACAAGAAGGATTGATAAGACCATTTGCCAGAACGCGCCATTCATGAGGAAAATCAAATTTCGTTCTAAGCAAAGACACCCTTTTATATTCGGGAATGTCTGATATTCTGGTACCGGACGAGAGAATGTCATCATTTGCAAAATACAATCCAGCAGTTCCCCACCGGTAACATGACGGCATCAGTGTTTTATCTACATCCAATGAATTTCTAAGGATATAACAGATGGTTTTCTTTACCTGTGCAGAAGTTTCCATCTCTTTCGCCGACATAAGAAACATATCTGTCCTTGTCTTCCTTCCAATAGAAGAAAAATACCTGAGAATCATTGACTTATACTCACTCATGAAAGTTTGGACTACGCTGTATGGTCCCCGCAACATCATGTGCAGATGCGTCCCGGTAACAGTATATGCCAATACCTTCAGATTGTTCTTGATAGCGTACTGGGGAATCAGATTGATGGCCTTGATGAAGTCCTCGGGCTGAATAAAAATGGAGGAACTGAGTTTTCCGTCCGAATATACGTGGTAGAAGTCGCGGACCTGGTCGCTATACCCACAAAAATTTTCATACATATCAGAAGTCGTTTAATTATCTGTTTTCCGAAAATCTCCCCCTCAATCCATCTCACTGATCCGATCGAAAACTTCAGATCGCTTCTGAAAATATCATTGGAAACTTCCAAATCGCACGAAACAAATTTAACAATGTCATCTCGTAAAATCAATGTTTTTCTTCAGTTTCTTTCGAAGGCGTCTCCGGAGTTACGTATTGATGCGCCGGGAGGCCCAAGAATTATCACGAGTAAATAGCGAGACCTGACATATAACCTTGGCGGGACTTGCGTCTACGGGTTACGCATCGGCGCGCAGGGAGGGGTCGGCGGATCGCCGATTTTGGAGACGTTGATTATCAATGATTTACGTCAACCCCATCCGCCGAGCTCCCTCATTTTTATCGAGTCGGCAGATTGGAATTTCAGAACCATTTGATTATCAAGTGATTATAAAACGCAAATCCGCCGAGCCCCACCTGGCAGGACGAAGAAGAATCACGGATCAACAGCTTGGACAGACATGTAACCTTGTCGGGACTTGCGTCTACGTACTTTTGTTTTCAGGTCGAATCACGAGAAGTGGAAGGTTCGGAGGATTGCCGATATCGAAAATGCGGGGGCGCCACTTGAAGCAGCACTCCCGCAAATGTTTATAGAGACACAGTAATATTATTCTTTGACAACTTTCCAGACGTCAGTGCCGGAAGCAACTGACTTGTAGCCGGCGATAACGAAGTTGGTACCTGCACCTTCAGCTACACAGTCAGCAGGGTTGAATTTCACGAATTCGCCACCTGATACCAGAATCTTGGCAGTGCCATTTTTGCGATTTTCATCAAAGCAATTCAGGACAAATCCATAAGCTTTGGCAGCCTCAGGATACGTCTGCTGGATAGAATATTTACCTCCACTAATCTCCGCCGTACCTTCATAAACATATACAGCATGGATATTACCGACATAGGTTCCGTCCTCAATGACAACTGTTCCACCATCCTGAACATCGACGGCATAGCAGTCATTTTCCTTAGCCTGAAGAGTTCCGGCACCCTTTATTGTAAGAGTACCACCCTTAACAGAGAGAAGAGACCAATTATTAGCAACTTTATTTGGAACATCCCACAAATCCGCAGTATTGCTGATAGTCTTGCCATTAAGGTCAATGACAACCTCCTTTCCGGCAGGAACTGACAATGTACGATCGAGAACGAGGTCATTGGCAAGAGCAACAACTCCACCTTCATTGAAAACAGCCTTGAGAGCAGCAACATCCTTCACTCCAGGGAGCACCGTCCAGACATTTCCATTCTTGACTGAAACATAACCGTCCGCAACGAAGTTCGTATGAGCACCCTCAGACACACAATCAGCAGGATCAAAATCCACAAACTGACCACCTGTTATGTTAATTTTTGCCGTTGCCCGACTTGCATCCTGCATATTCAGTAAGAGGCTGGTACCCTGAGCGTTAAGCATCGCGGTTTCAAACTTTCCGCCGGAGACATTGACAACAGCCCTATCCATTACATAGATAAGGTTCGAAGTTTCCGAATTAAGCTGCTTGTTGTAGAAGTAACCGCCATTGATATCAACTACAGCATCGTCATAAGCCCACACAGCCATGCGATAACCATCGACATCCGAAGTTTCCTCAAGAGCCTTAACCTCACCCTCACCATTGATTGTAAGATGAGAATTCCCGGTCACATTGAAAACAACGGTATAATTTCCATTAACTTGTGTCTTATTGACAATGCTATGTCCGTTAAGGTCAATGACAACATCCGTATTGCCGCTGAGAACCAGAGGATAATTGATTTCAATGTCATCAACGAGTTTCGCAGAACCACCGGTTGCAACCAATGCTTTCAACGACTCCGCATTTTTAATATTGACAAGGTCAATGTCATTGTCCGGTTCATTGAAGATAGGGACGATTTCAACATTGAAGATCACCTGCGAGGTGAGAAGGTTGCCGAGGATGTTGGTGCGGTAGTTGTTCTGGACCGGTGCCTGAGGTGCCGATGCTGTGATCGGGTCACCATTTTCAGGGATAAACTCGGCAGTAACATTGGAAATGTGCTTCTCGCCTTGCTTACCTACTGGGAGGATATAATTCATTGTCATCCAAAGATATTTGGTTCCATCTTTGGTAACAAGAGTCTCCCCACCTCCAGGAATCTCAGCCTTGGCAAATGTGACTTTATCAGTAGCAGGGCCTTCGACTTTACCTTCAGCATTGAAAGTATCAAATACATTGGCAACGTCGGTAGCCGTGAAAGCGCTCTGTGCCGGAATAAAGCCGGCTGCAGCAGCATCAAAAAGATCAGCAGTACCGAAGTTCACCTGTGCAAAAGGACGGTAAAGCTTGATAGTTTCCGTCAAAGCGCCATTGACCTTCAGTTCTTTACGCGTTGCGTAGAATGCGTCGCGAGTCTCATCGTTGGCGACTGCACCCTCATAGGAAATCTTGATGTTCTTCAGGTCTTCAATGTCGTAGCAGGTAGCACCTTCGGCCTGTGCCCAGAAAACGAAATTGTAGGTCTTGCCCTTTACTAGGCTGAATGTGACCTGAGTTTTCAGGTCAGTGAATGTGGCAGTCTTGTCGAGGTCTCCAAGATGAGTTTTCTCAGTGTCGTTCTCGTAAACTGACACATGAAGAGTCTTGGCCGTCTGACCGTCACCAAGTGCCTTGGTCGCCATCTCGCCCGGCAATGCCGCAGTAAACGTAACGTCAACCATCTGTCCGTCAGGAACTTCCGTTACCTGTTCCTTGTTGCAACTGACTGCAAGCATTGTCAATGCAGCCGCAGCCAAATACTTAAATGTTTTCATATTGGTTATTGTTTATTGTTGTTAACAGATATCAAAGGAGATAAAACAGCTATAAGACTTGAGTCCCATCAACAACTACCTTTACAGACTTATCTCCGTCCTTTTTATTCCAAAGAGAATTTCCACTAACACTACCATTTGCAAAGCCCTCATGAGTACAATCGTTAATATATACTTCATAACTTGAAAAACGGCTATCAATCTCAATGGCAGCTTTACCAGTAACTGATTGGCTCGCAATGAATTTACATTTATTAAGAGTCACGATTCCCGTAGGAAGAGCTCCTTCGTTGTATATAAGGACTGATTTACCAGCACAATTAAACACACAATTATTGAATGTTATTTCTTTTGAGCCGTATGTCCAAATGTTGTATGCGTTAGAACTTGTCTGATTAAAAGTACACTTCTCAAATACAGCATTATTTGCATAGGAGAATGGCTGTCCTTCAATAATACACCCGATATATTTAATTGACTCCGCATGCTGAATACCAATATAATTATCATTAGGATATTTAACAGTAATATTCTTAAATGTAGCATTAACACCATGCCATGCTACTGCGGAATTAAGTGTAAGCACAGAAGTTGACGCATCCGTTCCAATAATGGATACTCCATCGCCTACAGTGGACGGCATATCATACGTACCAGCCGCCAAAACTACTGTCGCATTTGCAGTAGTAATCGCAGACTCAAAGGCCTCCTGAGTCGTTACAGCAGGAATCTCCTCGACTTTCCAAGTCTCTGGAGAATCGCTAATTTTCACAGACCTGTAGCCGTCTGCGACATAATTCGTATGCGCGCCATCTGAAGAATTATCAGCAGGATTGAACCCGATGAATGTGCCGCCATAAACTGTGATACATTTTTCGGTCAATTGATCATCCTGATTAAGGACAAAACTATGTCCATCAGTTCCTTCCGCATTTGTGAAAGTTCCGCCATATATCTCTACCTTACCTGCTTTACCAACATTTTCCACATATATGGTAGAATTGCATTTACCGGCAAAGTCAGTTCCTACACTATAACTGCCGCCATTAATTATAAGATAGCCTCCTTCCAAAACGCTGATACCAGTATTAGAAGGTTGCACTGTAACATTCGGTTTTTTTTCAGTGTTTCCTTCGCAAAACACTTCTCCATCTCCGTTGATTGTAAGTCTACCTTTCACAACCAGCGCCGACTTGGCATCAGCCGTTTTACCATTCTCCTCATTAGCAAATCGATGTCCATTGAGATTAAGGACACTTTCTGTCCCTGTTGGAATATTAACCCCACGCCAATTGTCCTTCAGAACTTTATAATCTTCAGTAAGAGTGACAGTTGTACCTTTCATAAGACCTGTACTGACAGGGTCATATGTAATATTTGGTTCCTGGAATCTATCGTCAATATTTACGTTCCACTCCGCATCAACATTAAGTAAATTACCTAATATGTTAGTTCTATAGTTGCGCTGAATCGGCACATTAGGGGTGCTAATCGTTGTAGTTTTACCATTACTGAACGTAACTGTACTTGAAATATCTGTCAACATCTTGTCCGATTTAGGAGCAAAAACGTAAGCAGTTGCAACATAATCATATGCAGTTTCTCCCACCATAAGTTTTTCTCCACTGATTGGAGCATTGTCCTGAAATGTAATATCCTCCGAACCAGAATGTGACTTGTCTTTACTGCCGAGAAGAACATTCAGCGTAGTAGGAACGCCCTTCATCACTACCTGAGACTTAGTAATTGATAGAGCATCAGCACCTGTAGGAACTACAGCACCAAAATTAACTTGCGCCAATGCTCGAAGCAATGTAACAGAGCGCGGTTTCATACCAGGTGCCGCTATAAAACTATCATTCCTCCAAAATGCATCCATCGTAGGCTCGTTAGCTTTTACATTTGCAATATTCATCTTCACAGCACGAAGATCTGTTGTCTCATAAAAGCCAGTGCCAGAAGTCTGAGCCCAGAAAGCGGCATCATAGTGCTGCTGCTTTACGAGAGAAGCCTTTACAACAGCTCTTTTATCAGTAACCGGAACAATCTGATTCTGAACCATCTTATAGTTGTCACCATCCTTGATAAACAACTGAAATATCAATTCATCTACTTGAGCGGCATCAGAAAGCCCTTTTGTAGTAATTGTAGTCTCCGGCACATCCACGTTGAATGTCATTTCGACAGTTTCTCCGTCACCAGAAGTAATCTGCTCTTTCGCACAAGCTCCAGCAATCACAGCCACCGCTGCGAAAGCCAAAGATTTGAATAAATTCTTGTTCATAGTTTTGTGATTATTAATTGTTAATATTACTTTCAGGAAAAGACCTCGGGCAAGTCACAGCCTTTCGAGGGCCGCGGCTTTTACACCTTAATCCGTTATTTATCAATGAATTATAATATTGTATTCTCCGTCGAAGTCTGGGACAATCGCCACCCCTCCTCCGGTATCCTGCATGAGGAAACTGCCCTTGACCGTGGTCAGCATACTGCGTTTGATCGGGACCTCTATCGGATTGGTCATCGAGAGCCTTGTTCCCTCCTCATCGAACAGTCCTACGGCAACCATCACACTGGACTCCTTGCCGTTGACCAGCACGTAATCGAATCCCAATCTGGCATTGTGCTCGTCTATCAATGTTATGTCGGAAGTGAACGTGACTCCGGTACTTGAATCGCACGGCTTGTCATCCATCATATTGAACATCGACGGCATGAAACCGGTATAGTAGAAAACGACATTGTACTTCTTCAAATCCACATACTCGGACTTGCTGTCGTCATCACCCTTAGTCGCCTCAGAGTCCGCATCATCGGAATCCGAATCATCCTTCGACGCCTTGGCATTGGCCCCGGCCTCCTTCTTCTTCATATCGGCGATAACCTTGGTTATAAACTGCTGAAGGTCAGTCGTTATGAACTCAAACTTGGCAAGAGGACGCTCCATGTTCACAGTCCCGCTCACAGGAGAAACGGAATTTCCGAAACGCTCCACCGTCAGTTCCCTGTGGCCGACAAACGCATCCCGGAAATCATTGTTTCCCTCATGCTCGCCAAGAAGCTTGATCTGCCGGAAATTCCTGGTATCGTAGAAGAAATCATCGGTCGATTTCTTGTCCACGAAATCTGTCCAGACATAGAAATCATAGGTTCCCTCGTCGATACGGAGCGTCACCTCATTGTTCAGGTCAGAAATGTCATCCTTCGTGAATACAAAACGCCCGTAAGGAGACTCAGAATATGCCCCGTTGCCCAGTTTCCTGTACGCCTCCACGACATAGCGGATCTGATAATCCCTGCTGTCCTTCGACGCCCTGGTGTCATTCACATCCAGAACAATGAACTGCGGCAGAGCCGTATTGAAATCGAGCTTCAACGTCGCGTCAGCCGGAAGTGTCTCCGGCCATTCATGAACAGCGCAAGATGCTGACAATGTCAATGTTACAAGAACCGCTGACATCATTTTCAATGTACGTCTCATCTTCCCCTCCTTTTCTTAAGGTCGAAACTATATGAGAACGTCACAGCGGCATTGTCAATGCCAATAAACGTGGTATGGTAGGTTCCCTCTTTCGGGCCGTTCTTTTCATTGTAGAACCTGTCGTACCAGACATCATAGACTCCTCCTCCAAGCGAGAACTCCATCTCCCAGCGAGGGTTTCGCCTGGAAATCGGCATCCTGTAGCCGACCGCAAGCCCGCCGCCCCACAACGGACGGTCACCGTAACCGGTCTGGATTCGCCAGTCACCCTTGGTCGCATAATTGAAATAAGCCGTTCCGAAATGTGCTCCCAGGAAGAGTCCGTCAGGTTTCGTGAACCACCAACGGAATTCAGGCTGCACAGCGAAAGTCCTGAATTTCAGTTCCCTGCTGAAATAGTTCACAGCCGAATAATAAATCGGCAACGAGAATGATATATGACGGGAAAGGTCGATTTCTACGGCAACATTGGAAATGAACATGGCCCATCCGATGGCATTGGTCTTTATACGGAGTCTGCGTGTCCACTCGGGAGCGGGCTCCGGCATTGGCATCGGAGAAATTGTCAACGAATCCTCGAGCACTGCGTAATCATCTTCTACTGAGACACTTGCATCTGGAATTTCAGGGGCGTCCAGTTCAGGGTTCCGCACACCGACCTCTATATAGACATTGAAAGCACGCAGTTCCGGGAACAGATTCTGATTCATGTAGCGCCAAACATATCCTGCATGCATACGCTGCAATTCCTTCTTGAGATATTCAGGTTTCTGTCCGGAGTGAAGAAGCGCCAGAACCTCATCCCTATAGTTCATCTGAGAGTTCCCGACCAGGTCACACAGACCTTCCCAGTCCTCGACAACATCCTCAACATGAAGGATATCCTCATTGAACGTCAAGTATTTCTGAAGATAAGCAGTGAGATTGTCACCACGCTTTCCTGAGAGCCTGCGGTTTATGGCAAGTGTCCCCTCCGGAGACGCGCCTGCCTTATATGTAACGCTGAGAATCTCGAACGCTTCGGATTCCTGCTGGAAAGCCTTTACCTTGGAACTGAATTCTTCGACTGACTTCTGATTGTTACGGTAGCCGGGAGCAAAAGCGGAATAGCCTTGACGAAAGTACACTCGCAGTGAATCCGTCATCTGCTGAGCAGTGACAGCCACGCTGAAAAGCGTAAAAACGAATAGTGTTATCAATCGTCTCATGGGAGTGAATATCTTTACCCCCCCCCTAAAAATTTGTAAGGATCCGGAAACAACCGCGTCTCCCGATTCTTACTCAAGGAACATTTGCATCAATATTCCGCCTCAATCTAAATTTTCACCAGTAGAAGTACTTTGTCTTAGTCCTGTATCACCTACAATCTAACAACCTAAACATCTGCTAGGATAAGTTTTCATACTTTAAGCCAGTTTAGTAATCCTTAAAAATATCCGCCAAACAACAGCAAATATTTTAACAACTCCGTTTTATTAATGTCCCTCTCTAGGAGGTAAAACGTTGCAAATATAAAATATTTTCCAATACGCCATATATCCCAATACAAATTTTTTTGCAATTTTTAAATCTCACTCGACCAAAATATGAATTTATCCGTCTTTTTTATCAAATTTTGTCATGAAATGGCGATTATATAGGTACAATCTACACATATAAAATTTTAATAACGCTTGTTTTCCACGATTTTACCAGCAGACGGGACCTAATGAAACTACCTGATCGCCCCGAGAATACTACGCCTGTAAAGAACAGTTTCATACGCCATCCTGATGAAGAGATGGAACAGGAAAGCAGCCATAAGGACATGAACGACAATAGAAGGATTCTCTGACATTGACCCTCCCAAGAGCCAGTAAGAAACGCCCCAGATGACGAAGAAACCGATTACCGCCCAGATGCTGGAATTGCGGATAGGCTTGGAAGCGGTGGCACCCACATAGATGCCGTCCCAGGTAAACGCAGCGCAGCCCACGACAGGCATCGGCACGAGCCACAGGATGAACTCCATGGAAGCCGCCACCACATCATGATCAGATGTCAGCACATACAGCATCTGACGACCGAGCAGCCCATAAAGCACCATGAAAACGGCAGCCACACCCATGCTCCACATGAACACGCTCTTTACAGTACTTCTAACAGCATCCACATCCCTCCTTCCGACGAATTTGCCCGTCAGGGCCTCTCCGGCGTAGGCGAAACCATCCGTAAAATACGAGAAAATCATCATGAGCTGCACAAGTATCGAGCTGACAGCCAGCATCATATCACCATAACGGGCCGAGATGACAGTGATGCCCGCATAAATCGCCATGATGCACATTGACCTGAGAAACAAATCAGCATTGAGAGAAAAGAACTTCTTCATCTGGCTTCCCGCGAACGCCTCGCGCATATCGGCACGCGAGAATCCGGCAAACACTTTCTTGCGATACTTGAAAAATATCACAGCCGACGAAAAAACAAGTCCGGAATACTGGGCCGTAACGGTAGCAATCGCAATACCGTTGAACCCGATTCCGCCAAAGCCCAGCACAGCGATACCCATCGACAAGACGATACTTCCGGCAATGTTCACTACATTGACAATAAGGTCGGCAATCATCGGACTGATGCTGTCCTGCATACCGATGAACCACCCTTTCAGAGCCATCAATGTCAATGTTGCCGGAGCCGCCCAGATTCGGATATGGAAATAACTCTCCGCCAGCACCCGCACCTGCGGCGAGCACTTCACGAAAAGAAACACGAAATCCACGAACAGCCACTGGATGAGGATACAGGTCAATGCTATTGACATTGAAGTACATACGGCTCTGACAAGCGTATCTGCGGCAGCCTTCATATCGCCACGTCCGTAAGCCTGAGCGGTCATTCCGCCGGTTCCGATACGCAGAAAGCTGAAGTTCCAGTAAAGGAGGTCGAAAAGCAGCGAACCGATCGACATTCCACCTATCAATACGGCCGCATCCCCGTCCAAATGACCGGCCACGGCAATGCCGACGATTCCGACGAGCGGAACAGTCATATTGGCCAGAATACTCGGGACAGCAAGCCTGAGAATTTCCTTGTTAAGTATATTCATCTGAATTTCTTGTCATCTTCTATCATGCCGAGATACGAAGTATAGCGCTCCGGGCTGATTTCCCCATTTTCCACTGCCTCCTTGACGGCACAGCCCGGCTCATGAGTGTGGGTGCACGGAGTGAAACGGCAGTGTTCCGCCGCCTTCAGCATCTCGGGAAAATATCTCGCAATCTCCTCTTTCTCCAGATTGACAAGACCGAAACCTCTCAGTCCTGGCGTATCGATCACAGTGCCTCCCGATGCGAGACGATACATTTCATACAAAGAAGTCGTGTGCTTTCCCTGAAGATGTGCCACCGAAATCTTCCCGACCTTCGGGTCCAGCGACGGGTCCAAAGCCTTTATCAATGAGGACTTTCCGACACCGGACTCGCCGGAAAAAAGACAAACCTTGTCACGACAACTCTCACGGAGTTCATCAATGCCCTCCCCCGTCTTCGCCGACGTCTGGACCACCTTGTAACCCGCCTTCGTGTAAATGTCAATGAAGTTCTGCGTAAACTCAGGCGCCTCTTCCCGATACAGGTCCACCTTGTTCATGACAATGGTCACCGGTACTCCATAAACCTCGCAGGTAACGAGCATCCTATCCAGAAAAGGCAGTTTCACCTCAGGAAAATAAAGAGTGACAACGGCAAAGGCCATGTCAATGTTGGCGGCTATCACATGCGACTGCCTGGAAAGATTCGTCGATTTGCGGACCACATAATTCTTCCTGTCCAAGATTTCAGTGATGAGAGCGGGATTTGTCAATGTAACGCCATCAGCACTTTCGGCATCCGCCTCGAAACGCACCTTGTCACCGACCGCCACCGGATTGGTGGAATCATTGGCCTTCAATCGGATACGGCCCTTGAGTACAGCCGGAAAGGGATTCCATTCCGGTAACATTGACAGCATATAATGGCTGCCCGCATTCTTTACAACTGTTGCTTCTCCTGTCATTTCATCTGGATTTACCGCTGGATGCAGTGTTCGTCCTGCAAATATAACTCATGTTTGGAAAGTCTCCAACGTCGCCATATGCCGTATTTCACGAAAATTTCGTAAATTGGTGAAAATTTTGATTTTATGATCAGTGAAATCCAGATAGACGAGAGCATAAAACAGCTCTTCTCAGAAATCAGTTTCTCCAGAAAACCGGAGGGACTGTATGACCCGCTCAGGTACATGATTGACGGCGGAGGCAAAAGACTGCGTCCAAGACTCTGCCTTACGGCCTACGCCCTCTTCAATGATGAATTGACAGATGAAATCCTCCAGCCTGCAGCAGGACTCGAGGTATTCCACACATTTACATTGATCCACGACGATATCATGGACAAATCCCCTCTCAGACGCGGAAACCCGACAGTCTGGACAAAATGGGGCGAGGACGGAGCCATCCTGTCAGGAGACGTGATGTGCATCGACAGCTACAGGAGAATCGCACAGGCTCCGGAAGACGTGCTCGGCAAAGTGCTCAAGCTGTTCAACCACACCGCAGCCCAAGTATGTGAAGGTCAGCAATATGACATGGACTTCGAGAAGATCGAGAAGGTTCCGATGAACCAGTACATGATGATGATCGGACTGAAGACTGCCGTGCTGATCGCTTGCGCCGCGAAAATGGGAGCATTGATAGGAGGCGCTTCTGACGAAGATGCAGGCAACCTCTACAGATATGGTTATGCTCTCGGTCTCGCATTCCAGATTGCGGACGACTGGCTGGACGCATTCGGCAACGAAAAGATATTCGGCAAGCCTATCGGAGGCGACATCATAAACAACAAGAAGTGCTGGCTGACAATCAAGGCTACCGAACTCGACGAGGAGGCAATGGATATCGCTATGGCCATGCCTGTGGAAACAGAGGAGCAGAAAGCCGCCAAGATCAAGGCTGTCAAGGACATATATGTAAGACTCGGTGTCGATAAGATGGCTGAGGAGGAAATCGTAAGGCTGACTGATGAGGCCTTGCAATATGCAGAGAGCCTCGACCTGGGAAATGTCCGTTTCGAGATGCTCAAGCGATTCGCGGACAAGCTCATAGGACGTAAGAACTAAAGTCACAAAACACAAACATGGATAAAAAAGAATTGGAGATAATGGCGCCTGCCGGCAATTTCGAATGCCTCATGGCCGCCATTGAAGGAGGGGCGGATTCAGTATATTTCGGAGTCGGCAACCTCAACATGAGGTCCCATTCCGCAAACAATTTCCAGCCGGAAGATCTCGCTGAGATAGTCAGAATCTGCCGCCAGTATGGGGTAAAGACATATCTCACACTGAATATCGTTCTGTATCAGGAAGATATAGAGCCTGCACACAGGGCGCTTGATGCAGCCAAGGCTGCAGGTGTAGATGCAGTCATCGCATCTGACATGGCCGCAATCATGTATTGCCGCCAGATTGGGATGGAGGTGCATATTTCCACCCAGCTCAGCATCTCTAACGCGGAGGCATTGCGTTTCTACGCGCAGTTTGCAGACGTAGTGGTCCTGGCCCGCGAGCTGAACCTGCATCAGGTGAAAGACATCTATGAGACCATCCGGCGCGACCAGATAAAAGGCCCGGCAGGAGAACTTGTCAGGATAGAGATGTTCGCTCACGGAGCTCTCTGCATGGCGATTTCCGGCAAATGCTACCTGAGTCTCCAGACTTACGGTGCCTCTGCGAACAGAGGCGCATGTTACCAGTTGTGCCGCAGGGGCTACGAGGTGACAGACCTGGAAACCGGCAACCAGCTGAACATCGACAACAAGTACATCATGTCTCCTAAGGACTTGTGTACCATCGAGTTCATGGACAAGATCATCGATGCCGGCGTAAAGGTATTCAAAATCGAAGGCCGTGCAAGGTCTGCTGAATATGTGAAGAGATGCGCACAATGCTACAGACAGGCAGCGGATGCAGTCTGCGACGGAACTTATAGCCCGGAATTTGCAAAGACGCTCAAAGACGAACTCTCCGAGGTATTCAACAGGGGCTTCTGGGACGGCTATTATCAGGGCGCCAAGCTCGGCGAATGGAGCGATGTCTATGGCAGCCACGCCACCAGAAAAAAGGTTTATTGCGGAAAAGTCACAAACTGGTTTGACCGCATAGGCGTCGCTGAAATCGCAGTTGAATCAGAAGCGCTGACCATGGGTGCAAAATGCATGGCAACCGGAGCCACAACCGGAGTCATCGAGTTTACTGTCAATGACTTGCGCGTAGCATTGAAACCGGCCGAAAAAGCAGAAAAGGGCGTGAGATGTTCAGTCGCCATCGTGCCTGAAAATCAGGGCGTGCGTGACGGGGAGGTCGAAAAGGGCGACGGCTCCGACAGCAAATCCAGAGCTGATGCGGATGCCGTTCTTGTCAATGCTGACGGGAAGATTCCTGTAAGGCTCCGCCGTGGCGACAAAATTTATATTTGGGAACCGAATGATTGAACCCAGGTTGCACAATTGTGAAACATCGGATATTTAAAATGGAGGTATCATGAGAAACGATTCGCTTATAACATTTATCGCAGGAGCTGCGATAGGTGCCGCTTTAGGAGTCCTCTTTGCTCCGGAAAAAGGTGAAGTTACAAGAAAGAAGATAAGGGAAGCCGCCAAAGAAGGCTATGACACTGCACGTGAAAAGGCAGAGGATGCATATGCTTATGCAAAGGAAAAGGCTTCCAGGGCCCGTGAAGAACTGGACGAACTGAAGGAAATCCTGAAAGAGGACGGCAGGGAGATGAAGGAAGAGGCTCGCGCCAAGGTACTCGACCAGCTCAACAGGCTCGAAAGGGCATTGGAGAAGGACGAAGCCAGCATTGACGAAATGTACGACGCGTAATGGGCAGCATGTTTTCCAGGCCGGCAGAACGGCTCGCTGAAGACGCTGCGGCCTACATTGACCTTAAAGTTGATGAGTTGAAACTCAGGACCGCGAAGGGACTCTCGGTGACATTGAACAGGCTGATCATTTCGATTCTGTTCCTGACTCTCGGGAGTATCGTTCTCATGGCATTGGCCTTCGGCGGCGTACTCCTGCTCGGGGACCTCATCGGCAGCTATGCGGCCGGGGCGTTTATCGTGGCAGGCTTTTTCCTGCTGCTGATGGTGCTCTTGTACTTTGTCCGCAACAAGCTGTTCCTCAATGGGTTTGTAAAATTATTCGTAGGACTTTTCTTCGAAAATGATGGTCCGGAAGAAGGAGGTCAGGCATGAAGTACTCAGAAATCAAAGATATTGAAAGTCTCGATGCCGCACGTAAGGCATTGACTTCCAAAATTGACAGAAAGGGCCGCAGAGTCGTTTCCAGCTGGGAGGATTTCTGCGATTCATACTCGCCTTCAGGTTTGATAGCTACCGGGCTGAAATGCATTTCCGGAAGCATCCCGTTCGACAGACTGGCATTGATAGGACTGCGGTTCCTCAAGCGCAAACTTTTCTAGACAGGAAAGACATGCAAAGATTCCCAAGTCATTTTCACGTTACTAAACATATTATGCCCGGCAAGGTTTCACAACCCGCCGGGCATAATTGTATATCAGAGAGTTGCTATGCTCTGGTTTTGCGCTCGAGCCACTCGGCGACCTCACCTGGAAGATGAGGGGCAAGGGTCTCGTAAACCTTGGCATTGTAGGCATTGAGCCATATCATCTCATCCTCGGTCATGAGGCTCGGAACTATTACTGACGTGTCTATATGGCAGAGTGTCAATGTCTCAAACGAGAGCCATGAGCCGAATTCATTGACGCGGTCACGGACGCACAGGAGAAGGCTCTCGTGACGGATTCCGTATTCGCCTTCTATGTAAATGCCCGGTTCGTCGGAGCTTATCATTCCCGGAAGAATCGGCTGACGATTAAAGTTCTGACGGATTTCCTGAGGACCTTCATGGACATTGAGGAAGAAACCTACACCATGCCCAGTGCCGTGTCCGAAATTCCTGCGGAACTGCCAGAGCGGACAACGGGCCGCATAATCTATCTGGCAACCTGCCGTACCCTGAGGGAATACAGCCTTTGCCAAGGCGATATGTCCTTTCAATGCCAGTGTGTAATCTGTCTTTTCCTGTTCCGTACAAGGTCCCAGAGGAACTGTACGTGTTATGTCTGTCGTACCATAGAGATACTGTCCGCCGGAATCACAGAGATAAAGGCCGTGAGGTTCCAGACGACGGGAGCCCTCAGCTGGCGTAACAAAGTGAGGCAGAGCGGCATCCGGGCCATAGGCAGAGATGGTCTCGAAACTGTTTCCCCTGTAGCCGACGATTTCGGCACGCAGGGAATTCAGTTTGCAGGCGGCATCCCATTCATTGATTTCCTTGCCCTCGGCCATGCTGGTCTCAAGCCAATAAAGGAATTTCTCCATGGCAAGACCATCCTCGAAATGGGCCTCCTTCATGCCCTCGATTTCCACATTGTTTTTCAATGCCTTGCGGAGCGGTATAGGAGATGTTCCCCTTACGAGGGTGATATGGTCGGAAACCGAATCCAATACCTTGAAAATATGGTAGTTGAGAGATGACGGATCCACAAGCAGTCGGACATGGTCTTCCGTCTCCTCGAATGCAAGTGAGACGTCGTCGTAATTCAGAATATTGATTCCGTCGTCCTGAAGTTCAGCGAAACTGTCCCTGGTCTCCGTGTCACAGCCCCCGAACGGTTTCTTCACGAACCAGTCCACTTTCTCCGGAGTGACGAGCAGATAAGACATCACGACCGGATTATATTCTATATCGGAGCCCCTGACATTGAGCAGCCAGGCTATTTCGTCGAGTGCGGTTATCAGTATCGCGTCGCACTTTCTCTCTTCGAGCAAATGTCTGAGCCATACGATCTTGGCCATACGTGACTCCCCTGTCGTATCTTCTCCCAATGTGATGATAGGAGATGAAGGGACGGCAGGTCTGTCCTGCCACAGCTGATCCATGAAATCAGGCAGGTCCACAATCTTGAACATGTCAGACTGGTCATCAGTTTCAGCATTGGTACGTCCGCTTCCGATGAAAGCGTCCTTTATGTCCTCAACGGAGGAAACCGGCTGGGAAAGGCCATCCACTGCGACTACCACGGTTCCGCGTTTGTCGGCGAACTTTACATTTGCAAGCCATTCAGGGATAAGCACTTGCTCAGGGACTCTGGTCTTGTGGAGTTCAACTCCGGCACCTGCCAGCTGCTGTACTGCCTGGATGAAATAACGGGTGTCGGTCCATAGTCCCGCGTGGTCTGCGGTAATCACCAGATCGCCGGCTTCACCTGTAAAGCCGCTCACCCACTCGACCTGTTTCCATCTGGAAGCAGGATACTCGCTGTTGTGAGGGTCCGAGCCTGTAATTACCATTGCATCGATGCCTTTGTTTTTCATGATGCTACGGATAGCATCTATCCTCTGTGCATAGATATTTCCCATATTCCCTATATTAATTCTGTGATTATTTCATCTGACACAAAAAAATGATCCTCAGGAATCCTTATTTTTCCCCACACATTCTTTGCCAAAGCGCCCTCCTTCATCAGTCTGGCCACTACTTTCTCCGGCAACAGGGCCGGGTCCACGCCGTCATCAGTACGAAGTCCCAGCATGATTTCCTCAACCTTCATGTCTTCTTCGCTAAGAGTCTCCATTTCAGACACATATCCGGACTCCGTCTCGGTATTCCATCTGCGGACATTGACCTTTCCCTCGGCATCTGCCAGCGCAGAGTGCGCTCCTGGGCCAAGGCCGACGTAAGGCACGCGCCTCCAGTAGGCAGAATTGTGCCGCGCCTCCATTCCCGGGAAGGCAAAATTCGAGACTTCGTAATGATGGTATCCCGCCTCGTAAAGCATTGAACACAACATGTCGTACTGGCGTCGGCAGACATCTTCTCCCGCCTCATGGTATTTCCCGTCTGCGACAAGCCGCGAAAGCGCACTGCCGTCCTCGACAGAGAGCTGGTATGCTGAAATATGCGACGGACTGAGGCCAATCGCCTTATGCAAAGTAGCCTCCCATGTCGCGTCCGACAATCCGTCGACTCCGAAGATAAGGTCAATGCTGATGTTCCTGACATTCAGGCCCCTCATCATCCAATATGCGTCCTCGGCATGTTCCGCATTGTGCCTGCGGTTCATCCAGCGGAGAATCCTATCGTCGAAAGACTGGATTCCCATACTGAACCTGTTGACTCCCAGAGCCATAAGTCCCTTCAGATATTCCTCCCCCTTCTCTACGACATCTTCCGGATTCACCTCGAATGTAAACTCCAGATAATCATGGTATTGTTCTCCGAAAACAGTATTGTTCAGAGTATGGACTATCCTGCTGACAACAGAAAGAGGAAGCACCGATGGGGTACCTCCTCCGATATATAAAGTATCGATTTTTCCTGAAAGTGCACCGGTAGGAAGAGTGGAACGGATCTCATCCGCCCAACTGACTATCTCCGCACAGACCGAGTCCGCATACCTGTCGAACCTTGCCATGTCACCATTCCCGGGACAAGCCGGCACGGCTTCCGAATAGAACCCGCAATAAGTGCAGAAACTCCTGCAGAACGGCACGTGTAGATAAATCATATTTCCTTCCGATGAGTCCCGGACCAGACCGGATTACCTGAGCATCAGCTCGGCCCTTCCGAGCATTGCCTGCTCCGTATAGGCCTCAACTGTATAAACACCCTTCCTATATCCAGGAATATCATTCAGATAGATGCTGAGATCGACCTCCCTTCCCTCATAGTCAACCTTTCTGGAAGCGGAAGCGACCATCGTTTCTCCATTGAAAGTGAATGAAGTACGGTTGGCATTGGTAAGGATGATTCCGTCAGGGTCTTTCACGCGGATGTAAACTCTTACCGGGCCCTTAGGTGCGAGGTCATTCTCCACAAGGCTAAGTGACGTGAGAAGTCTTACGACGCGGCTGCTCCTGTCGGTAATCTTGTCATTGGACATGTAAGCCTCCATTCTGAGTCCGCGGGCCTTGATAACTGCACCTGCAGCCACCTGACCTGTAAGGTTCTCGACCTGCTGGGACAGTTCCTGATTTTCGGCCTTGCTTGCGGCAGCCTCTCTGCGGGCAGCGGCAGCATCGGCAGTAAGCTTGTGGTTCAATGTGTTGAGCGAGTCGATCTGGACTATATAGTTACGCATGATGCTTCTGAGCGTACCGAGCTCTTTCTCATACTGACGCATCTTGGCACGGTTTGTAGCATCCGTTTTCTTGATTCTTTCGATAAGGTTCGCAACTTCGGCACGTGAGGTGTCGAGCTGGGAGTTGATGGAATCATAATCTGATGAAAGTGACGCATAGTCGTTCTGGAGATTTTCCATCTGGACGGTAAGGTCCTGCTTTTCATCTTCGAGTTCACTGATCAATGCCGATTTCTGACTCCAGACATAAGCGAGAACCGCAACCAGAGCGACAGCAACGCCGACAAGGACATACATTGTGGTCTTCAGGCTCTTGACTTTCGCGAGCTTTTCTTCCGCCTCCCGGCGCATGATAGGATCTGTTTCCATAATGATTAAATTATATCAATGTTATACTAGCTTTTTCCATGTAAGTTCCGCAACTGCAAAACTTGAGTTATTCTATTGCAAACTTACATAAAAAAAATGAATTTTGTATCTTTGCAATAATAGGGCCAGCGGTGACGCGTGGCCACGATTAAAGATATACAGACACAATATGATGAGACGTTTAATCACTATAATCGCCACACTTGCCATTTCCGCAAGCGCATTCGGACAGGCTCAGATTACCACACGCAAAGAGAAACTGAGCGACTTCACATCACGGACAATGAAAGTAGTCCTCTCTGGGAACCATTTCATCGACCCGGTTTTGAGAGACGCACTGAACAACACATGGAGCATCTCCCCTTTCGAGTTCTGCACCATGGAGGAGTTCAAGTCCCTGAAAAACAACGAGGAATACTATTTCATGCTGCCGGTGAAAGTCAAATACAAGAAAGAGACGGAACCCGGAATCACCATGATGACACTCGTAAAGGGAAAGGCCAATGCCAAGACTGTCAATGACTTGACAGAGGTCGTGTCAATGCCGGTGTGTGCGGCTGACCTGCCTTCAGGCCGCGAAGCTGCCATGCTGCCGGGACTCATTGACGTCATCCAGGGCTATGTTTCACAGTCTCTCGGGACCAATTTCCCGGGACTGAAGACGTATGTAAGACCCCTCGGAAAGGCAGACTGCAACAGGGCCGTGGTTTCAGAGGACGACATCGCGGAATGCGTGTCTCAGGACTTCCGTGAGAAGATGAAGAAAAAAGGCATTGACATAACCTCTGATGCCGAGGCGGACAGCCTCTTCCTCGATGGCGGAAAGACATTGGTAAGTTACGTCGTCACTCCGGGTGAATTCCATCCCGGGGCCGTGTGCTGGAACATTGTCATTGACGCGAGGACTCATGAACTTTATTATTACAAAAAGCAGAATCTCAAGTCTGCCGAATATGCGGGTTTCCTGAAAGCCGACCTGAAGAAGATTGCAAAAACAAGGTAGGAGATGATTACAGGAAAAACGGAATGCGGAATCCGCTATGCGGTCAAGCGGAGCGGATCTGCCGTAGCGTATTGTTCTCTTGGCATTACATGCGGAACGAGGTCCGAGACAGGCTTCCACAGCGGAATCGCCCACTTCACAGAGCACACTCTCTTCAAGGGCACCGCCCACAAAAAGTCCTCAGTGATAAATGGTTATCTCGACAAACTCGGAGGAGAGCTGAATGCATACACGACCAAGGAGGAGATTGTTCTTCATGCGACAGTATTGAAGGAAGACCTGATGAAGGCCAGTTCCCTGCTCATGGAAATCGCCACTTCGGCGACTTTTCCTGAGAATGAGGTCAATACTGAAAGGGGCGTGGTGATAGATGAAATAAAGTCATATAAGGATAATCCGGCAGAGGACATTTATGACCGCTTCGAGGAGAAACTGTTTGCGGGTCATCCACTTACAAATCCCATTCTGGGAAGCGTAAAATCCGTCAAGGAGATTACTTCAGAGGAATTGCGAAGGTTTGTGAAAGAGAAGTTCGTTCCCGAGGCCATGGCATTCACGATAGTGGCTGACATTGATGAGAAACGGATGGAGGCGGGGCTGCTGAAACTTGTCGGGAAGTTCTTCGCCGATTTCCGGCCTTCAGGAAACGGGCTTGTGCGCCCTGCCCGTGTCGAGCTTTGTAATGTGTTCGACGAGATGATTTCGCGCAAGACGCATGAGGCCAATGCTGTCGTAGGCGGCTATGCTCCATCACTTTATGAAGAAAAGGAGAGGCTGGCTACTGTGCTGCTGAGCAACATTCTGGCTGGCCCTGCGATGAACTCAATTCTGAACAGTATCCTAAGGGAAAAGCACGGATGGGTTTACGGAGTAGAAAGTTCTTATACCCAATATGCTGATACCGGGATACTTGCGATTTCACTGGGCTGCGAAAAAGAGAACCTGGACAGATGCCTGGCTGCCATTGACAAGGAAATATTGAAGTTGCAGACGCAGGAACTGACCGAAAGGAAGCTGAATGCGGCAAAGAAGCAGCTGCTCGGACAGCTTGCCATCAGTTCCGACAACGGGGAGGCCCAATGTCTCAGCATGGGCAAGAGTCTTCTCGCCTATGACAAGGTCTGGACCGGCGCGGAGACACGCAGTCAGATAGAGGGCATAACCTCCGGACAGATTATGGAGATGGCCTGCAGGATTTTCGCACCCGGCAAGACCAGCAGGCTCACGATGATTTAGGAACTGACCGGCATCGCTGGCCATCAGGATGTCGGCAAATTGGACGAAGATATGGAAAGTCCGTTGGACAAATACCTCGAAGAGCATTGCTCCGAAAGGAATGAGGCGCTCGAATGGCTTGAGCGTCAGACAAATATACGCACGAACTATCCCAGGATGCTTACCGGACGTGTTCAGGGGGAGTTCCTTTATATGATTACCAGGATGACGGCACCGGCCAATGTCCTGGAGATCGGCACTTTTACGGGATACTCCGCCATCTGCATGGCACTGGGTCTTCCCGAAGGAGGACATATAGATACTCTGGAAATCAATGATGAACTGGAGGACCTGATTCTGGAGGGCTTCGAAAGGGCTGGCGTTCAGGACAAGGTGTCCCTGCATATCGGCGATGCGATAGAGTTCCTGAAGTCAATGTCGGGAAAGAAGACCTACGACCTTACTTTCATTGATGCCAACAAAAGGGAATATCCTGATTACTACGAACTTGCATTGGCATTGACAAAAAGCGGAGGCTTCATTCTGGCCGACGACGTCCTGTGGGACGGCAAGGTTTATGCGGAAACGGTGCCCGGCGACAAGCAGACCGCGGGAATAGTGAAATTCAATGACTTGACGGCTCATGACGAGAGGGTGGAGACTGTGATTCTGCCGCTCCGGCACGGGCTGAGCATCATAAGGAAGAAATAATGGCAAGCGCAGTTATCATTTGCAAGGGAGAGTTTCCCAAGAGAGAATATCCTCTATATCTCATCCAATCAGCGGATTACATCATCTGTTGTGATGGCGCGGCTGCGACATATGACAGGCGTCAGGGAAAGATTTTCGGACATGAGAGGAAGCCTGATGCAGTAATCGGCGACTTGGATTCGATTTCTCCTGCAATGAAGAGAAAATACGCGGATGTCCTGGTAAAGGTGGACGAGCAGGATTACAATGACTTGAACAAGGCGGTGAGATACGCTCTGACACGTTACGATGACATTGACTCAATCCATATTTTGGGCGCAGGCGGTATGCGCGAGGACCACACCGTCGGGAATCTTTCCTATCTCATGGAATACGCGAAAGAGCTGGACGGACTCAAGGAGAGGGTCATTCTGGACGGCATCAATGTCAGACCGGAGCTCTATATCGACATGGTTTCCGACTGGACGACCGCGTTTGCGATTACGGATTCGTGTTCGTTCCATGTCGGGGAAGGGAGGGAGATTTCCATCTTTTCAGCCGACAATACATTGAAAATCAAGTCAGAAGGTCTCACTTGGAAGACTGACGACGTAGTGTTCGACAACTGGTGGAAAGCGACATTGAACAAGGCCTGCGCTGATGAGGTCAGACTGACTCTGAGCCATCCTTCCGCCGTTCTGATAATATTGAATTAGACAACAGTAATGTAGGCCGCGACACGGACCTCACAATAACATTGGCTTATGCTGAAAAAAATCCGCACTGCTCTCGCAGGCATCGTTTTCATCCTGTTCATGCTCATGTTCATGGACTTTTCAGGATTGGCGACCAAATGGTTCGGCTGGCTGGCTAAGATCCAGTTCCTTCCGGCCGTATTGGCATTGAATGCCGGCATTGTCATTTTGCTTATCTTGGTGACTGTTCTGTTCGGAAGAGTCTATTGCTCAATGATTTGTCCTCTGGGCATCTTCCAGGATGTCATCGCCCGCTTCTTCAAGGGCTGGCGCAAGAAGCACAAGAAAAACTATACCTGGTCGCCTGAGAAGAAATGGCTCCGCTATGGTGTCCTGACTGTTTTCATAGTCGCCATAGTCCTGGGAGTCAACGCATTGGCAGTTCTTCTGGCTCCGTACAGTTCTTTCGGACGTATAGCACAGAATCTTTTCTCGCCGGTATGGATATGGGGAAACAATCTCTGCGCATGGATTGCGGAGAAGTGCGGCGGGTATGCGTTCGCCCATAAGGAGGTATGGATCAAGAGTCTGCCTACTTTCATCATTGCGTCTGTCACTTTCGTCGTCATCTTTATTCTCGCGGCGCGAAACGGCAGGACATACTGCAATACGATCTGCCCTGTCGGAACAGTCCTGAGTTTCTTCTCGAGATTCGCAATTTTCCGTCCGGTCTTCAATGCATCCATGTGCAAGTCTTGTCACCTCTGCGAAAGGAACTGCAAGGCATCCTGCATCGACTTGGCAAACAAGAAAATCGACTATAGCCGCTGCGTAGCATGTTTCGACTGCCTCGACAACTGCAAGTTCGGCGGGATAAAGTACAGGCCGTTCTGGAAGGCCATTCCGGCAAAAACCAAAGAAGACAAGGTCAATGCCAATGAGGCAAAGGTCAATGCTGCCTCTCCTAACTCCCCGGACAACGGCAGACGTGCTTTCATCGGCACTTCAGCATTGGCCTTGGGCGCATTGACAGTAAAGGCTCAGGAAAAGAAGGTGGACGGCGGTCTCGCTGCCGTCATCGGCAAACAGGCTCCTGAGCGTTCGGTTCCGGTAGTTCCTTTCGGGGCATTGAGTGTCAAGGAGTTCTACCGGCATTGTACCGCATGTCAGCTTTGCGTGTCACAATGTCCGAACGATGTGCTCCGTCCATCGATGTCACTGGAGCATCTGATGCAGCCGGAGATGTCTTTCGAGCGAGGATGGTGTCGCGTCGAGTGCAACAAATGCTCTGAAGTCTGCCCGTCCGGCCCGATAAAGCATTACAGCATAGAGGAAAAGACTACGATGCATATCGGAACAGCCCATGTCGATTTGGATCTCTGTATAGTGAACCGTGACGGGGTTTCATGCGGAAACTGTGCAAGGCATTGTCCTGCCGGAGCTATCCTGATGGTCAGGAAAGACCCCTCCGACAAGGAAACGCTAAGAATTCCGACGGTCCACGAAGACAAGTGTCTCGGATGCGGTGCATGCGAATTCCTTTGCCCGTCAAGGCCTTTCAGCGCCATCAAGGTCAATGGTCTAAATGTTCATAGGAGGGATTAATCATGAGTGAAAATATAGACAGAAGAGATTTTCTAAAGCGTGTCGGGGCCGGGGCCTTGGCTATCGGAACAGCCTCATTGACAGGATGTTCATCCCGTCCTTCCGGTTCAGCTGAAGGATCTGCCGGAATGGAGACCCGTGAAGCTCCGAAAAACGGCGGCAAGGTGTCGCTGCTGGGCTACGGCTGTATGCGCTGGCCTATGAAGAAGGGTGATGACGGCAAAGATTACATCGACCAGGAGGCTGTCAATGAAATGGTGGATTACGCCTACAGGAACGGTATCAATTATTATGATACGTCTCCGGCTTATCTGCAGGGCCAGTCAGAGGCTGCCGCAGGTCTGGCGCTGAGTCGCTATCCCCGTGATACTTATTATGTTGCGACGAAGCTCTCGAATTTCAACAATTCTTCCCGCGAGGCCGGTCTGAAGATGTATCACGATTCCATGGAGGCTCTCCGCACCGATTATTTCGACTACTATCTTCTCCATGCCATAGGCGGGTCCTATGAAGTATTCGAGGACAGATATATAAATAACGGACTGCAGGATTTCCTTCTGGCAGAGCGTGAGGCAGGACGAATCCGTAATCTGGGTTTCTCTTTCCACGGCAGGAAGGAGGTCTTCGACAAATTCATGGAACTGCATGAGAAGTATCATTGGGATTTCGTGCAGATAGAGATGAATTATGTGGACTGGAAGCATGCGAAAGTTCCTGACAATGTCAATGCTGACTATCTCTATGCGGAACTTGTGAAGAGGAATATTCCCGCGACTATCATGGAGCCGCTTCTGGGCGGACGTCTTGCGAAACTGCCTGAGGCTGTGGCTGCCAGACTGAAGGAAAGGGAGCCGGAGAAGTCGGTCGCTTCGTGGGCATTCCGCTTCTGCGGTTCATACCCGGGTGTGCTTACGGTTCTGAGCGGCATGTCGTCTATGGATCCGCTCATCGAGAATGTGGAGACCTTCAGTCATTTCAAGCCGCTTACCGAGGAGGAGATTTCTTTTCTTCAGGAAATGGCGGACTTGATGGAGGACTACCCTACTGTCCCTTGCACAGACTGTACTTATTGTATGCCATGTCCTTATGGCATTGACATTCCTACGATTTTCCGCCATTACAATGATGCGGTGAATTCCGGTGATATCGCCCAGAGTTGCGAGCAGGAGCATTTCCAGAGGCTCAAGAGGCGCTACCTGGTAAGTTACGACCGCGCGGTGGAGACAGTCCGTCAGGCCGACCATTGTGTCGGTTGCGGTCAATGCAAGCCGCATTGCCCTCAGAGCATTGACATTCCCCATGAACTCAGGCGCATTGACAGGTATATAGAAAATCTTAAGCGTGAGACTTTGTAGGCAAATGATTTTTTGCCGATTTACTTAAATTTAGTATATTTGCGGTCCGGTTCTCCGATTCGTTCATGATGAAGGGACCAGGATTATGGAGAGATGCTCGAGTGGCTGAAGAGGCACGCCTGGAAAGCGTGTATACTCCTAAAGGGTATCACGAGTTCGAATCTCGTTCTCTCCGCTGGAATCGTGCAAGTCGCAGAGTGCTGGTGGCTTGCACGATTTTTACGTTATGTCCACTTAGCTTTGGCATTGGCGAAACTTGATTTTCAGTAATGTTATGATGGAGAAATCTGAAATAAACAAAATTCTGGGCAATCTGGCCTGCTTTCTTGCATATACGATTTTCGGAATAAATATCGTCACATGTAAAGACTTGGCCAGCAGTCATTTGCTCTCACCATTGGCTCTTTTCGGGCTGAGGGCTCTCGGGGCCGGTGCCCTGTTCTGGATATTGTCTTTGTTCCGTCCGAAGGAAAAGGTGGAACTGAAGGATTATCCCAAGCTGTTCGCGGCTTCGTTTATCGGATTCTTCATGGTACAGGCTTCATTCCTGATGGCGATTCCTGAGGCCACGCCTATGACATGTTCCATCCTGAGCGCATTGACTCCCATCTATACGATGTTCATAGCGGCATTGACAATACAGGAGCCTGTCACATGGAAGAAAGCGGGAGGTGTGGTCATGAGCTTCTGCGGCATCGTCTGGCTCATTCTTATAAGCAGTACGGGCGATGGCGGCACACAGGCCACAAGCCTGAGGGGCGTGCTGTTCATGCTTACCAACGGACTTAGTTTCGCGGTTTACCTTGGAGTATTCAAGCCATTGATTTCCAAGTATTCAGTGGTGACATACATGAAGTGGATTTTCTTTTTCGCATTTATGATTTCCATGCCGTTCGCCGGAAAGGAACTGGCCACATTCGATTATACTTCATTGACAGGAATTCTTGTCATTGACCTTCTCATTCTTGTGGTCTGCGCGACTTTCATGTCTTATTTCCTGATTTCTTTCGGACAGAAGTTCGTGAGGCCGACGATGGTGAGCCTCTATTCCTATATGCAGCCTATCCTGGCGATCGCCATCAGCATTGCAGTCGGCATGGACACATTGACTTTGCCGAAAGTGGTCGCGGTGATGATTGTTTTCTGCGGCGTGCTTCTTGTAAGTTTCAGCAAGAGCCGGGCACAGCAGGACAAGGATTAGAGGAGGCCGTTACGGACAGGCTGAGGACCGGACACCAATAGTTTTTGCTCATAACGCGGAGTTTCGCTATATTTGTGGGCTGTATATAAGATTGTAATTATTAAATCATTATAACCATGAACAGAAAAGTTCTTCTTATGATTCTCGACGGATGGGGAGAGGGAAAACATGACCACTCCAATGCCATCTATACTGCGGGAACACCTTTCATCGACTCTCTCAGAGCCAAATATCCGATGAGCCATCTTCTTACCTGCGGTGAGGCTGTTGGTCTCCCTGACGGACAGATGGGCAATTCTGAGGTAGGACACATGAACCTCGGCGCAGGTCGTGTCGTATATCAGGATCTCATGAAAATCAACAAGACTTGCCGTGACCACAAGCTTCTGAGCAGGGCTGAGGTCAAGGGCGTATATGATTATGTGAAACAGAGCGGCAAGAAGCTTCACCTTATGGGCCTCTGCTCTACAGGTGGTGTGCACAGTTCACTTGACCACTATTATGAGTTCCTCAATGTAGCCAAGGAATATGGTCTGGAGAATGTCTATGTACACTGCTTCATGGACGGACGTGATACTGACCCGCACAGCGGAAAGGGCTTCGTTGCCGACCTCGAGAAGCACATGGCAGAGAGCACCGGCAAGGTTGCTTCCGTATGCGGACGTTTCTATGCAATGGACCGTGACAAGAGATGGAATCGTGTCAAGGAGGCTTATGATCTTCTCGTAAGCGGGAAGGGCGCTGCTTTCACTTCTGCTACTGAGGGCATCCAGGCTTCTTATGATGCGGATGTGACTGACGAGTTCATCAAGCCTATCGTAATCACTGACGCTGCAGGCGCTCCTCTTGCCAAGATCGAGGAAGGAGATGCAGTCATCTTCATGAACTTCCGTAATGACCGCGCACGTGAGATCACTTCAGTTCTCACCCAGCAGGACATGCCTGAGGAGGGAATGTCTGTCATCCCTAATCTCTACTACTGCTGCATGACCCCGTATGATGCTGCCTTCAAGGGTCTCCACATCCTCTTCGACAAGGAAATCGTGAAGGATACTCTCGGTGAGATAGTTTCAAATGCAGGTCTCCGTCAGTTGCGCATCGCAGAGACTGAGAAATATGCTCATGTAACTTTCTTCTTCAATGGAGGCCGCGAGACTCCTTTCGAGAATGAGGACAGAATCCTGGTTCCTTCTCCTAAGGTTCCTACATATGACCTTCAGCCTGAGATGAGTGCTCCTATCGTAACCGAGAAGCTTATCGAGGCTATCGACAGCGACAAGGAGGATCTCATCATCCTCAACTATGCAAACGGCGACATGATCGGCCACACCGGTGTCTATGACGCTATCGTAAAGGCTGTAAGATGCATTGACGGCTGCGTAGAGAAGGTCGTGACTGAGGCTATCAAACATGATTACGTTGTTCTCATCACAGCTGACCACGGCAATGCCGACCATGCTGTAAATGAGGACGGTACACCTAACACGGCCCATTCGCTGAATCCTGTACAGTTCATTGTTGTCAATGCCGGCGACGAGGTCAAGAGTGTCAAGGATGGCGCCCTCTGCAACGTTGCTCCGACAATTCTCAAGCTGATGGGTCTTCCTCAGCCTGCCGACATGGATGCTGAACCATTGATCTAAACTGGTCTGAGTTTCGTAAGTGCGAAACCTGGGCAAATTGATACAAAAGACCCGGATGAAACCTCTTGCGGTAACATCCGGGCCTTTTGTCATATTGTAGATTTACTATTGTAACCTATAGAATCCGTCGGCAGGTTCTGCCACGGCAGCATTGACCTTACCCATGGAGACCGGCAGGCAGCGGCCCGTGTCCATCAGCGCCTTGTTGAGCGCGACTGTACGGCTTGCGACTGATGATGTGGTTGCGACAGCCTTGCGGGTAAAGGTGTATGGAGCAAGGATATATGGTGCATACTTCACACCGCCGTCATCATAAAGATACTGTTCCTTGGTAACCTCAGGCGCGATGAAAATCTTGGACCATCCCGGGCCTCCCATAGAGAGACAGAAGTCGAAGCCGTAGCACATGACATCTTCTCCCAGTTCTTCATAAACCTTGGATTTCACGCCCTTCATCTCGAAACTGCCCTCGGCATACTCGGCCTCACCGACTTTCTCGCCGACAGTCATGAATACGCCATAATTGCCGTCAGCAAAGAGAGTAAAGGAGTTCAGAGCGACATTGTATGCGATGCCATCTTTGTAAGGATATCCCTCATAGATTACGGAGCCATGATGGGCACCCGTCCAAGCGCAAAGTTTGCCGTCTTCGAGGTACATCTTCATCGGATACTGGTCAGTGAACTTGGTGACGCCCCAGCCGTAAACATTGTAAATGCTGTTCACTCTGTACGGCTCTACCTTGATGTCGAAAGTGATAGGCTTATGTTCATAACCAACTACCGTAGAAGTAGATGAGGCTGATGTGACTGTCCATTCCCCGAGATAGCGCTCATACTCGTCAGATCCCTTAGGAACGGCAGTTGTAGCCTGCACTTTGTATGCATAACTCTGTCCGAACATGTTCTTTCCTGAGACGATGAGGATGTACTCGACATTAGGCACGCCCTGATCAAAGCCAAGTGTAAGGCCCTTGTCGGAATTTATGGCATTGAGATAGTCACTCTCGATTTCAATGCCCTTCTTTTCGCAAAGCTCCGTATAAGAGTTGTTATACTTCGGAAGCGCCTGATCCACAAGTGTCTTGGCAGACAGATAGTAGTACGCCGACTGGACACTCTTTCCCTTCACGATGAAGTCAATGCTATAGTAGCCCTGGCCTTCAGGATACTCGGCCGTGACGGTGATTACAGGAGGTTCGGTAGTTCCGTCCCAGCCGCCTCCCCAAGTCTGAGGAATCTTGTCATAATAACCTTCAAGATTGACACAATCCTTGAAGCAGAAGTTGGTGCTGGAATAAGAACGGTTTGCGAAGTACACCTTATATTCTGTCGCGTCTCTCTTATAGATAGGAACGCTGACTGTCTGGCCTTCAATCTCCACCTCGCACTCCGGAAGAGTGGTCAATGAAGTACATCCGTAGAAGGTGTTCTGCCATTTATAGACTTTCTTGGCATCATTGACAAACTTGATGGACTCTGAGGTCAATGACGAGCAGCCCTGGAAAGTATTGTTGAGTTCAACGAATCTGTCCACCGGAAGATTCTCCCAGAAGCTGGCAGGGATTGTCTTGAGGGATTTGCAGTTCCTGAACAGGCTGACAACTTTTGTAGCCCTTATGGCGGACTTGGCAGTTTCATTGAACATATGCTCAGGTATGTCCACGAGTGATTCGCAGTTGGTGAAAACCTGGTTGAGCATATTCGCGTCATTCGACATCTTGAAATAGTGGAATGTCGGCACATTCTTGAGGCTGGTACAGCCTGAGAACATCTGCCATATCACGACACCGGACTTGCCAGTGAAATTCCTGAGGAGGTCATTGTCAAGATGTTCAAGTGAAGAACAGCCGTAAAAAGCATAGTTGAAGTTGGTTGCCTGAGGGCTGAGTCCATCCATGAATCCGATCGGGACTTCCTTGAGGCTTGAACAGTTCTTGAACAAGCCATTGCAATTTTTCACATTCCTGAGTTCTTCTCCCTTGGCAGGAGCCACGCGGACAAGATTCTTCTGCCCCTCGAAAGAGATACCGGCAAGAGAACAGTTTCCCCATTGGATAACCTCATAAAGGTCCGCACCATGGCTGAAGTTGCTTCCCTTTCCGATAGTATTGATGGTTCCGCTGATCTGGACAGGATACATCCTCGAGATATCATTGTACTTGTGCTTAGGGAAACTTACTGAAAGCGTATCAATCTTGGATCCGTCGCCCCAGTCCACATAATAATCGGCACCTTTAACACATGTTACAGGAAGAAATGCACAGCTGTCCTTCGCCAGAGGCTTCATCATCAGCACCATGACGTTCTCATCGAAAGTAGCAGGATTCTGATAGATGATGATGGACTCGATGACATTGCCCTGATTCTTCAATGTCATCCTTGTCTGTCTCGCGTAAGGCATTTCATTCTTGTCGACACGCACGCTGACGGTCTTGGTATAGACCTCATATGCCTTTGTCTCTACAAGATGAGCCCAAGTCTGGTCAGCCTCAAGTTCAGCCGTAAATTCCAGATTGGTAGTAACATCGACATCGAAAACGCCTCCGGCTTCCGGACTCTCGACTGATGATGTACTGATATGCATATTGCCTGCGACGAATGTCAATGTCCTCATCAATGTCTTGTCGGCGCCATCACCGAGAAGGAGGATAACCTTACCGACTTCAGGAGAATCAGGAGCGGTTACCGAAATGAATCCGTTGGCTTCATCAGTCTGTTCCAGTTCCGCCTTCCAGAGACCTTTCGGAATCACTTCCAGAATAGTGTTCTTGTCTCCTCCGGTTATGGTATATGCAAATTTCTTGGTCTGTCCTGAATAAATGAGAGTAGAGGTGACATCCACAGAAATTCCGAATTCCTTATATATTGCAAATGTGAGAACGGTTCCGTCCGCAAGTGTAAGATAGGCTGTCTTCCCGTCTTCGCTCAACTTGGCATCCTTGAAAAACGCATCTCCGTCATCGCCTGTAGCCTTACCGCACTCAACGTATGTAACACCGTGGTCATAAGACACATACCATTTACCGTCCTCGATTTTCATGGAAGGTGTCACGCCCTGTTCTCCGGTAACGGGAACCTTGTTGCCGTTGGAATCGAGGAGCCATTCGCCATTGACGGTCCAATACCATTTGCCGTCAGGTGTCTGCTTTACCGAGATGTCCGGAGCCTGTCCGTCGGTCAGTGTCATAGTACTCATGCCGCCGTAAACATCCACGAATGTAATGACATGAGTTCCGTCTTCCTTATCTTCAATATTGCTGATAAACAGCTTTCCGTCCATTAGTCCTTGCAGCTTGGTAAGCTGAGTGTTGAGAGAAGCGACCTGGGACTCTACCGTTGTGAGCCGCTGGTCCATTTTGTCCAGCCGAGATTTCATCTCGCTGTCATCATAGCATGCTGTCAGAAGCAATGCGGACATGACATAAGCTAAAAATTTTTTCATGTTCTATAGGTTGATAATAGTCTTCATCTGTAACTTCCTTATCCCCACACTCTCAGAACATTAGCAGTTCGTATAATTGAAAAAAGGTTCTATGTCTATTTGCTATTAGTTGTGTTAATGATCTCGATTCTCTAAGTTCGTTCGGAGCGAAAATTATGAAATAAATTTTAAAATTCCAACGTGTTTTTTATTTTTTTTGTTTCACCAATCCATTGATATTTAAGCACTTTCGATTAAGTACGGGAAATATATTCTTCAGAATTTAAACAAATAAGAAAAGAATCGGTTAAAACATGTAAGTTTTGACCGATTCCTAATTTAATTTATTAAGTATTTTATAAAAAACGTTTTTTCCGTTGCCAAGATATTCAAAACGAACAAAAACACGTGTTTTCGTCAGAAAATCAGAAACGCCAGATAGCCGAAACCCATCAGCATTGACAATATGAATGTTGAAATCACAAGTATAGGAAGCATCGGGTCGAGGTCTTTGTCGGAACGGGTCCAGACGCCGCGGAGATGAAAGGCAAACAGGGGCAATGTAATGAAGAAAAGCCAATGCCAAGGATCGGGGAAGCGGCACAAATTGAAGATTGTCAGGCAAATCCAGCCCGTGACAATAAGAGCCGCATGGTAAATCTTGGCACCCTTTACACCGATACGCATCGGGGTGGTCATTCTGATTCCGGCATCAGACTTGACATCGCGCATATTATTGACATTGAGCACGCCCACGCTGAAGCAGCCCATCGCGACAGCTGGAAGCAGCATCAGCAGTGACGGAATCGTGTGGGCGGCTACGAAATACGCCCCGAGGACAGAGACAATGCCGAAGAATGTGAATACCGAGATGTCTCCAAGTCCGCGGTAGCCGTAAGGATTGCGCCCGAGAGTATATTTTACGGCCCCTCCCATCGCGGCCGCGCCTAAGATGATGAGGCACAGCGGTTCGAGGGCAAACAGGGTGCCGAAAGATGTTTTCAGCATCAGCAGTCCGGACAGGGCACAGACTACAGCGACAATTGCAATCAGTCTCTTCATGTCCTTTACCGTCAAGATTCCTTCTGAAAGAGAATAATGCGGCCCGCTGCGGCGGTCGCTGTCCACTCCGCTCAGGCTGTCACCCAGTTCATTGGAGATATTGGAAAGTATCTGGAGACAGACTGTCGTCAGCATTATGAGCAATGCCACTTTCAGACTTATATGATAGTCTGCTGCGGCAAGCATGATTCCAAGACAAACACCGGCAAGAGACAGAGGCAAAGTCCTCAGTCTCATTGACTTTATATAATAAGAAAACTTTTTCATCAAATAGAATCTAAGAAACACTAGCGGTCCGCACGTGGGACCCGTCTAGGGAAAAACACTTTCATCGCAATGGAAATACCATGCACTATGGCAAACAGGACACCCTGACAACGGCAGTCATAAAGGAACTGTTCGCGTGGAGGCCGGCCTTTCGGGCTGTGCAGATAGGCGATTCTTGCCTTCAGAGGATATGCCCTGTTACGCCATTTGGGGATTCCGGGATTCCTGTCGCACTCACAAAGCACACCAGGCGCTACAACTCTCACAATATCAGACTTATAAGCACGGGCACCATAATCAAAGTCACCGAAACTATGGCTGTAATGAGGGTCCAGGTTACCCAAGATCTTATAGACGTGGGCTGGAATCAGGACAAGATTTCCGTTGAAGGTATAGCATGGGACAGGAATGGCAGGGTCCGGCTCTATAAGCTTGCCGGATTTCGTCCGTCCGCCATAACTGAGTTCCTTGTCCGCATTCTCGGCAGTACCCACTACAATCGCCTTATGTCTCAGGAAAGAAGACGTTTCCATGAGACAGGCAAGTGCGCCTTCCTTCATCATGGTATCGTCATTCAGCCAAAGATAGAAGTCCTGTCCGTCCGCTGCTGCCGCCTCCCATGCAGTAATCATTCCGTGGTTCCAGAAAAGATTTCCGTCCCCGCGGATTATCACAGCCTGAGGGAACTCTTCAGACACAGCCTCGGAAGTCCCGTCCGTGCTGCCGTCATCCACCATATAGACAGAGAAAGACCACGAGTCGTCCCCCTTCATGGAATCTATTTGCTGGTAGCAATTACGCAGGCAGGCGAGAGTTTTCTCCCGCCTGTTATGAACTGTAAGAAGTATTGCAACTTTCTGCATTATGAATCAAGTTTTAAGACAGCCATGAACGCGCTCTGAGGCACCTGCACGGTACCTATCTGACGCATACGCTTCTTACCCTCCTTCTGCTTCTCCAAGAGTTTGCGCTTTCTGGTGACGTCACCTCCGTAACACTTGGCAGTCACGTCTTTACGTACCTGACGGACAGTCTCACGGGCGATAATCTTGGCTCCGATGGCAGCCTGGATAGCGATGTCGAACTGCTGGCGCGGAATGAGGTCCTTGAGCTTGAGGCAAATCTTCCTGCCGAAGTCATAAGCCCTGTCCTCATGAATCAATGTCGATAATGCATCGGCCGGGTCGCCGTTCAGCAAGATGTCAAGTTTCACAAGACGAGCAGGCCTGTAACCCTTTATGTGATAGTCAAATGACGCATAGCCCTTGGAGATGGTCTTGAGTTTGTCGTAGAAGTCGAACACAATCTCCGAAAGGGGCATCTCGTAAGTGAGTTCCACTCTGTCTGCAGTAATATAATGCTGGCCGATGAGAGTACCGCGCTTTTCAATGCAAAGTTTCATGATAGGCCCGTAGAACTCCGTATTCGAGATTATCTGCGCACTGATATAAGGTTCCTCGATATGGTCAATGATAGTAGGCGCAGGAAGTCCGGAAGGATTATGGACATCAATGATATCCCCCTTGGTCGTATAAACCTTGTACGACACGTTAGGAACCGTCGTGATGACATCCATATTGAACTCCCTGAACAGCCTCTCCTGGACAATCTCCAGGTGCAGAAGACCGAGGAAGCCGCAACGGAAACCGAATCCCAGAGCCATGGATGACTCCGGCTCATAAACGAATGAAGCGTCATTGAGCTGGAACTTTTCCAATGTCGAGCGGAGTTCCTCGTATTTGTCGGCCTGAACCGGATACATTCCGGCGAACAGCATTGGCTTGACCTCCTCAAATCCTGCGATAGCCTGTTTGCACGGTCTCTCGACATGGGTGATGGTATCACCAACCTTGACCTCCGCAGCCGTCTTGATTCCGGAAATGATGTAGCCCACGTTACCGCACCCTATCTCCTGGGTAGGAGACAACTTCATTTTAAGCACACCGATTTCGTCTGCGACATACTCCTGACCGGTATTGAAGAACTTGACCTTGTCTCCGGAATGGATGGTGCCGTTCTTAACCTTGAAATAAGCAATGATTCCACGGAAAGAGTTGAACACAGAGTCGAAGATCAATGCCTGGAGAGGTGCTTCCGGGTCTCCCTTCGGAGCCGGAATCTTCTCCACGATGGCATCCAGAAGCGGAGCCACGCCAAGTCCTGTTCTGGCAGACACCTTATATACGTCCTCCGGCTTGCAGCCGAGAAGTTCGCAGACCTCGTCGGTCACGACTTCAGGACGGGCAGCGTCCATGTCAATCTTATTCAGGACAGGGATAATCTCCAATCCATGTTCGATAGCTTGATAAAGATTGGAAATGGTCTGAGCCTGAACGCCTTGTGAAGCATCCACCACAAGAAGTGCACCTTCACAGGAAGCGATGGAACGGGACACCTCGTATGAAAAATCGACGTGGCCCGGAGTATCGATAAGGTTGAGCACATAAGGCTCACCCTTATAGTTATACTCCATCTGAATCGCATGGCTCTTGATGGTAATACCCTTTTCCCTCTCCAAATCCATATCATCAAGCACCTGGTTTTCCATCTCTCTGGCACCCAATGTCTGGGTAAGTTCGATGAGACGGTCAGCCAATGTACTTTTACCGTGATCGATATGCGCTATGATACAAAAATTTCTTATGTTCTTCATCTGGTCCCCTTATTTTGCTGAAGTGTCTTCGGCTACAGTAGAATCAGCCTCATTTCCATAATCCTGGTCATAAGCCTCCGCCCCTGCCCTGAGAAGTGTTACAAGACTGTGCTTGAGTTCCGCAGAGACTTTCTTGTCTCCACCCTTTTCGAGTTCATCCACAAGGAAATAGAGGAACTGGCAGGATTTCTCGAACTCATCCTGTGCATATTCATAATACTCCATATAGAAATGCGCAGAAGCAATCAGTTCTTTTCCAAGTTTGGCTCCGAGTTCGGCAGCCTTGTCCGGTGCTCCGGCAGCGAAATACGCACTGACCATATTAACTACCATATAATCGTTGGTAGAGAATCCGAGAGGAATCGCATCCAACGGCCAGACATTCTCCGGCATCGACTCCTGACATCTGTCAAGAACCTTCAGCGCCCTCTCCTTGTCGCCGACCTTGAGCAAGGCATTGGCGGTAGAGACGAACAACTCACGCTGCGGCAGCACTCCGAGGAATGTGTAATAATTCTGATAGTCAACGTCATAGTCATCTCTGCGGATATCATTCCATGTATAGACGTTCATCATCTTGTCATACAGTTCGTCCACATCCACGAGGCCAGGGTCACCTGTAGTCATCCTGTTCTTGATAGGAACGAGCTTGCTGGAGTATCCTTCATACATGAGATAATCACGCAGACCGATATTGAGGTCACCACCCTGGCTCAACATGTTTATTGGCCTGTCCCACTGATAGTTGGACAGAAGGTCGAGCATGAAGAGTTCAGGCTTGGAAATGAACTTCTTGTTCTTAGGTATTTCGATTACAATCTGGTCAGGTATCATGTCAGCAAACTTAGGACTGACTATGCCGGACTTGAGAGCATTCTCCTTATTGACTGGAATGCTGATTTTCCTCGATACGATATAATCGACACGCTGGCCGTTCTCGAGAGGAAGTTTAGCATCAGGATGTCTGAACACAGCCATCACATCCGCAATAGGAACCACCTCCCCAACAGGATCTGCTATATAGATATAATCATTGGTGCCATACAGATACTGCTCCACGCCTACTGTCAGAGGAAGAGGCTTGGATTCGTTGCAAGCCCATTTCATCTGGCCGATATGCCAGTCAGTACCGAGAAGCGAGGTGTTGCAGATTCTCACGTCAGGACGGACATTTTCCACCTCCTGGGCATACCAGAGAGGGAAAGTATCATTATCGCCATGAGTGATGAGAATGCCCTGCTCCCCTACCGAATTCAGATAGTTCCTCGCCATCTCGACAGAGGTACGGCGATTGCTTCTGTCGTGGTCATCCCAGTTCTGCTGCGCCATCAATGCCGGCACGAAGAGGCAGGCCAATGTCAATGCTGATGCAAGTGCCACAGGGTATTTCTTTTTAAGCGCCCCTCCGATCCAATGGAACAATGCCATCGCGCCGAAGCCGATCCAGATACAGAAAGCATAGAACGAACCGGCATAGGCATAATCTCGTTCACGGACCTGGAAAGGCGGCTGGTTCAGGTAAAGCACGATAGCGATACCTGTCATGAAGAACAGCAGGAATGTCAGCCAGCAGCCCCTCTTGTCGCGCTCGAACTGGAAGAACAGTCCGAAAATTCCCAGCAGCAGAGGGAGAAGGTAATAGTGGTTCTTGCCCTTATTGTTCTTCAGGATATCAGGAGCATCGCTCTGGTCTCCAAGACGGATTTCATCAATAGGCTCGATACCGCATTCCCAGTTTCCATAGAATATATATCCCGGACTAGGGCTGTGGATATCATTCTGCCTTCCGGCGAAGTTCCACATGAAATACCTCCAGTACATCCAGTTCAGCTGGAAGTCGAAGAAGAAATTCAGGTTCGCCCAGAAAGAAGGTTTCTTGTAGTCGGCCCCAGGTATCACCCTGCCCTTTCCGCCGGTATAAGTCTCATAGAATCTGACATATTTCTGGTCGCCGTTCCACATCCTCGGGAAGAGCATCTTTCCTGACGACTCATAGACAGGCTCTGAAGGAGCGTCCACATGCTTGTACTTGCCATTGACAGGAGCCCAGTATTTCTTGGTCTCGAGATGGTAAGGAGCTCCGTAATACTGCCCATAGAGAAGAGGAGTAGTACCATACTGCTCACGGGACAGGTAGCGGACGAGAGTGAAGGCATTGTCAGGCTGATACTCATTGGTAGGAGGCATGACATTGGACCTGATTATCACCACGGCGAATACCGAAAATCCTATCACGATGGTTGTAAAACACAGAACCACAGTATTCCACAAGGCCTTTCCTTTCTTGTATGTCCAGAAAGCGCCCCAGAAACAAAGTGCCAGAAGGGCAATCATGAAGAATGACGCACCGCTGTTGTATGGGAGGCCGAACACATTGACAAACAGGAGGTCAGCATAAGCGGCCCACTTCGGAAGATAAGGAATGATCAGGAAGAGAAGAAGGGCCAGAATCACTACCGACTCCAGGAATATCAATACACACTGCTTGAAAGTCAGATGCTTGTCCTCACTGCGCCTGTAATGGAACAGAAATACCAGCACAGGAATCGTCAGCAAATTAAGCAGATGCACTCCGATGGAAAGTCCCATCAGAAAAGAAATCAGTACTATCCAGCGGTTAGCATATGGCGTATCAGCCTGCTCATACCACTTGGTCATCGCCCACACTACCAGTGCAGTAAACAGCGATGACATCGCATACACCTCACCCTCGACAGCCGAGAACCAGAAAGTATCGGAGAAGCAGTATGCCAATGAACCGATAGCGCCGCTGCCGAAGATCAATATCGCCTGACTGAGGCTGTATTCGCCCTCGCCATGCTCAGGCTTCCCGGCAATTCGCTTCGCGAAGAAGACAATCGTCAGGTACAGCAGGAAGATTGTCAATGCTGAACACAGGGCACTCATCACGTTCACGGCAATAGCAGCATGCATGTTGTCGGCAAACATGGTGAAGAATCTCGCAATCAGCTGAAACATAGGGTTTCCTGGAGGATGCCCCACTTCCAGTTTGTATGATGAGGCAATAAATTCACCGCAGTCCCAGAAAGAGGCTGTCGGCTCGATAGTGGAAAGGTATGTGAACGAAGCTATGACCAAAACCACAGCCGATGTGATACCGTTCCAGAGTCTGAACTTTCTTTTATCCATCTTTATAAATTCATTGTTCTTATCCGAACTAGCAAAGATAAAACAGATTCGCTATCTTTGCAAAAAAGAAGACAATTATGGCAGATAATGATTGGAAACAGAGATTGGGAGTCGTCTATTCCACCAATCCCGATTTCAGCTACGAGCAGGAAACAAAGGAGGAAATGGAGACACTTCCACCTGAAAAACAGAAACTCACTGTTACAATCGACAGGCGGTGCCGTGCAGGAAAACAGGTAACGCTTGTGAGCGGCTTTATCGGCACAGAAGACGACTTGAAGGCACTCGGAAAGACATTGAAAGTGAAGTGCGGAGTCGGAGGTACTGCAAAGGATGGCGAAATCACCATTCAGGGAGACCTTCGCGACAAAGTGACCGCCCTGCTGTGCTCGATGGGATATAAAGCGAAACGCGGAAACTAATTCTACCCAGATGCCTACAATCTCATCAGAACTTTATTCAGTCGATACCTTGCAGATTCTTCCGGCAGAGGATGCTTTCGTGCAGGGACATTTTCTGATGCCTGAAGAAAACGGGCAGTTCCAGACATATTCTGAAATTCCCGGACAGGAATATGGCGACCAGTGGAATGCATCCAGAGTAAACTGGTGGATAACCGCCCTTGCCATCCTGCTTGTCATCTTGTATCTCAGAAGATTCACCTCCATCCTTCCACACATCTCAAGGGGTGCGCTGAGATGGAGAGAAATCATATCGATGGAAGGAAACATGAGATTGTGCAGGGAGCGCGATTCGGTCGCCGCCGCCGCATTGTTAATTTCATTCGTCTGCGTTTCCAGACTTGATCTGCTTCCGGCAGAATTTCTGGCAGCATTGACACCGGGCTGGAAGACACTGGCCTCCGCCGGCGTCATCATAGGATTCCTCATTTTGCGGCAAATCTGCACCGTGTGCGCGCCATCCGGAAAAATCCGGCAGGACACCAAGCGAATTTCAGAAGGATGCGCGGCCAACTTTTTCATTTTGGGCGTGTCATTACTTCTTTTTCTCCTTATATTGTATTCATTATCAGACACTTTAGCCGTATTCGCTCATGATGCCGCATACTGGGTGATACTGGCTGTATGGCTGGTTTTTCTGATGAGAAAATATCAGATTATTGCCACAGATGATGGTCGTTTCACAGCAATTTTGTATCTTTGCACAATTGAATTGATACCAGCCGTGATTTTGGCTGCAACAATGATGTATTTGTAAAGATATGGCAATTAAGAAGATTTTGATCTCGCAGGAGACTCCGGTGAACATGGCTTCTTACGAGATTCTGAAAGAAAAATTCGGCGTACAGATAGATTTCAAGCCGTTCTTTCTCATCGAACCTCTTTCTTCAAGAGAGTTCAGAGCCCAGAGGATCAATGTTTTGGATTATACAGCGATAGTTTTTTCCGCAAGACATATGATAGATGCGTTCTTCCAGCTTTGTGAAGAATTGCGCGTGAAAGTACCTGAGACAATGAAGTATTTCTGCACCACAGAGGCTGTGGCAATGTATCTTCAGAAACACATCGTCTTCAGAAAAAGGAAAATTTTCTACGGAACGGGAACACCGGCATCTGTCATTGACCTGATTGGAACAAAGCACAAGGGAGAGAAGTTTCTCATCACTACCTCCGACTCCAGCAGCAATGAGGCATTGACAAGCCTTTTTCAGGCTCAGAAACTCGACTTCAACACTGCCGTTTTCGTAAAATCCGTACCTCAGGACCTCAAGGACATTGACATAGCATCATACGACATGATCGTGGTATATAACCCTTCAGACCTGAAGTCCCTTTCTGAAAACTACCCTGAGTATCAGCCGGGAAACACCAAGTTCGTGACCTTCGGAAAGCAGATCGTAAAGGCTATGGAAGAGGCCGGACTGCCTGTCGAGATAAAGGCTCCGACTCCGGAAGCACCTTCTGTCGCCAGAGCGCTCGAACTCTATCTTGACGCTCACAAGAACGACTGAGCACAAGTTCATCCTGTTTATGAGTGATGTCCGCAATACGTTGAAAAAGAAGGAGAGACTATCTTCCGGGATCGGTCTTTCCAGGCTTTTCGCGGACGGTAAATACGGCAATGCCGGTGTGATACGATATTGCTACAGAACAGGTAATGGATTATCTTTCAATAGGATAGTAGTCTCTGTCCCTAAGAAATATTTCCGCAGGGCCGTAAAAAGAAATCTTCTCAAGAGACGTATCCGCGAGGCCTATAGACTTAACAAATCCCTGCTTCACGTCCTCCCGGACGGCGGCATTGACATCATCTTCATATATACTTCCCGCGAAGTCATGGACTCGGCCGCGATTTCGATGGATATCTGCGCGGCACTTGCAACCGTGAACAACCGGTGCGCGGCGAGGGCGGCAAAAGCCGCACAGGAAGAGCCTGCGGAGGATGCCGGAAATGAGTAAGAAAGTCAATGACAATGACCCCGGAAAGAAGCGGATTCGGGTCAATGCTACTCTGCGAAAAGTCCTGATTTTCCCTTTCGTAGTGCTTATCAGATTTTATCAGGTATGCATATCTCCCTACAAGCCACCGACTTGCAGGTTCACACCCACATGCTCGGAATATGCACTTCAGGCCTTCCGCAAATGGGGGCCCTTCAAGGGATTGTACCTTACAGTACGCAGACTTCTGAGATGCCACCCGTGGGGAGGCTCAGGCTACGACCCGGTTCCTTAGAACAGGATCTAGCCTACAACCCAAACGAGGACATGACGGTCGAAGGTAATATACTCGAGCTCGAATTCGTCCTCATAACCATCCTTATGGATGAATGTAGCCTCAAGTTCGCCTTCTCCCCTAGGATGGAAACGCTCGATTTCGATCTGCTCTGCAAAATCCACGTTGTAAAGTGACAGTCTCTTGAAGATTGCCTCTTTAGCACACCAGTAGATTGCGAGCTGCTCGTTTCTCTTATCGTCATCCAAATCCTCTATCTCATCTTCTGACAATGCTTTAAGTTCGACTGCAGAGAAATCACGATCAAGAGATTCCACATCGATGCCGACGTCTTCTGTCTCATGAAGAATAACAGCTACATATTTGTCAGTATGGGTAATGCTAATGTTGGTTACTCGGTTCTCAAGAAAAGGCTTGCCGTTATCGTGGTGACTAAGATATACTTTTTCATCGAAAAGTTCATTGAGCAAGGCCCTTACGGCAAGTCTTTGCTTCCTCAGAGACTCACTCTTTATCCACGAAATTTCCTCCATCTCGTCTGACGGGGTGGAGCTCAATGCTTTTAATTCTTCTTCTGTTTCAGTTATCTGCCAAACGGCGATTTCTGCTTTGTTGTCAAGTACTTTTTTAAGATATAGTGCCATAATGATTTTTGCTTTAAGATTCCCATGAAGTTCCGGCAGTTCCGAAATACGACAATCCCATGCGCGGTGAATAACCGCACACAAAATAGCGGCTCTCCAGGTCCGACCCCGGACAGCTCGTCACTACAAGGTATGATTCATTTGTAAAAAAATCCGACAGGGGGTCGTCAACCGGCGCCCCTGAAATCGTCTGAGCATTATTTACAGAACTGGGAGGTTCCATATAAAATCCTAAGCGTAATTTGTTATCTGTGCAAAGATAATGGTTTTTTTTCATTCGCGAACAAACTGCAGTTTTTTTTGGCTAAAGATTTGCACAGCTTAGTCCAATCTTGTTATCACTAGCCATACATATATCAATTATATATTTTTACTTTAGCTATTCGTGTTACAAATTAAGCATACTTCTCTGCCAGCGGTAACTCATCGATGAGCAGGCACTTGGCTTGTTTTCTCTCCCTTGGCATATTCTTCCAGTGCGCCCAGCATGGTGAGCTTGTGCCCCCCATATCACCCCAAACTTCGACTTAATTCGGCATATTGTTTGCAAATTACAATACAACGTATTATATTTGTCAACACATATTAAGATCTACAACTATGGCTCAGGCAACATTATCAATGAGAGTTGATGATACTCTCAAGAAAAATTTCGATAGCATCTGCGATGATTTCGGTTTCACCAGCACAGCAGCAATCACTGTGTTCATGAAGACCGTTGTACGTGAAAGACGCATACCGTTTGAGATCAAGGCATCAACCAAAGAACAGATCAACAAGGACGCTTGGGTCGCTTTCCTCGAGATGAGAGCAGCAGCTGCCGAGGCAGGAATCCAGGACATGTCACTTGAAGAGATAAACGCCGAGATTCAGGAGGCGCGCAATGGAAGATAAATTCTACGCCGTTATTGACACGAACGTCATTGTATCGGCGGTCATTTCAAAGAGTCTGGAGTCCAATCCGGCAAAGATCATCCGCGCCATCGTACAGGACCGCATTGTTCCCCTGTTCAACGATGAAATTCTGGACGGATACCGCGAAGTATTGTCAAGACCCAAGTTCCACCTTACGCAAGCGCAGATTGAGACAGTACTCAAGGCAGTCGTCACTGATGGCCTTAACCTCGACAGGACATCAGCTGAAGGCGTCGATTTCCCAGATCCTAAAGACATCGTATTCTACGAAGTGGCTCTTTCCAAAGAAGACTCCTACCTCGTGACAGGAAATATCAAGCACTTCCCTGTCAAGCCATTCGTCGTAACTCCGACAGAAATGGTCAAGATGATGGAGTTATAATGTACCCCTTTCTTTGGACAGTTGTAAGTTCCTCTTAAGTCAATTCCTTGTGTAATGCATAGCCTTCCGAATAGGTGGTACTCTGCGTCTTGGATGTTGATACTAAGTTAGTGATTATTTCTAATTTTGCTATAACTTTCTTCCCTATGCAGCCATCGCATAGACATGCGCCGGGATTTGTGCCCAATTCTTTGGTCGGTGCTGATAATTTCCGGTGCGCCATGTTCCTTAATCGCCCGCTACAGAACCTCAATAGCATGGAAACATCAAGTGTATGGTTGCCGGCGACGGTGGTTGCCCGTCCGCCCAGGTGACTAGCAATTAGTTCCCTGTGCATCCGTCGCCGACCAGCCACGAAACGGGGAAACTATACCAAATGACATATCCAGCCAGGGACGTGAGGGTGCGTCCAAGCACAGGGTTATCGGCATACATCACAATGCTACTATTATATGTCAGACAACCTGGCGGATGATTTTGTTACATTCATTAGATGTAACGCATTAATTGTCAGAAGATTGTGATAAATATAACTCATCAGGATTCCTGCCAGGTTGTATAATTTTTCATAGGACCTGGCGGCTATTGTTTACTTCAATGCGCTGATAATCAGCACTATCGTTCTTTTGTTACCCGCCAGGTTGTCTGAAATTTCCGCAACGATGCATCTGAACGCATCAATATCGTGAAGCGTTGAAAAACCTCTGTGGCAGAGGAAGCGAAAGGGTGGACATACACAGGTTTTCCCCCCTGACCCGTTTTTATCGCTTGAAATATCACGCATAAAGAAAGGCGCCGCCTCGATTCACATCGTGACGCCGCCGCCCGTACGTACAGGCTTGCCGTTAGAACTTAAAAACTGATATAAATAAGCATCCTTCTGCTATCCCTCCGGCATATCCTCTTCCCGACTCCTCTTTGCGAGTGGCTTCAGGTTGCCGATTATCGGAGTATACTGCTTGACGCTGTCCTGGGTCAGCCCCATCTCCTCACGCTTCTTCCTGCCGACCGAGAGCTTGACGAAATGCGTGTTGCCGTATCTGTTGTCGGGCACCTCGCGCACCTCGATGTCCATGTAGATGTGTCCGCCCTTCTCCTTCGAGCCTACGAATATTGAAGGATTCCCCGACACGGGAATGACGACGGTCTGGTTCCCGCCCGCCGTCGTCTCAAGACGCGCTCCGTTGAGCGCCGAGAGGTCGATATTGCCGACCAGTGACTGGTTGTTTGCCATGTTCTTGTGGTTTTATGTTGGTATTGTATCTTGCCCGACCTGCCGGAGCGGTTAGTCCGTCAGGTCACGGCAAATATAAGAATAAATACTTTAAGATTATTATTTGAATACTATTTAATTAGGAATTTTCTACTTCCGCTCACTTTCGAAGAGAATCTGGCGTATATCTCAGGCTCATCCTTCTCCAGGGATTTCCTGTCGAGGGTGACCGTCGTCTCAGGCTTGCCGTACTTCATCCACTTCTCGGGGAACTCCTTCTGGAAGGCCTTCTCGTCGAACACCTCCTTGAGACTGCTCTTCCATGTGGCCAGAGTCCTTACCTCTCCGGTGTCGGTGTCCGTATAGGAGAGGGTCTCCGCCTCTCCAGTCGCCATCTTCAGTGCATCTGTAAGATTGGCTTCCCGTTCTTCGAGTCCCTTGAGTTCCGCCCGGCATTCCTTGAGTGACTTCCATAACCCATATGTAGCCGTGTCTGCATCCGCCGCAAGCCCTTTCCTAGACTTGGGATAGCGCCTCAGCGTATCAGCGGCATTGGTGTCGGCCGGAGGGATGTCCTTGCCTATGTTCCCGTTCCAGAAGCGGTCGATCCTCTCGATGAGCGCGTCGAAGAACGGCCGGTTGAACGGGACTTCCGCATAGTCGAAATGCAGCGTCGGGGAGCCCGTGATCCAGCAGAGCGTGCCGGCGTCGGCTCCCAGGATGCCCATCTGATACTGTATCTGGCAGTACCAGTAGTCGGGCAGGTCATCCTTGTCGACAGTCTTTGACGTGGACTTTATCTCAAGCACCCTCGCGTTTGCCACTGTCTGCTCCGATGCCGGAGTCCCTTTCGGCCAGTAGAGGCGGTCGGGGCTCACGCGGAGATAGTCCCTTTCAGTATCCACCGCCATCCAGTCTCCCTCGGACGTGATGTCGACGATCGAGCCTGTCTTTCCGGAGAACCATTCAGCCACGGCCGGCTCAAGTATATGGCCGTTGAACATGGCGTCGCTCTCCTTGACGGGTTCGGCCCGTCCCGTCTTCAGCAGGTACAGCCCGTACGGTGTCTGGAACGGGCTCGCGCCCATTATTGTTCCGGCGTCGGACGACCCGATGCCCTTCTTTCTCTCTTCGAGCCACTCCTCGTGTGTGGCCGGTCTTATGACTCTGTAACTCATGTCTGTTTTCAGTTTAACTTGTCCTTGATCTCCTTGTAGTCCGCGAACCTGACACGCTCGCTGAACCTCTTTCCGTTGTGCCAGAAGTCCTGCCACAGGTCGTCCGAATCCTCTCCGTCCCCGTTGACGCGGACCGTGATTTCCGGATACGCCCTCGACAGCCGCTCCATGTCCTCCTCGTAGTCATACCATTTTGCATAGACGGACTCGTACAGCGACAGGTCGTCGCATGAGAGAATCCCGTCGATCTCCCTTGTCATGCTCCGGTACTGTTCTTCCGGCCCTTCCTCGAGGGTGAATACGTATTGCGTGTAATATCCCATGTCATCTGTAGTTTTAGAACCACTCTATCCTTATGAAGCCGTTTGACTTGTCCGAGGAATCCAGCCATTCCCTGAATACGGAAATGAGGTCCTCCCTTGTGTATCCGGCGTCGAGGACGGCTTCCGTCTCTTCCGGTGCTTCTCCGTTCTCCAGCGAGGCCACCAGCGACCCAAGCCCTTCGCGGCTCAGCTCCATCACGGTCTCCTCTGCGTCGCAGTATTCCACGAGGCTCTTCCTGCCGCCGTCTCCGTCCGGATATTCATAATTCTCAAGCAGACGGTTGACCGCGTCGCAGGCGCCGGCCGAAAAGCATCCTGCACCGTACTGTACCCGGTATGTCGTGCATACATGTACCCTGTAACCCATATGTGATTTGACTTGCGGGCCGCCGCGGGAGCGGCCCAGTTGATAACATAACAGTCCCTGAACACTGCGAAGCCGATGCGGTTGCCGTCATCATCAAGGCTATTGTTGTACATGTCAACCAAGTCGCGGAACTCCTGCGAGCGGAAGAACGCCGCGTCGGCACCGGCAGGAAGGTCAATGTATTCTCCGGCATGTTCCCGCATCTGCGGGATCTCGTCTTCGGAGTAAAGGCACCCGTCAAGGACGAATGCCGGCAGGTCGGTGAACCCTTCCGGATTGCACGTGTCGTGGAAGTTGCCGAACTCGTCGGTGGATGACCAGGCGAACTCGATTGACGGGAACTTGTCCCTGACGAACTCCTCAATGTCGTCCGACTTGTCCCACGCAGAGACGGTGGAGAACCTCAGCCTTCCGTCAGCATCGACGGAGAACTCATCCTTCTCGTCAACGTCCGGCCCGCAGAAGCAGGCTACGGCATGGAAGTTCGGGTCGAATGTCCCTCGGCAGTAGATCGGGCTTTCGTCAATCTCCTCCCTCGTCATTCCGAAGGCGGCCAGGAGGTTTCCCATCCAGTAGCGTCCGAAGCCGAAGGGGCTTCCCTTCAGGAGGTCGGGCATCGTGTTGAGTGTGCGGGCGAACTCCTGGAGTTCGTCCATGTCGCCGGTGGCGATGTAGTTTGTGCAGGCCCAGTTTGGCATAATCTGTATTGTTTAGTTGTTTGACGTTTGTCTTCCGGAGAGTTTCATCAGTTCGTTGAAATTCTCATCCGTGATGTTCCTCTGCTTGCGGATGGCGCTCTTGAGTGTCCACGAAGGCTTGTCCTTCGGTTTCTTGGCAGCCCAACTTATGAAGGCGTTCCACCTCGGATGCTGAGGACTTAATTCAGGCAATCCTTTCGGCTGCTCCGGCAATGTAGGCGCACAGACAGGTGCAGTCGTTTCCTTCTCGGACGGGATTGCCACTGTTGACGTCTGACTCGCGTACTTACTATCGTTACGACCACGATAGATATCCGCTCCGAAGCCGAGTGCCTTGCAGGCCACTCCCAAAGCATCCGTATAAGCTTTCTTATAAGCCTCGTCATCAACGAAGAGTCCTTCGGCCGTCCTTAGTACCAGACGGTTACCACCGGTTCCGCGTATCGGCTTACTCCATTTGCCGGTCTTTGAGTCCTTGATGTAAAGATTGAGGTCCGTGAATACGCAGATTTCTCCGTTCTGAAGGGCCACCTGTTCCTGACGGGTAACTTCCGTGAACCATCCTTCGCCACAGATTCCGAAGAGTCTTGTGAGCTGCTCGATTCTCCAGATAGGATCAATCTCCGTCAGTTTCTTTCCCCAAGGCGACTCGAACGGCTTCTGCGCGTCTTCTGGGACGCTCTGCACCTGCTTGAAGATATGCAGGTTGTCCGCATTTTTCAGTTCCATATTGCAGTTGATTTAAAGTTGTACTTTCTCTGCCTCAGGCATTGTTTTTCCATTCCCTTGACGGGCTGCCTGTGATGCTTTGGAAGGACACGGACGGAAGAGAAAGGCAAGGGCGGCTCAGGGAAACCGATGCCTGCAGGGTGTCTGTTTCCCGGAACGAAGGAACTGTCCCTTGCCGCCGGACGGATGCGTCCAAACTTTGCAGAACAGGTGGACTGACAAGGGAACAAGGACAAAAAATCCTCTTAATCGACAAAATTACCCTAAAATAGGCCTCTTATCCGACAAAATTGCTTATTAATGTGTTTTATGAGGTCCTTATCGTAAAATATTTCTTAAAAATCGTGACGATTTCATAATGTGAGTATTCCTTATTGAGGACCTCGTCATCAACGAAGAGCCCTTCGGGATGTATTAAGCTAACAAGCATATAGCGCTACTCAAGACACAAAAGGTCCGTTCCGTCTATTTTCAACTCAGAATGCTTGGAATTATATGAAACTGGATACAAGGACAGGACAAATATGGATGGTTCTACTTTTCGCGCGCGGTACAATCTGCGTCTCTAAAAATGCGGATAGTCGTCATTATGTCCAACATAAAATCGCGCTGAGTTGTATTATTGTCAAAATAAAAATTGCGGAAAGTTGCTACTAGCATATGTATTCCAAATTTTTTCCGTAACTTTGCCGCTACTAAATCAACACACAATGGATACCGTATTCAAAAGGAAAATATACAATGAAATGCTGGTATGGAAGGAGCAGTCAGCAGGAGAATCGGCATTGCTCATTGAAGGGCCTAGACGTGTCGGAAAATCGACAATAACGAAGTTATTTGCCCAAAAAGAATACCGCACACACATCATTATCGATTTCGCCAAAGCGTCTATAGAAGAAAAGAATTTATTCAACGACCTTTCAGACATGGAATATTTCTTCACCAGGCTTAAACTTCTGAAAGGAGTTTCTCTGCATGAAAGGGAATCGGTCATCATATTTGATGAAGTCCAACAGTACCCGATTGCTCGCCAAGCAATCAAGTATTTGGTGGAGGATGGCCGTTATGATTATATCGAAACGGGGTCGCTTATAAGCATTCACAAGAATGTTGACAAGATTGTCATTCCGAGCGAGGAAGAGGCGATAAGCATGTACCCGATGGACTATGAGGAATTTCGTTGGGCTTTGGGCGACTCCGAATCAATTCCATTGCTTAAGGAAATGCTCCAAAAAAGAAAACCCCTTGGAGATGATGTAAACCGGAAGATGCTACGTGATTACCGCCTATATATGTTAGTTGGAGGAATGCCGCAGGCCGTGAGCAAATACATAGAGACTCATGATATGATGATGGTTGATAAGGTTAAACGTGGCATTCTGCGCATATATGAACAGGATTTTCATAAACTTGACAAAACCGACAAGGCAAAGGCGGTATTCAAGGCAATACCATCTGAACTGCACAAGAATGCGACCCGCTACCAAATCACAACTATCCTGGGGAAGGTCAGCAATGACTCGACACGCGGTCTGATAGAAATGATAGAAGACAGCAAGACTGTAAATATCGCCTATCATGCCGATGACCCGAACGTCGGTATGGAATTGACATCCAACAAATCATCCTATAAGATGTATATATGCGACACAGGATTATTCGTCACGCTTGCATTTTGGGATAAGAAATTCACGGAGAATATCATCTATCAGAAACTGCTTAACGACAAACTTGATGCAAATCTTGGATATGTTTACGAAAATGCGGTGGCACAGGCATTGGCATCTTCTGGCAACAAGTTGTTTTACTACACTTGGCTATCCGAGAGTAAGCACGTCTATGAGATCGACTTTCTTCTGTCAAGAGGATTCAAGATCTGGCCTCTTGAAGTGAAGTCCTCCGGATACAAGACCCGCAAGTCACTAGATGAATTTTGCAAGAAATTCTCTAACCGCATCAGCAACAGGTATCTTATCTACACCAAAGATCTGAACAGGGACGGAGAGACCACAATGATTCCTATCTATATGGCAGGACTGCTATGAAATCCCACCAGGCCAGCCAAAACGCCATAAAGAAATGGTCAAACCACATAGTCCCTGTCCAGCCCGACAAGGGTATCAACCCTGAAACAGCGCCAGTCCCTGCGCTCAAGGTCGAAATACGAGAAGGTCCCGTTGAACGCAGGCTTGCGCTTTGACGGGGCTTTCTCTTTATTCTCATGACGTTCAATAATGTCCGATGCTCTCGTGCCGTATGCGTCACGATGTTCTCCATTAACTTTAGTGAATACAAAGTGGCACATTCCATCTATCATTATGTTTTTCATTTCTTCAATGTCGGAATAGATTTCAGCTGCCGCCTGGAGAGGCTTGCTGTCAGCGAGATATTTAGCAATCTTATTCAGTTCTTCATCGTTATCCTTTGTGTATCTATAGCTTAATCTTTTCATTTCCATTGTCTTTTTGAGTTGTCCATAATTGCTTTCTTGATCATCTTCCCCAGTTCCGGAGCCAGCCTCGACATGTCCGTCATGCTGACATGGTGGTCATACATCGCCGAAGGGTCGTACTCGAAGTCGATGCCGACGCTCACGAAGGAGAACCCGTCTCTGGAGAGTTCCTTCACCGCCTTCCTGACGTTCTCGGCAGGCTCGCATGGGGCGCCGTCTGAGACCACGAAGAAGAGGCACTTTTCCCGTGTCCGAGCCCTTACACGTGACGCGGCCTCACGGATGGCCTTCGAGTCAATGTTGCTCCAGTCCGCATCAATGCTGCCGAGGACATGCTTGTCTTTCGGTGCCTTGCCTTCCCTGTAGGCGTTAAGCTTGACGAACTGGCCGTTTTCCGTCGTGTGGCCGTAGATATACAGGTCCACGTTCCTTATGCCGGATATGGCCTCGTTCAGGAGCACGGCCGTATCCCTTGCAGCCTCGATTTTCTCTCCCTCCATCGAGCCGCTCTCGTCCACGAGGACGCAAACGGCCATCCGGTCAGCCCTGACCGTCCGCTCCTGACGGTAGATGTTCTCGACGCCCTGGACCGCCTCGGCTAGCTTGCAGGTATCCAGACGTCCGCTCCGTAGCCCGCGCAGGTCAAGGCTCCGGTCAGTGCCGTTGCCTCTCAATGCGGTGGCCATCGCAGGGACGAACCGTCTGACTCTTGACAATGACTCTTCATAACGGGACCTGTCCGCATCCGGACGGTGTATGTTCACCTTGTCCGTCAATCCCATTTCAATTTCTCCTTCTAGGGCACGGCCGAGCCGGTTCCCGTCCTTCATGATTTCTGCCGACATGCGGCTGTCGTCCAGCCTTGAAGGAATCTTTCCGTCTGAAGGAACCTGTATGACATCCTTCTCTAGCGATTCAAGGACCTTCTCCAATGCCTTCTCCAGTTCAGAATCCAAAGAACCGCCGGCCTTTCCTCCCTGTTGCGGATTACGCTCAGACTTGTTTTCCTGCTCGAAGAAAGCCTTTATCAGTTCGTATATGCGTTCGGCTGCATCCAGCACGTCCCGGCAGGACTTCGGAAACGGAAGTATCACCTCCCGGACATCGTAAAGGGTGTCGGCGAACTCACGGGCGTCGTCCATGTCAAGCGCCTCGGGATAGCGCACCATAGCCAGTATGGAGTTCATGAGCCTGACCGGACGGCTGAGTCCGATGCTTCCGGAACGGCCTCGCATCCTGGCAGAATGCCTGTCAAAGTAGTAGTATTTGGCGCATCCGAGGAAATCTGCCAGTCCGGGACGCTCTTCTCCGGTGAGCATCTCTATGCGCTCGTCCTCGATGATGTTGAAGAGGTCAGCCACCACACGGTTTCCGGACCGGGACATCATGTTGAAGTCCGTATAAAGCAGATGACTGCCTTCATGGACGGCAAGCCCCGTGAAGATGTCTATCTTCTGCGCGGCTGACAAGTCCGGATTGTCGAACATGTCGGTAGCGACGCTCACGACGCGGCCGTCAGTGCATGAGACATCGGGAGTAAGCGCGATCCTGACCCTGAACGGAGTGTTCATCGCAACGATCATGTCCCTTGCGTGACCGTATGCCATCCTGTGAAGGTCTGCGCTGTCCTTAGGTGAAAGCATCGCGGCGGAGTATACCGCACCTGACGCAGATGCGTCCTCCTGTCCGAGCCTTCCGTTTGTCCTGACACTGGTAAAATACCGGCCGGTCCTCTGGAGGATGTCCTTCTCCAGAACTTCGATTTTCTGTTCGGTTGTCATACCTGCTCCTCCTCATCTGTCTCTTCACGGTTCACGTCGTAAAAGTCCCTCGCAAGTTCAATGGTGTCCCTGATGATCTGCGCACCAAGAATCAGTATGCAGCCTCCGAAGAAGAAGGCATAGAGCGCCCTGTAGGCGATGTCTGACAAAAGTTCCATAATAGATAAAAGATTATTGGGCTTCCCTTGTCGGGGAATCCTGACGCTGCCGCATGGACGGGACAGAGGCAAGGGTGGCGTCGGAACTGATGCGCCAGTGTCCGTTCCGACGCATGAAAGGCGAAGCCGGCCCTTGCGGACAGGGACCGGCCATAGCTTTGCGGAAAGGATTACCGATATGGGAAGGAAGAAAAGGAGTCCATCCAGTCAAATCAATTGCGCGGATGCTAACTTGCGGACATAAGAGGAGACTGCCACATCATAGATTCAGTTTTCGCAGACTGATACTGGTAAGTATTCGCATTCTCTTCTCTTGTTATCATAAAAAAGTTTTTCCGTCAAGGTAATCCTGAAGTCACTGATTCGATGAGTGGTGCTACAGGAGGCTTTCAATTAAACAATGAAAAAATTATCAGCAATATACAATACTCACCAGATCTCGTCATTGCTGTATATATCCGTTAATATATACTCATTAGAGGAAATAGTTTGTCAAACCAGGTGACACCGGCCTATCTATGAGGCAGCTGCTCTATAATATCGGTTGGCAGCCGATGAGATGATGGAGGATATGGACCGGTTCTGGGAAGATGATGACGGGGAGAGGATGCGCAAGGCTAGTAACGCGTACGATGACAGCATCCTCACTCTTGCAGATGCAATACGCTTCGCCCTGGAATACGACCGGTAAATAATATATATAATCAATGACTTCAAGCTCCGGTAGGGGTTGTGGCCGTGGCCACGGCCACAACCCCTACCTTTATTGACATAAAACAAAAAAAACAACCAAAAATGCCGAACCACCTTTTCTGAAAACTGATGAAATCAACTTTTCTGATAATCGCTGAAGAAAAACTTGCTATTTACATAATCAAGATATACCTTTGTTCAGCAGAAGACACGGATGTTAATATACATTCTATCTACATTTTTTATAATTAATCATTAAACGAAAAACCATGATGCTAAAGCACATTTGTTCGCTAGTTGCCTTTTTTATGATGCCGCTTTGCGTTGGAGCGCAGAATGCCAAGCATTTCAAGTATCAAGGCGAGATTAATACTTCTTATTCATTCTGTATTGATGAGGAATTAAATAACCTTAATTTGGAAGTTATCAATGGTGTGCGTTTTTCCCGTTATTTATACGCTGGCGTTGGTCTGGGAGCAACAGCGGATTTCTCCGATGAAGCTATACTTTTCCCAGTTTTTATTGACCTCAAAGGATACATGCCTGTAACAAGTAAGATGGATTTAATTGCTGGTGTTGATGTCGGCACAAAACTGGATTACACTTATGACATGTCTGGTGGTTTTTTATTTAGGCCTGAGTTTGGTTTAAATTTCCCAATGAAGCGCAGGGTAGGATTGAAATTGACGTTGCTATACGAATTATATAGTTGGAAGACTACTATTCTAAACACCGAAGTTAAATACAAAACGAATGAGATCGGACTTAAGTTGGGTGTTTCTTTCTAACAATAACGATCATAAAATCACACTGCCAGCCTAAAGATGTTCTCAAACCTACGATATGTATTCAACCCTAGCATTAATAGGCGTTAATGATGCTCTACCTCTAATCGAAACAAATAACAAAAACATTTATAATTATGAACAAAATCACTCAAGTTTTAGCAATTCTATCACTTGCATTTTACTCGGTCTCATGTGACAAGTCTCCTCTACCGGCTTATGATACTCACAATTCAGATAATGAAACAACACATATCGATGAAACGGGAGAAACGTTTGCCAAACTTTTAGCTAATTCACTGAATGATAATGTGAATTTGTCTTCATATCTTTATGCTAAAGCGGGCGAACGCTTTGATGGGGATAACAATTTTCTAATAATACCAGCTTTAGATGAACCCGTAGCCAAAAGCGGATATTCCTTTAAAGAAATGCTGAAGGCAAGTTATCTCGCAACAAGGGGCGAAGGAGGAGATAATATAGATGTAGATTCTATTGCGCGAAAACTAAAAGTTGAATCGCCATTGCTTCAGGTCTACATCATGAATATCGATGCATGGGATGTCACGGATAAACCTCTAGTTGCTTATATTCCAGATGACTTCGATGATCAGGTAGTTTCTACTATATCTGCTTTTGATGGCAATGGTAATGAGATTTTATTGTCTTCAGATGGCAAGTATGAAAATCAGTCTATAATTGTTGTCAGTCGAAACGAGAGAACTGTGGCTGTAAGTAAAGATGTTCTAGGAGACAACATTGAATTTAAGGGGGCAATGCCGATTCACGTGGATGAAAAGTACAACTATTATTTGAAAACGGATATTCAATACACCTCTGATACTAACCCTGAAATGGCAAGTATAGGAGATTTGGTTATTCCTTCAGAGTATAGACAGTCTCATAGGTATCAGGTTGGAAATGAGGGGAAAGATTATGTATATAAAGTTAGACCTAAGAACAAATCCGCTTGGAACAAACTCGAGAACTCATTTCTAGGTGATCCTGAGTTATATGTGAATGTCATATATGGCAAGTTCCTAGGAGGAGCGCTTGGGTCGGATAATGTGACTAAAATGTTTCCAACCGGATATAATAACAGGAACAATATTAAGTGGAAAGTACAGAATGTCGAAATGCTACGATGGGATTTATTGGAAAATGGAAAATCGATGAAATACGTGTGGGCAGAAGATGATGGAGGTTCCATTATCAATATAGATGTCCAGTATTCGATAGGTTTTCTAAATAATCAAGTACTTAATGGAACATTTAAGATAGGAATAGGAAAGAAGGATGAAAGGGCTGGAGAATCAATAGTGTATTACACCGATGAAGACGAGCATGTGTATGATACTGGATACGTGTTATTCACAATTCAGACTAGGGCATAAATGTTAATCTGCGTGTAATAGATAGTTAGCGAGATTTTATTAGAAAAGAAACACAACCAGATTTTAACAGCAACGTTTGTTTCCTATACACAAGAGAGAGGCTGCCCATGCAGGTCAGCCCCTCTCTTGTGCGTAGTCTAGTAGGAATATTATATCACCAACACCAATCTTGATGCAATGGACATTATTAAGCAATACGAGGCCTCCAGCTCCAGGTTGTAGAACTAGCCTTTCGCATCTGGAAGTTAAACTTGGAAATGAGAACAATGTTCCATTTTACGACCAAACGCTACGAAGAGCATAATCTGTTTCGTAGTATACAAGGAGTAGGAGCGTAAACTCCGAAAGATGGACATCGGGATGAGCGTTGACGAGTTTATGTTCATCACCAAGACAATCACTACCTTGAAAATCAGACTAACAAACGGCGAGTTGTATACCAAAAGGCTATACAATAACCTCAGCAGTCAGCTCTATAATCTCTAATTGAAGGTAACACGCCCGTGCATGGGTGAATTATGTGAATCATTGTCAAAGTCAGGAAAGAATGTCTTTCGGAACAACTTGCGAGAAACAAGCAACTGTCAATCAGAATAAAGGAGTTAGATTTTCATCAAGTTTTTTAATGAATCATATTAAGAAGATATAAGCATGAAGAAGATAGTTGTGATTTCGACGAGCCTGCGTTTCGGCTCAAACATCGACATGCTAGCTGACAATTTTATTGAGGGTGCCATCTCTGCAGGTTACGAGATTGAAAAGATTTCCCTTGCCGTCAAGGACATAAGGTTCTGTAGTGCGGCATGGCTTGCCACGAGCTGGGCAGATGCGTCATCGATGATGACGTGAATGGCATAATGCAGAAGGCGCTCAACGCCGGTGTGGTCTGCTGGGCAACACCTATTATTAGATGAACGGCCAGATGAAGACTCTCATTGACCGCATGAATGCCATGTACTCGCCCGATTACAAGTTCAAGGACATATATAAGCTCACGACTGCGGCGGATGGTGAACCGGAAGTCCCAAAGCGGGTCGAAGCCGGACTGACCGGCTGGATTGACTGCTATCCCAAGAGCCGTCTGGCTGGAACACTCTTCTGCGGATGCGTCAAGGTTCCACGTACTATTGAAGGCAACGGCAAACCTCAAAAGGCGTACGAACTGGGAGGGAACGTATAGCCCTTCCCGACGTCTCATATTTTCCGGAATCTGTCCTTCCCGGGAATTAGCGCCAGTCCGCCCCATGTTCCGTGGATCTGTCCAAGGGAGTCGATGGATTCAACGACTCCCGTCCTTCCGTCATGGCTTTTCGCCTGGAGGTCCTTGCCTCCGTCGTCATCCATCCTGACAATGAGGATGGTGTCTCCTATATTTATCTTATCCATAACAAGTTCATTTGCAGGTTGTCGCATCAATTGCATTTCAACGCCTCCGCTATTGAAATGAGCGTAGGCAGTTGAAGCCCGTAGAACCCTTCGTCAATGACGAACCAGCCGGGAATGTATGATTCCTTTGCCATGTATTCCATGGCTTCGTCCCTTGAATAGTCGTTCATGTCGCCGTCGCAGGTCATGAACACGCACAGGTCGCCGTCAATTACCTCAAGCCGTCTTACCTCCATCTCCTGTATCGAGTCGCTGTATGGATTGAATACATATCCGAAGACCTTGTCGGACAGGTCGAGAGTCCATCCTCCCATGGTGAGGCGGATGATCTCATTCCTCAGAAGGACGGTGTCCTTCCTGATTGAATCGAGCGCCCTCATAACACTTCAAGGCTGTCCGCCACAATTTCGGTCGCATTCCTCTCGGCGTTGTTGATGTCCACGAACCAGCGGCATCTGATGCGTCCCGTCAGATGGACCGCCGTTCCTTTCGCTATCCTGTCAAGGCCGCTGACGTGCCCGCCCTCAAATGCGATGCAGCTGTGCCAGGTGGTCTCGATGACCGGCATCCCGTCGGACGCCCTGTAGACGTAATTGGTGGCAAGGGAGAACCGGGCAATCCGTCCTTCTCCCGTTTCGTTAATCCGTACTGTGCCGACGGCTCCCCGAAGCTCGACATAGTTAATACATTTAGATTTCATAACATAATAGATTACGCATCCAACAGCAGATGCTTACGATGCTTTAAAAGAGCATTGCTAGCGAGTGAAAAAGAAATATGCTGAAATTGATGCACGCAGTGTGTGCCATTTCAGCATATTAGGTTTTGTTGAACCGGTCTTTTGAACGAGAAGACATGCTCTACCTTTGCAGAGTGAGCGAAGAATGTTGGAGCCGAACCGTTTTTCTTAGATCAGTCGCCTTTTCTTTAATTGCAAGTCTTTTCCGGCGTATTTGACGATATCATTACCGAGAAGGTACGCCTCAGTGCTATACTTCGCAGGGCTGTCTCCATTCCTCGTGAAATTGGCCTTAGAGTTTCGGATGGCGTCCTCGATATAAATAGGCATTAGCCCGCTGTCAAATCCGCCTGAGATCTTGCTGTTAACATATTCCTTGAACGAGGTGTAAGATGAGACATCCTCATCATTTGGCTTGGTCCCGTAGATATGATAATATAGCCATATCTCGAAGGAAGGATTACTTTGCGCAACATTCCAAGCGATGTAATTCTTTCCGGTATTCTTTTCTGCACAGAATGTACGCAGACGTTTAATCAGGCCTTGTTCTTCCCATTCGTCAGTATCAACTACAAACCAGATGATATCCTTTTGATCGTAATCAAGGGTGTAAACCGGTGTCTCTCCTTCAAACAATTCTTCAGCACGCATCATCAGATTATTTGGAGAAGACCTATGATTGTACGGTGTGATAGCGATAACTTCAAGATTGGAAGACAACCCACTGAAGAAATCGAAATAATTCTTTTCTCGGTCATCACCCTCGCAGAACACATAAATTTTCTGCGCATCCTTGGAAGGCAAAGCCTTCTCATATATTCTTCTTCGCTGAATCATCGCACCTACCAGTTTAGGTCTTTCAAATTGGAGAGGAAAGGTATTCCGCCGTAGCGGCCATTTAAATATCCGTGTTCGATATTGGCAGTCTTGTGGATATTAAAATCGCTCAGAGGGTATATCTGCGTTGCCTGACTGCTATCCTTCTGAGTAAGCCATATCTCATCTGCCCTCAATATCTTCTGATCAAGGAGGCATGACTCATGCGTCGTGAATATCAATTGTCCCCGACAGGACTCCTTTTCAGAAATCTTGGATATGATTACCTTAATCATTACAGGATGTACACTCCTCTCAATCTCGTCAATGAAATATGTCTTATCCTCGATGAAGATGCTGTAAATGAACGGAATGTAATCAATAATCCTTATTGTTCCGTCAGATTCACTTTCCAGCGGCATCTGACAATCATTCCCGGAGATGTCAACATGTATAGGCTGCATCATTTTGAGAAGACATTCTCCGTGCTCATATACAACTGACGCATAGACGCGTGAATCGAACCTGTTTTCAGCGGGGATTGCCACACCTGGGGTTTCCTTGGCTATCTGCATCCGTCTGCGCAGGCTGGGGGACAAAGTGTCGTCATTCTCCTGAAGGATAGTCGTTCTGATTACAATCTTGGATATGCCGGTATTCATCTCAGGAAGGAGTCTGTTGAGAAGTTGAAGCATTTCCGGATTCTTGTCAAGCTGATGTGCAGTTATCCCGCTCATTCCGTTAGGCTTGACAATCGTTATGTTATTGAAGAGCCAGTCATAGGCCTTTGATATTGCCTGTATGTCTTCAGGGTATTTCTCGCCCATGAATGAAAGAAGCAGGTCGGTCTTTCCCAGTATCTTATCCGTAAGAGCATCGGCAAATACTGCGTTTGATGAGTTCTGCTCCAGATATCCTTTGTAGAATTCTATCTTCTGAATACCCTTCTCATTGCTTCTGGAGAAGACGAGTTCGTCATCTTTTTCCCTGGAAATGTACAGTTCCTCTTTAACTATGCAGTCCCTGACGAAGGAAAGTGTATAATAATATATGACTCCATCATGATAGAACTCGACAGCTATTGAAACAGGAGAGTTCTTTGTGTCTTCATTTAGCAAGAAGGGAATTTTGTAAAAACTGGAAGAGATGTTTTCAACAGTCCCGTCACGCACGATGTCACGCAGGATGGATATCGCCTTGATGAGATTGCTTTTCCCGGCACCATTGGCACCATATATTGCACTCAACCTGACAACCTTAGTATGATCCTGACGTACAATATGGCCCGGCAGTTGCTGAGAACGGCTGCTAGGAAACAGATTAAACTCCGTCTGTTCTTTGAAAGAGAAAAAATTCTCAAAGATAACCCTCAATAGCATATGACAAATCTTAACGGTTAATATACGCAAAGGTATATTATTTCTGCCACAATTCAAATATACTTCTACAGTATCCGTTAAATTTTAACGGATACTGCCCATTTCTTAATCTTCCACGATATCTATCTCGCGCAGAACATCTTGTTGACGATTCCCATCTCTCCCTCCGAAGGAGTGCCTTCAAAGTACGGCAGGAATATCTGCGTGAGAGCCTCGAGTGCACTGTACCCGCAGCTGACCAGCTTGGCCGCCATAAGTGTCTGTCTTACTGTCACTGCCGTGGAAAGCTCGCCTTTGGCGTAGCTGTCACGTATGTCCTTCGCCACCTTGCAGATGTTTATGGCATCCGTCTTCTGAATCCCATATCTGGAAACGAGAACTGCCGTTTCATCGTCCACTGTCGGATACTCCATCTGAAGACGGAAGAAGCGGGAACTCAATGCCGGGTCGAGCATATTTGTTCCCACGAACTCCGCCCCGATATTGGCAGTGGCCACAAAGACGCATTCTGGATGTGCCTTCACCATCTGGACCGGAGAAACGTAGTCGTTGCGCATCTCTCTCGTGCCGTCAAGGCAGGACATAAGGTAATTGAGGGCGTTCAGCGGAGCGCGGTTTATCTCGTCGAGAAGGACGACCCCAGGTCTTTGTATGTCCTCAAGAAACTGGGCCGGCTCAAATACCGACTTGCCGTCCTTGATGCGGTGAACGCCCAACAAGGCCGACATCGGGTCTGACATCGTGCCCATGTTGTACTTGCGGCATTCCAGGCCGAGCCGCTTGCATGCGAGCAATACCAGCTCCGTCTTTCCCGTTCCGGATGGGCCCGTGAGAAGCAGGTTGTCATGGTTGTGGATGAATGTCATCGCCATCTCCCACCGGCGGCTATCTATTGAAAAGCCATCAGTAGAGATAGACGGCTTCGACCACGCCTTCTCCGTGCGTATCCTCTCAAGAAGGGTTTTGCTCCTGGCTGGAGCGTTAGTTTCCACATGCCGCGCGAAAAGGCCCTCCAATACGGAGACATTATTCTGTTTGTATTCCTCCCAATCCGAAATCATCTCCTCCGAGGGCTGCAACGGGTCTTCTGGACAATCCATAGGAAAGATTCCTCCGATGGCGGCCATGAACGGGGCAAGGCCATCTCCGTTTGAACGTGAGCGCGACTGACGTAGCTCCAATGCCGGCGTGCAGAAAACAGTCCCAATAGGACACCTTGCCCTTATCTTTGAGTCCGCCTGAATGTTCAGATTTTCAGGAATCTCAGTACTGTCTGGAAATCTTTGTCCTGGCAATGCCCTGAGCCTGTTTGTCCCACCTTCGGGATATGTCTTCAGAAATATGTATCTCATACTATGCAGTCTTTTGCCGGACTTGCCGCACGCCAGTCTGTCCGGCGTCCCGGCTTCCGGAATCACACAGCATGCATTGGCCCGGAAAGGGGGCGGACAGGCACAAAAGGACAGCTGCGGAAATGACGCGACGTCGCGGCGTGTCCCTTTCCTCAGCGTTTTGTGGATTCCGTACCGGGGCCATCTTCGCGGCGTGATTCGGATGCCGGATGCCGTCACACACCATCAAATTGTATTTAAATAATTATCATTTT
>OHKQ01000051.1_pt1 | contig 68191 bp, 49 predicted proteins | sample 1568891 | NCBI WGS metagenome assembly OHKQ01 (sample SAMEA3879596, study PRJEB24766) | human gut metagenome | biome: human-associated habitat; feature: feces | place: USA | collected 1985/1987 | reverse complement strand
GAGGCCAGCGTAGAACTCGACTTGGACTCAGCCGTTCAATCAGTGCATGCAGAAATCGCTGCTCCCGCCCTTGACGCAGTTGAAACGGACGAAGCAGACGAAGCGGAGGAAGCAGACGAAGCGGATGCCATTGAGGAAAAACAGGCACAAGCCGCAGCTTTTAGCGACGAAACACCTCTGCCCCAAATGCGCCATTTGACGCTCGACGATTTTGTGTTTGGCATGGAACACTTGGAGCAACCCCAGATCAGCGAATCGGAAGCCGAAGACGAGTGGGGCGATAGCGAGGAAAAGGCCAAAGAACAGGCCCGACGCAAACGAAACAAGTCGCGCCGTTCGCGTGGCAATATAAACAAAAACGGCCAGGCTACCCCGACCGATGAGGTGAACGCCAAAGACACCCCACAGCACGAACAGCAGCCGAAACCGCAAAAGCCTAAGTCGCAAAATGCCGACCAAAACCGTGCTGCAAAATCGGCCAATGCCGAAGCCATGCAGTCGGCAGAGGTAAAAGCCGACCCAGCCGACGAGGCACAACCTGTGTCGAAACGCAAACGTCGCCGTCGCCGTCCGCGCAAAAAACATACCGGCGACGCACCGGCTGAATCTGCTGCCCAATAACCAGCCCAATCACGAGCCAGGGCAGCCCCCGTAGTAGCCCGGTCATTTGCAAACAGTAACCCGAAGAATTATGCACCCTTTAGCCGATTTTAAGTACTGTCCGCAGTGCGGAAATGCCCATTTCCGCGAAAACGATGCCTACAGCAAACGCTGTATGCAGTGCGGCTTTGTGTATTATGCCAATGCAGCCGCAGCAACCGTAGCCATTATTCTCAACGAACAAGGCGAGTTGCTCTGCGTGGTGCGCGACCGTCAGCCGGCCAAAGGAACGCTCGATTTGCCGGGTGGCTTTGTCGACCCCGGAGAAAGCATCACCCAAGGGTTGGTGCGCGAGGTGCAGGAAGAAGTAGGAGCCGAAGTTGTGGCCTATGAATTTCTGTTTTCCTTTCCCAACACCTATCCCTTCTGTGGTCATGTGGTTCACACGTCCGATGCTTTTTTCCTGTGTCGCGTAGCCAGTTTGCAAAGCATTTCCGCCCGCGACGATGCCACCAACGCCCAATGGATACCCCTTTCCGAAGTCGACCCCACACGCTTCGGCTTGGCCTCTATTCGCCAGGGCGTCGAACGCTTTCTGGCCATGCAGCAAGGCGGCGGTTACTAAAGCCCGTGACACGCTCCCTGTTCTGATTTTTGTTTTTCGACAGCGAGTTGCAAAAATCAAACAGCATATTCAAACAGATACAAAAAACGCACCTTCAGCAGGACAAAAACCCTGCGGAAGGTGCGTTTTTTTTGTGAGAATAATTAAATTTGCGTGCATGAATAATCCCCTAAACCTTATTCAAAGTGTATGGCGCTTTTATCGCGACGGATTTCGCGCCATGACCTGGGGGCGCACGCTATGGATTTTGATACTCATCAAGCTGTTTGTGATGTTTGCCATATTGCGGCTGTTCTTTTTTCAGCCCCAGTTAGGCGGTCTCACCGACGAACAGAAAAGCGAAACCGTAGGAGCCGAACTGCTGCGTTAATCAGGCCGTTCGCTTGCCCGTAAATCCCCCATTTCTCGAACCCCTTAAATCCTTATTTTCAGTATGCAGTTACTCAGCATTCTCGATCCCGCAACCATCGACTGGTCGCGCGCGCAGTTTGCGCTCACAGCCTGCTATCACTGGCTGTTTGTGCCCCTTACGTTGGGGCTGGCCCTCATTATGGGTATCATGGAAACCCTTTACTATGTGAAGGGAGATGAATTTTGGAAACGTACCGCCCAGTTCTGGATGAAACTCTTCGGCATTAACTTTGCCGTAGGCGTAGCCACCGGCTTGATTCTTGAATTCGAGTTCGGAACCAACTGGAGCAACTATTCCTGGTTCGTGGGCGACATCTTCGGTGCCCCCCTTGCCATTGAAGGCATCCTCGCCTTCTTCATGGAAGCCACCTTTATTGCCGTCATGTTCTTTGGCTGGCAAAAAGTAAGTCGCGGTTTCCACCTCGCCTCAACTTGGCTCACCGGCATCGGTGCCACCATTTCAGCCTGGTGGATTCTGGTGGCCAACGCCTGGATGCAGCACCCCGTCGGCATGGAGTTCAACCCCGTGACCGTGCGCAACGAAATGGTCGATTTCATGGCCGTAGCCTTTTCGCCCACAGCCGTAGTCAAGTTCTTCCATACCGTGTCGAGCGGCTGGATGACCGGAGCCGTATTTGTGGTCGGCGTAAGCTGCTGGTTCCTGCTCAAAAAACGCAATCAGCGCATGGCCCTTGCCTCGATTAAGGTGGCCAGCATTACCGGCCTTTTCGCCACCCTCGTCGTAATGGGAACCGGCGACAAGAGCGGTGTGAACATTGCCCGCGAACAGCCCATGAAACTCGCTGCAGCCGAAGGTTTGCACGAAGGCGGACAGCGCGCCCCCTTCTCCATTGTGCCCGGTATTGAAGTGCCCGGTGTACTCTCTGTACTCGCTACACACGACATCGACGGCTATGTGCCCGGCATTGACAACCTGCTCAACGGCTACACCCACCCCGACGGCACCGTACACCCCTCGGCCGACGAAAAAATAGCCCGTGGACGCAAGGCGATTGCCGCCTTTGCCGACTTCCGCGCCCATCACCAGTCGAACCCCGAACAAGCCGCCAAGGCACGCGCCGAACTTGAGGAACACATGCCCTATTTCGGCTACGGCTATTTGAAGTCGAAGGAAGAACTCGTGCCCCCCGTACCCATGGTCTACTGGAGTTTCCGCCTCATGGTAGGGCTCGGCAGTTTCCTCTTCCTCTTCCTCATCGTGGCCTGGTGGATGCAGCACCGCGGCACCCTCGAACGCACTCGCTGGATGCACTGGCTGGGCATAGCCGCCGTGCCCATGGTTTATGTAGCCGGACAAGCCGGATGGATTGTAGCCGAAGTAGGCCGTCAGCCCTGGGCCATTCAGGACCTGCTCCCCGTTGGAGCTGCCGTGTCGCAGTTGTCGCCTACCAGCGTCATGACCACCTTCTTCCTCTTCCTCATCATCTTTACCGTGCTCCTTGTGGCCGAAGTGCGCATTATGACTCGCGCCATCAGCAAACACGAAGCCTAACATTCCCCCAACCCCTATTCACCGAAATTACATGATAACCTATACATTCCTTCAGCAATACTGGTGGTTCTTAGTGTCGTTATTGGGCGGTCTGCTCGTGTTCCTCATGTTTGTTCAGGGCGCCAATAACCTGATATTCCAAGTGGGACGCGACGAAACCGAACGTACCATGATTGTCAATTCCACCGGACGTAAGTGGGAATTCACCTTTACCACCCTCGTCACCTTTGGCGGAGCCTTTTTCGCCTCCTTCCCCCTGTTCTACAGCACCAGCTTCGGCGGTGCCTACTGGGTGTGGATGCTGCTGCTTGTCAGTTTTGTGCTGCAAGCCGTGGCCTACGAATTTCAGTCGAAAAGCGGCAATGTGCTCGGTCGCACCGCGTATCGCGCTTTCCTCGTGTTCAACGGATTTGTCGGCCCCTTCGTGTTGGGAGCCGCTGTCGGCACCTTCTTCACCGGTGCCGAATTTGTGGTGAACCGCGAAGCCATGTCCTCGGCCGATGTGCAAAGTTTTTCGCCTGTTATCAGCACCTGGACCAATGCCTGGCACGGCCTTGAAGCCCTTGGCAACGTATGGAACCTCGTATTAGGTCTTGCCGTCTTTTTCCTTTCGCGCATACTCGGCAGTCTGTATCTCATCAACAATATCAACGACGACAGCCTGCGCCAGCGTTTGCGCCGCATGATCATGGTCGACACCGTGCCCTTCCTCCTCCTTTTCCTCGCCTTTGTCGGCTATCTGCTCACCGCCACCGGTTTGACCTACGATCCCGCCACCAGCCAGTTTGCCCCCGAAAGCGGCAAATACTTGCATAACCTGCTGGCCCTGCCCTGGGTATTGGCGCTGTTCCTGCTCGGCGTAGTGTTAGTGCTCACCGGCATTGTCCGCACCCTGCTGTCGGCCACCCATGTGCGCGGCATTTGGTTTACCGGTGCAGGCACCGTGTTCACCGTGTTGGCCCTGCTGCTTTGCGCCGGTCTGAACCACACGGCCTACTATCCCTCGCTTGCCGACCCCCAGTCATCGCTCTGTTTGGCCAATAGCTGCTCCAGCGAATTTACGCTCAGCACCATGGCCGCCGTCAGCCTGATTATTCCCTTTGTACTGGCCTACATTGTGTATGCGTGGCGTGCCATCGACCTCACCGGCATTACGCGCAACGAAATGCAGGGAAAGGGCCACAAGTACTAATTCGTGCAGCTTTTTCTCTTTGAAGGAAATGATATAAAAAATCCCCGACAGTTCGCATTGGAACTGTCGGGGATTTTGTTCGTTTGAGGAGGTAAATGATTTAGACTTTTTGGTCAGAAGCGTCTACTTCAGTATGAGTTTCACCGCTTGTTGCTTTTTAGTATTTCCAAAGCTAAGTACATAAAATCCTTTTGCAAGCGTGGTAAAATCAGCTGTAGGTCCATAGCCCTTTGTTACAAGGAGTCCGTCTGAAGTAAATAAATGCCAATTAGTATCCCCTTTGGCAAAGTTTATCTTTCTACCATCGTTCGTCATGTTGAAACCCTTATTGCTGTCGGTTGTTACATCATGAATGGCCGTAGTAAGCAAGTCTTCTCCATCAAATATATACCAATTCTTGCTGTTAGCCAATTGAATAGTTTGAGTTGAAATTACGTTCGCATCAGCTTCTGGATATTCTGCCTGATTGTAGAACACGATACCACCCTCTTCTGTCAATTTCGGTAATGATTCAACAAAGTGCTGGCTACTCTCTGTACTCAGTTTGTTGTGGTCTATCACCATCATTTGTAAGTTGTCACAACCTTCGGCCGATAGTTCTTTAAGTTCATTATGGTCGCAAGCTACGGCCATTATCGTAGAGTTCCCTTTTAAGTTAAGGTTTGTCAGTTGGTTGAAACTCAAACTAGCTTCGCTCAATGATAAATTTCCCGACAAGTCTATATCCGTCAGTTTGTTGTCTCCGCAACTCAGTACCATTAGGTTCTGTTGGTTTTTCAGTTCTAGCCCTGTCAGTTTATTACTAAAGCAATACAACTCTTCCAATGCTTTGTTTTCTTTTAAATCAAGCATCGTCAGTTGGTTCAGTTTGCAGTTCAGTTGTGTCAGTTCTGTCAACTTGTCAACTTTTAGGTCTGTCAGTTTGTTATCACCGCAGTATAGGTGCGTCAACTTCAGATTATTCTGTACGTTGAGTTCACTAATTTGACAGTTTTCGCAGTACAGTTGAGTAAGTTCTAGATTTTTCGATACATCCAGACTTGCAATCTTGTTTCTACTGCAATTTACTACTGCTAGTTTCGGGCAATGCGTTAAATCAATTTCAGTAAACGCATTGCGGTAACATCCCAGTTCAATTAGTTTGGTGCAGTTTGATAAGTTGAGCGAAGTGAGTTGGTTTTCTTGACAGTAAATCAGTAGCAATTCTGCACCCGTACCTAAGTTTAGCGAGGTCAGCATATTGTCGTTGCAGTACAAACGCGCCAGACGTGCGTTTTTTGACACATCGAGTTCTGTTAGGTTGTTGATGTCGCATTTTAGCACTAATAGCGACTTAGCCTCCGAGCAATCAAGTTCCGTCAGTTTAATCGATGAGCACTCTATGCCTAGAACATCTCCCTTAATTATAATAGTAGGGTTAGAAGCTGTAGCCGTAAGTGGTAGAAATGTTGGGGAAGACACATCGGCTGAAACTTCATAATCTTTGGCTATTCCATCGCCAGTATCAATGCTTACCGAACCTCCTGTCGCAGCAATTGAAAGTCTTACAGCATCGCCTTTTGGCATTGTACTTTTCAGCGTAAGGGTTTGCGATGAAGCCACTAATCCGCAGATTGCAAAAAGAATAGAAAGTGTAATTTTTTTCATGTCCTTTGTTTTTTATGAATGAGTAAAATTGTTGATGAAAAAGTAGGGTTAAGCAATGTGATTCGTAAAAGATATGCCGCTTTGCTTGTATGAATAGGTGGGTATGTACTATTTTGCAAATATAATGAGAATATTTATATCAATATGTTTTTCTTGGAGACAAATTTGGCGCCTATGCTAAATAGTGTGGGTGGTAATGATAGTAATCATTTATAAGGAATACCTATGGGATGTTGTACGGACGGAGTTGAGAAATAGAAACATATAAAAATCCCCGACAGTTCGCATTGGAACTGTCGGGGATTTTGTTCGTTTACCGCTGAATCAATGCAGCCCGGTTATTTCACCTCTTTCACCAGGTAAATCTGTACAGGCAAGTGGTCGGAGAAGCCATTGAGCCATACACCACCGGCATGCGTACGCAAGGGGTTTCCCTTGTAGCGACCCTCCTGCTGGAACAGGTAGTCGCGCATGAAAATGGCGTGCTGGTAATATTTCAGCGTGGAGCGGTCTTTGCCTACCAGGTTGCCGTTCATCACGATTTGGTCAAAAAGGTTCCAGGCACCGTTGTAAAGCAGCGTACCCTGACCCACCTTGTAGAGCGTGTTGTACCAAGGATTGTAGAAATCGTTGGCCGACTTCACCTCCTTTTGTTCCGCAAAGCAGCCCAGCTGTTCGGTCATGCTCTTGTTGCCCGGGTCGTCGTTCATGTCGCCCATGACAATGATTTTAGCTTCGGGTTCCTGTTTCAGCAGCGCATCGGTGAGTTGACGCAGTTGGAATCCGGCACGTTGGCGAATTTCGTCGCCGGCAGCACGCGAGGGCCAGTGGTTCACGATGCAGAAAGTTTTGTCGCCACCGAGCAAACCCTCCATCACGAGGAAACCACGCGTAATGTAAGTGGTGTCGCCCTTCAGTTCGTTGTAAGCACGCACTTTGCCGTTTTCGTCGGTGTAGAAACCAAGCAGCGGGCTGTCGATCTTGCCATCGGGTGCATAGTAAAAAGGCACGAGCATGCTGCTTTCGAGTTTGAAAAGACGGGGATTGTAGAAGAAGGCACACTCAATGCCTCGGCGGTCGGGTCCGGCAATGTCGACATACTTGTAGCCACGCTTAGCCAATGCCGGCTGTTGGAGCAAATCCTCGAGTACGCGGTGATTTTCGATTTCCGAAAGTCCGATAACGGCCGGTCCCATGGGCAGTTTGTCGGTGCAGAGTTCGCTGAGTACGCGGGCCATGTTGTGCAGTTTGGCCTCGTATTTCATTTTTCCCCATTTGTTGCGGCCGTTGGGCAGAAACTCGTAGTCGTTTTTGCCGGCATCGTGAATGGTGTCGAACAGGTTTTCCAGGTTATAGAACGCCACCCCGTAAAGTGCAAAACGTTTTTGCTGCATTTCGTGCAGCGCCTCGGTAGTGACGGGTGCAGGTGCTGTGTGAGCTGCACGCAGCGAAAGTGGATAAATCTGAAAAAAAGCTGCACAGACGAGCAGCAACGAAAGGAGATTTCTCTTCATATAAAAATGTATGGTTTATGTTTGATGCTGCAAATTTCAAAAAAAAAACTGAGATTTTGCTTTCTGCATTTGATATTTAATAGAAATGTAAAGGCATAGGCATTTTTTTATATGTATCTTTGCAGCAAATAATAAAGTTTACAAGTAGTTATGCTTGGACGCAGTATGAATGAGGGATAAGAACACATCGTTGTACTCTGTGACGGGCTTTATGCCTATTGATTCAGAGTTGCGGTTTTGCTTTTACCCCTGTTTCTTCGTCTACATAGCTCATAAATGCAATTCTTTAAGAAATATGACAAAAGGTGTAAAACTTACGGCGGCCGCCCTGCTTTTGGCTTCAGGAGCCATGGCCCAAGAGCCCGTCGACACCCTGGCGGTTCTCGACAATGCCGACTTTACGTTTACCGAGTCGCAACTCGACGAGGACAACGATGCCTCACAGGCAGTTTCGGTTATCACGGGTTCGAAGAACGACCCCTACAATGCGGAAGTAGGCTACCGCTTCAGCCCCATGCGCTTTAAAGTGCGTGCCTACGACAACATGTACAACAGCTACTACATGAACGGCCTTCAGCTCAACGACCTGGAGCTGGGACGTTTTGGTTACAGCATGGTGGGCGGTATGAACGATGCCGTGCGCAACCAGGAAGGTGTGTCGGCCTACGATTTCAACCGCTTCGGTGTGGCCGGTGTGGGTGGCGCAACCAGCGTCAATACGCGCGCCAGCCAGTTTGCCCAAGGCAACAAGCTGACCCTTTCGGGTACGAACCGCAACTATGTGGCACGCGGCATGTTTACGCATGCTACCGGTCTGCTTCCTTCGGGTTGGGCTTTTGCCGGACTCGTAGGTTACCGCTGGGCCAACGAGGGTGTGATTGAAGGTACGTTCTACAATTCTTTCTCGTATTTCCTTTCTGCCGAAAAGCGTTTTGGCGACAACCATGCCCTTTCGCTCGTAACCTTTGGTTCGCCCACCGAACGCGCACAGCAGGGGGCTTCGACCGAAGAAGCCTACTGGTTGGCTAATTCGCACTACTACAACCCGAACTGGGGTTATCAGGCTGGCGAAAAGCGCAATGCCCGCGTGGTAAACGACTTTGAACCTACGGCTATCCTGACGTGGGACTGGAAAATCAAGGACGATAAAAAACTTACCACTGCTGCCGGCTTTAAATACTCAATGTATAGCTCAACGGCATTGGGCTGGAGCGGCGATGCTTACGACCCCCGTCCCGACTATTACAAAAATATGCCTTCGTCGATTTTCGACGTGTGGGATCCCGAAAAGAATAATCCCGAATACTTAAAGAATAACCCCTACCTGCTCGAACAGTATAACGACCTGAAGGACTTCTGGCTCTCGTCGAAAGCCAACCGACAGATTAACTGGGACCGCATGTACTACGTGAACCGCGAAAGCGAAAAAGCCGGTGGCGAAGCCCTTTACTACCAGGAACGCCGCCACAACGACCAAATGGTGTTTGCGCTCAACACGGCTTTCAATCACGAGGTTAACAAAGAGCAGAAATATACCCTCGGCGCATCGTACAACCGCACCAAGGGTATGCACTACAAAACGATGGCCGACTTGCTCGGCGGTAGCAAATTCACCGACATTGATAAGTTTGCCGCCAGCGACTACGGACCGGGAAGCATCGAAGCGCAAAACGATATGCGCAACCCGGACCGACAAATCGGCATCGACGATAAATTTGGTTACAACTACAACATCTTTATCAACAAGGCACGCCTTTATGGCAACTACGAACTGAATCAGGGTAAGTTCAACTACCGCTTGTCGGCCTGGGCCGAAGGCACAAGCATCGAACGCGAAGGCTTGATGCAAAACGGACGCGCTCCCGAAAACTCGTATGGCAAGAGCGGAAAGGCATGGTTCCTGGGCGGCGGTGGCCGCTTTGGTCTGACCTACCGCCCGAACGGTGCGCACATTCTGAGCGTGAACTTCGGTGCCGAAAGCAACGCTCCGCTGGCGCGCAACAGCTTTGTGGCTCCGCGTATGCAGAACAACTTTGTGAAGAACCTGACCAACGAACAGGTGGTGAACGCTGAGGCTTCGTACCAGTTCCGTCTGGGCAACTTCTCGGGTAAGGTGACCGGCTACTACGCACGCTTCAACAATGGTGTGGAACAAACCGCCTTCTACAACGATCAGGAAGGCCGCTTCACTTACCTCACGATGAGCGGCGTCGACCGCGAACACTACGGTATCGAGGCAGCCTTTAAGTATCAGGTAACTTCGAACTTCGCCATCAACCTGATGGGTTCATACGCCGAGGCTGAATATGTAAACAACCCCTTAGCCGAAGTGAACTACGAAGGTATGAACGCACAGACCATCAAGCAGCTGAACGTGTGGAAAAACCCCGTGACCGGCGCTTCAATGCCGCTGCGCGTCATTGCCGAAGGCATGCACGTGAACGGTACGCCCCTCGCTGCAGTGAGTCTGGGTGTGGAATACAACACGAACGGATGGTTCTTCGAGGCTAACCTCAACTACTACGACCGCGTGTACGTTGACTTCTCGGAATACCGCCGTTTGAGCAACATCCTGAAGAACTACACTTCAACCAGCGACAAAGCCCCCGTTTACGACGTGACGAAGGCCGAACTCAAGGAAAAGGGTGGTGTGCTCTTCGACAAGCAGGGCAACGTGGTTGACAGCTACGCCGCCAAACAGGAAAAATTCGACGGTGGCTTTATGCTCGATGCTTCAATCGGTAAGTTCATCCGCCTGAAAAAGGGAAAGAGCCTGAGCATCAACCTTTCGGCGCAGAACATTACGAACAACCGCAACATGCGCACCGGTGGTTACGAGCAGAACCGCGACGACTTTTACCAGACGGGCGTGGCTAAGGCATACCACTTCTCGAAAAACGCGAAGTACTACTATGCCAATGCCTTCAATGCCTTCCTGAACATCGGCTTTAAGTTCTAAACATATTTCACTCAGCAATATCGCTGCCCCGGCTGCTCCTTTGGCACGCACCGACGCAGGCATTTCACAACCTGACGCGGGTGCTTGCACCAAGGAACAGCGGGGTAAAACAGACAATTATGAATAAGTTTTTTCATTTACTGATGGCTGCATTCGTGGCATTCGGGTTGACTGCCTGTATGGACGACTACGATGACCCGAAAACCGAAACCAACGACGTAACCAGCCCCACCGATATCGGCGCAGTGAATTACTCCATTGCCCAGCTCAAAAACGATAACAAGTCGCTCTTTAACCAAACCAATGCCTTTGAGCAGGTGAAAACCGACCGCATCATCGAAGGTGTGGTAGTGGCCAACGACGAAGGAGGTAACCTTTACCAAACCCTCATGCTCCGCCACATCGACATTACGAAAGAGGTGGGCGACCCCATGCGCGACCAAAGCATCGTGCTGGCCGTGAAGAACACCTGGCTCACGCCCTACTTCCCCCTCGGACAGCGCGTCAAGGTAAACCTCAAGGGCCTGTACATAGGTGTTTACTCCAAACTTCCCAAAATCGGTCAGCCCTACTACACCAGCAGCGGTAACCTCCGCCTCGGTCCCATGCTCCTGCAGCTTTGCCGCACGAACGTGGAACTCGTAGGCACCCCCGACCCCAACTGCGCTGAACTCAAGCCCGTGGCACTCGATGCCGACTGGATTGCCAACAGCAAAAACCAGAACTGCATGAACTGCCCCCAGCTGGTCAGCGTAAAGGGTAGCCTGGCTGAAGCCGACGGCACTGCCATCTTTGCTCCCGAGGAACTGCAAGACCCCGGTTACGGGGTGGACCGCACGCTCAAAGTGGCCGGTTCAAAGAGCCAAATGACGCTCCGCACCTCAACGCAAAACAACATTGCCTTTACCGTAATGCCTCAGGGCGAAAACACTTTCACGGGTATGCTCAGCTACTACAGCGGTTGGCAAATTCAGCTCCGTTCGGTTAACGACATCAACAAGTAAGTTGCGTATGAGGCACTTACCTCTTTCCTAAAAAAATAAAATCAACACATTTATATGAAAAAGTATTTTCTTTCATTAGCCGTGGCAACCCTTTCATTGGGTTTCACTGCCTGCGAGGACGTTCCTGCTCCCTACGAAGTGAACGGCGACGGCAGCAACACGGGTTCGAGCGTTATTCTTGACGAAAAGTTTTCTACTTCGCTCGGCGATTTCTCAGCCATTAACACCGAAGGCAGTTATTCATGGAATTGCAGTTACAGCTGTGCTCAGGTAACCTCGTTTGTTGATTCCGACGGCGATGGACAAAAGGAAAACATGCCCGCTGAAAGCTGGCTGATTTCGCCCAAAATGGACTTTACGAGCGTTGATAGCGCGTATGTAAGCTTCGACTACATCTTGCGCTACGCCAATGCTTCGGAACTCGAAAGCCATTATCAGGTGCTCGTGAGCAAGGACTTCAATGGTGTGCCCACGCAAGCCAACTGGACGGCTCTCCCCTTCAAGGCCGAACAGGGTACTGACTGGGATACTTGGTACAACACGGGTAAACTCAGCATTCCGGCTGAAATGATGAAGCAGCCCGGCGTAACTGTTGCACTCCGTTACAAAACAACCAAGAAGGCCGCAACCTGGGAAGTGAAGAACTTCAAGGTGATGAAGGGCAATGGCGAAGAGAACCCCGGTGGAGGTGAAGGCGGCGACAAGCCCGTTGAACCTACGGGAAAGAACCTGCTTGAAAATGCCGGTTTCGAGGATTGGACCGATGGTGTGCCCAACGCATGGAAGTCGACCAACTCAGCCAGCAACGCTACACTGACGCAGAGCACCACGGCACGCAACGGCAAGTTCGCTTTGGCAGTCGAAGGCAATGAAGCACAGAACAAGCGCCTTGCTTCGAAGGAATACACCCTCAAGGCCGGTACCTACACCTTCACTCTCAATGTCAAGGGCGATGGTCAGGTACGTTTGGGCTATGCCATTGTCGAAGCTGATGGTTCGATTGCCGGTGGCGACAGCTATAAGTATGGTTCCTACACCTCAACCACGGCCGGCGACTGGACCGAAGCGTCGTACACCTTTACGCTCACCGAGCAAACCAAGGTGAACCTCGTAATGATGAACCCCAAAACCACTTCGTACGCCACAGCTTCTGAAAAGCTCGTCGACGATGCTTCGCTCGTAACTAGCGATGGCGGTATCGTTGAAGGTGGTGACCAAGGTGGTGACCAAGGCGGTGACCAAGGCGGCGACCAGGGTGGTGACCAAGGCGATGCCCAGCCCCAAGCAGGCAATTTGCTCGAAAATGCCGACTTTGAACTTTGGACGGGCGATGCTCCCACGGCTTGGAAGTCGACCAACTCGGCCAGCAACGCCACACTGACGCAGAGCACCACAGCACGCAGCGGAAAATTGGCCGTAGCCGTAGGTTTCGACGAAAAGCAGAACAAGCGCCTCGCTTCGAAGGAATACACCCTCAAGGCCGGTACCTACACCTTCACTCTCTATGTCAAGGGCGATGGTCAGGTACGTCCGGGTTACGCCATTGTGGAAGCTAACGGTTCGATTGCCGGTGGCGACAGCTATAAGTACGGCGGCTACACCTCGACTACTGCCGGCGAATGGACTAAGGTTACTTATGAGTTTACGCTCACCGAGCAAACCAAGGTGAACCTCATCATGATGAACCCCAAAACCACTTCGTACGCCACAGCTTCTGAAAAGCTCGTTGACGACGCTTCGCTCACCACAACCGATGGTGGCATCGTAGGCTAATGCTCCTTGGCACTTGCATAAAGGTGTCGCATCCATCATTTTTTTTGAAAACTACTACCGTTGTCGTACGTTGAACTTTCTGCCGACACACATACGTCAAGGCAAGAAAACTGCGTGACAACGGTAGTTTTTTCGGTTCTGTAATGTATGGCTAATTTTTTAAGTTGCACTCTTGGCCGTAACTCTTAAACAGCAAGCCGCACGGCAGGTGAAATGATGTGAAATATGTGGTTTGTTTTTCCATTTTCCAGCCGTAGTTTAAGTCACGCAGTGGGCCATCGTCAAAATTTACTCCGCGATTGTCCGAATTAGTTCCGATTTTGTTGAAATTAGTTCCGTGCTTGTTGAAATTAGTTCCGAGCTAGTTGAAATTAGTTCCGAGCCAGTTTAAAGAATCTCGGAATTGCTGATAATCAGCGTTTTCAAAAAAAAGCTCAAGTAGGTTTTCCACACGTTGAATGTGGCTTGGAATGAAGATAAAGGCGAACAACTTATTTTTTACGTTTGTTTACCCATTTGTTAAATCAGTCCTGCGCGCAATAAGCAGCGAAATGCTTCGCAATTCAAAGTGATTGGAGGTTACACTTGGGAGAGTAGGTGGATGCGTATGCCCAAAATGGCTATTGCCATTACCCACACAAGTTGTGACAGAACCGTCTTTCCCTTTTATCCATCAAAGAACACAATGCAAAAAACAATCATCAACCTTTTCAGCCGTCTGTGCTTGGTAGCCCTGCTGCCCTTTCTGTCAGCCTGCGGTGGCGACGACAACGACATACAGTTTGGCGAAGAAAACGGACAGGGTAGTGGAGGAGTGGTAGTAACCCCCTCGCGCAACATTACCTCGCGCATGGAAACCCCCGAAGTAAAAACCGACGGCACTACGCAGCTCGTGCAGCATAGTACCACCACTTCGAGCGGACGCGAGGTCATGGCCTACTGTTTAGAATACGACAAACGCCAGCACCATTCGCGCTGGGTAGCCTTCCGTTTCGATGGCGACACCCGCGCCCGCAATGTGTCGCGCTCCGACGAACCTTTTGCCGACGACCCCAAACTCAGTGCCGACCTCCACATCGGCAGTCGCGGCTTTGGTAGCGGCTACGACCGCGGCCACCTTTGCGCCTCGGCCGACCGCCTTTACTCGCGCGAGGCCAACGAACTCACCTTTTTCATGAGCAACATGTCGCCGCAGATGAGTGCCTTCAACCAAGGCTATTGGGTAACGCTCGAAGGGCTGGTACAAAAACTCGGACGCAATGTCTCCTTTGCCGACACCCTTTATGTAGTCAAAGGCGGAACCGTAGCCGAAAATCAAGTTAAAACCCACCTGACGCGCCCCAACGGCACGCGTGTGGCTGTGCCCAAGTATTACTACATGGCCCTGCTCAAGGTAAAAAATGGCGTTTATTCATCGGTAGCTTTCTGGATGGAGCATAAAAACTATGGTTACACTTACAAGAACCCCGCTCCCCTGACCGAAATCAAAAAGCATGCCTGCACCGTCAACAGTCTGGAGCAGAAAACGGGCATCAACTTCTTCCCGAACTTGCCCAACAACGTTGAAGAAAGCGTCGAAGACCAACTCATTACCTCCAACTGGGGCATGCAGTAAACTGTGAATCCCCCATATAAATCGGTGCCTTAAAATCATTTTCAACATTTGTCTGATGTGCTGAAAATGATTTTAAGGCACCGGTTTTGTTAGCAGGAACTTATGGCGAGAAACTTTAAGTAGGTGTTCGAAAATATTTAGCAATCATCCGCAAGCAAGAGGGGCCACAATCGGCCGACTCTTGCTGCAGATAATGCGGAAAAGAATGAATCAACATACTATACAGATAAAGATTAAATCCTTCGTTTCGGATTTTTATTAAATCGCCATTGCACGTGTAGCATCCAGTAATTCGGAATGCTTCTGCGCCATGATTCCATGCGGCCTTGTCCGTTGAGTTGGTAGGTCACGTTGTTCAGGTTGCGCAAAATGTCGAAGCCTTGAAGTTTGAAGTTCAGTTTACCCTTCATGATGGCACGCGATAGCGCAATGTTCCAAACAAAGTCGTCGGTGTTCATTTCAGCACTTTCATATCCTCTGCGCGAATAGATTTTAAAGTCGCTCACCAACTTCAGTTTCCAAGGCATATCGTAGTGTACATTGATGCCATAGCAAATGTCGGCCGCATGAATGTCAGCAAAATTGTTTTGCAGTGAAGTGGCATACCTGTATTCCACTTTCGTGAGCCAGCCGAGTTGCAGTTTACCAAAATCGTAGTTCGCCTTGAATGTTTCCGACAGCTGATGCGTACCCACCGTGCTTCGCAAGCTGTTCGCCGCATTTTCGGGCAAGTACAAATCTACGTTGTGCAAATAGTCGTAATTCAATTCGTTGTTGATGGTCAGCTGCTTTACATGCTTGAATCTGAACCCGAAAGCATTATGTAGGAAAATGCGGTAATTGCCATTCACGCATTCCGGACGATAAGTGTAAACGCCCGTTTCGCGATTGTAATTCACAGCCATTGCCACTTCATTCTGGTAAAAGCGCACCCCGACGTTGTTGAACACATTTATCAGCCGATGTTTGCCGATATCCATCGAAAAATCGTGAGCCACTCCTTGGTATTGCTGATTCTTCAGATACGGGTTGCCTACAACGATGGCTAAGGGATTATACGTGTTATTGATAGGCATGAGCCGCGACATTGCCGGAGCACCCTCGTAAAAATAGTAGAACAAGCGGCTTCGGCATTTGCGTGAATAAATATACTCCGCATTGAATGAATGCAACCAAACTTTTCGCTGTATGGTCGAATCGAGCGAGTGCGAAGCATAATGATAGCGTTCCGCCCGATGGTCGGCAGCATAGCTGAAGTTCAGTTCGGAATATTTGCCCAGTCCCATAGCCAAACGTGTACCCATTGTTTGGTATCGGTGATGTGCATGCGTGGCATGTGCGTTTTCGTTATCCACAACCTCTTGCAGCAGAGCCATGTTCGAAGGCAGCCAGTTCAATGCCGGGTGTTGCTGTTCCCAACCGTCAATTTGGTCCAAACGGAATTTGTCGTGACGTTCCGAAGCATCAGCCTGTTCATATTTGTAGGAAAATTCCCACTTCATTTTTTTCGAAAAGTTGATGCGGTAAAGTGCATTGCCCGAATAAACGTAGCTGTTGGCAGCATTATCGTTATAGCGGTGGCGCGCATCGTCAGGGCCCGAACCATTGTAGTAACGCAGGCTGTAAAGCGAAAAGTCATCACCCATTGAGCGGTCGTACTTTACTTTAGCCCCCACTTCCAAGTCATCGCCGTTAGAGAGATTACGCAAGAACTGTGCCGACTGATTCAGCTGAATCCGCCAGTCATTGCCTTTCCACTCGTCCTGCTGCAGGTTGAGCGTATCGGTATAAAGGCTGTCAGGGTGACCATTGTAGCCGGTCGAAGCCGAAAGCCCCAACTTTTTGTTTTTCTGATAAAGCAAAGCCGTTTTCAAATCCAGGAAAAAAGGCTTTTTCAGCGTAAAATTATTATTGGCACTTACCTCAAAACCATTGTTTGTTTGCACAGAATGTCCCCGGCCGAAGGTATTGCCCCCCGACAGGAATTTTTCGCTGAACACCCTATCTTCATGTTTTGCTTCATTCCACGTCACCATGGCATTGGCCATTTCTTTCCAGCTTTCCTCCCTGTTTTCACACAGAAAGTCGAAGCCCGCATGATGGCGCGTTTCCGTACCCGTAATGTTGTCCGAAGGCTTCCATTCGGTATCAGCCCCCGGTTTCCGGCTCTCGTTCAAGTTATTCGACCCTCCGAAAAAAGAAAGGCGCGAGTAATCCGAAAAGCGCATGGCAAAGAGTCGGGCCAAATAGCGATCGTGTGTACCACCGGCAGCCTCAGCATTGCCGAAATAACCAATGGCATACTCCTTTTTCACCTGCACGTCCATCACATACAGTTTGGCATCCACCTCGTGTCCAAGAGCTTGACTGCGCAGGCTGCTTTCTTCATACACCTTTAGTTTGTCAATGATGTAATAAGGCAGATTTTCAAGCATCACCTTGTTGTTGCCGCTAAAAAAGTCCTTACCGTTGAGCATCAGATAGTCGAGTTTCCGTCCGTTGATAAAAATGTCGCCATTGCCTTTCAGTTCAGCTCCCGGTAATTGGCGAATCAGTTCGTCGAGCATCGACCCATCGGGCAGTTTAAAGGCCGCCGCATTGTAAACCAAGGTGTCGCCCTTGTAGTACATTTTGATTTTTGTAGCACTCACGGTAGCCTCGCCGAGTTGCACATTTTTGTCCTCATCTACTGCTGTAAAATCCTTTTGAATCATCAGGTCAGGCAGTTTAATCATCTGCTTTCTTTTGATGCTTTTCACTTCATACCAGTAGTCCAAAGGCTTATACCCCTCACACTCCACATGAATGCGGTATTTACCCACCGGAACTTCCACCCGGAATTCATTGCCTTTTCGGTCGCGGTCGCCAAAAGTCAGTAGCATACACCAGGGTGCTACTACGCTGCCATCCTCGCGGTACACACTCACACTTGCGCCTCCCTCGCCATAGCCCGTAAAGCTGTTTCTGACACAGCCCGACAGTATCACAGTCTTGGGCTTGGTTGCTTCTTCCTGCGCCACCAGCATGATGGGACACAGCAGAAGGATGATTATCGTTAAAATGCTATGGAATAATGTTTTTTTTAACATACGCTAGATATTTAATTCGAGTGTGAGTATTTTCTCACACTCGAATAGAATGAATAACAAGTACTTTTACTTGTTTCAACAGGTTAATTTGACGACTTACTTACACAGCGATAATCATATTTAAAACCGTCAACAGTAGTAGTGCAATAAACCTTGCAAATACCAAGGGTAACAGTATCGCCCGAAAAAGATATCGCACAATATTTACCATCGTTGCCTTCCTTACAATCGTAGACTGTAAAGTCGCCACCTGTAAGTCGAGCCATTTCTTCGCGCGAAAGCGAAGCCATACTCTTTACCGAAATTTCATGGTTGAAAATACTTTATAGGTTCAACAATACACACTGCTTCTTCCGCAAACCCTACGTTCGCTCCCTGTAGCGTATTGCTTCGGCTACAGCATTTCTATTGAAATTCATGCTATAAAATGCCAAATCTTCGTGATTCATTCAACCTACTTTCGTCGAATTTGGATTAACTTGTCTAACAGCACTCCTTCATGTATGGTAACTATGCCAGAAACTTTGGTTTGTTGTATCACTTTTGTACATGATTCCGATTGAAACAATGCTTGCTTATGCCCGGTTACTTTATCCTCGATAATCTTTACCAATTTAAATGGCACAAATCGTCCGTTCAGCCTTACATCTATGCTTCGTAATTGGTCGTCAGTTACAGATCGTGGTAAAGTGTCGGCAATAGCTTGAAGAGGGCGTGGTGAAACCTGCTGTTCGTAAAGTTCGAAGAGTGGTTGCCCTTTTCTGACACACTCATTGCTCACACAAAAGCTGCAAAATTCCACATACCCCGATTCGGAAGCCTTCAATGTATGAAGAGTCTCGTTTGTGCGGATTGTGAGCAAAGTATCCCCGATATCAGCGTGCGAACCTTCTTTCACATAACATCGGTTGATACTGCCTTCACAAGGAGAATAAATGCTGACTGTTTGTACATTGGGTAGTACACGCATCGACAAAGTTTGTTCGTCGCTATAGGGAATGTAATTGCACACGCAAAGAACGGCTATCAATAAAGCCAAAATCAAGCCTATACCATAACGCATGAACCCGCCCGGAATATGCCCGATGAGTTCCTGCACCTCGGGGGTGCGAAGCTGAACGATGTCATTACTTTTATCTGTAGCCATAATTGCAGACTTTATAAAGTATTGGTATTCATTTGATTTTCCACAAGTTTAAAGTAATATCCACGGGCTTGAAGAAGTTCCTCATGCGTACCTTGTTCCACTACTTTTCCCTGATGAAGCACAATGATTTGGTCGGCATCCTTGATTGTGCTCAAGCGGTGTGCACTGATTATTACGGTTTTACCTTCGTAGCATTTTCTCAGGTTATTCATAATAATGCGTTCATTCGTGGCATCCAGCGAATTTGTCGCCTCGTCAAAGAACATAAATTCCGGGTCTTTGTATATAGCCCGTGCCAGCAAAATGCGCTGACGCTGTCCGGCACTGATGCCATTTCCCTCCATGCCGATACGTGTATTGTAACCTAAGGGTAGCGATGCAATGAAATCTGAAATATTGGCCATTTGTGCGGCATGAAGCATCCGCGCAACGTCTACATCGTCGGTACTTAGGGCAATGTTGTTGGCAATGGTGTCTGAAAATATAAAACTCTCCTGCATCACCGACCCGGTTGACTTCCGCCACAAATGGGGGTTGATCAGATTCAGGTTCACATCGCCAACTTTCACACAGCCTTCACTCGGTAAATAAAAACCTTGAATAAGCTTTAGTAGCGTAGTTTTGCCACAACCGCTTTCCCCTACAATCGCAGTAACTTTTTGGCCGGGAATGTCTATATCAATATTTCGCAGTGCATAGTCGCGGGCCGCCCCACTGTAGCTGAACGAAAGATTACGGATATGAATCGAACGGTCTGTCGGAAGAACCGATAGCTTTTGGTCAATATCTTTTTCCTCATCGTCTTGCGCATGAATTTCATTCAGTCGTTCCAAACTGATACGCGCATCTTGCAGCGATTGGGCAAAGCCGATAAACTCACCGATAGGAGCCGACACCTGACCGATAATATAGGTAAGTGCCATCATCATACCCAGTGTCATCTGACCATCGACCACCGATTTGGCAGCAATGAACGAAATAATAATATGGGTTGACTGCGTAAAAAGCACCGACCCCGACTGCTGAATCTGTCCTACCTTCAAGCCTTTCACGCTGATTCGGAACAAATGCATCTGTATGCGCTCCCATTCCCATCGTTTCTGTTTCTCGCAATTATTGAGCTTGATATCCTGCATTCCCTGCACCATTTGTATAAGGCGGCTTTGCTCAATGGACGATTGGTAAAAACGCTTGATGTCGAGTTCCCGACGATAATGCATGAATGAAAGCACCCAAATGAGATAAAGCGTATTGCCGACTATAAATATAGCTAAAATCGTTAGGTTATAATATGCCAGAATTCCCATGAACACGATGAAATTGAATAGTGAAAACACAATGTTCATCGAATTACTGAGCAAGAACGACTTGATGCGGCCATGATCGCCGATACGCTGAAGGATGTCGCCCGTACGCTTGGTATCAAAGAAGTGAAGGGGCATATTCATCAGTTTGATCAGAAAGTCGGAGATTAGGCTGATGTCAATGCGCGTGTTGATATGCAGCATGATCCAACTCCGAATGTAGCCTATCACTAATTGGGCTATGAATATCGAGAGCTGAGCAATCAGTATTAGCGTAATCAGGTTCAGATTTTTTCCATTGATACCCTTATCCACCATAGCCTGTGAGAGGAACGGCAGAATAAGCTGGATGATGCTTCCGGCTATCAATCCCATAACGAGTTGTAAACCGAGCGATTTAAAAGGCAGCAAGTACCGGGCAAAAGATACAATGCTTTTTTTCGTCTGGTGAAAATCATCTTCCACCTTACCAAAATCAGGGGTAGGTTCAAGCAGCAGTGCCACACCGGTTTCGTCCTTGCTATTTCTTGAACTGAGCCAACATTTTTCAAATTCTTCTCTTGATAAGGTCACGCGCTGTGTGGCGGGGTCTGCAATGCGTATTTTGTAAACAGTCTTGCCTCTCCGTCTGCACTTATCCACACCATAACAAACCACAAAATGGTTTTGATTCCAATGAAGAATGCAAGGAAACAAAGCATCTTCGGCAAGTTGCTGAAAGGATATCTGTACACCAACCGTTCTGAAACCTATGGATTCGGCAGCGTCACTGATGCCAAGCATCGACACTCCCTCGCGCGAAATAAAACAACGTTTGCGCAGCATTTCTGCTGAATACGCTTTACCATAATATTTAGCAATCATCCGCAAGCAAGAGGGGCCGCAATCGGCCGACTCTTGCTGCAGATAATGCGGAAAAGAATGAATCAACATGTCACACAGATTTGCTTAAAGTTTCTTGGGATTTTTACTCCAGCGATACACGATATGAAGCATTACATAATTAGGCAGCGTGCGATACCACGTTTCCGTTCGTCCCTGCGCATTAACCTCATACGTTGTTGAAGAAAGTTGGTGTAAAATGTCATAAGCCTCGATGTTGATTAGCAGGCGGCCTTTGAAGAAAGGCTGGCTGAGCGAGGCGTTCATCACAAAATCGTCGGTATTAAGCGATTGGCTGGCATAGCCCCGGCGCGAATACATGGTGGCATCTGTTTGAGGCGGGGTATGGTGTAAAAGACATTCAGTCCATACTTGTAGTCAAACACATTGAGCGTAGTGAAATCGCGCATCTGTCCTGTCGAGCGGCGCCACGTCATATCGCCCTGAAGGCTCACTTCAAATCCTTTTTTCCCGTATCTCAAATAGATGTTATTGCCCTGCGTCCAGGTGTTGACCACATTCCGATGACTTGCCGTTTCGCCCGAAAGCATGGCATGATCCACCGAGTGATGGTAACGCACATTGCTGCCGACACGGAACCGCCAGCTGCTTTCCGGCTTTTCCAAGCTATATCCGAGCCCACCAGAAGCTTCGTAGGCACCGCGCACATTCATCGGCTGGTAAGTGTAAACACCGCTTTGCGGATTGTAGCTTGTTGACTGTGCAATGTCACGGTGTCCATAGTTGAAACTCGTGCCGGCACGGAATTCATGACCGAGGAAATTCGTGAATCGGTAATTGACCTGCAACTTGCTGTAAGCCCTGCCATGTATCTCGGGGTTACCCAGTTGCACTACGAGCGGGTTGCTGTCGTCGCGGTAATTGATTTTGTCATCCAGGTCGGGTGAACTTGCTGTATAACTTGCGTCGAACGATACCCTGTTACGCATATCCTTCCAGTAGTACATAAATGAGGCATAAGGGTTGCAATACAGGGTGGTAGCCCGGGCCAGCGTGTCGATCTGCCCTCTCTGGTAATCCAATTCCTCCTTCAATACAGGCATATTGAACCCTGCGATAAATGCGTCGTAACTCTCTCTGTGCGTTTGTCTTTTTACGGTCAGTCGCGCATTCAAGGCATCCTGCACGTTTTTTTTATGGTCGTTGTATGAATTTTTGGAATCAAAGGTAGCCAGCAGGGATTCGGCCTTCGAAGGAAGCATCAACGAGTCGGGGTGATACATATAATCATGACTCTTGCCATTGTAAAAAGACAGATTATTACTCAAATCCAAACTGACGAGCGGCGAGAAAACCACCTTATGCTTCAGTTCAAAATTTCCCCATAGCGTGCGGTAGTAGCAATCGTTTGTATTGTAGCTCTTATTGATTGAAGGGTTTACAAAATACTGCGTAATATAGCTGTTGGCATTTTGCACTTTCGATTGAATGTAATTGACCGACAGTACGAAATCAATAAACTTTTGTTTGCGGCCCATGTTGAAGGCACCATTGGTGTTCAACGTTGCCATCCAGTTACGGCTCTTGCCAAATCCGCGAGAGCTGTTTGATGCCGTGAGGCTGTCATCCCACTGTTGAAAATCAGCGTTCGACGATGAGTTACGTGTGTCATACGTAAACTCCAAATGCGTGTTCAGGTAAAAATTTCTCAGAAATTTAAAGTTGTTCCTAAGCCACAAATGCTGTTCATCTGTGTTGTTCACCGAAGCGTTCAGCGAGGTAGGCTTGCGCCCCGTCATGATTTGCTCCCTGCGCTGACGCATCTGCTGACAGTCAGAGGTAGAAGTGTATTCGGCATTGAAACTGTTCGTCACCTTGTTGTCCTCTGAAAAATACGCAATTTCGCCTTTGCCGCTGCGGGTAACTTTCAGCGAATTGGGCGTAGAACCCGGTGTCCAGAATCCGTACTGCCCGATGTGTCGCGATTCGCTCAGGTTGTTCAAGTTACCCACCAGCGAAACACGCATTCGCTCTGTAAAAAACAGGCCGAAAGCACGTCCCAACCAGCGTTTTTCGGTACCGGCTGCACCTTCCAGATTCGCAATGTAGCCACGGTTGTATTCCTTTTTCAAACGTACATCCATGACATAATCCTTTGCATCCACGTCATAGCCCAATGCCACGCTTTTGTCGCTTGTACGGTCATACACCTTGATGTCCTTCACAGCGTAATAAGGCAAGTTCTCAAGCAGCACCTTCTTGTCGCCATTCATAAACGAACGTGAGGACAGCAACAGTTCATTGACCTTCCGGCCATTCACAAATATTTCGCCGCTGTTATTCATTGTCACTCCCGGCAGCTGGTTGATCAAGTCTTCGAGCAATGACCCCTCGGGCATATTGAAGGCCAGGGCATCATACACAATTGTATCGCCCTTATAATACATCTTGACGCGTGTGGCAGTCACCACGGCTTCGCCCAGACTGCGCGAATTCACCTTGCGCATCTTGATTGTCGGTATTTCCATCACTTTATTGGCAGTATCCTTCACCGTAATTTTTTGCCATACATCGCCATAACCTTCCCTGTAGGCATGTATGTAATACGACTGCGGCAGTGCCGGTACCTGCAATGAAAAAACCTCACGTTCGCTCGAGGGTGACTCGTCGCCAAACACACGATACAAGTCTGATTTCGTCACCACCGGATTGCACACCAAGTTGCTGTCAAGGTCTGTAAGGGCAATGTTCACGGCAGGAACGGGCTTTTGTAAAAAAGCATCCTCCACCGTTCCTTTAACCTCAATGGGTTTGGCATGAACAAGCATCGGGTCATTCATTTGCAGCTTGAGCGTAGGAATTTCCTCATATTCATTATTTCCACCCTTTAGTATCACCTTTTGCCACAATGTTTTGTAACCCGGCTTTTGTGCCCGGATAAGATACGAAGTCGTAGGCTTGGCTAAAGTAAACGAAAAGAAAGAGCGGGCATGATGTTTCCCGTTTTCTAACACATATTGTTGTTGGGATATGACAGGGGACATTATCATGACGCTATCCGGGCTGTACAACGAAAGCCTCACGTTATAAAGCGGTTCTGATGTATCACTGTCTACACAGGTGCCCGTCAGATGAAACTGGGCATGGCCTGACAAAACAAAGATATGAAGCAGAAAGAACAATAAAAGTAGCCTGTAATTTTTCATAAATCAATCAGATTAAAAATTCCTTGGTGCCGTATTATAGGTTCAACAATAAATACTGCTTCTTCCGCGAACCCTGCGTTCGCTCCCTGTAGCGTAGTGCTTCGGCTACAGCATTTCTGCTGAATAGGATGTATTTCATATATTTCAATGCAAATGTGATATTGAAGTCGTCTAAACTTTTCTGACGAAGATTGAATTTCATAAAAGTTCAGACGACTTCAGTATTTACGGGCGTAAAATCAATGTTTCTTCGGTTTTCGATCCAAACGGTAAGTAAGATGGAGCATGTAGTAATTGGGAAGCATGCGCATCCACGTTTCGCTTCGTCCCTGCGCATTGACCGAATAAACCGTTCCGGAGCGTTGGTTCAGCATGTCGAGTCCTTCAAGTTTAATCGTCATGCGACCATTCATCAGCGACTGCGTAATCGAGGCATTGAGCAAAAATTCGTCCTGGTTCATCATGGACGAGGCATAACCACGACGGCTGTCCATGCGAGCTTCCAGTTCGAAAGTCGTTTTCCACGAGCGAATGGTGTGTTGCCCGGTGACGCCGTAAGTATAGTCGAAGGCATTGATAGACTGCTGTTGAGCATGGTGTCCCCAAGTTCGACGCCATGTTACGGCCCCTTGCAACGTCAATTTGGTGGCTCGGGCCGAATAGCTAAGTTTGAATGCCTCTTTGGGCATCACGTTTTCCACCTTATTGAGTTGCGCTTCATGCATCCCGCTCAACGAAGCATAATCCACCGAATGAAAAGCCTGTGCACTCAGGGTGTTTTCGAACCGCCATTCCCTACGTTTACCCAATGTCTGGGTAAGATAGAGTGAAGTGTTCCACATCCAGTTTCCCTTAACATTCTCGGGCCGGTAAGTGTAGACACTGTTGGCCGGGTTATAAGTAAATCCCTGTGCCACGGCACGAAGCTGATAGCTGAAATCCGACTTCAGTTCCATGTAATTCAGACGTAGCTTTTTGTCTTTTCCCATGTACCATTTCCACCTACCATCAGCTTTAATTACCCGGTTATTGTCGAGCGAAGGATTACCTTCGTACACAAAGAACGGATTACGCGCATCGCGATAAGGCATGCGGTTTCTCAATCCGGCATACGACCCTTCGTAACCAAGTCCTAAACTAAAATACTCATTGCTGACACTCACCCTTGGATTCACCGTAAAGTAGCGGTCGTGTACCAAGGTGTCGATGGTGTGTCGGGCATAGTCCATACGCTCCTTACGCACGTAAAAAGGCAGAATAAGGTGAAAATCGACTTTACGCTTTGGGTTGCGAAGCAGACGCAAATCGAACTTCACCTCAGCCTCTTGCGTGCGTTGGTCGCGAAATTCGCTGTTGTCAGCGTCGAACGCCCGAAGTAACATTTCGCGGTTCGACGGAATGAGGTCAAGCCGAATGCTATCCTCGGCTCCCCAACCTTCAAGCCTGCTCAACAGAAATATGTCGTCGTCCATACGTTCGCTGTATAATCTGTAGCGCGTATCAATGCCGAGTACCAATCCTCCCTTGATGTGCTGTGAAAAGTTGAGTTTCGGTTCGAAATGATACCTTGTTACCGAGTTTTTTCCGTAATCATGGCGGTAGTCGGTCAATACCTCCTCCCGAAGCGAGGAAGTTCGGCTAAACATCTCCATTTCCGCATGTTTGTAGCTTCCATTGAGTTGAAGGCTAAGCCCTTTTACTTTGGGAATGAACCATTGTAGTTGCGCAAAGTCCAGCCCGTATTCCTTACCGTCGTTCATCGTTTGGCTTTGCTGTGCAGTTGTTGTATGCTCACTATCGGCCGAACGAAGTTGGTTTTTCAAATGGGCAGATGCAGTGTTTAAAGGGTCAGCAGTTTGCTGACTGCCGTACCATTGGTTAGCCTCAGTTTGTCCGTTTCCCCAATTTTGTTTAAAGGTCGCTTGAATTTCGCCCTGTAGTTGCCATGGCAGGACGTGAAATTTCTCTTTCACTTCGGCATACCGTTCATGGGTCAGTGAGTGTGCCGTTTGTCTGTTAAATGAATGTAGCGCAGAAGGAAGGAACATTTCGTTAAAGTAACGATGCTCCTGTTTGTTCTGTCGCATGTCGTAGTAAAATTCCGTATCCGAAGAGAAGCGCGCATATCCTCCGTTTCCACGTTTTTTCGACTGGTAACTCAGGCTGAATCCGGCCCCCTTGCGTTTATCGGGCATTACGCCCCAACTGCTGCTTGTAGCTCCCCAGTTTCCCCACATGGTTCGCGTTTCGTCGTTGATGTTGTTAAAGTTCACAAAGCCTCCGACGGTCAGCGTTTTGGTCAGCAGGAAACCGAATATTTTACCGAGGTAACGCTCGCGCGTACCGGCAGCAATGTCGCCATTCACCGAATAGCCCATTGAGTATTCGTCCTTCAGTGAAATGTCCATCACATATTTTTTCGGTGCATTTTCATTTTGAGCCAGCACAGCCGAGAGCGGCAACCGTTCGAATACCTTGAGTTCCTTCACGGTGTAATAGGGCAAATTCTCGAGCAGGATACGCTGATTTCCGCCAAAAAGACTGCGTGCACTGAGCGTTATTTCATCCAACTTACGTCCACGGATAAAAATTTCGCCGTCGGCATTGATTGTAGCCCCGGGCAGTTGCTCAATGAGGTTTGCAAGCATCGAACCATCGGGCATTTCGAAGGCGCGTGCATCATAAACCAGCGTGTCGCCCCGCATTTTAAGTTTAATACGTGTGGGACGAACCACGGCCTCTCCCAACTGTTGCACACGCGAACTCCGGTGCATTTGAACAAGACGTGGCACGCTTACCACCCTCTCGCCCGCACGCACAGAGAAAGGTTGCCACACATCGGCATACCCCTCCTTCGATGCACGCAGCAAGTAGTTGCCGGGCGAAGCCACGGTGTATATATTGAAAAGGCTACTGTCGTTGTGGATTTGAATATTTTCGGTTCGGTAAGTTTCAACTTCAATGCTATCTGCCGTGAAAATTTGCAGATGGCAATCTTTCATGCCTCGCTTAAAAAAGGTTTCTTGAATATGCCCTATAACAATCAGACTGTCTTGAGCACAAACTCGTTGAGCTATCAGGCTGCAAAATAATAATAATAATAGAATAGGATTGATTCTGCTCATTTGCACTTGTTTTGATTATGAAGTAGCTAAGAGACCGTAGTATTTAAGCATATTACGGTCTCTCTAAGTGTTAAAAAATCAGAGGTTGCATTTACTAAATATAGTCACACGTAAGTTCTTTTTTGTTATAACTAACATAAACCCACTTACAAGTGCCAATATTTACACCACCGGTGACTACCACAGCACATTTTTGTCCTTCAACAAGACAATAATTAGCGATAAATTCACCTCCGTTAATCTGAGCCATTTCTTCGCGCGAAAGCGAAGCCATACTCTTCACCGAAAAACTTTTAAGCTTTTTCATAGTTGAAAATACTTTATAGGTTCAACAATACACACTGCTTCTTCCGCGAACCCTGCGTTCGCTCCCTGTAGCGTAGTGCTTCGGCTACAGCATTTCTTGAATAGAATGTATTTCATATATTTCAATGCAAATAAGTTAGACTCATAGATATTGTTGTTTCTAAAGTGGTATATCCACAAACATTGGTAAATCTGCCAATGAATAGGCAGGGGGTAACACGTAGCCATTTACCAGTATGGTTGGGGTGGCAGTAAATCCGGCTTTATTTATCCATGAAGTCTGACGTTCCATTTCTTGATTTACGGCAGAGGTGTTGTCACGAATGTTCGGGTGTTCAGCCATAAAGGCTTCTGCATTGTTCCTGCCGTGTTCATACCATTCCCGATACACCTCAAGTGCTGCCTGTTCATCCTGTTGCTGATAGGCAGCAATCAGAAAGCGGTTGCTTCGCTTCAAAGTTTCGTTGAAAGCCAGAAACAGAAATTGAACGGAGAGTTGTGTACCGTATCGGGCAATCAGTTCATCAATTTCTTTATGTTTTTTCGAGCAAGGGTTGCAGTGAGGATTTGTCAAAACGGAAATTCGCATGGAAGCTTCTTTATTGCCAAACAGTATGGCAGAGTCTGTTACTCCTATCTCCACAAACTGACTTTGATGCAGCAATTGTCTGAATACTTCAGCATGGCATTTCAATGCGCGATATTGGAACATGCTTTTGCGCAAGGATTGTTTGGTAGCAACAGCAGCAGCAAGCTGATGGGTGACAAATATTGTAATCATTGCCATGGTAAGTAAGTAAATACCATTACGTGCCAATAATAATGTTTCTGTCAGGGTAACAGTTATTAGCGAATCAGCAAAGAACATTGAAACGATGCCATTGCCCCAAAGAAGTATTTGCACAAATACGCACAGAACGCACCATTGCTTTGCCACACGAGCCTGATAGTAGATACTCCAAAAACCATAACACATGGCAGCCCAACTGACAACGGAAAGTAAAGGCAACGCATCGGGAAGCATACAGGCAATCAGAAAATGCGCTGCAAAATAGCCCAAACCCACTTCACTCCACGAATAACCATAAATTTTCGATGCATCTGAGAAAAGAAGGTTGTTACAGTCCTTTTGGTGAAACAAGGAACAAACCCTGTCACCGATGTCACTGGAACTGAATACTTGTTTTTGCAAAAGCAGACAACAAATGCCAATGCCTAAAGCATCTGTTACAGCAAATATGCACGAAAGTAAATGAGGAGAATTGAGTGACTGAAAAAACAGTATTCCACCACATGCTAGCATCAAGGCTATCGTAATGACCAGCTGAGCATGTTTTCTCCTATCTTGTTTGCGGTGCTCGGTAAACGAAGGCTCTGCAGCTCCTATATCCGCTTCAATCATAAGTGCATTGCCATCCCATGAACGGATAAAGTCGCTTCTGCTTTGTGTCGTTCTCTGTCCGTTCCAATCGTAGGTAACCTCGCTGTCTGTCAAATCGGTCAGAACGACAAATTGGCCACCAACATGCAACACCGAAGGTATTGAAAGTTCGTCACAATTTTTATCCACAACATTTACCCCTTTGGAAGCGATGCCGTAAACTTCACACATTTGGTAAAGTCCGAGCATATTATCCTTATTAGGATGTGTAGCATATAGCTCATCGGCAAAATCATACGTGTAAGGTATGGATAATGCTTCCAGCAATCTGATAAATACATTTTTCATGGCTGTGAGGAAAAGGAATGGGGTAAAAGTTCAGCCTGAATGTAAGCCCATAATTCCGTTTGCGTAAAGCCACAAACCTTGACAAATTCTTTTCGCATAGCCAGCAAATTTTGCTGTAAACTTACATCCGACCAATCATTCCTTTCGTGATGCAGATGATACAGTGGCCCGGAATCAATCCATGCCACCTTTTCACCGGCTATTTGTACCCGATGAAGTCGTTCGGCATCTTCCGGTCCCCAACCAATGAATTTTACATTGTCACCACCCAGCGAAAGATAGCGTTTGCGATGAACCAGATAAATTCCACCACAGGCCGTACGCCCCATGAGCGAAAATAATTTCTCGTATTGTAAACTCAGTAAATCCTGTTGTTCACGGAAACGCGTTGATTGTTGAGGAGACAACATATAGAACGTGCCATTGTAGGGAATAACCATGGTAACGGTTTTACTGCATAAATATTTAACGGCCTCTTCTATTTGTGAATAGGGTAATATGACATCGGCATCCCATACAGCCACATATTCAGTATCAGCCATGCGCAGCAAGTCGTTGATATACTTGGTCCGGTGAAATACTTTTTGGCAGTCCTCCACAAAATGATACCTTATGTGCTTAAATGCTTCAATCAGGGTGTTTGTCTTAGGACTTCGGTCGGCTTCCAGCAAAATAATGGGGTATTCCATTTTATCTATCCACATCAGCACGGCCTTTAAGTTATCCAAGCGTTCCCGACAGTCGATTCTGACTGGCAGTACAATGGTAAGCAGTGAATTCATAAGGCTTTATATTTTGGTTATAAACATGTGCATCGCATTTTGCAAAATTTCAAGCGAGGATATATTTTTCATACATTCTCCTTTTTGTTCGCAATGAAGCAATTCCATCAAAGAGCCTACCTTGGTGGTGTAAAACCTTGCTTGATACATTTCTTGTAGCATCAAAGCAAAAGCCGGCTCACAGCTATTCTTTTTTTCATACAAAGCTGCTTCATAGAACCAATCTATATAGTAGATAAGATATTCTTTGATCTTAAACACCTTAAATTCATCAGTCAGCATTTTCGGCTGACTGATTCTCCACCAAAGATAAACACCTATACCGGCCATACCGTAAAAATCAGTATCAATATCGGCCTTGTCATGAATTAACGAAATCATATAATCATCCAATTCTTCAAGAAAGGCTGATGAAAGCGGAATGTCTGTACTTCGGATTTCAGGTGTTATCAATTCCGCAAGGTTTTTCTGCATAGCTTGCAGCGAGTATTTTTCGTTGAATTGAGCCAGCATCTTTTCCGAGGCATTTTGCCGTACTGTTTCATTGTCCAACAGAAGGCACATAGCGTTTGCCAGGTCGGTGATGAATTCTTCTTCTGAAAAGTCTTTTTCGCGAATAGGCACGCGAAGTTGCGGAACGCAGTCAAGCATTTCGCTCAGTCCGGTTGATGTGGTACCCACAAAAGGAATGCCGTGCATCATATACTCAATGGCAGTGTAGCTGCATTGTTCGTGAAAGGATGGCATCACTCCAATGGTGGCTCGCTGATGAAAAACCTGTAATTCTTCATGTGGTATTTTGCCGGTGAAAGTCACTTTCTCCCAAATTCCTTTACAAAGGTTCAGATACTCGTTGTAGTCGCCATCGCCCACAATAACCAACTGTGCATCATGCCGTTGCAGCACTTGGCGAAAAGCTTTAATCAGGTAATTTACACCTTTAATAGGGTCTAACCTGCCTACAAAAAGAATAATCGGATTATTCCCCTTTTTTTCGGTCACAGAAAAATGTTCTTCTTGCAATCCATTGTAAACTAAATGAAGTTTATGCTCGCATATTCCGTAATCTGATTTAAGCAAGTCCTTGCAGAAGCGCGAAAGTACAAGCACCTTATCTGCCAAATGCAGAAAATGCTTAGTTGCCCGATACTCATCAACCAGTGGTTGATATTTAGCTTCAATGACTTTCTCCTGTAATATATTCCTGAACTTGGTTACATTGCCATTCAATTCAAAACACCAATTTAAATAATGAATACTCAAAAAAATGCAATGATGAATGTTACAGGCTTTAAGTAGCAAAGCCAATGAATAATGCTGGTAATAATTGAAGTGGAATATAGCTGCTTCATTCTCAGGTAGATAAGGATACAACAGATAATAAACTACATGGCAATATCTATCGTCCTCAATACGAGAATAAGCCATCGGTATCTTATAATGTGTCAAACCATTCTCGTCCTTTTCAACGGTGAATTCTTTATTATCTGAGTAAAGGTCAATGAAATAAAGTTGCAAAAAGGTATGCTTGCTCAACGCCTGAACCAGTTGGCGAACATAGGTTCCTATTCCATAAACTGCAGCTCTGCTTGTATTGTTTACAATAAAATATTTCATATTTCAGTGTAGAGTAAGGTTTTTGATTAAAAAATAGGCAAGGCCTTCATCAATACCTAAAGGTTTATCGTGAAATTCTGATAAGTTCCAATCCGGACTATGCAGGTCGTTCCACAATGTTGTATGCGGTATCCCATTTTGTAATACAGGGAAAGTCGTAATCTTTTGTTGTAGTTCATGAAGATATTGTACATCAAAAGATTTAATCTCGCCTTCCACCTCAATCCGTAAACGAATATAGTTGATTAAGCCACAAACACCATTCCGAAAAGAAAGATCGGTTATTCTGCGAGGATCATAACACATTATTTTTTGATCGATTCCACCGAGTATGTCATTTAGGTCGCAATCGAAAATATCATATTTTTTAAGTAGCGTTATGCCATATCCTATGCCCGAAAGTCCGTATTCCAAACCGATAGGCAGTGTTTCGTTTACCCCTTTATGAACCTCTTGGAGCAAATCTCATGCATAGTCGCTGATATGTGTGGCTCCTTCTTGTCGGGCATAGAGATATAATGCCAACACAAGTCCCATTTTCCCATGATAAAGGCTTATGTCGTATATGCCTATGCTCTTAAGCATCAAATGATTGGCTATTTCAATATTAGATTTCATGGTTTATGGCTTAATTTGATAGGTTGGTTGTATATTCTTGTTTGTTTCAAGGTGCAATAATGTTGAGTAAGCGTTAGGCACTTTGACAATGCAAAAATATAGTGTACATGTTACAATGTTGTGAAGTGTTTGGGATAATACAGTATGCGTAAATCCAGCACACACAGCATGCGTAAGGTTTGGGGCAAAAGTATAAATAAATTATCAAACATTCAATCAAAAATTGTTTTTTTGCTGGCTTTGTAATGAATTTTTTGGCAATATATTTATAGAAAGTGCTTAATTGTGATGAAATGTAAGTTCTGTTGCCGAGTCGTACCATTTGATTTATCTGTTGGTTTGCAGCGAGTTGGGTTTGCAACATGTGCTGATATTTAAAAGATAACGGGAAGCACCTGCGACGATTTTTGAAAATCGAAGCAGAGGCTTCCCGTGTATCTTTTTGTGAGATTGTCCCACCGGACAAAGTTCGAGAGAGAGAACTGAAACCTTGAGCACCTCGGGTAAAAGGCAAAATACGAGGCGCGGGGCAGCAGTTTGATTGTTTTAAAGAGCGGTTGTTTTACTAAAAGGGAGTTCCGTTTCGGAACATTGGGTTACAAAAACAACTTTATGCAAAAAGTTGATTTGTAAGGGGAGATTGTTTTATAGGCAAGGCCTTGTGAGGCCCGATTGTTTCATATTTTCAGCACTTGCTGTAGGAACGATTCGCTGATGTTACCCGTTACGTTCAGCATTTGAAAATGTCCGTTGTGCATAAACATCACGATTTCAACGATTTTTCCTTCGTGCCGTCGGATATACATCTGTTTGTCGCCCTCCTCGGCAAAAAGTTTGTAGCGTTTGGCATTTTTTTGCGCCAGGCTGTGCGCCAGTCCGAAGAGTTTGGCAGTTTCGGCCTTTGCCGAATTTTTCACCACCCTGATGCTTTTCAGTTGCGAAAGCAGTTCCTTAGCCAGTCCGTTTCCCTCGACCGAGGGCAGACCCAGAATCAACTCCATCATGTCGGGGCTGAGTGTGGTACATTCCAGCGAAGTGCCTTGTGCATAAAGCGTCATGTAGCGCGAAGCAAAGTCCTCCTCCTTTTGAGCCGAAGCCGTGAGCGTCAGCATACAAGTGATGAGCGTCAGCAGAATGTATTTCAAACTTTGAATCATGTTGGTCGCAGGTGAGTAAGTAAATGGAGTAACGCGCCGGTTTGTCGCAGGTTGCCGGTGGCATTATTTTTTCAGAGAGCGGTTGCTCGGCATGGTGTCGGCTACAGCCGTTTGCGGTCCTTCCTTAAACATTTGCAGAGCCTCCATGCCGGCTTCGTAAGCCTTTTGCGGGTCCTCGTATGAATCTTTGTAGGCCGACTGGTTATAGTCCCATGCCCCATGTTCAGTGTCCGAGGTAAAAGAATGCTGTGCTGCCGTGCCAAGCAAGGTGACGATGGCCACTGCCGCTGCAGCGCGGTAAAGCGGTTGCAGACGGCGCGACAGTGTAATGCGTTTGGCCTTAACCGCTTGACGGAAGGGAGCCTCAATGGCCGGTTCCGGTTCATCAAGGCCGATGGCCGCCAACACGCGTTGGTCAAAATCGTTGCTCAGATGGACCTCCGCTTCGCGCTGTTCATACTTGAACAAGGCCTCGTAGCGCTTGAGTTCAGCCGGAATGTCCTTTTGGCTGAAGAACGTGCGCAGAATGCTTTCCTCGGCCTCCGAGGTTTCGCACTCCCAGTAGCGTTCCAAGAGTTGTTCGATGTATTTATAGTCCATAATTATCAAATTTTTCGTATTGCGTTTTCAGAGCCTTACGTGCCCTGTGCAGCGTTACTTTAAAATTTTCCTCGCTCATATTCATAGCCTCGGCCGCCTCCTGATAGGTCATTCCCTCGATGTCGCGCAGCTGCAAAGCCGTACGAAGCCGTTCGGGGAGTGCGTTGAAGAGCGAGTGAACACGTTGCAGGCGGTCGTCGTATTCCAACTGTTCTTCGGGCGTACGTGCCGAATCGCAGGCGTCGGCATGTTCCGTTTCGATTGAAAGGTTGGCGTGTTCTTTTTTTGCCACCGCATCGAGTGCCATGTTTCGGCAAATGGCGATGCAGTAAGCCTCGAGATTGTTCACCCCAATCAATTCGCAGCGTTTGTTCCAAACCCGCACAAGGGTGTCTTGCGTCAGGTCCTCCGCCTCCTGCGCATTGAGCGTGATGCGAAGGGCCATTCTGAATATTTTATCCTTTAGCGGAAGCAGATCGTTGCGAAAATCTATGGTGTTCATGTTGAGGCTCTCTGTAATGAAGACGGACAAGTGGCGAAAAAGTTACACGCTTTCGGTCATTTTTTTTCAAAAAAAATTGAGGTGCATTCGGAATGCATTGATTTTCAGCCGTTAACGACTGAATGAAAAACGTAAAAAAAAGAATGCCGAACATGCGGTTTCGGCATTCCTGGGGGCTTAGTAGTTGCTGCTGAATGAATTGTAAACGGCCAAACCTTTTACGGTCAGCAAATATTTTTGTCGCGGATGGCGTGGTGAATTGGGATACTTCATTTTCACCAGGCCTTCGGCAATGGCAGGTGTGAGCGTATATTTCAAAAAACTTTTGCGGTCTTTCAAACCAAATGCATGCAGCATCTCAGTAACGCTCTTTTCTTCATTCCCAGTGAAAAGTACCAAACGCTTCACCGCATCAGACAAATCATTGAACTTTGGTTTTGAACTTGTGGGGGTACTTGTGGGGGTACTTGTGGGGGTACTTGTGGGGGTGTCGTTAGGCTGTTTGTAGCCAATCAGCAGGTAGCGATTCTTCAGTTCATGAAGTTCGCCCAACATTAAGTTGCGAAAGAATTGAATGAGGAATGACTTGTCGGGCTCTATGCCTTTTAAAGGATTGCGATAGTTTGCACGCACAAGCGCATTGCGAAAGTACCAGGAGTTGTGGGCAAACAATTCATTGTCGACATTGAAACCAATGGAACGCAGATATTTGATAACAAATACTGCTGTAGTTCGTGTGTTGCCTTCGCAAAATGGATGATTTTGCCATAGCAACGTAACGAAATCTACAATATGTTCAACAATTTCGTCTGCCGACAAACCGCTATAATTAAAATCTTTTTCTTGCTGAATGTCATAGCGTAAAGCCATCATGATGTCGGCCGCACGTCCATATACCACAGAGTCGCCTTGTAGCACCCATTCCTTTTTGCTAATGTCGTAAGTACGCACTTCACCGGCATGCTTGAACACACCTGCAAATAAGTGCCGGTGAATGTTCAAGAACTCCAATGCAGTAAACGAGAAAGACTTTTCACTCAAGAGTTTGGCAATGTTGGCAGCTACGCGGTCGGCTTCTTCCTTTTCTGTGCTTCCATCGTCGTGTGCAGTTTTGCTGACATAGTACGACTTCAGCAGTTCGCGTACCTCGTCAATCGTAATGTCGCCCTCAATGTGTTTGACTGCCGTTTGTTTCAGGTAGTCCGACACTTTGAGTCCGTCGACATCTTGCAGGCCGATGGCCGTACGCCATGTCGAAGCCCGCTCACGTTTGTGCGGTTCAGCCACACGTTCGTAGGCTTCGAAGTCGATGTATTTTTCAGTCATTCGTTGTTTGAATTTACAGTTTTAGCACCTTCTTACTCCTCGCCCTTTTCCGCCTTTCGGCACACGATGAGGACGTGTTTGCCGTCGGCAAGGGTTGTGGCAAAAATATAGGCTGTGCCCCCTTCGCGCAGTTTCAGCTTTTTGCGCAGTGCATCGACCGACGAGGGGAAGTTGCGAATCGTCAGGTTGGCCTGCGGATAGTCGGTGCGCAGCTGCTTTAAGTCGGCCTTGCTGAAGCCGAACACCCTTTCGGGCTTGAACTTGCGGCCGGGAAAGTGGGGGAGGTATTCCGGGCCCGTGTACAGGTGGGAGTGAGGATGCAGCTTTTTCAACCCGTAGCGCACGGCCACCGTTTTGAAAGCTCCTGCCTTGAGCACGGCTGCACCCGGTTCGTACAGGTAAGCATCGACGAAGTCGGCCCATTCGGGTTGTGCTTCGGCCTCAGATTGGGCCGTGAAACTGAGCGAAAGGCCGTCGTCGTGTGCCGTGATGAGCGGACCGCAGGGTGCAGCGGCAGTCAGTGCCGCATCGCGGCTCATCACCACGAGCAAGTCCTTACACTCGCCGCGCGTACTCAGAATGTGCACCTCGCACACGGCCTGCAGCTCCTTGAGCGTTTGCGCAATGTCGAGCATGGTGGAGAGTTTCAGCACCATGCAGCGCGCTTTGTCGAGCAGCCGTGTTTGCAGGCTGCACACGTCGGGTTCGCAGTCGGTAATCAGCACCGTTTTGCGCCCTGCACCGTCGCGCCGCGCAGGGTCGAGAAACACCACGTCGGTGCGTTCCATGCTGTGCAGATATTCCGTGCCGTCGGCACACACCACAGTGGCTTGCTCCAGACCCAGCAGGGGAAAATTATGACGGGCCAGTTCGCAGAGCGCGGCTTGCCGTTCTACGTAGACCGCGCGGTCAAAGCGTGGAGCAATGAACGAAAAGTCAACGCCCAGACCGCCCGTGAGGTCGGCATACGTCAGCGGTGCTTCGTGCCCCCCGGCATGGCGCAATCGGGTGGCAATGCGCCCAATGATTTCGGCCTTGGCGCGTGCTGCTGCTTCGCCCGAACACTGTTCGAGTGCCAGGCGGTGCGGATATTGCAGGGCATCGACAGCTGCCCACGATGGCACTTTGGTGCGCAGCTTTTGCCAGCCTTCGGCCTGCTGGAGCACGTAGGGGGCATCCACGTCGGTGCGTTTGGCCAGCAGCAGTGCCAGGCGGTCGGTGGGCATTTCGCGCCATTGCTTTATTTCGTCGGGGGTGGGAGTGTGTGTCATGTAAGGAGATGTGATGAATTTTTCTACAATATTCGCCATTTTTCGCGACATGGGCAAGCCTTTTCCTTAGGAAAAAAGCGGTTTCCCAAGCTTTCGATGGGTGTGTGATTATTTCCTAACAAACCTTTTGCTGTGTTTATTTCTTGTGTTGTTTGCCGCAGTTCCGCGCTTGTCGGAATTAGTTCCGCGCTTGTCAGAATTAGTTCCGAGCCTGTTCAAATTAGTTCCGAGCTAGTTGAAATTAGTTCCGAGCTAGTTTGAACAAGGTTTGAATCGGTTTTGAGAAAAAAAGAGTTAAAAGCCAGAGGCTCGGAATCGGAGCCTTTGGCGGCGTAATGTGGGTCGGCAGGCGGTGTGCAAAAAAAGCCGGTTGCCCGAACAGAGCAACCGGCCTTTGTATGTAAGGTCAGCGAGTAACGCGCGTTACTTCGTGTTTTCCTTTTCAGTCATGTCCGTGGGGCGCATGCTCACGGTGATGCAGTTGTTTTGCTTCAAGAGCACCGACTTGGCAAACTTTTGGATGTCGGCCGAAGTGATGCCCTTCATCGTAGCCTCGTAGTTGGTTTGGAGGTCACGACCGTAGAGCACCTTGGTGGTGATGAGGTTGAGCCAGTAGCCATTTTTCTTTTGGCTGTCGGCAAAGTCTTTGAGTTCGAACTTCTTCACTTCGTCGAGTTCGTCGGCCGTTACGCCCTTGTTGGCAATGTCCTCGATGCCCTGCTTCATGAGCAAGAGAGCCGAGTCGAGCTTGGCGGGCTTCACGGGGCAGTACACCTGCATGATGTATTCTTCCTTCGGAGCATAGTTGGCGCTGGCGCTGGCACCTACGCTGTAGGCCAGGCCACCGTCTTCGCGGATGCTCTTGAGGTAACGCTTCGTCAGGATGTCGCCGAATACGCTGATGGTAGCGGCTTCCTTCATGTTGTAAGGATTCTGGCCGTGCCACAACTGTACGATTTGAGCCTGCGGCGTTTCCATGCTGCGGAAGAAGTGGTTGGTTTTCACACCCTTGGCATATTCAGGCAACATTTTGGCGTTGTAGTTTTCGCGCTTCTTGATGCTCTTGAGCGGAGCGATGTACTGTTCAACGAAGAGGCGGAGCGAATCGACGTTGAAAGCACCGGTAAAGAAGAAGTCGAAGTCGCCAGCAGCGTTGAAGCGTTCGGCATAGATGCGGCGCACAGCTTCGTAGTCGGCCTTGGCCAGGTCGGCATACTTAAGCGGCATCATGCGCGGGTTGTGGTTGTAGAGCGTACCGCGGAGTGAGTCGGCAAAAGCCGTCTGGGGGTCTTTGTCGGCATTTTCAAGGTTCGACTTCAGGTAGTTCATCACGTTGTTGTAGCCCTCAACGTCGTTGGCCGGAGCCTGGAAGCGGAGGTAGATGAGTTCGAAGAGCGTGCGGAGGTCCTTGGGCGTTGAGCCACCGATAAGGTTGTCGGTTGTGTTGCCCAACGAAGGCATACAGCTGGCCTGTTTGCCGGCGAGCTTCTTTTGCAGTTCGGTTGAGCTGAAGTTGCCCAAACCGGTGCTGCTCATCACGGCGTCGAAGATGTTGAGGTTGACGAGGTCCTTGTTGCCTACGAGGCTCTTACCACCGAAGCTCTGTGCAAAGAACTGCACTTCGGCATCGTTGAAGTCGGTTTGCTTGAAGAATACGCGTGCACCGTTGGCAAGCGTCCAGCAAGTGTAGCCAAAGTCGGCCTTTTCTTCCTTCTTGATGTTGCCCTTCTTCGGCAGAACGGGCACGAGGGGTTCGTTCTTCACATTGTCGACGTAAGCATCGAGCTTGGCAGCCTTGGCAGCAGCGATGGCTTGCTTCAGCTGGTCGGCGGTGGGCACCGTAACGTCGGCCTTTTCAGGATAGAAAGCCAGACATACAAAGTTGGTGTCGGTATTGGCGGTGTACTGCTTGAACACCTCGTTGGTGAGGGTGGTGAGCATGTTCTGCTGTTGCAGCTGCTGCGCCATCATTTTGTACATGTTGAATTCCGTTTCGATGTCAGGAATGGGCTGACCCTCGAGGAAGTGGCGCACGTACTGCGGCACGTAGAAGTCGTGTTTCTGCTTGTCGCGGTTGTCGTAGATGCGTTCCATGCTGCTCATGAATTCTTCGCTGGCACGCGCAGCCTCGGTGGCGGTGAAGCCAAACTGACGGGCGCGTTCCACCTCCTGCATCACAGCCTGTACGGCAGCTGCATCCTGACCGGGTTTCGGCAGTACGTACACAACGAAGGCATCCTTCATCTTGGTCATGATGTAGTTGCCATAGTTGGTAGCAGCACCGATGAAGGGACAGTCGGCCTTGAGGGCCAGTTCTTCGAGGCGGGCATTGAGCATGGTGCTGATGAGCGTGTTGGTGTAGTTCATCTGCAAGAAAACCGGCGTGTTCTTGAGTTCAGCGGGAATGGGGTCCTGCTTGAAGAAGAGCTGAATGACGGCACTGGTTTGCTCCTTGTCTTTGTCGATGACGTAAATCGGTGCATTGTTGTTGGGCACGGGGTAGTGTTCGTAAGCGGCCGGGTTCTTGGGCATCTGAATGGGCGAGAAGATGGCCTTGATGCGCTGTTCAACCTTGTCGACGTCGATGTCGCCCACAACGATGATGCCCTGAAGGTCGGGGCGGTACCACTTTTCGTAGTACGCACGGAGTTCGGCGGGCTTGAAGTTGTCGACTACGCTCATCAAACCGATGGGGTAGCGGTGACCGTAGCGCGATTCGGGGAAGAGGGTGGGCAGGTTGCGTTCGAACATACGGCCCGATGCGCTGCTGCGCATACGCCATTCTTCGTGAATAACGCCGCGTTCCTTATCAATTTCCTTGGGGTCGAGCGTCAGTCCGTCCGACCAGTCGTGCAAAATGAGCAAGCATGAGTCGACGTTCGATTCGGTTACAGGCACATCGTCGATGTTGTAGACCGTTTCGTCGGTCGAGGTGTAGGCATTGAGGTTCTGACCGAACTTCACACCGATGCTTTCGCAGTATTTAATGATGCGGTTGTCGGGGAAGTTGTCGGTTCCGTTAAAGCACATGTGTTCAAGGAAGTGAGCCAAACCGCGTTGGTTCTCTTCTTCCTGAACCGAACCCACCTTTTGCGCAATGTAAAAATTGGCGCGATTCTCGGGCAAGGCGTTGTGGCGAATGTAGTAAGTGAGGCCGTTGGGCAGCTTACCGTAACGCACGTCCTTGTCGATGGGCAGCTGCGGCAGTTGCTGCGCTACCGAAGGCAGCGTAATGAATGCCACGAGCAACAGAAGGAGTGATTTAATTTTGTTCATAATGATATGAGTTAGAATTGGTTATTTCGTTTCTCTATTTTCCGAAAAGGCCGATCTTGATTTTTCTTGAAAAAAAACTTGGGCTCTTTCCGGAAAAGGGGCGTTGATGCAGGTTAGACGCAACTCCCTTGTGATTTGCTACACAAAAGTATGAAAAAATTGAATTTATTTTCAACTTTCCTTGGGTTGCAGGCAGCCAGAGCGCGCTGTAACGAGTAGTTCACTCAGCAAAAATAATGATTTATATGTAGGTGTCGTGTATTTTTGAAAAAACATTTGTAGTTTTGCAGTAATTTTTGTGCGCAGAATGCAGAAACAGGTAGCGTTTTGTCGTGACTCCCCTGCATTTAAGCTAAATTAAAGAGCTGAATATTAGCGACAATCATGATACGCAAATTCGATTTTTTGGTAATTGGTTCCGGAGTGGCCGGAATGAGTTACGCCCTTCAGGTGGCCGCCTCGGGCAAAGGTAAGGTGGCCCTCGTGTGTAAAACCTCGATTGAAGAAGCTAATACCGCCAAAGCACAGGGCGGCATCGCTTCGGTGACGAACCTCGAGGTAGACAATTTCGACAAACACATCAAGGATACGCTCATTGCGGGCGATTACATCTCGGATCTCCGCGCCGTGGAACAGGTGGTGCGACAGGCCCCACAGGGCATCAAGCACCTGGTGGAGTGGGGTGTGAACTTTGATAAAAAAGACGACGGCAACTTCGACTTGCACCGCGAGGGCGGACACTCCGAATTTCGCATTTTGCACCATGCCGACGACACGGGCTTCGAAATTCAGCGCGGACTCATCGAGGCTGTGCGTAATCATCCCGGCATCACCGTGCTCGAAAACCATTTTGCCGTTGAAATCATTACGCAGCACCACCTGGGCATCGAAGTAACACGCCGTACGCCCGACATTGAATGCTACGGTGCCTACGTGCTCGACCCCGATACGCAGAAAATCGATACCTTCCTCTCGCGCGTCACCGTGCTTTGCACTGGCGGCTGTGGAGCGGTGTATGCTTCAACCACGAATCCTGAAATTGCTACGGGCGACGGCATTGCCATGGCGTATCGCGCCAAAGCTACGGTGAAGGACATGGAGTTCATTCAGTTTCACCCCACGGCATTGTTTCACCCGGGTGAAACGCATCCTGCTTACCTCATCACTGAGGCTATGCGTGGCTACGGCGGCATTCTGCGTCTGCCGAACGGCGAGGAGTTCATGCAGAAATATGACAAACGACTTTCGCTGGCTCCGCGCGACATCGTGGCGCGTGCCATCGATAAGGAAATGAAAATTCACGGGCTCGACCACGTTTGCCTCGATGTGACGCACAAAGACCCGGAGGAAACGAAGCATCACTTCCCGAACATTTACCAAAAGTGTTTGAGCATCGGCATCGACATCACTAAACAGTACATTCCTGTGGCTCCTTGCGCCCATTATCTTTGCGGCGGTATCAAGGTCGACTTGAATGCCTGCTCGTCGATTAACCGCTTGTATGCCATTGGCGAATGTTCGTGTACGGGACTGCATGGCGGCAACCGCCTGGCTTCGAACTCGCTGATTGAAGCGGTGGTGTATGCCGAAGCTGCTGCCCGTCACTCGCTGGAACACCTTGATGAGTACGACTTTAATACCCGTGTGCCGGAATGGAACGACGAGGGTACGCTCTCGAACGAGGAAAAGGTGCTCATTGCGCAGGATGCCAAGGAGGTGGAACAGATTATGTCGGCTTACGTCGGTATTGTGCGTTCCGACTTGCGACTGAAGCGGGCTTGGGTGCGCCTCGACCTGATTTACGAGGAAACCGAGGAACTCTTTAAGCGTGTGAAGGCTACGCGCGACATTTGCGAACTGCGCAACATGATTAACGTGGGTTACCTCATTACGCGACAGGCCATCGAGCGCAAGGAAAGCCGCGGACTGCATTACACCACTGACTATCCGAAACATGCCTACGACCAGAACTAACCCTTTGGATGCTGCGCAAAGGTTTGACTGCGGTACAGAGGTTTGATTGCAGCATACAAAGGTTTGACTGCAGCATACAGAAGTTCGACTGCAGCATACAGAGGTTTGATTGCAGCATACAGATATAAAAAAAAGACCCCAACTCCCTGACTGAACAGCAGGAGTTGGGGTCTTTTTTGTGTGTATGATTTAAACAGAAAGTGTCTTTTTTGTGAAGTTGTGACGCTTTACTTCACTTCCAATTTGCCATTATTGAGGAATACGCGCGAGGTTTTTCCCTTGGTGCCGATGAACTGCAATTCCTGATTGCCGTAGCGCACCACGATGTTGCCCGAGTGAGTGGGCGTGAGGCGCGCTTCGGTGAGTTTGCCACCGTTCCAGGCAATGTCGACACCGATGTTGCCACGCGCACGCAGTCCGCTGATGTTGCCCGAAGCCCAGGCGTCGGGGAGCGAAGGCAGCAAGTCAATGAAGCCCATGTGACACTGCATGAGCATCTCGGTCACACCCGCGGTACCGCCAAAGTTACCGTCGATTTGGAAAGGCGGATGAATGTCCCACAGGTTGTCGCCCGTACCGTTTTTGAGCAAGTTGCCAAAGAGCAGGTACGAATGGTTGCCATCGTGCAGACGTGCCCACTGGTTGAGTTTCCAACCCATGCTCCAACCCGTAGCACCATCGCCGCGGTGTTCAAGCACAATGCGCGAAGCCTTGGCCAGTTCGGGCGTGGTACGCGGTGAAATGGTGTGGCCCGGGTGCAAACCGTACAGGTGGTTGACGTGGCGGTGCTGATCGTTCGGGTCGTCGATGTCGCGGCTCCATTCCATCAGCTGACCGTAGCGGCCAATTTTGTAAGGCACCAGTTCCGTCAGTATTTGCTGCCATTTAGCAACCTCGGTAGCATCGGTGTTGAGCACCTTGGCCGCGTCGATGCAGTTGGTCAGAATTTCGCGAATCACAGCATGCGTAAACGTGGTACCCTCGTCAACCGGTCCATGTTCGGGCGAGGTGGAAGGTGCAGCCGTCAGCGTGCCGTCGGCCTTGCGCCAAAGGAAATCCTCGCAGAACAGTGCACAGCCCTTCATGAGCGGGTAAGCCGTGTTGCGCAGGAAGTCGGCATCGCGCGTGTAGTCGTAGTAGTCCCACAGGTGCGTAGCCAGCCACGAAGCCGCCATGGGGTTGTAGTTCCACGACATGTCAGCCCCTTCGAGCGGCGCCGTAAAGCCAAAGATGTTAGCCGAAATGCCGGCCGCCCATCCGCGTGCACCCCAGTAAGCCTTGGCCGTGCGTTCGCCCGGCTTTTCGAGCAGGCGGATAAAGTCGGTCAAAGGTTCGGCGCACTCGGCCAGGTTCGTCGACAAGGCCGGCCAGTAGTTCATTTGCAAGTTGATGTTGTTGTGATAGTCCACACGCCACGGGCCGTCGACATTGTTGTGCCAAATGCCCTGCAAGTTAGCCGGCAGGTTGCCCGGACGCGATGAAGCGATGAGCAAGTAGCGGCCAAACTGATAGTAAAGCGTTTCGAGTCCGTTGTCCTTAACCCCCTTGCGGTAGTCGGCCAGTCGCACGTTGGTAGGCTTAGCCGAAGAAGGACCTTCGAGGTTAAAGTTCACGCGGTTGTAGAGCGCAGCATAATCCTTGTAATGCGTTTTCAGCAGTTTCTTGAAGTTTTGTTTCGCAGCCGCCTTCATCCATTGCGCAGTAGTGGCCTTCGGGTCAACGCCCACATACGCCTTCGGATCGTTGAAGTCGGGGTTATAGTTCGGCTTGTAGTCCGTATCGGCCGTGAGCAGCACCATGACCTCGTCGGCACCCGTCACCTTGATGGCCCCGTCGGCATACTGCACCGTACCCTTTTTGGCAATGACGTGGATGCGTACGGCATATTCCATTTGGTTGTTGTCGAGGCGTGCCGTGTAAAGGATGCCGTTTTCGCCGTCGGCAGCAAAGTTACCTTCGCCCAGTGGGTTCGGCGCATACTTCAGCGTAAAGTTCTGCTTGCCCTTTTCCGTGGCCGTGAACCGCGTGACGAGCATGTTGGCCGGATACGACACAAACGTGCGTCGTTCGTAGCCGATGCCCTCGGCCGTGGTAAAGCTCACCGTGGCGTAAGCCGAATCCACCGAAAGTGCGCGGCGGTAATTGCGAATGCCCTTTTCGTTGATGTCGGTTTCGAAAGTCAGTTCGCCCAGCGTCGTAAACGAGCCAAAGCGGAACTGCGGTTCGCGCCACGATTCGTAAGGCACGGGGCTGTTGAAGTTTTGCGAAGTCAGTCGTCCGGCCTTGTCGAAGTCGCCGTCGACGAAAGCCTGACGTATTTCGGGCAGCAAGTGCGCCGACTGTTTGTTTTGGTTCCAGTAGTCGGCCGGTCCTTTTGCCGTGTTCGGTCCACCGCGCCACAATGTTTTTTCGTTCAGCGTGTAGCGTTCGGTAGCCACCGAGCCCATTACGTTGCAGCCGATGCTACCGTTGCCCAGCGGCAACGAGCGGCGTTCCCATTCGGGGTCGGCATTTTGAGCGCCTTCGCCCGCATTGATGGGTTTGTGCGTTTTGTTGTACTTTTCAGGATGTCCTCCCCACCAGCATTGGCTACCCTTTAACGAAGTCGGATCGTCGAACCAGATGGTGTTCGACTGTGCCGCGGCAGTCAGTGCGCTGAGGCCCAGGAGCGAGGTAAGCAGAATGTGCTTCATAAGCGTTTCAGTATGTAAGTGTGTGATTAAGATGCGAAGTAAAAAGATGTGATGTAAAAAGAGGCCTAACTTGTAAAAAGATGCCGTAACGAAAACTGAAACGGCGGTTTCCTTTCGCTGTTGCGTTTACCCCGGGGTATCAGTAGGGAATGTCGGCATACGGGTCGGCCAAAGGGTCGTCGTCGGTAGTGGTTTTTTCGATGAAATAGCGCGGTCGCCGTTTCACTTCGATGTAAATTTTGCCCACATATTCGCCAATGATGCCGCAGGCCACGAGGATAGCTCCGCCGATAAACCATATAGACACCATGAGCGACGTCCAGCCCTCAATGGTTTGCCCTTCGAAGTGCTTGACAATGCCGTAAATAATTACGCCCACCGAAATGAGCATGAAGGTGAGTCCGAGCAGCGTGATGAGCTGCAGCGGACGGATGGAGAACGACGTAATGCCGTCGAGCGCAAAGGCCAGCATTTTGCGTAGCGGATACTTCGACTCGCCAGCAAAGCGTTCGGTGCGGTCGTAGTAAACGGCTTCCGTTTTGAACCCCATTGAAGCCACCATGCCGCGCAGAAACAGGTTACGTTCGGGGTAGCTCAGCAGCGCATTCACGGCGCGTCGGCTCATCAGGCGGAAATCCGCGTGGTTATACACCGTGTTGCTGTTCATCATTTGCATCAGCCGGTAAAAGGCCAGTGCCGTGGTACGTTTAAACACGGTGTCGGTTTTACGTTCGCGCCTTACGCCAAACACCACCTCGTTTCCCCTCAGGTAAGCCTCGGTCATGTCGATGATGGCGCGTACGTCGTCCTGCAGGTCAGCGTCGATGGTCACGATGGCATCGCCCCTGTCAGCCGCCCATTCCAGTCCGGCCCACAGCGCATGCTGGTGTCCCACGTTGTGCGCCAGTTTCAGTCCCTCGACATAGTCATTTTGTTGTGCAAACTGCTCAATCAGTTCCCAGGTGCGGTCTTTGCTGCCATCGTTGACATAAAGAATACACCCCTCGTCGATGCGCTGCTTTTCTTTCAGCTCGTCTAAAATCAAGCTCAACTGCCGGGTCGTTTCGGCCAGCACCGCTTCTTCGTTATAGCAAGGAACAACCAGAATGAGTTTCATAGCAAAGTTCGTTTTTTTTTTTGAAGAGAAAAGTTCTATCAAGCCTGCCGCGCTGTTACACGGTGCCTATTGCTCCGTCGCCTCGCTGCGCTTCGCTTTGTTGCGCTTCGCCTCGCTGCGCTTCGCCTTTTTTCCGCGTTTAAACACGAAGCGAACCAGCAGAAAGTTCACCGGAATGGCAATGGCAAATACCGGGAGCGGCGCCCATACCTCGGTCACGCCCAATGCCAAAAACGCATTGAGCAGACACAGGTGCAAACCGTAATTCACGGCATGCGCACCCCCCATGCCCACCAACTTGCGCCACGAAGGCCCCGTGCCGAAGGTAAAGTAAGCCGTCAGGTAAAAGTTAACCACGAAGCTCACCACATAGCCCAACGTGTAAGCCGCATTAGCCGGCATCACAGCGAGCAGCAGCAAGTAAAGTCCGTAGTGCAGTGCCGTGGCCACCGCCCCCACCAGTGCAAAGCGCAGAGCTTCAATGAGCAGTTGTTTGTGGATAAAGCTCATGGCTATTGACGTTGAAAGTGGTAAAAGTGGAGCATACGCCGGTCATCGCAGCTGCGGTGATTAAAGTCCACCACCTCCGTCACGCGGTAGTTCGGGTAACGCTCGTAGAACGATTCGATATCGTTGTCGCCCACCAGCAAGTAGCCCTCGTTCGGCATAAATTCAATGAACGGCACCACGCGGTCGCCCAAGTAGTAATTGATGGTAAACGGGTGAAGCGGGTTGCCCGGATTCACGTGCGTACGATACGAATACACGCGTCCTTCGGGCACATATTTCCGCACAATTTCGGCTTGCGGCTTGTCGCTCTTCGTGTTGAGCACCAGCGGTTGGTAAAGTCCGTCGAGCGAAAGGAAAATGCTGAACACCGCAGCCACCACACCCCCGACAACGCGCACGGGCCGACGACGCCAAACAACGAACAGCCTACCGCCAATGAGCGGCACCACAAAGCCCAACCATTCAAGCGGGTTGAGCGGCGTGTCGCGCAGGGCAGCCAGCATGGCCACGTTCTGTGCCGCATGTTTTCCGCTGCCCATCAGGCTTTCGGGCACAGCCCCGCAGCGCACCGCAACAAACGCCAGCGGAAGCAGCACGGCCAGCGAGGCCACCACCCACCCGAAGGCCACCACCACGCGGCGGTGTCGGCGCACGAGCCAAAGCATGTAAGTGGCCAGATAGTAGGCCAGGAACGGATAAACCGGCAGCAGATACACGCTGCGTTTACTCTTAGGTATGCAGTAAAACACGAATATCAGCGCAAAGCTCAGGAAGGTAAACAGCCGCACATCATCGACGCGGCGCACGTGTTCCTTCAGTTTGTTCCAGAGTGATGACAGGTTGCCCTGCGGTTTGCGGTAGCGCAACACAAAGAGCGACATGAGCACCAGCAGCGTGTAAGGCACGAAGCCCGTCACCACGGTCATCACGTTGTAATGCCACGGGTTGATGTGGCTGGCATAGCTCATTTTGCCCAGTAGGCGCAGCACATTTTCCTCGTACACCAGGTCGAGGAAACGCTGACCGCCCTGTTGCCAAGCCGCCACGTACCACACCAGGGGCAGCACGCACGACAGCAGACCGATGCCAAAGAATCGGCCCAGCGATTGCCAGAATCCGTGGCCGCGCAGGGTGCAGAAGGCCACCATCACCAGGCAGGGCAGGGCAGCCCCCACCGGCCCTTTGCTCAGGAACGCACCGCTCAGTGCCAATATGCCCCAAATGGGCAAACGCCTGAAGCCGCCCTCTGTCCAGCGGTAAAGCTGATAGAGCGCAACGACCATCATGGCCGTGAGCACCATGTCGACGCGGCAATTCACGCCAGCGCGGTGCACCTCGAAGTTACTCAGCGTAATCAGCCCCATGAGCAGTGCTGTGAGCGCACCGCTGCGTTTGGCATAGAAGGCATAGCCCACTATGACCATGAGCGTCAGTGCCACGGCCGACGGCAGTCGCGAAGTGTATTCCGTCACCTCGCCGAGCGGCAGTGAGAACAGCGCCACGAGCCAGTGAAACAATGGGGGTTTGTAAGCCATGTCAACACCATTGTTGATGGGCAGAATCCAGTTGCCGTCCTGCAACATCGACAGTGCCACCACGGCCTCGCGCGGTTCGCCGCGTGTGTTGAACAGGGTTTCGCCCAAGAAAAGAAAGAGCGAACCGATACACACCATAAACAGAAAAAGTGCCGGACGGCGAAGGGGGAATGCGGGTTGCTGAAGTTGTGTCATTTTTTGGAAAAAAGAAAAAAGAATAGGCGTGTTGCCGGGCACACACACTCGTATTTTTCAGAAACTGTGCGTGCCTATAGGGCACACTCTGCAAATTTACGGTAATTTTCACGCATATTCGAAAAATAGACGCTGAAAAACGACTTGTTGGCAGCAAAGCCTGCCGAACTTGAGCTTAGTCGCAAAAGTGTGGGGTAGAACTCAACGACGCATCACGGGTTTCAGACAGGCCTGCCTGCCTTACTTTCTGTGGTAACATCATGTCAAAGAACGCGGAATGAATCAATTCGGAAAATCTGTTTTTTCATCTGTTTCGGGTGCAAAGTCAGTGCAAACCGAATGCAGAGCGATGAGAGCTTGCTCTCAAAAGCTATGCTGAGGTGCAGCCTGACTTCGCTATTGCAATGTCAGTGCAAACCGAATGCAGAACTTGAAAACTCGTTTTCAAAAGCTATGCTGAGGTGCAGCCTGACTTCGCTATTGCAAAGATACAACGCGCACACCCCGAAATCCAATTTTTTTCGTCGCCTAATATCGCACCACGAAAGTTTTCCACACCCTAAAATCGGCATCGAACCCTTTATCTACGGGCACTTCCGCGCATTTTCCACACGCGAAAAAAAATGAAATCGGGATATAACTTTTTATCTCATGCTGATTATCAAAACGTACGAAGCAGCAATGCTATGCCTCACCTAAATGCTACTATTCCACACCTATTTACTACTGCCCCAAGGTTTACGCAAAACTCTACAGAACAATAATAAAAGCCAGAATTTCTGTCTGTACGAATAAAAAAAATGCGACTTCAATGATTCCCATCATCGAAGTCGCCAATATGCGGGTCACCTTTTGGGTGTTTCCCTCATGAGCAAAGACACTACTCGGAAATGCCTAAAGCTCGATAATTCTTTCCTTAACAACCTTCTTACCCGAGTATCTATTTTAACCTATCTATGAATTCTAACTCAGTATGTGACGCTATGTAACTTAATACAAGCAGCATGAAACCAGACCTGCAACGGGGTTGGAAGCAAAACAGGGAAACTTGCATCGAATTGGTAAAGGAGCATTTAAGCCTCAGCACCGTCAAACGGTGTTCCTTGTTACCAGGTGTTCATCTAATCTGAAAGTGCGCCTGATTTCGATGCGTGAAATAGTTTAGTTTTGTCTTCGTGTTTTGTGTTGGTTAATGAGTGAGTCACCTCAAGGTTTCCCAGTCTGAGCGATGCTGTTCTCTGCTTGCTCTAACCGCGTCGATGTCTATATATATTGTATAGACGATCTGAAGACAGCGCGAAAAAATGTATTTAAAATGAGCGGTGCGAATGTATCGCTGTTTGCTTGATTTTAGTTACATTTGTCATGGCTATTGCCAGACCGCATAACTGTCGTTTCATTTTCACGATGCAAAATTATGCAGTTTTCCGCTACCAAGCGCCTACTTATGTTGCATTGGTATGTAATTTTTGAGCAATACAACATTTTACTATTAAATACATCATTTTTACAAGCTACTCCCTGATTTTGCACAATAAACGACCGAAATAATCAAAGTATCGCATCTATTTTTCTACTTTTCTACCAATCGAAAACTCCGATTTTTTGCATAAAATGGACCTTAGCGAAGAAACCGGACGTTCTTTTCTAGTGCATAACACATATTATTTTAAGCACACGCAGGATTTCAGTTCACAGTATTCTTGCGGATTATACCTCTGCCACGAATCATGGGCGTAACGAGCATTCTAAAAACGAACCATTTTTTTGACATACACTTATACCTATTCCACAAAGTATAATCTCCAATCACTTTGAACCGAAAAACATTTCACTGCTTCTTGCGTACAAAGCAGATTTAATATATAGGTAAATAAGCACAAAAATAAACAATTCGCCTCGACCTTCATTTCAAAGCGAGAATAGCGTACGTGAAACCTACTTTGATGTTTTCCTGCAAACGCCAATTATCAGTAATTCCGAATTGCTTAAAACTAGCTCGGAACTAATTCAAACAAGCTCGGAACTAATTTCAACAAGCTCGGAACTAATTTCAACAAGCTCGGAACTAATTTTGGCAATCGCGGAGCTATTTTTGACTATAGCCCATCGCGTAGTTCAAACAATGGCAAGCAGATGAAAAATTACGATGTTATATATATTACCACACACCCCATTTTATCATAACCCCATGCTTCGACCTGAGTTTACACCGCACACTCAGCATAATAATTCATAGACCCCAACAATTAGTTACACAATCTCACCTTCATCCCTAAACCCTTCGCTTTTCTGCACACCGCAAAAAACACCACAAAATACCACGCGCACCCGCCTTACGCGCCTGCCAAACTACCCCATTTCGACCTAAAAGAAGAAAAATCAAAGTTTTTTTCAAAAAAAATCCACAAAACATTTGGTCAATTCCAACAGACGTAGTATCTTTGCACTCGCAAACCACAACCAAGGCCTACAGCCAAAGTTTAGGAGAGATGGTAGAGTGGTCGATTACAGTAGTCTTGAAAACTACCGTACCGAGAGGTACCGGGGGTTCGAATCCCTCTCTCTCCGCACAAAGCGATGCAATCGCGCTGAGTTTCAGCAGATTGCATCGCTTTTTTTATTGTTGTACACGATTTTGAACTACTTCAATATCATCTACCCTTTTACATTATACACTACTGATTCGAATTTGAATTGCTTTCGCAATCATCATCCGAAGCATACTCCGCTTCAATATCGATGAAGTGAACGACCAGCTGGCAAATAAATATCTTAATATGGAATTCATTTGCCAAATTTCTATTCATATATTCCTCTTTTGTAATTCATTAGATATTGGGTAAAAGTCTTGCCTGTTTCTCTTTTGAAAAAACGCATGAGGTGACTGGGGTCGGAAAAGTGGAACTCGTCTGCCAGTTGGCTCACATTCAGATTGGAGAACAGTAGCTCATTTTTCAGCTCTTCCAAAAGACGTTGCTTGAGTAAGTGAATGGCTGATACACCAAATTGCGCCATGACAGAATTATTCAAGGTGATACGACTTACCCGAAGCATATCAGCATATTCTTGAACGCGCTGTGTCGTTCGGATATGTTTTTCGAGTAAGTCCTTGAATTTGAATGCGTAATTGTTTTTTGGCACTTCGACAGGTAGACGATAAGTTTGAGCGTATGCCCGGTTGATAATTACCAATAGATAATAAAGCACTGACACAATGAGGTTGTAAGTGTCTACCACAGGATGTTGTAGTTCTTGTTTTATCTTTTTTAAGAGGCGCATATATTCCGTCAGCTCATCCGGCTCGGCAAACAAGTAGGGCGGTGTATCAGTCTGATAATAATACAACAGCCGATATACGAAGAACTTGTCAGCAATGAACGTGCGCATAAAGTCTTCGCGGAAAATAAGAAAAGTGTAATCTAGTTCTACCTCGTTCACGTGCCATTCCTGTTGCTGATGCGGCGACAAAAGCAGCACCATACCATCCCGCAACTCCACTTTTCGGAAGTTCAGCAACAAATATCCATTGGCACGACGGAAGAAATAGAAGCTGAAAAAATCTGTCTTAAACGCCTTATGCTCGGTCAAGACACCACAGATGTCCTTGCTTTCGCCTGTGTTAATGTAGAAGTCTACGCCACATTGCGTTTTATTGAACGGAACGCTTACAAGTCTTTCGGGATTGATTATAGCTTTCATCACTCTTGTTTTTTACTTTCTGCAAATATACATCATTCTTTTATCAAAATGGCATATATTCCTGTTTTTAAGGCATAGAGACATTGGGATATCCTTTCGAACTTTGTACCCGAAAAATAATACAAAACATAACACCATGAACGAAAAAGCAATTATTCGGTTGGTACGCAATGCCACCTTGAAAATCAACTATGCAGGACATACCATTCTTATTGACCCCGTATTTGCCGACAAAGAAACCCTGCAATCAGCTCTCGGTGTATATAAGAATCCGAGGGTACATCTCGTAATGCCTATTAGCGACATTACTGAAGGTGTTGATATGGTACTGCTCACCCACAACCACATCGACCATTACGAACCAAGTGTAAAGCAGCATTTACCGAAAGACATTCCTTTCTACACCCAGCCACAAGATAAGGCCGCCATCCTGAAAGATGGTTTCTCAAATGTAGAAGCGATTGAAGAGAGCATAACCTTAGGTCATCTGACCATCCACCGTGCTATTGGCCATCACGGTTTCGGTCAGATAGGCCAGATGATGGGACCTGTTTCGGGCTATGTGCTGATATCCGAAGGGCTTCCGACTATTTATATCATGGGCGATTGCAAATGGGAAGAATGTACTCTTGCTACCGTGGAAAAGTATCGTCCTAATTATATTGTGGTGAATAGTGGCGGTGCGGTATTCCCCGAATTCTCTAAGACGGACGGTTGTATCATCCCCAATGAACAGGAAGTAATGGCGATGCTTGACACACTCCCCCCACACATCAAGCTGATTACCGTACACATGGATGCCATCGATCATTGCCAGACCACCCGTGCCATCCTTCGCAACGAAGCTCGCCATCACAGGACGGATATGAGCCGACTGATTATACCGGAAGACGGAGAAAGCATAACACTTAAATAACTGTATAAACAATCATTTCAAAATATTAGAAAGATGAAAAAGATTAGGAAAATCGCGGTAGAACAGAATTTCGCCGCGATCAGTGTCGGTAAGTTGAATGAACTGAATGAATACGAACTTCAGCTTGGCCCGGATGTGAAAATCCCCGGGAAAGTATTCTGCAGCACCGCTCTCGGAACTACGGGAAGCGAGTTTTCTTTCCAGTCATTCGCCCCGGGTACAGAAACCGGATTTCTGCATAGTCACAAGAGTCATGAGGAGCTTTATTTTTTCCTCTCCGGTAAAGGTGAATTTCAAGTAGACGGAACAGTGTTCCCAGTGGAAGAAGGTAGCGTTGTCAGGGTATCTCCTGCAGGAAAACGAAGTGTCCGTAACAACGGAACGACTCCGCTCCTCATGCTCTGCATACAATATTGCAGCAATACATTCTCACAGGAGGATGCCACTGACGAAATCATACTGAAAGAACCGGTAAAATGGAAAGTCTCTCCGAAATGATTCTAAAAAGGAACTCTAAGCAGATGACTATCTGTATAAAATCTCTGATAAAGAATATGAACATAGTGGTAGGCTGCTCCATCGGGTGCAGCTACTGCTATGCCCGTAACAACTGCCGCCGCTTCCATATTACGGACGACTTCTCCGTACCGGAATATATGGTGCGAAAGCTGCGTATCATCGACACGCCCAAGCCTCACGTATGGCTGATGACCGGAATGAGCGATTTCTCCGATTGGAAGCCTGAATGGAATGCGGAAATATTCAGACGAATGAAAAACAATCCGCAACACGCTTATATATTCCTTACGAAATGTCCGGACAAGATCAGTTTCTCTACAGATGACGAGAATGTATGGATGGGCGTGACCGTCACGCGCAATTCCGAAAAAAAGCGGCTAGACGATTTGAAAAGAAATATCAAGGCCAAGCACTACCATGTCACTTTCGAACCTATTTTCGATGAAATCGGCGATATAGATTTCGAGGGTATCGACTGGATTGTCATAGGTACGGAGACCGGACATCGGAAAGGCAAAGTGGATTCCCGTCCCGAATGGGTGCTTCACATTGCCGACCAAGCCCAAACACAGTGCGTCCCCGTGTTTATGAAAGAGGATTTGCTGCCTATAATGGGCGAAGAAAGGATGATTCAGGAACTGCCGAAACAATTTACAAAACGCTTACAATGAATACCGAAATAATCAAAGAAATAGACGTACAGAGCGTTATGACCAAATCCTCACTGCCGGTCGGAGGATATTCGGTCAACCCTTACGTGGGCTGTCCCCACGCCTGTAAGTATTGCTACGCATCGTTTATGAAACGATTCACCGGGCATACAGAACCGTGGGGTGCATTTCTGGACGTGAAGAACTGGAAACCGATAGCCAATCTGCACAAATATGACGGAGAGCGCATTGTGATAGGTTCCGTGACGGATGGTTACAACCCGTATGAGGAGCAATTTTGCCGTACCCACAGGCTGCTCGAAGAGCTGCGTGGGAGCAACGCCGAGATTATGATATGCACTAAGTCCGACCTTGTCCTGCGCGACCTCGACCTGTTGAAGCGTTTTCCCAAAGTAACGGTGTCATGGTCGGTCAATACGCTTGACGAGCGTTTTCGTGCGGATATGGACAATGCCGTGAGCATAGAACGTCGCCTGAAAGCGATGCGTCAGGTCTATGAGGCGGGCATCCGTACTGTGTGTTTCGTATCGCCCATATTCCCCGGAATAACCGATGTGAAGGCAATTATCGAGAAAGTGAAAGGATATGCCGATTTGATATGGCTCGAAAACCTGAATCTGCGCGGGCAGTTCAAGGGAGGGATAATGACGTATATCCGTGAGAAGCATCCCGACCTCTTTCCGTTATACGAAGAAATATACAACAAAAAGAGGCTTGATTACTGGCAGGCATTGGAACAGGACATTTCCCAATACGCCAAGGCACAGGGATTTCCATATAGAATAAATGATTTGCCTTACGGGCGCTCGGAAAAAGGCAAGCCGGTTATCGTAAATTATTTCTACCACGAAAAGATACGATTGACTAAATGAGGGAAAGATATTGACAATATGGTATATTAATAGTGAATAAGATATTCTTTTATTGCTTATTTTACTTTAGAATAGTTAGACAACTTAGATTTTGTACTATATATTACGATAGAAGAAGTACAATCCATGATGAATTGTACTTCTCTATATTACATCCTGAATCCTCTGGATTTTTGTTTTTTTCTGCACTGAGTTACGCAGATGCTGCTGTAACTTCTCCCATTGTTCCTTGAACCATTCGCTGATTGGCTGTTGGTTTATAGTCAGCATCAATTTATTCTTATCGATCGGGCTTCGTTCAATTTTGAAAATTACATTTTTTGTTTCAAATCTCTGTCTATATTCTTCGGAATAGATTTTTCCGGTCTTTTCCTTCACCGTTTCCCACTTTTCCAACCATTTTTTGTCAATGTCTTTCATGTTACTTCATTTTTAAGTGTAAGTAAGTAATGCAAGGAGTGCCATATAGCCGCAAATATAGAAAAAAACGAGAAAGACAAACAGAGCAGTCGTTTTTTTCGACTAAAAAAAATCCGTAAGACCTACACATTTTTCAACAGCTTACCCCATCGGAACAAGCACAAAAAAACGAAAAGGAGCAGTTCTGCACGTGGCGAACTGCTCCTTTTCGTTTGTCTATATTTTTTTGAGAATGAATGTTTACTTGCCAAGCCGGTGTTGCCAGTCAGGCTGTTCACTGCTTTATATACCCACAAACTACCATATAAGTAGGTGTTCAAAATTATTTTATATAATTCTATCGAAGTATTTTTACTTTGCATTACATTCTTGCACCACATTTGCTTGTCCTGCGCTCAGTCACATAGCCCGCTATGCTCCTTCGCACAGAACAAACAACTGCGGCACAACAATGCAATTCAAATGTAAAAATAATTTTGAGCACCTACTTATCTAAAAAACTTTGCCGAATTAGTTAGTCAAATGCGAGTCCTTGCGAGCCACCGGCCCCTGAGCACATCATCAGCACCAAAGGATATAGGCCAATGAGCTAAGGCTGATAAATAGCCAAAGAAGGATGCCCTGAACAAGAGGTTTGAGACCTACCTGCTTCAGCACGTCGCGCGAGAGCGAAGCGCCGATGAAGAACATTGTAATAATCAGTCCCTTGCGGGCCAAACCCGAAATAGCCTGACCGAAATGAGGAACACTGTCGAGTACGTATGTATTGAGCACAATGGCAACAATGAAGAAGAGGATGAACCAGGGAATGGTAATTTTTTTACCATTGCCCTTGAAAAAGAACGAGGTGACTAATGCCAGAGGGATAATCCACAGGGCACGTGTCAGCTTAATGGTAGTGGCTACTTTCAAAGCCTCTTCGCCATAGGCAGCACCGGCTCCGACTACCGAACTGGTGTCGTGAATGGCTATGGCTGCCCAGGTGCCAAACTGCTGCTGGTCGAGCCCTAACCAATGGCCTAAAACGGGGAAAATAAAGAGGGCGATGGCGTTGAGCACAAAAATGGTAGCCAAGGCTACCGACATTTCGCTATCCTTTGCCTTGAGCACTGGTCCTACAGCCGCAATGGCGCTTCCGCCGCAAATAGCTGTTCCGGAACTGATGAGGTAGGCGGTATCGCGTTCCACTTTCAGTAGCTTATAACCTATGAGCATACCGATGAGCATGGTGCCGATTACCGATATGATGGTAAATTCCATACCTTCCTTGCCCGATGCCAGCGAGGCGTGCAGGTTCATGCCAAAACCCAAACCTACGACGGAATACTGCAACAGGTATTTCGACACTTTCTTGTTAAACTTGGGGTGTGCCTGGCCGCATACCATGGCAAACAGCAAACCTAAGAACAGCGCTACGGGTGGAGTGACCCAGCCCGACAAATGCGCCAATCCGGGCACATAGTCCATCAGAAGAAAAAAAGTCAGAACACTGAGAATGCCTACATAAATTGCTTTGTTTTTTTGTTGTAGAGCTGAAACTGAAATCATATTGCTATGCTTTTGAATTGTAATGAATGCGTTGTGAGGCGTAGCGTCGCGCGAAGGTTCCGTGGTGCTTTTGCGGGTGCAAAGTTACAACCTTTCGGTCATACTCGCGCATTCAGTTTATATATAGGCTATAACTAATGGTTATAATGCGACTGACAAAAGTTCATGAACAGGGTTGGAAGTCCGCTGTCCTGCCCTTGCAGTTGAACAAAGTCAAATTCGCGGTTCATAGACAGTCCGTTAATGTCGACCACCTTAAATTTGCCCGAAAAAATTTCGCGGTTGATAGAGCGAATAGACAGAATGCCCATACAGTCGCTGTTTTCGATAAAGAGTTTAATACTTTCGGTACTCCCCAAGTGCATTCTGACTGAAAGGTCAGAAAGTTTGATGTGATGTTCGCCGAGTGCTGACAACAGCACATCGAGTGTACCCGAACCGCGTTCGCGCAGCACAAGGGGAATTTGGCAGAGTTCGCTTGGTTCAATCTCGTCGCACTTACTCCAGCGGCTGTGTGTATTCACCACAGCCACCAGTTCGTCGCTCATGAATGCTGTGTACTTCAGGTTTTGCTGCCGTGCGTTCCCTTCGACGAGTCCCAGGTCGATGCGGTGTTCCGTCAGTGCTTTTTCAATTTGGGCAGAATTGCCACTGAGCAGGTTGAGTGTGATTTGCGGAAAGCGTTCGGCAAAATGTGCCAAGAGTGGCGGCAGCACGTATTGGGCTATGGTAGTGCTGGCTCCAAGGCGCAGTTCGCCACTGTGAACATTGCGCAGCAAACTCATTTCGTATTCCAAACGGCTATAACCTTCAAGGATGCGCTTGCTGTATTCCCAAAACACCCTACCCGCTTCAGTCAGGATAATGGAGTTGCCTTTGCGTTCGAACAGGCGTGTTTGGTAGGCCGCCTCCAGTTCCTGGATGTGCTTTGTCACCGAAGGCTGACTGATAAACAGTTCCTGCGATGCTTTTGTGAAACTCAAATTCTTTGCTACACTGGCAAATACTTTCAGTCGGAAATCTCCCATGTTCGTTGTGGTTTCTTTGATTGCGTCTTTTTGGCAGAGATAATTACCGTCCTCGTCTTGCTCCGTTCTCAGGTTATCAAGTTGATGTTCCGATTCACTCAGCCACAGGCAATCGCAAATTAAAAAAGCATCTCCGAACTGTCGGAGATGCTTGATAATTGAATATATATGTGTGCGCCTGATAGGACTCGAACCTACACGTATCGCTACACCAGATCCTAAGTCTGGCGCGTCTACCAATTTCGCCACAGGCGCTTTTCGGGTGCAAATATACAACTTTTTACCCAAGAAGCCAAGAACGTGCGAATTTAAATTTGGCGCAGTTGCAGACCGTGTTGTTGAAAAGTAATCAACTTTACAAGGATGCAACGATATGATAGTGAATCAGTAAGATTCAACGATACGTTGAAAAATCAGGAACATTGACTTCACTGATACTTACCGCAGACTTACAGAATGTGCAAAGCCAGCATACGCTGAAGTTCGGGCAAATTCGATGAGGAATTGAATTTCTGTTCAAAGGGAATATCCGAACCGCTCAACCATATTTTCAGTTCGGCATCCAAATCAAACGTACCTGCCGTTTCGATAGAATAGCGCACGATAGAGCGGTAAGGAATTGACATGTATTCGCGCTTTTTGCCCGTCATACCCTGTACGTTCAGAATGATGAGTCGGCGGTTGGTAAACACCCATTTGTCGCGGAACACGGCAAAAGCCTGTTCGATGTGCTCATTGTCGGCCAGCATGGGACTGAACTCCCTTGCCAGTTCCTCTTTGTTTATTTTTGACGCGTTGCCCATGAATGAATCAAAAAGTCCCATAATCATTCAGATATTAAGTGTTAGTAAATCGTGCATTTAGCGTTTCGGGTCACATGCTTTTGGCATAATCCGAAGGACTGACACCAAAATAATCGCGGAAACATTTGGTCAAGTAGCTTGGCGTGCTGAAGCCCACTTCGTAGGCAATTTCCGACACCGTTTTGTCGGTACGCGTCAGCATTTCGGCCGCCTTTTTCAGTCGCGCCACGCGAATGAGTTCCACCGGCGAGTAACCCGTAAGTGCTTTAACCTTGCGATAAAGTTGACTGCGGCCCAGCCCCATTTCCGAAGCTAAATCCTCAACCGAAAGGTCAGAATTATTCAAGTGTAGGTCAATCAGTTCGCGGAATCGTTCGGCAAATCCCTTGTCAAGGTCGCTCACGTCAGCCTTTTCAATCGTCGATTTGTCGCCGAAGAATGCTTTCAGCCTGCGACGGTTGACAATGAGGTTGCGCAAACGAGCTCGGAACATGTCCGGGCTAAATGGTTTTTCGATGTAAGCATCTGCCCCACTGTCGAAGCCCATGATACGCTGCTCGTTGAGCGTACATGCCGTAAGCAGCATCACCGGAATGTGCGAAGTTTGCCATTCGTCCTTGAGGCGGCGGCAACATTCCCAGCCATCCATCACAGGCATCATCACGTCGCACACCACCGCATCGGGCATGAGCTGGCGCGCCTTGTCCAATCCCTCGCGACCATTGACAGCCTCTTCCACACAGTATTCACTGCCCAACAAAATGCGCGCATACGAACGAATATCCTCGTTGTCGTCGATAATCAGCACCGTAGGTTTCGGCTCGTTGCCGGCATTTGCGCCGGTACCTGCAGGTTTCGCACTGGGCACACTTCTGGCAACATTCGGGTTCGGCAGCTGCCCGTCAGCCACTTTCTCAGCCGGTTGCATCGTTGCCGTTTGGCTGGTTTCAGCCGTATCTTCAGTTTCGGCTACAGGCTGCAAAACCTGAGCCACTTCGTTCAGATGTTCCGAAGGCAAATCCTCAATACGTTCTACGCAAGGCACGTTAATGGTGAAACGCGAGCCCTTTCCGGGCGCACTTTCGGCCACAACCGTGCCCTTGTGCAGTTCGATGTAGGCCTTGACCGTGGCCAAACCGATACCAGAGCCCTCGTGGCTAACGTCAGTCTGGTAAAAGCGGTCGAATATCTGACCGATTTTTTCGGGCGCAATGCCTTGGCCCGAGTCCTCAATGACGATGACGAGGCGCCGACCCGATTCAGTTTCGTTGCGAAGCATGCCCTGCACCGTGATGCGTCCGCCTTCGGGAGTAAATTTAAAGGCATTCGAAAGCAAGTTATACACCACGCTTTCCATTTTATCAACATCAATCAGCCCCATAGCCTGTTCCGACGTACCGAAGTTACCCGAAATCAGATAACGGATAATTTTTTTACGCGCCAAAGCCTTGAAGGGTTCGCACCATTGCCCAAAAGCCTCATCCAGATTCGTCGGCTGCAAATGCAGTTTCAGTTCGCCCGCTTCGAACTTTCTAAAGTCGAGCGTCTGGCTCACAAGGCGCATCAGAATGTCGGCATTCGTACGAATCATGCCTATCAATTCGCATTGTTCGGGCGTAAGGTTTTCACTTCCCTGCAACTGCTCAATAGGCGCCATGATGAGGGTAAGAGGCGTACGCAAGTCGTGCGACACCTCGGTAAAGAAGCTCAGTTTCGACTGCGTGGTTTCCTGCAACTCCTTCGACAGGCTCACCAGCTGGTCGCGCTGATCCTCGAGTTTGCGCTTTTGCAGACCCAGTTCCTGGTTACGCTTTACCGTGATGAAATACCAGCGCAAGCTCACCGCCAGCACAATGCCGATAAGCACAATGATGGTGACAGCCGCCAGCAGCAGCATGTTCTGCATGGAGTAACGCGACAGGAACTTGTCGAGCTGCGTCCCCAGTTGGTCAATGCGCTGTTCACTTTCGTGAATCTGTTCACTCTGAATGCGGAAAATGCGTGCCGTTGAGGCATCGATTACTGCCGAACTGAGCTGCGTATCGCGTTCAAAAGGTTCTTTTCTGAGAATTTTCCGGGCAATTTGCACCACGCGTTCGCCGCCGGTGGGATAAATGAACGAGGCAGCCAGTTCGCCGCGTTCCACATTGGCCAATCCGCCGTCCTTGCGCGCCAATCCGTCGATACCCACCACTTTCAGGTTCAATCCATGCTGTTTGGCTGCATGGAAAATTTTTACGCCCATGCGGTCAGTGTGTGAATACACGATGTCGGGCACAATGCCCCGTTTCAGGATAGAATCTACTTGATATTCAACGTGGTCGCCATTCCATCCACCCTCAATTTGCGCCAGAACGTGAATGTCGGGCGATTTTTTCAGCGCGTGAATAAATCCGTTGTGGCGTTCCTGGGCAGCAGTTGCGCCCATTTGTCCGGTAAATTCCACCACGGTTCCGTGTCCGTTGAGTTCGCGGCTGATAAACGAGCCGGCCGCATAGCCCACTTCAAAGTTGTTGGCACCGACGAAAGCCGTGTATTTGTTCGACAATATTTTGCGGTCAACCACTACCACCGGTATGCCCCGGTCGTACGCCTTTTCAACCACAGGAGTGAGTTTTTTGGCCTCGGTGGGCGCAACCACGAGCAAATCAATGCCCTCGTTGAGCATACTGTCGATTTGACGAATTTGCAATTCGCTGTTTTCGTTAGACGAACGCAAGTCAATGTGCAGCTCGGAACTGTAGAGCAATGCCTCGCGCAAAATTTCCTCGTTCATTTTTTGTCGCCACACATCGTTGCTACACTGTGAAATGCCCACCTTGAATTGGGGCGTGCGCTGCGAGCATGAAGTGAAGGACAAGCCGGCGAGCAGGAGTGATAATATAAAAATCAGGTTACGATAATTCATAGATAAGTAAAGTCAGCAGACCATCGTCGGCCTACGTGGTTATGTCATGAATCAGATTTTGCGAGGCAAAGTTAAAGCCTTTTGCTGAAAAAACTTGACAATCGTTTTATTCTTTCCGCCTATTGTGTGTAAAAAGGCATTATTTTATTCTCTTTAGGTATCAAAAGACTCACTTATACCATTTATTTATACTTACAACTACCCCACAGCGACATGTAACTTTGGCGAGAAGCCAGAGCGCAAAATTGCTTTTTGCTGAAAAATAACTCTTTGCAGCCTATCAGCGTTACTTGGAAATGCTTAAATTTGTAGCATAATTATAAAGGGTGGTTCAACATATTCTGATTTTTAATGTATCAAATTCTGGTAGATGCTTTGTACCCTGTCAGACTCTGCCGAACCACCCTAAAGCTAAACACCATGATAACCATTCAGAACAACGAATTGCAAATCACCATCAGCCTTAAAGGAGCTGAGGTGCAGAGTATGAAGGACCTGAAAACCGGCCGCGAATATGGCTGGCAAGGCGACGAACGCTGGTGGAAAGGCCGTGCGCCCATATTGTTTCCCATTGTGGGTGGTATGTGGAACGGAGAGTGCCGCTACGGAAACACCGTGCTGCGCATTCCGAAACATGGCATCATGCGCCAACACACCTGGCAGTTGGCTGAAGCAACGGCTGAGTGTGTGCGTCTGCATTACATCAGCACTGTGGCCGACTTTGAAGTGTATCCTTTTGCCTTCGAACTGACCCTGACCTACCGTTTGCAGGGGCGCACGCTTTCGGCCGAATTTCAGGTAAAGAACAACGGAAGTAGCACGCTGTGGTTCCAAATGGGCGGACACCCCTCGATTGCTTTGCCCGACTGGGACGAAAGTCACACGGTCGACGGCTACCTGAAACTGGAGGGCAAGCCCGAATCTGTTTGGCGCGCCGGCGATCAGGGCTGTCTGGAACCTGAACGCCACCCGGTGCCCTTCGATGCCGACGGACTGGTGCCTATTTGCGTAGACACCTTTGCTCACGAGGCCCTGATTTTCGACAATCACGAGGTGACGGCTGCTACGGTGCTCGACCGCGAAAAGCAACCCGTGGCACGTGTGGCAAGCGATGCAGCCTGCTGGTTGTTTTGGAGTCCGCAGGGTCAGCATTCGCCCTTTGTGTGCTGCGAACCGTGGCACGGACTGTGCGACCATCAGCACTTCGAAGGTCAGTTGAGCGAACGTCCGTTCATGAACCACGCGGAATGCGGTGAAACGTGGACGGGCGGATACACCGTTGAACTTTTCTAATCAGCAAGGGTTCAAAATGCTTTAGCTTTCATTAGCCCATTCCATTATGAATAGGTTCTAAAAATCGACCGTCAGTACAGACCGTTGATTTTTAGAACCTATTTCAACATACCAACTTCAACTCATCTACTTAATTACTTACGCATTCATCATGTCACATTCAACCACGCATACGCAACAACGCGAACGCGGCATTTTCCGCGTCACGCTTTGGGGTAGTCTGGTTAATTTCATGCTGCTGGTATTTAAATTCGCTGCCGGTATATTGGGCAACAGTGCTGCCATGCTGGCCGATGCAGTGCATTCGCTTTCTGATTTTATCACCGACCTCATCGTGATACTTTTTGTGCGCTTGTCGGGCAAACCTTGCGATACCAACCACGACTACGGACACGGCAAATACGAAACCCTGGCCACAGCCTTGATTGGTGTGATGCTGCTGCTCGTCGGGGTGGGCATATTTTGGAGCGGTGCTGAAAAAATTGGGCAGTATCTTTGTGGCAAACCCCTCGAAGCACCGGGCAGCATTGCGCTAATAGCTGCCGCCCTTTCGGTGGTAGCCAAAGAGGCTCTTTACCATTGGACGGTGGCGCGCGGCCGTGCCTTGCAGTCGCAAGCCGTAGTGGCCAATGCCTGGCATCACCGCAGCGATGCCTTGTCGAGCATCGGAACGCTGGTGGGCATTGGCGGTGCCATTCTGTTGGGCGACCGCTGGCGCGTGCTCGACCCTCTGGCAGCCGTTGTGGTGAGTTTCTTCATCGTAAAGGTGGCCATTCAGCTGTTTGTGCCGAGTATGGAGGAATTGCTCGAAAAGTCGCTCCCGGCCGACGAGGAACGCTTCATCGTCGAAACCATTCTGCAACAGCCGGGGGTGAGCGACCCGCACAACCTGCGTACCCGCCACATCGGTAATTATTCGGCCATTGAAGTGCATTTCCGCATGGACGGAAGCACCTCGCTCAACGAGGCACACCGCGCCACGCGCGAAATTGAAGACCGCTTACGGCAAAAGTTTGGCAATCGTACTTTCATCACTACGCACGTTGAACCGTTGAAACCGGCCAACGTCCCCCACAACAATGCCGAATGACAGTTTATTTTGCTACTGAGTCCCAAAAAGCCCGAACCCCTTGCTATTGAAAGGGTTCGGGCTTTGGGTTTATAAGTAGGGCGGCGGAAAGGCAGCGCATAGCGTCGTGTTTCCGTTAAAACTTACACGCGCAAAAATAGCTGCGCACGATACATTCGCCAAAGAATCCAGTAAATAAGGAGGCTGCACGAGGCGGCCAGCACCACTTGATACCAGGCTGAACCGATGTAGGGTTCTAAGCCGTAGAGCAGGGAGTGGGGAATACAGCGGAACTGAATACACAGGGTCAGCATGTAGGCCGCAATGGAGTTCATGCCGTAAACGCGGAGCCAGTTCAGGCCGAAACGGAAGTGGCAAACGTCGATAACGTAGTAAAACAAGGCCATGAGCATGAAGCAATAGCCACTGCTGACAAGCACCATCGACGAAGTCCAAAGTTTTTTAATAACCGGATGGTCAAAATTCCACAGCCACCCCAAACCTGCCATGATGAGGCCCAATACAGCCAGCACCATAGCCTTACGCCAAGGGACCAGTTTGCCGCTTTTGAGCAACATACCGGCAAAAGTGCCGCTCATTACGCTCACCACAAACGTCAGACTGCTGAGAATCCAGGTGTAGCGATACCAAGGGGCAAATTCCACCGCTCCGGCCGCATTCACCACAGCGGCATCGCGAAAACGCCCCAATACGCTGCGATCAATCCATTCGGCCAGGTTGCCGTCGGGCGTATAGTTACCGCCACCGAAGCCATCGATGGTAATCCACTCCATAGCTCCCCAATAGCCCAACAGCAAGGCAAGGGCTATGATAATTTGCGTTTTCCACGAAGTAAACACAAAGAACAATGCGGCAAACAAATAGCCCACGGCAATGCTCTGAAGGGTGTTCGAGTAGAGGTAAATGCGCGAAGCATCGAGACCAAGCAGATTGCCCTGACACAGCATACCAAACAGCCACAACAGCACAAAACGCTTGAACAGACGGCGAAACAATTCGCGGCGCGAAGCTCCTTTCCGGTAGCGCGACATGGAAAAGGGTATCGACACCCCCGACATGAAAAGGAACAAAGGCATGACCAAATCCCAAGGCGAAAATCCCTGCCAGTCGACATGGGTAAAATTCCACATTAAGGCTTGAAACTTTTCGCCTTCGACAGCCCCCGACAGCGCGTGCATCACGCTTTCCAACCCGACGAGGAAGAAAAGGTCTAAGCCTCGCAGAATGTCTAACGAGGCCAGACGCTTTGGTTTTTGAGCAGATAAGGTTAACTTACTCATGTTGCAACCGGTGTTTTCTTTTAAAAAAAATGAACCGGGAAATGATTAGTCCAGGCGTTCAATGCTCGTCACAACAACATCTGTAGCCGGACGGTCGGCCTGACGGGTGGGCACCTGCTGAATTTGCTCAACCACTTCGAGTCCGCTTTCCACTTCGCCAAACACGGTGTATTGTCCGTCGAGGTGCGGCGTACCGCCCACAGTTTTGTAAGCCTCCATTTGTTCGGGCGAAAGTGCAGGAGCAGCTTCCTTCACCGTTTTGCGTGCCTGCGCTTCGAGTTCATCCTGCAAAGCCTGCAAGCCTTCGCGGTTGCGGTTGCGGCGCATTTCCATGATTTCGCTGCGGTGAGCCGCCACCAACGCATTGAAAGTTTGCTGCAATGCCTGCATTTCGAGTTGTTTGCCCAGTTGTTTGAGCTGTCCGTCGTTGTAGGTCTGTCCCCACACGATGTAGAACTGGCTACCGCTCGAACGGCGTTCGGGGTTCACCTCGTCGGCCTGACGTGCAGCAGCCAATGCGCCCCGCTTGTGAAAGAACTGCGGCATGATTTCGGCCTCAATGGTATAATCCGGACCGCCCACACCGAGCATTTTGCCCGCCGGTGCGCCCACCGAATCGGGGTCGCCGCCTTGAATCATAAAATCCTTGATGACGCGATGAAACAGCGTGCCGTTGTAATACCCCTCGGCTGCCAGTTTCAGGAAATTGTCGCGGTGCTGGGGCGTTTCATCGTAGAGTTTCAGGGTGATGTCGCCCAAAGTAGTGTGAATCAGAATACGTGCCATGTAGCTTAATATCAGTAAATTAAGAAAAAAAGCGCGTTGGTTCGTAACGCACAGCGAAGTTACAAAAAAATTAGTCAATGCTTTGTGCTAAAACAGAACAGTTTGAAAGGAGTTTAGAAAATATTCTGTAAATTTGCGAAAGCAAAGCCGGAACTTATGGTGCCCCGGCGCAAGCATAACCTAAAAAAATAAATACAAACCATGGATATAGTAGAAAGATTCCTGAAGTACGTCAGCTTCGATACCCAGTCGGCCGAAGATGCCGGAAAAACTCCGAGTACCGACAAACAGCTGAAATTGGCTGAATACCTGAAACAAGAACTCACCGAACTTGGCATGACCGAGGTGGAACTCGACGCCAACGGCTATGTGTATGCCACACTCCCAGCCAATACCGATAAACCCCTGCCTACCATCGGCTTTATTGCCCACATGGACACCAGCCCCGACTGCTCGGGAGCCAACGTGAAACCGCGCATCGTCGAAAACTACGACGGAACGGACCTGGTGCTCGATGCTGAGGCGGGTATCGTGTCGACGGTGAAGAAATTTCCCGAATTGCTCGACCACGTGGGCGAAGACCTGATTGTGACCGACGGACACACGCTGCTCGGTGCCGACGACAAGGCGGGTATTGCCGAAATCATGCAGGCCATGGAATACTTGCTGGCTCACCCCGAAATCAAGCATGGCAAGGTGCGCGTGGGCTTTAACCCCGACGAGGAAATTGGGCTGGGTGCCCATAAGTTCGACGTCGAAAAGTTCGGCTGCGAATGGGCCTACACCATGGACGGCGGCGAATTGGGCGAATTGGAATACGAAAACTTCAATGCAGCGAGCGCACACATCAGCGTGAAGGGCGTGAGCGTGCATCCGGGCTATGCCAAGGGCAAAATGGTGAACGCTGCCCGCGTGGCTGCTGAGTTTGCCGAACAAATGCCTACGCACGAAACGCCCGAACAAACCACGGGCTACGAGGGCTTTTTCCACCTGCTCCACATCGAAGGCAATGTGGAACAGGCACAGCTCAGCTACATCATTCGCGACCACGACCGCGAACGCTTTGAACGCCGCAAGACTTTCTTGCAAAAGGCGGTGGAGTGGACCAATGCCCGCTACGGCGAAGGCACGGTAACTATCGAAATGGCCGACCAATACTATAATATGTGCGAAATGATTAAGCCCGTGCCTCACGTGGTTGACATTGTGCTTGAAGCCATGAAGGCTTGCAACATTCCGAGCCGCGTACGTGCCATCCGTGGCGGAACCGACGGTGCGCAGCTGTCGTTCAAGGGACTGCCCTGCCCGAACATCTTTGCCGGCGGACTCAACTTCCACGGCCCGCACGAGTTCCTGCCCATTCCTTCGCTGAAAAAGGCTTCGGAACTGGTGGTTAAAATCGTGGAACTCACGGCACAACGATAAAACCTCGCTGCGGACTCCCTACCGCACGCAGCAATGTTCATAAAGTAACCCGACCGGTTTGAGCCACGGACTGTGCCGTTAGCTCAAATCGGTCGGTGTATTTAAGTAGGTGTTCAAAATTATTTTATATAATTCTATCGAAGTATTTTTACTTT